>ERZ888423.3554-NODE-3554-length-10108-cov-8.819059_pt1 | contig 10108 bp, 8 predicted proteins | sample MGYA00520523_ERZ888423 | MGnify/ENA primary metagenome ERZ888423 (study PRJEB32303, sample SAMEA104408611) | aquatic metagenome | biome: Brackish water; feature: Pelagic; material: water | place: Baltic Sea | collected 2014-06-08T10:24:00 | depth 30,27 m ...
AAGTAACATCAACAAGCTTAGGGTTCAGCTAAACAACACACAACCAGAGAGGATGAAAGTCGTTAAGAAACACATTAAAAATCAACATGGATATATATAGTTACAATTTATTGTAATGAATTAACATGTAAATCTACAGCTCTTGATTGGCATGTAGACAGTTCGCTCAACTCTTGGCACGCTGGCGGAAGAGGAGCTTATTGAAATTGACTTTCGTTTTATTGCCACTCGGCGTGTAATTCTTTCGCAGCTTTAAGACACGTGCTACACAATTGAGCACCGCCAGAGTCGTTGGAGCATCCTTTATTCGTACAGGCGTCTAAATCATGTTCTTCGCCCGCGGGTTTAATCGCTTCAGCACCTCTTGCCTTAGCCTTCCTCGTGATCTCGATTGAGTACTCCTCTGCCTCGGTGAGTGAATGTTCTTGCATGACTGTCCGAACGACAGAAAGGATGTGCTTAACTTGCGCTGGGATCAACTCGACACTGTCAAGCGCGGTAATCGTGTCTGGGTAGCGTAGCGCGCTCATAATTACACTCTTCGCTTTTTTGTGAACAATGTCCAGGTCAACACGTTCTTGAGGAATGTCTTTCACGGCAAAATCGATCAATGAATCCCAATCGGTGTTTAAGCTTTTTAAACGGGAATGTTCACTGCGGGCTTGTTCAAGTATTGGGTAACGTACCCACCCGTGATGCAACGGTTCTTGCATGATCGCACCGCTTAAATCTTTCGTTTCAGACCCCCAACGGTTCTGAAATAGCTGAATATATTCCTCCTTCGTGAGACCAAAGGGGTACGTCTCTTCAGCGTCATCGGTCTCGGTCTTTTCAGCGTCATCGGCCGGACCCCCCGCACGATTTAATGCGACACGCATTGATTTCGATCGTTTGAGCTTTGGATCTGCAGGAACGGCATGATCGGGACACATGACCAAAGAGCCCACATGCCGATGTGGAGAGGCTGGTTCGCCGCAGCCATCCTCCGCACACGTGACATTTTCTTTCGGTGTTCGTCTCTCAGTTAACTTGACGCGACTGTGCTTACGCTTCTTCGGATAAGTCGGTGTGCATGACGCGGCCGTGTTTTCATCGCTGGCGGTAGATGGCGTCGGGACCGGGACGGGCTGCTTAATTGTGGCAGTTGCCATGTTGCGTTTGGTTTAGGGTTAGGAGAGTGGTTCAATACAGTTTGTGTGTTGCGAATCTGAGTGTCAGAACACGTCTGCGTCACATGCCGATGTGAGACCATGGAGTGAGCAACGCGAGGGTGTGCATGGATGGGGTGGGTGTGTGTGTGGGAACAGTGTATCATGGTAGTATGCTCTGATAAAAAACATGGAGAGACATGCACAGTGCGTGGCTAATGGTGTTGTATATGCTGTGTCCATAGTATTACATCAATGGGATATACCGATGTGTCGTTACAATGCTGTGACCTGGTATGGCGGCCATTTTTTATGTACGGTGTACTATACCAATTTACTATAATTATATACGATGCTATCAATTGTGGGGACAATTGACCAATCAGAGAAGGTTACATTACCGGCCACTGATGCAACTTCAAGTACGCTATGCTGTGTCTATTGATGACGTCATCAAAAATGCATATTATTTTCTTTGACAAAGTCTCTGAGTCTCTCCCAGATACTAGGCTACTACCATGATACACTGTTCCCACGCACGCACCCACCCCATCCATGCACACCCTCGCGTTGCTCACTCCATGTCTCACATCGGCATGTGACGCACACGTCTGCTCACACTCAGATTCGCAACACACAAACTGTATTGAACCACTCTCCTAACCCTAAACCAAACGCAACATGGCAACTGCCACAATTAAGCAGCCCGTCCCGGTCCCGACGCCATCTACCGCCAGCGATGAAACGACGACCACGAAATTGAAGCTGGCTTCAGTCGATTACCTGAAGCTGGCTTCAGTCGATTACCTCACGGCGGGTTATGCACGAGGTAAATTGGTTCCAACCGGCGTTAAGAACGACTATGACAGTAACTCAGACGATGACAGTAACTCAGACGATGGCAGTAACTCAGACGGTGAAGACGACGAGCTGCCTGGCAAGGTCCGCAATCCATTCTCTCAATACTTGCGCGACGGGGTCTTACCCGACACACTCAGTGACAAAGCAATCGGGTATCTTGCAAAGGAAATGAGAACCCACTCCGCACATAAGCTACCTAACGCACCGTTACGAGAAGACGCCGCAGACATTGTCCGGAAGACCGCCTCCGGCTTGATAACGCGTTTCAAGGAGATGTGTGAGGACGGTGTTCATGTCCACAGTGTATGGGAAACACTCACTGAATCAAAGGATTTCCGTGTGTTCTTTTATAAAGCGGGAGGGCTGGGAAATCGGCTCGGAAAGGAACTTCAACGGGTTCTAGGCGATAAAGTGAAAGAACTTAAAAAGGATAAAAGAGCTCTTGAAACGCATAACAGCGCTCTTCAAAAAGAAGTCAAACGATTAAAAGAAAGTGCCGGGGATCTTGAATTACTGAATAAATGTCTCATGTCAAATACCGGAAAATGGGAGCAACAGTCAAATGTATTGTCACTGGACATTCGACGGATACGAGAACGAGTAAGGTGTTTGAAAGAAACGCGTGCAGCAACGTCCGCAGCAACAACCGGAGCAAAGTCCGAAAAGAAAAAACGAGAACGATCAGTGACGCCTCCGCGATGCAGAGACCTTCCGGTTAAACGTCCGCGGTCATCTGAAAACACAGGCGGTGCTGCACAATAATAAGAGGAGCAGACTCGCGATAACACCAACGCTTCCAGTCATCGCAAGGATAAAGAAAGTATCGGCGTCGCACCAAAATGGCTTCAATGTCTTCGTATAGAAAATGTATGCGACTAGACGTCCGAGTAAGAGGAGGACACCGAGCGAAACTATATAAAATGATATAATAACAATAAATTGCTTGAGTGATTCTTTTAATTTTGATGAACCTACGTACAATCCGTTCTCCACTCGGCATGCTGGACAATCACGGTGGTCTACATACCACTTTAACTTACATTGTGTGCACATTTGATAAGTGCATTTTTTGGTCGGACATTCGACGGGTTCGTCGGCCGTCTCCATGCACACTGAACATTTGTTCATTTCTTGCGTGAAGAGAGTATATAGATATATATGCGGCCGTTAAAAAAACGATACATCGAATAATTCAAGGCAATTTAAAGCAAGTACACACGAAATACGAATTCCTATCAAATACGTGTATACTATAATATGTAATAAGTACTATTGCAAGACTAAATGCGAGACTAATTGCATTGTATATTAGCTACTATACTAGTAAGTAGTACAACATGAGGAAGGTCTGATAATTATTAAAAAAAGGGGGGAGTGTGCCGTTGTCTGGTGGGTATTTCGGACCCTACAGCTACACAGCATGGATAATCTAATCGAACTAAAAAATATTTTGATATTTACATTACACAGCATTGGTAATCCTATTCTAGAATATTCTACTGCCGCTACTCCTGCTACTGACGACAGTGTGTACCGTACGCCACCGACTCGCGTGGTGCAGGCACGTCCTCCGCTCCTCCGCTCCTCCGCTAAGTTCGTCACAAATATCTGTTGTCTCAACCAGTACACAACAAAGTTTTATTCAGATTCATACGCATCTTTTACTACACGTTTTATTCAAAACGAAACATGTCTTCAAACAAACCCAACACCAATGGCAACCCAGTCACGCCATGTAAAGACGCTTGCACGACGCAAGTCATCAAAAAGTTGTGTGGCGAGTTGACTTCTTCGGGTTGTCCGCTGGCTGCGCGGCTGGCGCTCGACGTCGACGAAGAAGACTCTATGATTAAGATTGTGGCGAGAATGTTATCATTTATGGCTTCTCCTGACGAGGTGACGTTCTACTCCAACGACATTTCGTTCGATGTTTTCATGAAGCATCTCGAGGTGTGCAGAGAAGGGTTCGAGGACAAGCATGATGTTACACTTGGATGTACTGAACATGACGGAGTCAAACATATATATATTATTCTTTCGTGTAAAGTCACTCGCCAGTGCAAATACATGAAGTATAAGTGGACCGATGAGCTTCCAACCTATGAGGATATTTCGCTGCACCCACATCGGTACAAACTTCGTCTTAGCGAAGGACAAGCGGTGCTTCTTGAAATATTGCACGCGCAACATCGTTCCACGGAAGCTAATGAGCCGGCTTTAAATCTTCTCAACAGTCAGTTTTTTGATCCGCTGAAAATGGGCTATTTTATATGGTTGCTGATTGAGGACTTTACTTGCTTGATGTACGATGTGCAAGTTGGTATTAGTGATGAAAACGAAAACGAATATTACCTTTTTATCACTCTTCACCATGTCGCAAAAGGGAAATCTTTGACGTTGACACTATATTTTAAGACACGCAGACTTGCGGTAACGTTTCTGGACGATATGCGTGAATACATGTTGAACGTGAACATTATTGATGAAATCGACCTTGTCGTGGAGGATGATTGTATCATATGTGTGAATCGGAAGTGTGCGCGGGTGGATTGTCCACGAAAGAAAGAACTCGTGTTTGGACGTCTTTGCGACGAACTTACCTACAATTATTGCACAACATCTGTTATTGCCTTTTATAAAAAGACATTCGCTGAGAAGGTGGAGCAAGTGGGTGCACGTAATTTCTTTTACACCGAGCGTCAAGTTTGGATTGAACATACATTCCTCGATAAACCGTTGACGATTGGGATCTATGCGGTCTGCACAGACTTAGTTGATGACGGTAATGTGATTTATGATCCAATATTAGCGACGGTCTTTGTGGTTGGTAAATTTGACGGTGCGATTCCATACAAGAGGGCGTTCACGTTAAAGTCTGAAGATATTGAGACTCCATTTAAAAAAATCGTGGAAGACGTGATTCCGAAAGGAGTTGTATCTGTCCTAGAACAACGCATGGAATCAACCATGGTATCTTTCTACGTGCGGCAAATACGGTGCCTAACTGGCAACTTGAAGATAATGGATAAGACTGAAGTAACTGTTCGTCAAAACAGCTGCTGGCTGTCAATCGCAGACGAATATGGTAAAACTAAATCGCTACCGGATGAGTACGCAGTTTACGTCGTACCTGCTGGTTATGTCGCCGACTTCGATTTATTTAATTCGAAAGAGCACATTTTGGTGACCGATAAAGTAAAGACGTTGGCGAAGTACGGTGGACCAGAGTTTGAACTTATAATCATGCCATATTCAAGCAGTCTAAGGGAAAATTTTTATGAAGAATTGGTTGAAGAAGATGGCCGGCGACGCGCTGCAAACATGTGTAATTTGAAGTGTACTGACTCAGCCTTGGATATCTATATTGATTACATGCACGAACTGCTTGAACCGGATCTAGTCAAGAGAACGATGACGTTAACTGAAATGATGAACCATTGGGATCATGTGATCCGGGATGACCCCGAGGCTTTACGCGGATTCCGTCGCAAAGTGTTTAAGGATTGTGCTGTTCGCATTAAGAATCAATTCAAAGCACTCGGAATTAGAGACATTCGGGAGTATAAAAAACTTACCATGAAACAGACCGTGGCGAAACGGGACCGTGAAAAACGTCAAATAATTGAAAAACTTCGAAAAGCGAGGGAAGAGAAAGAGGCAGCAGCTAAAGAAGAAAAGAAGAGACGAACGGAAAAGGAAAAGGAACAGGAAAGGTTGAAAACAGCAACGTTGAATAAAAAGACGAAAGCATTGGACGCGGCCAAGGAGTTGGAACGCGAAAAAAATTTGAAATCGGTGTATGCGGCAAACGAAGCAAAGCTACTTACTGCGAAGGAAGCCGAGCACATGGAGCGCGTGCAAGCCGAATGGACTGCTCGCAAGGAAGAGAAAGTGTCCCGGGCACACATTTTAAGAGGCGTCGACGCTGCTATTGTCAAAAGGCATGAGCAAAGCGGTCAATGTCCAACGAAGAAGAAATGTCACTGTCGGCATTTGTTCGAAAGCTGCCGGTATATGTATAATGAAAACAAGGACATTCGCAAGAGAGTAAAGCGGCTCGAAATGGGCGAAAAGATGTTTGCGTTGACGACACAATTTCGCATGTCAGCCGGTTCACCGTGAATATACCCTGAAAAGCCCTGATGATGTAGCGTACGCTTGGTCAAAATGAGGAAGGTGTAATAATTATTAAAAAAAAGGGGGGACCAATAAACATCCACCAAGAGACACAACAGCCACACAGCACCGATAATCGAACTAAACTACAATTAAATACTACATGTAAATACAATAGAGTATTTTATATTATCTCCACTACTGCTGCGCTACTCCTGTTAGTCGACAGAGTGTACCACGCCTCGGCACCCTCGCCTCTGCACCCTCGCCATCGACATGCCTGTCTCCAAGTCACCACACACCCACACCCACCCACACGCTCGTACGCACCCCGTAGACAACAAACAACGTCAACATCTCAATCTTCAATCTTACCTCTCATCTTAACAAACATGCCATCCGTTTTATCTAAGCGAGCAGGTCGCGCTGGCGACTCTGTCGATGACGAGCTTGTCGTCTCGAAACGGCCGCGTGTGCATCCACCGACTTGCTTCTTGATGAACTTGAGTGACGACACGCTGGAATATCTGAGCAAATTTTGCGACGACTTTACGGTACTTCAGTTGGTTCTTACTCGCAAATTCTTTGACGGTAAGCCCGGAGGGGTTTTAATTCATGTGTTGTTCGAACGGAAGCAGTGGACACTTGCGATGCGCGAGCACGGTCATGTATATGTCGGTCCTGCGCGGCTATATTCAGACAACATACCGCATACGTATGACTTACGTGGTGAACCACTCAAGGACAAACAAGGCAAGGCGATCTATGGCACAAAGACGTCTTCGCACGGCAGTGTCTATGAAGGACAATTCAAAAGCGGTAGATACCATGGGTTTGGTAGATCCACAATGAGATGGGCATCTGGTAAAGTGGTTGAGTATGAAGGGCAGTGGAGAGAGAGCAAAAAGCACGGACATGGTAAATATAATTACGGCGATCGTGTTTATGTTGGCTATTTTTTAAAAGATAACAAACATGGACACGGAAAAATGACCTGTGCGAATGGCGACGTGTATGACGGCGAATGGAAAGACGACTTGCAGAACGGATGTGGAAAATTTTCTTGGGCGAATGGCGACGTGTATGACGGCAAATGGAAAAACGGTGACCAGCACGGTCACGGGACATACACTTGGGCGTGTGGCAACGTGTATAAAGGCGAATGGAGAGACGACCAAAAGCACGGACAAGGGAAACATAGTTATGTGGACGGTGCTGTTTATGACGGTGAGTATGCATATGACAAGCGCCACGGACGCGGTAAATATGTTTACGTGGATGGGAACGTGTATGAAGGTGCGTATGCATATGACAAGCGGGACGGAAAAGGGAAATTTACTTGGACGAATGGTGCTGTTTATGAAGGGCTGTGGAAAAACGGCGAGCAGCACGGGCAAGGAAAACATACTGACGCCGATGGTGATGTGTATGAAGGTGAGTGGAAAGCCGGCAAGTTTCACGGACAAGGGAAACTGACTTTCACCAATGGTGATGTGTATACAGGGGAGTGGAAAAACGGCTTGATGCACGGACAAGGGATAAAGACTTATGTCGAAGGTGCTGTGTATGAAGGTGAGTGGGAAGCCGGCAAGCGGCACGGCCAAGGGAAACTGACTTTCGCCGACGGTGATGTGTATGAAGGGGGGTTTCAAGGCGGCAAGTTTCACGGACACGGGCAAGGAAAAAATACTGACTCCGATGGTGTGTATGAAGGTGAGCGTCAAGCCGGCAAGTTTCACGGACAAGGGAAACTGACTGCGAGGTTTTAAATATCGCAAGCTTGCGCTATGTAAGAGTATACGTTATTCTTATTGTAATGAATTTATATCACGCCTCCTGCTTTTGCACACGTCTGCATTTGCCACCACCCTATAAATATACGCGATGCAGTTGGTCAAAATGGTTGAAGCTCTTCAAGAACGGTACCACGAATACATTTTCAAATCGGAGATACGTCGCCTTAGCGATACCGAACGTGGTGTATTTGCAACGGAAGACATTCAACCGAACGATATCATTTTAAAGTTGCCAATTGAGAACGTCATACAGGGGAGTCATATTGAGCTAACGTACCGACTGATGAATCTCGACAACGATTACAGTCGGAGCCTACCTGCCCCGCCGCTCTCTAATTTCCCGGTGTTCTGGACGGAATCGGATCTCGATACCCTCGATGGTTCTGCGATGTGCGACATGATCCCGAGCCGCAAAGCCAATCTACTGGCCGAGAATACGAAGAAAAAGTCTCCGGATATATTCTTGTATTATCGGACGCTTGTTGGATCTAGGGCGTTTACGATCGATAAGAAAACCATGGCACTCGTACCGTATGCGGACATGCTCAACAACTCATTGCATCCGAACACGGAGTGGAAGCTGTGCAAGGAGTGGTTTGTTTTGAAAGCGACGACGTCGATACCCAAAGACACGGAATTGACCGATGAGTATGGATGCAAAACGAATTATGAGAACCTGTTGTTTTATGGATACGTCCTCCCCGACAATACGCCCAACGACATTACGTACGAGTTGTTTGATATCCCCAAGGCGCTGCGGAAGAACCTCAACTACGATCGTTTTCAAAACACGGTGGAATTCGAGCTGTGCGGGTCGTACAGTCGTGGGACGACCGAAATATTCAGTTTGGTCCGGTTTCTCTGCTGCGAGAACGGTACGCCCAGCGACTGTCCTCGCACGTTGAACGGGTTGAAGGTGTCGCCGATCTCAAAAGCGAACGAAACAGCCGTAGTGTGCACGTTACTGACGGCATTTAAAGAGATATACACTCGCAAGGTTTCTAAATTGAAGCACGCCGAAGGGAAGGTCGCGAAGTTTGCGGGAACGGAAGTTAATGTCTTGATGCATTGGGTCACTACGCTGACACAAGCGCAAGAGATCTTTGCGTGCAAGAAGCAGAAAGACGCGAAAAAGATGATTGACAAATACCCCCCGGGCATCTACTTGAATGAGGTGGTACGGAAAATTGTGAACAAGGCAAAGAATTACGCGCCTTAGACTTTTTGGATATAAATATGCCATGCCTATTATGCAAATGATGACGCGGCAGCTACAGTTTATTTTGTTGGGCGCGTCGAAGTCTGGAAAGTCGTGTGTAGTAGAACGGTGGGTCCGTCCCTCGACCACGCCCGACCCGGATGAAACGATTGGAATCAATTTATTGTCGTGCGCTGTGCGTAGTGGGGAGTTGTATACGACCAAGTTTTGGGATACTTCCGGACGAGATTGTTACGATGGCTTGTTGAAGTCGTATTTGTTTAACGCGGACTGTGCGCTTATTGTGTTCGATGTGACGTCGATGTCATCGTGGAAAAAGGTTAACTTCTGGTTGGAACAAGTCGAGGTAACGAATTCTGTAAAGTTCCCGGTTGTGATCGTGGGCAATAAGATTGATCTGGAGAGCAAACGTGCCGTGTACAAACAAGACGTGAAGACGTTCATCAGTACACATGCGATGCGTAACGTAGTCTATTGTGAATGCTCTGCGCTGAATAACGATGGCGTACTGGACGCGTATCACATGGCGGTGAATTTTGCGAAAATGCCGTCGCACGAGACCGTGTACACGGCAAAGTCATTTCGCAAGACCGACGGGTGTGCGATAGTATAAATGCGGGCTCGTTCGATTCGTAAATGGACCAGGTTGTCAGCAGTGCAGAAGACATGACTACTTCCGTAAGTGAAAACGTGTTAATTGGCGTCTATATTGTAGCAGCGTTTCTCGTATGGTACTGTGTTTTATTGCCTATGTTTAAATGCGCGCGCGAGACACACACTTGCTGCAAATGGTGTTGCCGAAGTAATAGTGGGTACAATGAGGTTTAAGTGAATATGAATAAGATTAGTAATGAAATTGAATATGAATAGGATTAGTAATGAAATTAATAGGATTAGTAATGAAATTAATAAGATTAGTAATGAAATTGAATATGAATATGAATAGGATTAGTAATGTAAGTGAATAT
>ERZ888423.3559-NODE-3559-length-10089-cov-7.544648_pt1 | contig 10089 bp, 9 predicted proteins | sample MGYA00520523_ERZ888423 | MGnify/ENA primary metagenome ERZ888423 (study PRJEB32303, sample SAMEA104408611) | aquatic metagenome | biome: Brackish water; feature: Pelagic; material: water | place: Baltic Sea | collected 2014-06-08T10:24:00 | depth 30,27 m ...
AGGGCCACTACCGCGACTTACGCGCGAGCGCCACGGTGACACCGATCCCCGTCATCGAATACCGCCCGAGAAACCCCCGACTTTAGTCGTGGGGAGGTAAGGGCGGCTGATTTGTCGGTGGCCCAATATAGGTTGTGCGGTGTGGTTGTTGAGTCGGTTGAGACGGTGCGCTACACCTACCGTCTGCGGCCCGGCGCGCAAGCGGCGGCGGCTTTGGAGGCGGAATGGCACCGCTGCCGTTTCCTGTGGAATGAAGCTGTCCACCAGCAGAAGTCGGGTAGCCGCCCGACGTTCGGGAAGTTGTCGACGATGCTCACCGCTGCGCGCAGGGGCAACTCCTGGCTGCGTCAGGGTTCCCAGGTGGCCCAGCAACAGATGTTGCGCACCTACGGCGCCGCGCTGAGCCGTTCGTTCACTGTGAAAGGCCGTCGCCGGCCGACCTTTAAGGCACGCAAGAACACCCTGCCGTCGCTGGAATACACCCGCAACGGGTTCTCGGTTCGCGACAACCGCTTGGTACTCCCGAAGGGGCTCGCCGTACCGGTGGTGTGGTCGCGCGACCTTCCTAGCGAGCCGACCTCGGTCAACGTCTACAAGGACTCGCTGGGTCACTGGTACGCCTCGTTTGTCGTGCGCCGCGAAACCTCCACGCTGCCCGATGTTGGTGGCGGTATCGGTATCGACTGGGGAGTCACCGTCGTGGCCACCACCACCGATTCGTGTTTCGACTTGCCGCACGCGGGTCACCGGAAGCGCTGCGCTGCACAGCTGGCCAAAGCCCAGCGCAAAATGTCGCGGCGCCACCGCAAAGGGGGCAAGGTTCAGTCCAGCCGCTACCGCGACGCCAGCCGGGAGGTGGCCCGGCTGCACAAGAAAGCGGCCCGCCAAACTCGACACGATTCCCGGGTGTGGGCTCGACGGGTCGTTGAGAATCACGCAACGATCGCTGTGGAGGACTTCAAGCCGAAGTTTCTAGCGAAATCCACCATGGCGCGTAAAGCCGCTGATGCCGCGATCGGAGCGGCGAAACGTGAACTTTTGGAGCGAGGGCGACGGGCTGGCCGGAAGGTGGTGTTGGTTCAGCCCGCGTACACAACGATGACGTGCAGTGAATGCTTTGCGAGAAACAAGCGGCTTGATCTGGGCGTGAAAACTTTCCAGTGCGCCACCTGCGGGCTTACCGCCGGGCGTGACTGGAACGCTGCCAGAGTGATTCTGGCTGTGGCAGAACGGGGCCACACAAGTGTTGACGATGTAAGACACCTGCAGACCTCCTCCGGGATGCTTGTCGGCGCTATCTGAGCTTGAAATCCCCCGGCTTTAGCCGTGGGGAACCGTTAAGCGGTTGTGTCTCACCCCGACGAATGGCTTTCGGGTAGAGGACTTCGGCCCCTACCCGCGGGCTAGGTGCCGTGATTACATCGAGAAACAGGCTCGGTCGGGCGGAAGGTCGCCGTGCAAGGTGGCGGTGTCGCGATGACCACAGGTTTGGGGGCGGATTGCGTTGGAGAGCTTCGACTTTCGGGGATTGTCGATCACGTATGAGCACACCGGTCAGGGTGAGCCGGTGATCATGCTTCACAACGGAGGCGCGTCGCATGCCATCTGGGAGGAAGTGGCGGACAGACTGGCCGGCGAGTACGAGATCTTTGCCCTTGACCTGCTGGGGTTCGGCAACTCGGCCAAGCCCGGCGCGGGCTACACCTTGGACAACTACGTAGCGATGCTGGAGGAGTTCGTCAGCTCACGCGGATTGGAGAAGGTCGCGTTGGTGGGCAACTGCATGGGGTGCGCCATCTCCCTTGCGTTCACTGAACGCCATCCGGATAAGGTGAGGGCCCTGGTGCTCTGCAACCCGCTCACCGAGTCGACGTTCCTGCGTGGCTGGCTGGGGCCGTTCCTGTGGCTGCGGGAGCGGATGCCCGGAATCAATCGGCAGGTGTACCGGATGCTCGGGCATCTGAAGCTCACCAACGGCATCGGCTCGGTCGCCACCCTATTCCAGCTGGGCCCACGGGGCCGAGCTCTCAAGCTCCATCGCAACCCCGAACTCTGCGGCCCCTATGCGGCCACCGGCCAGGTGGAGTCGCTGCTCGGGGTGCTCGACGACCTGGAGAATTACTCGGTCATCGATAACCTCGCGCCGCAGCAGGGGTTCCCGCCCATCTGCACCATCTGGGGGCTGAAGAACAAGATCGTCTCGCCCGTGGCGGGACGTCGCCTGAACTCGACCCTCCACCCGGCACGCCAGGAATGGCTACCCGAAAGCGGGCACCTGCTGATGCTGGAGCAGCCGGATGAGGTCGCTTCAATCATCGATGGGTTCCTGCAGGCTGCCGCGGCGACGCAAACCTGAGATGGAGCCATTTCCCGACGACATCTTCAACCTCGCCGACATCGTGTTGCGGGTCGCGCGCGAGGACCCTGAGCGCATCGCCGTCATCGAACTGGACGGCTGGCAGGGCTACGCCACGCGCCGCTACAAGCGCCACACCTACGCCGAGCTGTCGGCCGACGCCGAGTCGGTCGCCGTAGGGCTGCGCGAGATGGGCATTGCCGAGCTAACCCGAATCGTCTGCATGGCGCCTCCCAGCTACGAGGCCTGCGTCATGGGCGTGGCCCTCACGCGGGTGGGCGCCTTCTCCATCTGGATCGACCCCGCGGTCGGCTATCGCAACATCGCGGAACGGCTCAGACGCGTGAAGCCGGAGGCATTCCTGGGCACCGCGCTCGCGCATCTCGGACGGATCACCTTCGGATGGGGTCCCCACGGCCTCCGGAAGCTTGTTCTCACGGGAAGCCCACTCTTGCCGGGAGCCCGCACTATCACGGGGTCTCCACCCTTCCCCGGCGCGCGATCGATCAGGTCGCTGCGAAAACAAGCCCCCGCCGATCCGGAACCACCAAAAGTCGGGCCGGACGATCCCTGCGCAGTTCTCTACACCACCGGCAGCACCGGACCGGCGAAACCCTCGCTCTACCTGCATCGCAACTTCTGCCAGGTGTTCCGCAATGCGCACCACAGCTGGCGCTGGGATCCGGACAACGAGGTTCCGGTGGATATGGCCGTCTTCCCCGCGTTCCTGTTCATCCCAATCAGTGCCGGCGGCACAATGGTGGTGCCGCCCATCGACTTTGCCCGGCAGGGCCCGGCCCAGGTGGACTCGGCCGCCCTGATCCAGGTCATCAACGACTGTCAGGTCGGGTCGTTTTTCGCCGCGCCGATCCTGATCGAGAACCTGGCCCGGGAAGCGCTTGCGCGCAACCTGAGGATGCACTCTCTGAAACGAGTCATCGGGGCTGGGGCGCCGATCTCTGGTCCGGTCGAAAGAATGCTGGGCGCGGTGATGGCTCCCGACGGAGAGTTGGCGGCGAACTACGGAGCCACCGAGGCCATGCCGTCGACCGAGATGGGCAGTCGCGAGCACCTTCACGGCTTGTCGAACATGACCGAGCAGGGTGCCGGTATCTGTGTGGGTTACGCCCTGCCGGGCGTCGAATTAAAGATCGTCGACATCGTTGACGGGCCCATCGACTCCATGGAGAAATCCTCGGAGTTGCCCACGGGGCAGGTCGGCGAAATCCTGGTGCGGGGCGAGCACGTAAGCCCCGAGTACTATCTCGATCCCGAGAGCACGCGCAAGAACAAGGTGCCCGACCCGCAAGGGAACTGGCACCGCTTCGGGGATGTCGGTTACCTCGACGCGCAGGGCCGGCTCTGGGTCTGCGGTCGGGTGTCGCAGCGGGTGATGGCAGCTGGTGGGAACGTCTTCCCGCTGCAAGTCGAGCCGCTCTTCGACGCTCACTCGATGGTGAGGCGAAGTGGGCTGGTGGGAATCCCCGGACCGGCGGGCGAGCTGCCGGTCCTCTGCGTCGAGGTCGAGCCAGGTGTGGGCAAGGACGAGCTGGCCGGCTTGCACCGGGAACTGCTTGCGCTGGCTGCAGATTCCGAGATGGCGAACAAGATCCATGCCATCCTCTTCAAGCGCAAACTGCCGGTGGATCCGCGCCACAACTCCAAGATCGAGCGCCCGCGCCTTGCCAAGTGGGCCGCCCGGCAGTTGTCGGGACGCAGCTGGCGCACCCGCCCTGTCGCCGAATCCTCGCCTCCGCCGGCCGCCAGTTCCGCCACCGCGGCGGTCACCGTTGTGCGCGCCGCCCCGGTCGCGCGAGTTGCCACTGGCAGCACATCTGGACATGTCCGCACAACCAGACCGCCACCGCCTGACCACGGCTAAGCCAAGATCAACAACCGCCTGGGCCGACCGTGCCGAGCGTGCACTGGTAGCTGCGGCAGTGACCGAGGAGCGGGGCGCGGCCTGATGGCGAAGTTCGAGGTTCCCGAGGGCTGGGCGGTGCAGGCGTTCGGGTTCACGCTGGACCCGACCGAGGATCAGGCCCGTTCGTCGGCGCGGCATTTCGGTGCGCGGGGCAAAGCATTCAATTGGGCCGTTGCTGCCCTCAAAATCGACATCCAGGCGTGGCGCGAGGCTGGCGTCGAGACCGAGAAACCGTCCCCTGCAGGTGATGCGGAAATGCTGGAACACTGTCAAAGATGCCGTGCGTGTCAACGCCGAGACCGGGGCATCGGTGCAGAACATTCAGCAACTGGTCGGCGGCAGTTATCAGTTGGCGTTCGCACTTGCCGACACCGCAGCCGACGTCGCCGCCCAGCGACTTGATCTCACCAAGACGGTCGACGGGATGAAGGACGGTTCGATCGATGCGTTGTTCTGGTCCGGCGGACTGCCCACTCCGGGTATCACTGACCTGGTGACGTCGGCGCGCAATGACGTTGTCTTCATTGACATTACAACGCAATTGGTAAAGATGCAGGATGTGAGCCCAGCATCAGTTTGGATACTGCGCATGACACCGAACCGGTGCCGCTGAATCGGGGCGCCGAACGGGCGCTCAATGGGTTGAACGCCCCGAAGTAGCCGGCGGGTCAGCGGACCTGGCCAGCCGGTGGTGGGATCCGCGGCAGCTTCGGCCACCCGCCGGCGGCAATCGTCAAACCTGCGCGCCGCCATCCTGCGGGTAACGTTCCATGCCATGACCCCAGATGCGTACACGGTGGCGCCATGAGCGCGGGGCTGTTCGCACTCCTCGACGATGTCGCAGTGCTGGCGCGGCTTGCGGCCGCCTCAGTCGATGACATCGGCGCGGCCGCGGGTCGTGCGACCGCGAAGGCCGCCGGGGTAGTCATCGACGACACCGCGGTGTCACCGCAGTACGTCCATGGTGTTGCCGCCGAACGCGAACTGCCGATGATCAAACGCATCGCAATCGGGTCACTGCGCAACAAGATCGTCTTCATCCTGCCCGCTGCGCTGCTGCTCAGTCAGTTCGCGCCCTGGCTGCTCACCCCGATTCTGATGCTCGGGGCGACCTACCTGTGCTACGAGGGTGCAGAGAAGGTACTGGGCAAGGTTCTACGCCACGATGCACACGATGCACAGCGCGCGCCCGCCGTCACCGTCGGCCCGGATGCCGAGCGTTACATGGTCACCGGTGCCATCCGCACCGACTTCATTCTGTCCGCCGAAATCATGGTGATCGCCCTCAACGAAGTTGCGGACCAGGCGTTCCTGCCGAGGCTGATCATCCTGCTCGTGGTCGCCGTGGTGATCACGCTGGCGGTGTACGGGGTTGTCGCCGGCATCGTGAAGATGGACGACATCGGCCTGAGCCTTGCCCAGCGCTCATCCACGTTCGTCAAGAAGGTCGGCCATGGGCTGGTCGCCGGTATGCCCAAGCTGCTGTCCGCGCTGTCGGTCGTCGGCACCGTGGCGATGCTGTGGGTCGGGGGGCACATTCTCCTTGTCGGGACCGACGAACTCGGTTGGCACGGGCCCTACGCGCTGGTCCACCACGCTGAGGGGTGGGTGGACCACGTCGCCGGAGTTGGCGGCGGGCTGGCCTGGTTGGTCAATACGGCGGCCTCGGCGGTCATCGGGCTCGTGGTGGGCGTTGTTGTCGTCGCGGTCATGCATGTGCTGCCTTTGGGCGGCAAAGACGAGCACGCCGACGAGCACGCTGTGTCGGGCTGACCTGCCGTCAGCTCAGCTTCAGGCTCCCGACGGTGTGCCCGTCGTGCAGGGCGAGCATCGCGGGGACCACCTCGCAGGTGACCAGTCCGTCGTGTCCGGTCAGTTCGTCCACGATCGAGAAGCTTGCCGCGATGTTCAGTGCGGTGTCGATGATCACCGTGCTCACCGGCACGTGCCGGGCCAAGTGGGGGAACCGATCGCCGTGCGGTCGTTCAGCGCCCAGGTACCCCCAGATTCCGCGCAACACGGTGGCTCCGCTTGCGTGGTCGGAGTCCTTGAGTCGCTTGATCAACTCGCGATGGATGGGCTGACCGCCACTCAGGGTGTCTTCGGCGGTGCGCACTGTCAGCTTTTGGATCGGAGCAGGACCCGCCAGTTCTCGAGGGTCGGCCAGCTTCTGGCCGCCGGACTTGCACACCAGGATCTGTTCAACCGAGTACAACGGCTCGGTCAGTAGCCCACGTAGCTCATCGACCGCCGTGGCTGTCTGCGCGACCGTGCCCACCCCGGCGACCAGCTGAGGAACATCGGCGTTGCTGCTGAAGAACCGCGCCCGCCGGCGCTGTCCGGCCACAGTGCCGTCGACCCCCAGAAGCACTTCGGCTCCTGCGAATCCGGCACGGTGCAGCACCTCGCAGACCGCGATGTAACCGGGCCTCCCCGCGACGCGCTGCTTGCGGCCCAGATACAGCGACAGACGGACGTCCCCGGGGCGCTCGGGCTGGGCGCCCGTTAGCTCGTGACCGCGCTGAAGGGTGATCACGCCGCGACTGGTCATCGCTGCCACCGGGCCGGTCAGCGCGAGTATTCGCTCCGGGTGGTCGACGGCGGAGATGGTCACCGACGCGTCCTCGGCCAAGCTCAGCGAGCGGTCGCTGAGGGCGACGTTGGTGACGCCGAAGCCGGCGATGCCGCGCAACAACACGCTGGCGGCGATACCGCGGTCGTGGAGCAGGTCCAGCATCTGGTCAGCCAGAAACTGGTCGTTGGTGCGTTCCCGCTCGGTGAAATAGGCCGTCAGGGTCAGAATTTCATTGCTCACAGGCTCGCCCCCAGGGTCTGACCCAGCCAGGCCGCAGCCAGGCCCAGCACCACGCTGACCACGATGTTGGCTACCGCAGACCAGTTCTGGCGCTCTTCAGCCATCCGCTGAGTCTCGAACATCCAGGTGGAGAACGTGGTGTAAGACCCGCAGAAGGCGGTCCCGGCCAGCAGTGCCACGTGCGGGCTGAACGCCAAACCGGCGAAGAATCCCAGTAGCAGTGCCCCGCTGATGTTCACGACGAGCGTGCCCATGGGCAGCGGCCCCGCCGCCCGTCGGGAAATCTCTCGGTCGACGACGAACCGCAGTATCGCGCCGAATCCGCCGACGACGAACACACCGACCCACACCAGAACTGTCATCGGCGCACCCGGACCCGGCGCACCAGGGCGGTCCCCAGATAGACGGCGGGCAGGCCGGCGGCGATGCTGGCCAGGAGGTAGCCCGCGGCCAGTCCGTGGTGGCCGTGCTCGAGCATCTTGAGTGTCTCGACCTGCATGGTGGAAAACGTCGTGAGACCGCCGCAGAAACCGGTACCCAGAAGCGGACGCCGGTAGCTGGACACCGGCAGACGTTCCAGCAGTCTGGTGACGAACACGCCCAGCAAGAAAGCACCGACGATGTTGGCGATGAAGGTCGGCCACGGCCATTGGCCCGGATCCGGCCCGGCGAATTCCTCGAGTCCGGCCCGCGTGAGGGCGCCCAGCGCGCCTCCGACGAACACTGCGGCAAGTTCCCGCCGGTCGTAGGCCATCACGGAATTATGCACGTTCGGTGAAAACGATCCAGGGTTCTTTGCCGGAGGCAGACGTAGCAGAATCAACACCATGGCGAATCTGCGTGCCGGTCAGCTGGCGCAACCCGAGGACCTCATCGACGTGGCTGCGGTAGTGACGGCGTACTACAGCGTCGCCCCCGATCCGGACAACATCGATCAACAGGTGGCGTTCGGCACTTCGGGGCACCGCGGATCGAGTCTGGACGCGGCCTTCAACGAGGCCCATATTCTGGCTACCACGCAGGCCATCGTTGAGTACCGGGTGGCCCAGGGCACCACGGGCCCGCTGTTCATCGGGCGCGACACCCATGCGCTCTCAGAGCCGGCGTGGGTCTCAGCGCTGGAGGTACTGGCCGCCAACGATGTTGTCGCCATGATTGATTCGGCGGATCGCTACACGCCCACACCAGCGGTCAGCCACGCGATTCTGGCGTTCAACCGGGGCCGGGCTGCCGGCCTGGCAGATGGAATCGTCGTCACGCCGTCGCACAATCCGCCCCGCGACGGCGGGTTCAAATACAACCCGCCCAACGGCGGTCCGGCAGACACCGACGCCACCACCGTCATCGCCAAACGGGCCAACGAGATCCTGCGCGGTGGACTGAAGGCGGTCAAGCGGGTACCGCTGGCCAAGGCGCTGGGCACCGCGCAGCGCCACGATTACCTCGAGGCCTACATCTGCGATCTACCTGCTGTCATCGACATGCACGCGATCAGCGCGCAAGGAATCCGGATCGGCGCGGACCCGCTCGGTGGGGCCAGCGTCGACTACTGGGGTGCCATTGCCGAACGTCACAACTTGGAGTTGACCGTGGTCAACCCTCTTGTCGACGCGACGTGGCGATTCATGACGCTCGACACCGACGGCAAGATCCGGATGGACTGCAGCTCGCCCAACGCCATGGCTGGGCTTATCCGAACGATGGTCGCCAACCCGGACTCGTACCAGATCGCCACCGGAAACGACGCGGACTCCGATCGGCACGGCATCGTCACCCCCGACGGTGGTCTGCTCAACCCGAACCACTACCTCGCGGTAGCGATCGACTACCTGTTCACCCACCGCCCTCAGTGGGCTACCGGAACCGCGGTCGGCAAGACGGCGGTGAGTTCGTCGATCATCGACAGGGTGGTTGCCGGGTTAGGGCGCAAGCTGGTCGAGGTGCCCGTTGGTTTCAAGTGGTTTGTCGACGGGTTGATTAGTGGCACAATCGGTTTCGGCGGTGAGGAGAGCGCCGGCGCGTCCTTCCTGCGCCGCGACGGATCGGTGTGGACGACCGACAAGGACGGCATCATCTTGGCGTTGCTGGCGTCGGAGATTCTGGCTGTGACAGGCTTGACGCCGTCGCAACGTTACGCGGAGCTGGCCGAAAAGTATGGTGCCCCAACGTATGCTCGTATCGACGCGCCCGCTGATCGTGAGCAGAAAGCACGATTGGGCAAGCTGTCGCCCGAGCAGGTCACCGCCACCGAACTGGCCGGCGAAGCGATCACCGCGAAGCTGACGACCGCGCCCGGCAACGGTGCTCCGCTGGGCGGTCTGAAGGTGACGACGGAGAACGCGTGGTTCGCTGCGCGCCCGTCGGGAACCGAGGACGTGTACAAGATCTACGCTGAATCTTTCCGCGGTCCCGAGCATCTCGCGGAGGTGCAGAATGCTGCGCGTGAAGTGGTCACCAGGGTCATCTCGTGAGTCTGGTCATGTAGTGAATCTGGTCGTGTCGTGAGTTCGCGCGCGGAGGACGATTGTCCGTCTGCGCAGGAAGCGACCAAAGAGCGGTTGCCGCGCGAGGTCTGGCTGCTGGCGGGGGCCAACGTGGTGGTCGCGTTTGGCTACGGTGTGGTTGCTCCGGTGCTTCCGCAGTATGCGCGCTACTTCGGGGTCAGCGTCAGCGCGGCGACGTTCGTCATCACAGCGTTCGCGTTGATGCGGCTGTGCGGGGCGCCGCCGGCGGGCTGGTTGGTTCAGCGGTTGGGGGAGCGGCGGGTCTACATCAGCGGTCTGCTGATCGTGGCGCTGTCCACGGCAGCGTGCGCGTTCGCGCAGACATTCGGGCAACTCCTGCTGTTCCGGTCGGTCGGTGGCCTGGGGTCGGCGATGTTCACGGTGTCCGCGCTGGGGCTGATGATCCGAATCTCGCCGCCCGATGCCCGGGGCCGGGTCGCCGGGTTGTTCTCGTCGGGCTTCCTTGTCGGCTCGGTGGGCGGACCTGTGC
>ERZ888423.3561-NODE-3561-length-10085-cov-9.910269_pt1 | contig 10085 bp, 12 predicted proteins | sample MGYA00520523_ERZ888423 | MGnify/ENA primary metagenome ERZ888423 (study PRJEB32303, sample SAMEA104408611) | aquatic metagenome | biome: Brackish water; feature: Pelagic; material: water | place: Baltic Sea | collected 2014-06-08T10:24:00 | depth 30,27 m ...
TAAAACTTTCTTTTATATACTACTTTGTGGTTTTGATTTATTTGATTTACATTTGTAATATACAAACAATTTAAAATGCTAAACATTGACGAGTTTACAAATCGATTAAAGAAAATAATGGATTATTATGATTTATCTGCTGCTGTTTTAGCCGATAAAATAAGTGTTCAGCGTTCTAGTATTTCCCATTTGTTGTCTGGAAGAAACAAACCTAGTTTGGATTTTGTTTTGAAAATAACTTCTATTTTTAAGGATGTTGACTTGCAGTGGTTAATAAATGGAAACGGTTCTTTTCCTCAAAAAACAGAAAACTCCTCCACCACTTCTACTCCAATATTATTTCAAAACAATGAAGTTTCAGGAAAAAAAATTGAACGAATTGTGGTGTTTTATTCTGATGGAACGTTTGATGAATATCTAAAGTAAAAGAACACTTTTTTTATTGTTACTTAAGGCTCTCTTATTTTTATAATGAATCACTTTTTCTCAAAAATAATCTTTAGTCCAGCATCATTGGTGAAAATAAGTTGATTTGAAATAATTTCCCAGTTTTTTGATGTGGAAATGTTTGTGCCCAACGCAATTGCAAATTCACTATCACAGCAAGCTTTTGTGCAAGCAATTCCGTTTTTAAACTCAACCGTTTTTGTTTTGAAATAGACATTCCCCCCACAACGATTGATATCCAATTGAAGACTGAACTGATTGTTATTCTCTAAAATAAAATTATAGTTTGAAGTTGGCGTCATAAAATCGCCATTCTCAAGTTTTATAGACGCGGCAATCCACTCGTTGTCAATATCAATCTCTTTTTCCAAATCGCAGGCAATCAAAGAAAAAATGAAAATAACGAATAGTTGTGTGAATACTTTTTCCATTGTCTTTTATTTTTTTAAATTTTTGTTTGTGAGGAATTTACATTAGAAATTTTGAAGTTAGTAAAAGTGTAAATCTTTGGCTAGGCTAAAAGTAGCAATTTTTTTTATTCAGTGTTGTGTAGAGTACTTTTTTTAAGTCACCCATGTTCTATATTCAATTATTACTGTCCACACTCCATAAATTTTTTTCAGAAAATATCTATGTCCTTAATCGCTTCAAATAAATTTACAGTAAGTTATGAAAACAAAACAATTTTCATAATCATTATCAAAAATTGGTTCGCTTATGGAAATGATATTTTGTCTTTTTCAAGTTTTTTTGAATATTAATTCAGAGTCTTTTTTGGTCAAACACTTATTGATTTTAATAAAGTCAGATTCATAATTTAATTCGCTTATTAGTTCCGAATTCCAAGTTCAGTTGCTACTTTTTGTCCCATTTTGCTCAATTTCGTTTAGAATGGTTTTAAGGACTTCAAGTCCAGTCTGTTATCTAAAATCTTTTTGGTCGAATGAAATTTTCGGTTTTTCACATTGTATTTAAATTCCTGATGTCCCTTTTCCAATTTTGTGGTCAATAATTTTTCTTAAAACGTCAAATTCTGGGCTATTTTGAGAATAACTCAAAGTTGAAATTAGTATCAGAATTATGTTAAAAGTTCGTTTCATGTATTGTAAACAACTAGTTAATATACCCAAGTTTATATCACTTTTTAATAAAAATTCACTTCCCTAAAATACTATTTTTTCAAATATAAATTCAAATGAAAACATTTTTTTATCATGAAAGCTGGTTTGCTGTTTAAAAAAGGAAATAAAAAAAGCCCAAAAGAATATTATGGGCCTTTATTGGGTTTTATGAGGTGAAAAATTACCCCTTAAAATTAACTTTACGCATACGTAAGCTTGTGGGAGTCACTTCTAAATATTCATCATCTCTAATATATTCCATACACTCTTCGAGTGAAAAAGCTGTTTTTGGTGCTATTTTCATAGCTTCATCAGAGCCTGTTTTACGCATATTTGTTAACTGTTTTCCTTTGATAAGGTTCACGGCCATATCAGAATCTTTACTGTTTTCGCCAACAACTTGACCAATATAAATTTCCTCATTGATGTCTATAAAGAAACTACCTCTATCTTGCAATCTGTCAATGGCATAGGCTGTTGCTTTTCCTGTTTCTGAAGAAACAATTGCTCCTTTTAGATCTTCAGCAAACTCTCCTTTGAAAAGACCATATTCTGAAAAACGGTGGTTGATAATGGCTTTTCCTGCAGTGGCAGTCAAGATTTTATTTCGCAATCCAATCAATCCTCTTGACGGAATTGTAAACTCTAAATGTTGCAAATCTCCTTTTGGTTCCATTACTAATAAATCTCCTTTTCTCATAGAAACTAGGTTGATGGCTCTTGATGAAATTTCTTCAGGAACGTCAATTGATAAGGTTTCATAAGGTTCACATTTTACACCATCAATTTCTTTCATGATTACTTTTGGTCTTCCAACTTGAAATTCATACCCTTCTCTTCTCATGGTTTCAATCAAAACTGATAAATGCAAAACGCCACGTCCATATACGTTGAATTTGTCTTCAGTATCAGTATCATCTACTCGTAAAGCCAAGTTTTTTTCTGTTTCCTTTTTCAATCTGTCCCGTAAATGACGAGAGGTTACGAACTTTCCTTCTCTACCATAAAAGGGTGAATTGTTGATAGTGAACAACATACTCATGGTTGGTTGATCAACTTCAATTCTTGGCAATGCCTCAGGGTTTTCAATATCAGCAATGGTATCTCCAATATCAAAACCTTCAATTCCGGTAATTGAGCAAATATCTCCACTTCTCACTTTAGATGCTCTGGCTTTTCCCATGCCTTCGAAAACATGCAATTCTTTGATTCTTACTTTTTTGAGAGATCCATCAGCTTTGCATAACATATAATCTTTATTTTCTTCTAAGTCTCCTCTATAAATTCTTCCTATAGCAATTCGTCCTGTAAACGCAGAAAAATCTAACGAAGTAATTTGCATTTGTACAGTTCCAACTCTATATGGAGCCTCAGGAATTGACTCAATTACAGCATCTAACAAATCTAAAATATTGTCTTTTGGTTCTTTCCAATCTGTACTCATCCAACCGTTTTTGGCTGAACCATAAATAGTTGTGAAATCTAATTGCTCTTCTGATGCTTCTAAAGCAAACATCAAATCGAATACTTTTTCGTGAACTATATCGGGTGTACAGTTTTCTTTGTCAACTTTATTAACAACCACAATTGGTGTCAATCCTAATTCTACAGCTTTCCCAAGTACAAAACGGGTTTGTGGCATTGGGCCTTCAAAAGCATCTACCAATAACAATACACCATCTGCCATTTTCAAAACACGCTCTACTTCTCCACCAAAATCAGCGTGACCAGGAGTGTCAATAACGTTAATTTTAACTCCTTTATAAACTACTGAAACGTTTTTTGAAAGAATGGTAATTCCTCTTTCACGCTCTAAATCGTTACTATCCAATAATAATTCTGTACGTTCTTTACGATCGTCTAAAATTTTTGCTTGGTCAATAATTTTATCTACTAAGGTTGTTTTTCCGTGGTCAACGTGGGCAATGATTGCGATGTTTCTAATTGATTGCATAAGTGCTCTCTAAAATTTCGTGCAAAAGTAGTTCTTTATAGGGAATTACTCGCAATATAATTGATTAATTTAATGTGATTTTTTGAGTACCTTTTTTTGATGCGAAAAATGTAACTTATTGCTTTTGAGTTAATTACATTTTAATAGCACAAAAATTATAAAGGAGTTTTTTACTTGGTTGGATCATCTTGAAACGCAGATGGTAAAATATCTGGAATTAATTTGACAAGAATTGGCAATAATAAAGTTCCTCCAGGCAATAAAAAAACTGCCAACGCAGGAATGGATTTACAAATATCTATCAGTAAAATTTTAATTTTCTCTCTTTCTTCTGGATTTAATTTTGTTTTTGTTGATTTTTTAATCAAGAGCATTGCTTCTTTACTCTGAGAAAGTTCTTGATACAATCTCAGCTTGTTTCTGATAAGCAATGCTTTAATTTCGATAATGGTTTGCACTATAATTTACGTCTTTGACGCTCGGTTTTTAGTAAGTTCAATTCTCTACTTGTTTGTCCTGCAACAGAAGTATTTTCTTCAGCTCTTCTAATCAAATAGGGCATAACATCACGCACAGGTCCAAAAGGCAAATATTTTGCAACATTATACCCTTCTTTTGCCAAGTTGAAACTAATGTGATCACTCATTCCATACAATTGTCCAAACCACAAGCGTTTGTCATCATTTTTGATATGATGCTTTTCAGCTAATTTCATCAATAAATAAGAACTATTTTCGTTGTGAGTTCCTGCAAATAAAGCCATTTTTGAATTTTCCATCATAAATTTAATGGCATTATCATAGTTTTCATCAGTCATTTGTTTTGAATCACAAATTGGTGAGCGATAGCCTTTTTCTTTAGCTCTTTCACGTTCTTTTTCCATATATGCGCCTCTAACAACTTTCATTCCTATGTAATATCCTTTTTCTGATGCTTTTGCATGTAGGTCTTTCAGATAATCTAATCTGTCATGTCTATACATTTGCAAAGTATTGAAAACAATCGCCTTTTCTTTATTATACGTTTCCATGAGTTCTTCAATAAGTTGATCAGCAGCATCTTGCATCCAACTCTCTTCAGCATCAATCAACATGGAAACATCTTTTTCTTGCGCTGTTTTGCATGCTTTATGAAAACGAGCTACTACTCTATTCCATTCTTCTTGCTCAGAGGAAGTGAATGGTTTTTTCTCTGTTATTTTTTGATACAACGCAAAACGTCCAAGACCAGTTGGTTTAAAAACTGCATATGGAAGTGATTCTTTTTCTTGACAAAAATTAAGAATTTTCAAAATTTTATTGAGTGAGTCATCAAAACTTGCTTCTTCGTCTTTTCCTTCTACAGAATAATCCAAAACGCTGTAAACATTTCCTTGACTATACATTTTTTCGATGACAGGCAAACAATCCTCTTCTGAAACTCCACCGCAAAAATGGTCGAAAACCGTTGATTTTATCAAACCTTCTATTGGTAAATGTGCTTTTAAAGCGAAGTTTGTGACTGCCGAACCAATTTTTACCATTGGTTCGATTTGTATCATTTTAAATAAGAAATAAGCGCGTTCAAGTTGGGAATCAGATTTTAAGGAAAAAGCAACCACAGTATTGTCAAAAAGTTTCATAAATCGAAGACAAATAATTTTCAACAAAGATAGTTCAAGACAGTAAATAATTAAATAATTTCTTTTAATTTGTAACTTAAAATAAAAAATTTATGCAAACTATTAAAGCAGCAACATATCCAATTCATTTTCAACAAAAAGGCTATCAAGAATTAGAAAAATTATTGAGTGAAAAAAAGTATTCTACGCTTTTTATTTTGGTGGATGAAAACACAAAAGAACATTGCTATCCAAGATTTTTAGCAAAATTAAATACTTTATTATCAATTAAAATTATTGAAATTGAGTCTGGAGAAATTCATAAAAATCTAAAAACATGTGTGTCAGTTTGGAATAGCATTACTGATTTTGGTGGTGATCGAAAAAGTTTGCTCATCACTTTGGGTGGTGGCGTAATTACTGATTTAGGCGGATTTGTAGCTTCTTGTTTTAAAAGAGGCATTGATTTTATAAACATTCCTACTACTCTGTTATCAATGGTTGATGCTTCAGTTGGAGGAAAAACAGGCGTTGATTTGGGGGTTTTAAAAAATCAAATTGGACTGTTTGCAAACCCACAAATGGTCGTTATTGATGATGTATATTTAGACACATTAGCAGCGCGTGAACTTACTTCAGGAATGGCCGAAATCATCAAGCATGGGTTGATTTATGATACTAAACTATTCAATCAAGTAAAAGAATTTAAAAAACAATATATCAATAATTTAATTTATAGATCAATTGAAATAAAGAACGAAGTTGTTTTGCAAGATCCTAAAGAAAAAAGTTTGCGAAAAATATTGAATTATGGTCATACTTTGGGTCATGCAATTGAATCTTTTTATTTAGAATCTGACGAAAAAGAAAACCTTACTCATGGTGAAGCAATCTCAATTGGAATGATTTGCGAAAGCTATATTTCTAATAAATTATTAAATTTTTCAACTAACAAAGTAACTGAAATTAAAGAAACAATCTTGTCTATTTTTCCAAAAATTACTCTGCAAGAATCTGATTTTTTGGCAATCCTAGATTTACTGAAACACGACAAGAAAAATTTAAGTGGTGACGTAAACTTTGTCTTATTATATGATTTTGAAGACTATAAAATTGATTGTAAAGTAAGTCAAGAATTGATTATAGCAAGTTTAATATACTACAATTCCTAAAAAAAATATCTTAATGAGATTGCTTTTTAGAAATTAAAACATTAAAAAATCAATTCAATAAAACTATATTTTCTTTACTTTCACAGCATTCATTCCACGCATTCCTTTTTCTAACTCATAAGAAACTTTGTCGTTTTCAGCGATTTGATCAATCAAACCACTCACGTGTGTGAAATATTTTTCATTATTTGCAGCGTCAATAATAAATCCAAAACCTTTAGAAGTATCAAAAAAGGATACTTTTCCATTTCTTACAGGATCTTCTTGCGGTAAATCTTCTTTTTTGGTTACAGAAATTTGAATATCATCCAATTCATAGACTACTTTCATAGTTGGATCTGGTGGAGTATCTATTAAATTTCCATTGTGATCAACATACGCAAATTGAATGCCTCCTGTTCCGTTTTCTTCTTTGTCTGCTTTTCTAGCATCCATTTTCTTTTGCTTGTCTTGACGCTTTTTTAAGCGTTTTTTCTCTTTTTCACTTTTACTAAAGGTTTGTTGCGATTTAGCCATCTATAATTTAAAATAATCTAATTAATATGTTGTTAAGGTAAAATACTTAACGGAAATTGAGATAAACACTAAAGTTTTTCTAAGTTGGGTGTGAAGTATTTTTATAGTACAAATATAGTTATAAAAATTGAAATTTAAGAAAAATTAAAAAAAACCAAGTGAATACTGTGCAACAAGAATTGAGCTCTTTCAATACCCAAACCAATTTCATCAATGGAATTGTAAGAGATTACAACACGCTGTTGAATGCTGAAGAACGCAAGTTTTTTATGGGAGAAAGTTCCTTATTTTTGGTAAACACTCGTGAATCGAAATTGATAGAATCCAAACTGAAAGCTATTGATATTCAAAATCTTTTCTTTAAAACGAAAGCAAAATTGTTCAAAGCTGCTGTGATTAATATCAATGAATAATTGCTTTTTGGTGTAAGAGTTTCTATTGTTTCTGTTGTTTAAGAGTTTATGTTGTTTTATTGTAATGAAATTGGAGCGTTTATAGTTTTTTGCTGATTCGAAATTCGTAATATTTTTTTTATTAGATTTAGTCATCAATTAAAAAACTACTACTTATGACACAAAATTCAAACAAACCAACAACTTCTTTCTGGGTAATTGGAGTTTTAGCACTCCTTTGGAATGCACTAGGTGTAATGGCTTACCTTGGTCAAAAATTAATGACCGATGAAATGAAAGCTATGATTCCAGCAGAGCAATTAGAAATTATTGAAAACACACCAGCTTGGGCTACAGCTGCTTTTGCAACTGCAGTTTGGTTCGGATTCATTGCATGTATTGTATTATTAATGCGTAAAAAACTCGCTAAAGTATTGTTTATGATTTCTTTAATAGGCGTTTTAGTTCAATTAGTGTATAATTTCTTTATGACAAACGCGATTGAAGTATATGGAACTGATAGTTTAATTCAGGCTTTGGTAACCGTAAGTGTTGGGTTGTTCATGATTTGGCATGCTAAAAAATACACTGAAGACGGAATTTTGTCTTAAACTAAAAACATTAAAAAGCTGCAAATTGTAGCTTTTTTTATTCAAACAAGGCAGCAATAAACTCAGCCACACAAGCGGGTTTTTCTTGACCTTTGATTTCAATGGTGCATGAAAAAGTTACTTTAATTCCATTAAATCCTAAATCTTCAATTTCTTTGATAGTAGCATGCATTCTCAGCTCACTATTTACTGGAACTGGCGTTGGAAAACGAACTTTGTTCAAGCCATAATTCAAACCCATTTTCACACTTTTGATGGCGAATTGTTCTTCCAATAGTTTCGAAATCATAGAAACTAACATAAATCCGTGAGCCACAGTACTTTTGAAAGGGCTTTCTATTTTTGCTCTTTCTTCATCTACATGAATCCATTGTTTGTCAAGTGTGGCATTCGCAAAATCATTAATCATTTGTTGAGTCACTTGATACCAATTTCCTGTTGGTAATTCTTTTTCAAGTGCTAATTTAAAGTCTGTAAAGTTTTCAAAAATAAGTAGCTTCATAAAATTACTTTTTCGTAAATAAATCATCTTTTATTTTCGGCAATTGCAAATGAAATTTCACTGCAACCAATCGAATTGTAAATATTATTGTTGCTGCAAAAACAAAACTTACATTTTGATTTACTTCAAAATAATCCAACGATAAATAGAAAACACCTCCAACCAAACAGGCAGAGGCATATATTTCTTTTTCAAAAATCAATGGTACTTTGTTGGTTAAAATATCTCTTAAAACGCCTCCAAAAACAGCTGAAATCATTCCCATAATCAATGCAATTATTGGATGTAAATTATATGCCAATCCTTTTTGCAAACCTAGTAAGGTAAACACTCCCAAGCCAATAGTATCAGACAAAAATAAGGTTTTACTGAGTGGCAAAATCTTACTTTTGAACAAAATTGTGGTGATCACTGCTGCTAAAATGGTCCATACATAATTCAAATCGCCAATCCAATTAATAGGATGAGCGTTGATCAAAACATCACGCAACATGCCTCCTCCAACTGCTGTCACAAAAGCAATAATGAGCACGCCAAACAAATCGAAATTCTTGTCAGAAGCAACCAAAGCACCACTTATGGCAAAGGCAAAAGTTCCTAAAATATCGAGTGTATAAATCAACTCCATGTTACACAGTTACTTCTGTAAATTTGATAGAAAGTTCTTTTTGCAATTGATGAATTCGTTCCATTTCCGAAGGCAAGATAAACGCAATAGAAGTACCAGATTTTCCTGCTCTAGCCGTTCTTCCACTTCTGTGCGTATAATAATCGTTGGTTTCTGGCAATTGATGGTGAATTACAAATTCCAATCCTTTTACGTCAATTCCACGTGCTGAAACATCCGTTGAAATCAAATATTGCAAACTTTCATTTTTGAAAGCACGCATCACTTTATCTCGTTCTTTTTGTTGCATATCACCTTCTAATGCAGCAGCCGAAAATCCATTTTCAATCAATTGAGTTGCCAAATTTTGAGCACCTGCTTTGGTTCTGCAAAAAATAATTCCTCTTTGCGAAGTTCTATTTTCTAAAAAAGCAATGATGTCATCCGTTTTCTCTTTGATGGTTGTTTTCGCATATTGATGTCTGATGTTCGCATTTACTAAATAATCACTATTAATTTCGACACTTGGCGCATTCGCATCCATATAGGTTTTGATGATTTTCTTGATTTCTTCGGGCATAGTTGCTGAAAAAAGCCACGTTTTTCTATCTACTTTAGTCGTGAATTTCAAGATTCTATTTAAATCTTGTTTAAAACCCATGCTCAACATTTCGTCAGCTTCATCCAAAACAATAGTTTTTACATGACTGATATCAATGCTTCCACGCTCAATAAAATCAATCAATCTACCTGGAGTTGCCACTACAACGTGCGTAGTTCTTGACAGATTGTACAATTGTTTGTCAATTTTTTCTCCACCAAAAACGGCTTCTAAGAAAATAGGCGTTTCATTGAATTTGGTAAACTTAAATAGTTGTTTTTTAATTTGTTGTACCAATTCTCTTGTTGGCGACAAAATCAATGCCTGAATATGTGGAAACGAAGCATCTATTTGATGCAGTATTGGCAAACCAAATGCCACTGTTTTTCCAGTGCCTGTTTGAGCTAAGCCAATAAAATCGGTTTTTGAATTCAGTAAAATAGGCAACGCTTTTTGTTGAATTTCTGTGGGTTGCAAAATTCCGAGTTCTTTAATAGCTTGAATATACTTTTTATGAACTCCAAGTGCTGAAAATGTGGTCATTGTTTACAAATTTTGTGCA
>ERZ888423.3567-NODE-3567-length-10070-cov-7.057214_pt1 | contig 10070 bp, 7 predicted proteins | sample MGYA00520523_ERZ888423 | MGnify/ENA primary metagenome ERZ888423 (study PRJEB32303, sample SAMEA104408611) | aquatic metagenome | biome: Brackish water; feature: Pelagic; material: water | place: Baltic Sea | collected 2014-06-08T10:24:00 | depth 30,27 m ...
CTCACCCCCACGGCTAAAGCCAGGGGTCCGCCGCGCTACCTCCTTCATGATCGCCAGTCATTCATCTGAATCAGATTGCCGCTCAGACGATATCGACATCGTCAAAGTAGCCCTCAGCCCGCCGAGCGGACCGTCCGAAAGCTCGATCTGACCTCCGTGCAATGCTGCCTGTTGGGCCACCAGTGCCAGCCCCAGGCCAGAACCTCCTGCGGTGGCATTGCTTCCGCGTGAGAACCGACCCAGCACGCTCCGTTGTTCCTCTGCGGGCAGGCCGCGGCCGTTGTCGTCGACCACGATCGTCATCACCCCGCCTTCGCGGTACGCGGCAAGGCGGATTCGGGTGGCCTCCCCGTGCGTGATGGCGTTGCGAACCAAGTTGTCGGCCGCCAGCCGTAGTCCGCCGGGCCAACCCCACACCGTGCCGAGATCGTCGGCCAGGTCCAGATCGATCCGGATGTCAGGGCTCACGCGCATGTTTTCTCGCGCCACGCGATCCAGCATGTCGGTCAAGTCGATCACCTCACAGTCCTTTGCCTGGGCCAGCTGGCCGGAAGCGAGCTGCCCCAGTGCAGTGACGATGCCCTCCACCCGGCGCTGCGCCCGGGACAGGTCGGCGACCACCTGGTCGCGCTCCTCTTCCGGGAAGGCGTGCATTCGCAGGGTGTCCAAATCGGCCCGCATCGCGGTCAGTGGCGTTCGCAGCTCGTGGGCGGCGTTGGCCGCGAAATCCTGGGCCGCCTGCAGGGAGTTCGTCGTGGCCCGCCGCGCCGCGGCGAGTCGGCTCAGCATGGCGCTCATCGCCTCGGAGAGTTCCTCGGCCTCTCGCACCCCATGCACCGCAGGGATGTCGTCGGCCCCTTCGCCCAGCTGTTTGGTGTGTTCGGTCAGTTTGCGCAACGGCCGGATCGCCGGGCCGGCCAGCAACCAGCCCAACCCGGCCGCGATGAGCACGGTCACCACACCCACCGCGATGTAGGCGGGCACCCGGGCCGGGTTCAGCAGGATGCTGTCCGCGCGGATACCGACCGACATCAGCACCCCGCCCTGCTGGTCGACCGGAATGGTCCGCACCCGGTACTCGACACCGTTGACCAAGACCGTTTCGGTTCCCGGCGCCAGTGCCGGCAGCTGAAGTCCCCGCTGGAACACGACCTGACCCGACGAGCGCGACCGTCCGGTCTGCAACACTCCTCGGCGTGGATCACTGAGCTGCTCGGGGAACATACTCGCGTCGACGATCGCATCCAGGCGACGATCCAGCTGTACCGCATCGTTGTTCGCCAGCACCAGCGACGTCAGGACGGTGAACAAGGCGACGACCGCTGCGGCGGCTGCGGCGGCGGCGACCGCGACCCTCGTGCGCAACGACGCCGATCGGAGCCGCCTGGGAGGTCTCAGCAGTTCACGGTTCCTCCCGCAGCACGTACCCGATCCCCCGCACCGTGTGGATCATTCGCGGCAGCCCTTCGCGCTCCAACTTGCGCCTGAGATAGGAGACGAAGACGTCGGCGACGTTGGTGTCGACGTCGAAGTCGTAACCCCACACCAGCTCGAGCAGGCGTTGCCGACTCAGCACCACACCCGCGTTTTTGGCCAGCGTTGCCAGTAGATCGAACTCACGCTTGGTCAGCTCGACGCGCTCGCCGGCGGAGAACACCAGCCGGCGGGCGGTGTCGATGGTGAGCGAGCCCACCGACATCGTGTCCGATGTCGGGTCGCAATGGTGCGCCCGGCGCAGCAAGGCGTGCAGACGGGCGACCAACTCGCCCAGATCGAACGGCTTGGTCAGGTAGTCGTCGGCACCGGCCTCAAGCCCCGCGATTCGGTCGTTGACGGTGTCGCGGGCCGACAGTACGCAGATCGGGATGTCGTTTCCCAGCGCCCGCAATGCTGTGACCACGGCGACCCCGTCGAGCTCGGGCATCTGGACATCGAGCACCAAGGCGTCGTGCGACTCACTCGACAGCAGCCGAAGCGCCTCTTTCCCGTTGGCTGCGACGCGGACGTCGAACCCGGAGTGCCGCAGGCCCCGGGCCACCGACGTCCGGACATCCGGGTCGTCGTCGACCATCAGCACTGTCCGGCCGGCCCTGTCCTGGCCCGCCCTGTCCTGGATGGCAGGCTCGCCCCCGCGAGGGGACGTAGCCACCACCCACTCGCGCATCAGCCTTACTGAGTGTCGGGCGCGATGATGATGCCGCAGCGGTCCCGCAGATCCACCAAAGGCCGGCGGATTTCGACCAGCTCCGCCAAAGTCCCCTGGTTCTCGAGGAGATAGGCATCGACGTCGGCTTCGACCTGGCTAGGGGGGGCACCGTGGAGGCTGCTGAAGAAAGCATTCACCTCGGGGTGGGTGAACAGGTAGGTCGAGGATGCCGCCGAGACGCCGGCGGCCACACCGGAGAAGTCGGCCGCGGTGCAGTTCGGCGGTTGGGGCTGCGCCGAAGCCAGCGGCGCGGCGCCGAACACGCCGAACGCCATAGCGCCGGCGCCCAGCCCGCCGACGACAGTACGACGGACCGTGGTTGCCGAGAACAACATGGAGGCTCCTTCATCAGAGGTGGACCGAAACCAGTGTCGGTCGCCGGTCGGAATCATCTTACGGAGCTAAGCAGAATAAGCGCCCAGTTTCTTACCTTGGCCGATCATTCTTACCTAGCGGTAACTCAATAGCGGTAACTCAATCGTGAGAAGCGCCGAAGCTCTGCTGCTGGGCCGCCTGCATCAAGCCGAGCACCTGCGGGACGGTAACCGGCAGTTTACAACGCCCCGACAACGAGGCAAGCGGCTGCTGTAGCCGCTGCAGGTCCGCAGCGACCTGGGGGTTCGCATCGAAGTAGGTCTTCAGCGCGAGGGCCGACTGTGGTCCGCCCTGCTGCTGGGAGATCCGCGTCAGCGCCTGGTTGGCCTTGGGATTGGCCTCCAGATAGTTGTCTGTGTAGGTGGCCACCTCGGCCACGGTCTTGGCGACCTCGCTGGCCGCGCACAGGTCCGGTGCGGCCAGTACCGAAGGGGTGGCGGGGCCGTACCGGCTCGCAAACTCGCAGCGATCAGTTGCACACGCTCCCCGACGGCGAAACTTCTCCGCCGGTTGCCATCGCAGCGGCCGGACTGACCAATCGGGCCAGCGATTGCACAGGTGTTGGAGCTGCTTAAAGCACCGCTGGCGAGCCTGCGGGAGGGCCATCCCCCACAGCTGGCTGCGGTACGCTCTGGCTACCACACGCCGGTCAGAAACTGGGAGTTCCGATCCAGCAGTTCATGATGCGCATCAGCAGCAACCTGCGCAGATATCGCTGGGCGGTGTTCGCGGCCTGGCTGCTGCTTTTGGTGCCGTCGGTGTATCTCGCCATGAACCAGTCCGGCAATCTGACCGGCGGTGGCTTCGAGGTCGCCGGCTCGCAGTCGCTGTATGTGCAGCGCCAGCTTGAGGCGCAGTTCCCAGATCAGGGCGCGTCCCCGTTAGCGCTGGTCGCCGCGCCACGTCCGGACGCGTCCTTCAGCGACATGAACGACGCCGTCGCCCATCTGGAGCGACTGGCGGCCGAGGTTCCCAGCGTTACGGTCATACCCAACCCGCTGGGGGCACCCGGAGCGCAGCCCGCACCCCAGCCGGACCGCCCCTATGTCATCACCCTGCAACTGGACTTCGAGAACACCGGCGCCGTCGACGTCGCCAAACAGTTGCGGGAGAAGGTCGGAATCGACGGTGACCAGCCCGGCGAGATGGAGAACGGCAAGGTCCGTCTCTACGTCATCGGGCAGGGCGCGCTGGGCGCGGCTGCCACCCTGGCCACCAAGCACGACATCGCGCAGGCCGAGAAGTGGAATCTCCCGATCGTCCTGATCGTCCTGCTCGCAGTATTCGGTTCGCTGGCCGCTGCCGCGATGCCCCTGCTGCTGGGGATCTGCACCGTCGCCGTCACGATGGGGCTGGTCTACCTACTGTCGACCTTCACGACGATGTCGGTCTTCGTGACGTCGACGGTGTCGATGTTCGGCATCGCAGTGGCCATCGACTACTCGCTGTTCATCCTGATGCGGTTCCGCGAGGAACTGCGCGCCGGCCGGGATCCCGAGGACGCCGCAGACGCCGCAATGGCCACCTCGGGCCTGGCAGTGGTGCTGTCCGGCCTGACGGTGATCGCTTCGGTCACCGGCATCTACCTGATCAACACCCCGGTGCTGCAGTCGATGGCCACCGGCGCCATCCTCGCCGTAGCGCTGGCGGTGCTCACGTCGACCACACTGACCCCGGCGGTGCTGGCGACGTTCGGCCGCGCCGCGGCGAAACGTTCGTCCTACCTGCATTGGTCGCGGCGCCCCGAATCCACCCAATCCCGGTTCTGGTCCCGCTGGGTCGGTGGGGTGATGCGCAGGCCGTGGCTGTCAGCGCTGGCCGCGACAGCGCTGTTGCTGGCGTTGGCCGCACCGGCGTTCTCGATGATTCTGGGCAACAGCATGCAGCGGCAATTCGAACCCACGCACGAGATCCGGGGCGGGGTGAACGCGGCAGCGCAGGCGTTGGGCCCCGGCGCGCTCGGCCCGGTCCGGGTGCTGGTGACGTTCCCCGACGGCAACCCCGCCTCGGCAGCCGCAAAGGAGCCCCTGCTCGACTCGATCCGGCAGAAGATGACCCAGGCACCCAATACCGTGTCAGTCACGCAGGCGATGTTCGGCAACGACTACCGCAGCGCGCTGCTGTCAGCGGTGCTGTCGGTCGACCCCGAGGACTTGTCGGCCCGCGACACCGTCGACTGGATGCGGGCGGAGGTTCCGCCGGTCGCGCAAGACCGTGCGCGGATCGACGTCGGCGGTCCCACCGCGCTCATCAAGGACTTCGACGACCGGGTGGCCCACACCCAACCGCTGGTGTTCGGGTTCGTGGCACTGATCGCATTCGTCATGCTGCTCATCTCGATCCGGTCGGTGGTGCTGGCGTTCAAGGGCGTGCTGATGACGGTCCTGTCAGTGGCTGCCGCCTACGGAAGCCTGGTGGTCGTCTTCCAGTGGGGCTGGTTCTCCGACCTCGGCTTCAAACAACTCTCATCGCTGGACAGCACCATCCCGCCCCTGGTGCTCGCGCTCACCTTCGGGCTGTCGATGGACTACGAGATCTTTCTGCTCACCAGGATCCGGGAACGCTTCCTGCAGACCGGCAACACCCGCGATGCCGTCGCCTACGGCGTCAGCACCAGCGCACGCACCATCACCAGCGCCGCGTTGATCATGATCGCCGTCTTCATCGGGTTCGCCTTCGCCGGAATGCCGCTTGTCGCCCAACTCGGGGTGGCCTGCGCGGTGGCCATCGCGGTCGACGCGACCGTCGTACGTCTGATCCTGGTTCCCGCGCTGATGGCCATGTTCGATAAATGGAACTGGTGGCTGCCGGCCTGGTTGGACCGCATCCTGCCGTCCGTCGACTTCGAGAAGCCACTGCCCAAGGCCGACATCGGCGACCTCGTCATCATCCCCGACGACATCTCGGCGCTCGCACCATCGGGATCGGACCTGCGCACCGTGGTGAAGTCCGCCGCTAAACTCAAAACCCTTGCACCCCAAAGCATCACGGTGGCCGACCCACTCGCGTTCAGTGGATGCCAGCCGCGAAAAGTGCTGGGCAGCAGCCGCCTCCACGATACCGGCGGACACCTCACCGTGGCGATCAGCAACCGCGCCCACGGCAAGACCATCGCGGTCCGGCTTCCCAAGCACCCGGTGACCATGTGGCGGGGCAGGCTCGATGTCGCACTCGACGCTCTTGCCGTCCAGTCCGGCGCCGAGCACGACGCCGGCGCTGCGCGCTCACCCTTGCAGCGCAGCAGCCCCTTGGAGACCACCAACGTGCTGCTGCCGACCGGCGATCGGCTGCAGATCCCTACCGGGGCCGAGACCCTGCGGCTCACGAGTTTTCTAGTGATGGAGCGCAACACCACGCGCGATTTCACCGAGTTCGCCGAGCTAGTCGATTCGATGGACACACAGACCGCGGCAGAAGTTCTCTCCAGCATGGATCGGTACTACTCTGGGCAACCGGCACGCACACACTGGGTGGCCACCCAGCTGGTGCGCCGCCTGGCAGAGCCACGCCCCTCCGATGGGCCCGAAGCCGCAGCGGCTGGGCCGGGCGCGGAGACCGAGTGGGCACGGGTCAGGCAGCGCTGCCTGTCAGTGGCGGTGGCAATGCTGGAGGAGGGAAGGTGACTTCGCACTTGTCCAAGACCCCTGAAATCCGGGGGCAGGTACGCGCTACGGACACCAACGATCCTTCTGCGCGTCGCTGGGCACCTCAACCACCGCCCAGTGACCGGCCGGTGGAGTTCTGGCCGACTGCCGAAATCCGTGCGGCGCTGGAGAACGACGACCTCGGCGTGTGGCAGCGCATAGTGGCAGCGATCAAACGTGATCCGTTCGGCCGGACCGCGCGTCAGGTCGAAGAGGTCCTCGAAACCGCCAGACCGTACGGGGTGTCCCGGGCCATGTCTGAGGTGCTCGTGCGCACCCGCGAACACCTTGAGGCCAACGAATGTGCCGAGGTGGGCCGTCACGTGCACCTGCTGCTGGATCGCTCGGGCCTCGGCGAACACGAGTTCGCGTCCCGCATCGGCGTGCCCGCTGAGGAATTCGCAACATACCTGCGGGGCACTAGCAGTCCCCCGGCGTCGCTGATGATCCGGATGGGTCGACTGTCTGTGCGATTCGCCAAGATGCGCGACCACCCACCGCCCGCGGGCTAGCTTTCCGGGGTGAAGGCTAGCGTGCCCGGGGTGCGGGTGCATCGACGACGCACCCGTGGGTGCTCAACCGCGAAGTTTTCAATGCGATACCTCAACTGATCGGTATCGCCGTAGAGAAGCCGAGAGGAAATGGGCTGACCGGAAACGTGGGCCAGCCAAACAGGCCACGCTGCGGTTGATGTGCACCAGACCTGCGGGTACGCTTTTACCGACGCCAAACCAATCCGTCTAATGATTGCGATGACTACGTTTTCTCTGCTGGGACGTTTTCGCCAGGCCGTCCTGGCGATAGCGTCAGACGTCGTCAGAATTCATGATATCCGGAGGCCCGCATGCCGAACACCGGCTTTCCAGTCCCGGACAATGAAGATAGCAGACTACACGCTCTAGAGGATTACGCCATCATGGATTCTCTTCCAGAGCAGGCCTACGATGATTTCGTCAAGTTAGCTTCGGCGATCTGCAATACTCCTATTGCGCTGATTACATTGTTAGACGACCATCGTCAATGGTTCAAGGCAACTGTTGGAATGAATGCCAGCGAGACACCGCGCTCACAGGCATTCTGTGCCCATGCGATTATGAATCCAGCTGAAGTAATGACGGTTCAAGACGCAACGCAGGATGATCGCTTTGCTTCGAATCCGCTTGTCACAGGGGACCCCAATATCCGTTTTTATGCTGGCGCACCGCTCGTCGCGCCGACCGGTGAGGCACTCGGTACGCTCTGCGTGATCGATAGCGAGCCACGTGAATTGACGGCGCCCCAGTTGGAAGCCTTGCAGGTACTTTCACGTGGAATTATCGGTCAGCTGGAACTCCGCCGAAGCATCGCCATGCTCGAGCAGTCCGTATTGGACCAGGAAAAGTATGTGGAGCTGATGCATGAATATCAGCAGGATATGGAGAAGGTGAGACTTAATCTCGAATCGCAGTCCATGACGGATGCCCTGACCGGCATTGAAAACCGTCGTTCGTTCGACCTCAAACTGGAAGCGGAGTACCTGCGGGCCGGTAGGTCCCGCGGCTCCCTATCCCTGCTCATGATCGGTATTGATCACTTCAAGGAATTCAACGATAATTTCGGGCATCCGGCGGGCGATGAAACATTACGCTCAGTTGCACATCTCCTGCGATCGGAACTGCGCGCCCATGATTTTCTTTTCCGTTACGGTGGCGAGGAATTCGCAGTCATTCTTCCTGGAATCACAATGAAGGGCGCCTACGTACTCGGTGAAAGATTTCGCCGAACCGTGCAGCGCGCCCCGTGGAAGAAACGTGCCATCACCATTAGCCTCGGGGCGGCGAGCGTGGAGGAAGAAATGAAGTCGCCCGCCGATCTCCTACAAGCCGCCGACCGCGCCCTGTATCGCGCCAAGCAAACCGGACGTAATCGTGTTTGCACGGCCGCGGACGTAGCGTGATCGCCGCGGCATTCGCATCGAGTAGGCAGGTAGCCGGGAAACTGCCGTCACGCTGCGGGTCCGGCTCATCGTCGGGCGTGCACGTGGCGGCACCGGGCACTTCTGGAAGGATGTCGGGGTGACGGTAGAGGCGAATCACGAGACGACATCCGGCATCGACCTGAGCTACATCGACCCCGAGGCCCGGCCCCAGGATGACCTGTTCGGTCACGTCAACGGCCGGTGGCTCACCGACTATCAGATCCCCGCGGACCGGGCCACCGATGGAGCTTTCCGCACGCTGTACGACCGCGCCGAGGAGCAGATCCTAGAACTGATCACCGAAGTCGCCGCGGCAGCAGCCACCGGCACCGACACGGATGGGCAGCGCATCGGCGATCTCTACGCGAGCTTCATGGACGAGGACACGGTGCGCCAACGTGGTCTCGCGCCGCTGCTCGATGAACTGGCCGTCATCGACGCCGCCGACACCCGTGACGCCCTTGCCGCGGTGCTCGGCACCCTGCAGCGCACCGGAGTCGGCGGGGGCGCCGCCCCGTACGTCGACACCGACTCCAAGAATTCGACTCGCTACCTACTGCATCTGAGCCAGTCGGGCATCGGACTGCCCGACGAGTCCTACTTCCGCGACGAGCAGCACAGCGAGATCCTGGCCGCCTATCCCCGGCACATCTCCGCGATGTTCACGCTCGTCTACGGTGACGCCGGGCGAGTCGGCACCCATGCTTCAGCCGGTGACCACGCCCCAGCCCACAACCACGCCCGGGCCGCCGCCGAGGTCGTCGCCCTGGAGACCAAGCTCGCGGCGGCCCACTGGGATGTGGTCAAACGCCGTGACGCCGATCTGACATACAACCTGCGCACGTTCGCCGAAGTGGCCCACCAGGCACCCGGTTTCGACTGGACAGCCTGGCTCGCCGGTCTGGGCGCTGAGCCCTGCACTGACCAGAACCGCGATGACCAGAACCGCGATGACCAGAACCGCCCCGACGAGGTGGTGGTACGTCAGCCGGACTTCCTTACGGCGTTCGCCGCACTGTGGGCAGCCGAGGACCTCGAAGACTGGAAGAACTGGGCACGGTGGCGCGTGATCCATGCCAGGGCGTCCCTGCTCACCGATGAATTGATCGCCGAGGACTTCGCGTTCTACGGCCGCAGGTTGTCAGGCACCGAAGATATCCGCGACCGTTGGAAGCGCGGCGTCTCGGTGGTGGAAAGCCTGATGGGTGACGCGCTGGGCCGCCTCTACGTCGACCGGCACTTCCCGCCGCGGGCCAAGGCGCGGATGGACGAGCTGGTCGCCAACCTGCGGGCGGCTTACCGGGCCAGCATCAGCACGTTGGAGTGGATGACGCCCCCGACCCGGGAGAAGGCGCTGGTAAAACTCGACAAGTTCACCCCCAAGATCGGCTATCCGCTCAGGTGGCGGGACTATTCGACGCTGGTGATCGAGCGCGGTGACGTGTACGGCAACTACCAGCGTGGCTACGCGGTCCAATACGAGCGCGAGCTGGGCAAGCTCGGCAGACCCGTGGATCGCGACGAGTGGTTCATGACGCCGCAGACAGTCAATGCCTACTACAACCCGGGCATGAACGAGATCGTGTTTCCGGCGGCCATACTGCAGCCACCGTTCTTCGACGCCGACGCCGATGACGCCGCCAATTACGGTGGTATCGGAGCGGTCATCGGACACGAGATCGGGCACGGGTTCGATGACCAGGGCGCCAAGTACGACGGCGACGGCAACCTCGTGGACTGGTGGACCGACGAAGATCGCGCCGAATTCGATTTACGCACACAGGCGTTGATCGAGCAGTACAACGATTTTGTGCCCCGTGAGCTCGCCCCAGGCGAGCTGGCCACCGGCACCGGCACCAGGGCCGGCGGGGCGCACCACGTCAACGGC
>ERZ888423.3568-NODE-3568-length-10063-cov-8.309952_pt1 | contig 10063 bp, 9 predicted proteins | sample MGYA00520523_ERZ888423 | MGnify/ENA primary metagenome ERZ888423 (study PRJEB32303, sample SAMEA104408611) | aquatic metagenome | biome: Brackish water; feature: Pelagic; material: water | place: Baltic Sea | collected 2014-06-08T10:24:00 | depth 30,27 m ...
CAAATCGGATCAAATATGTCTTGCTATGCAAGAGCCATCCACACAGGACCTTCGCTGCACCCACAGACTAAATTGGGAAATTGAAAAAGCGGACGCTCGGGACTCCGATCCAGTTTTTCCGATTTGCAAATGCAGCTAACGGTGGCTTGGAGCCCAAAGTGCCGCGTTTCTGAATCGCCGCGAATGTCGATTTCGGAGATTGTCGATTGCGGCGAACCGCACTTTTCAGGCGCACCTCTCATTCTTGCAACTTATGGCCAAGACTGTCGCTATTCGTCACAACTGATGCGGGTGACCATTTGAGGTGGCCAGTTCAGTTTCGACATAATTTTGGAACGGTCATCGCGGCGCGGCGGTGCTTCCCCGAATGATTAGCGACACTGGAATGACCGCCGCGTGCTCTGATCCAGCGCCTTCGGGGCTTTCGAGCCGCTCCAAGAGCATCGCGGCGGCGGTCTCTCCCAATAGCAATCTGTCTTGCCGCATTGATGTCAGCGGAGGGATGAATTGTTCGGCGAGATCGATGTCATCAAAGCCCATGACCGAGACGTCGTCGGGGACTTTGAAATTGCGGCGTGACAATTCAGAGATGAATCCCATTGCGATCTGGTCGGAGGCACAAAACATAGCCGTCGGTCGATTTTCTAGTGCGATCCACGTAAGTGCAGCCAAGCAACCTGCGTCCAGCGAGAAATCTCCGGGAATGATCCACTCCGGATTTTGCTCTAGCTGAAGCGTTGCGATTTCTTCGATAAAAGCGTCTTTGCGCGTATGCATCAAAACGTTGCCTATCGGTCCGGTGACATGTCCGATCTTGCGGTGGCCAATGTCGTGCAGATAACGCACAGCGGCCTTTGTGCCCCGACGGTTTTCACTGCGGACGGACGGAAATTCATCTTCTGCGATCCACTCGCAAGCAAAGAGAATACGCTTTGATTGAGGGGCGGATTTCAGAGACACAATGACATCTGCATCTAACCCCCCATCAAGAATAATCATGCCGTCGGCACGCGCATCATCGAGGTAATCAACCAGTCGCTCACCGCTGTCGTGAACCTGTTTCGTGCTGGCAATGAGCATCGAGTAACCCATGCGCGAAAGGTTCAGCGAAATCCCTTCCAGAATGGCCGAGAAAAACGGGTTTGCCAAATCTGGCAGTAGGACCAAGACGGAATGCGCACGCTGGGTCCGCAGGTTTCGTGCCGCCCTGTTCACACGGTATCCACTGACCTCCACGGCCTTTGAGACGCGCCGTCTAGTTGATTCGGTCACCATGTTGGGGTGAGACAGCGCGCGCGATACGGTTGCCGTTGAAACGCCTGCGACACGGGCAACGTCTTGAAGTGTAGAAGTTTTTGACATCATCGCGTCCAATCTCAGATATGTAGTTATGTAATCGATTACAATAGTTATTGACAAGCCAAACGGGCTTAACTCAATATGTAATCGATTGCAGGAGTTGGCGATCAAATTAATATTCGCGGGTTTCCGCAATTTCTGGGAGGAAGAAATGTCTAAAGTATTAAAGTCCCTTTTGGTGGGGACAGCGCTCACATGCGCATCCGCAGCATCTGCTGTTGAGCTGGAAGTCACACATTGGTGGACATCGGGTGGCGAAGCTGCCGCGGTGACTAAATTCGCCGAAGCATGGAACGCGACAGGCAACACATGGCTCGACGGCGCGATCGCGGGTTCTGGCGGCACAGCGCGCCCGATCATCATCAGCCGCATTTTGGGCGGTGACCCGATGGCCGCAACACAGTTGAACCATGGTCGCCAATCAGAAGAACTGATCGAAGCGGGCCTCATGCTCGACCTCACAGACGTTGCTGAAGCTGGCGGCTGGAAAAACATTGTGAACCCGTCCTCATTGCTGGATTCCTGCACATTGGACGGCAAGATTTACTGCGTGCCTGTGAACATCCACTCCGCTCAGTGGCTCTGGTTGTCTCACGCCGCTTATGAAAAAGCTGGTGTCGCTGTCCCTGCCGACTGGAATGAGTTTGTGGCATCGGCGCCTGCACTCGAAGCAGCTGGCGTCTTGCCTCTCGCAATGGGTCAACAGGGCTGGCAGCAAAACCTTGCATTCGGCGCGATCACGATTGCGGTGGCGGGTCTTGATACTTGGAGAGACGTGACTGTAAACAAGAACGCCGACACGGCGCGTGGTCCAGAATACGCAGCAGTCTTTGAAGCGGTTGCCGCGGCAAGAGAACTCGCGCGCGGCTCTAATGTTCAGGACTGGAACCAAGCAACTGGCATGGTCATCAACGGTGAAGCTGGCGCTCAGCTTATGGGTGACTGGGCACAGGGTGAATTCTCTGTCGCAGGTCAAGTTGAAGGCACCGATTATTCCTGCCTTCCAGGTCTAGGTCTGAACGAAATCCTCGACACGGGTGGTGACGCGTTTTACTTCCCTGTGAATGACGACCCTGAAATCACAGCCGCGCAAAAAGAACTTGCCGCACTACTGATCTCTCCAGAAGTGCAAGTGTCGTTTAACCTCGCAAAAGGCTCCCTGCCTGTGCGCGGTGACATCGACATGGCGGCTGCAAACGGCTGCATGCAAAAAGGTCTCGCGATCTTGGCTGATGGTGGCATTCTGCCATCTGGCGACATGAGCTTGTCCGCTGATACACAAACCCAGATCGAAGACCTCATGGCTGAGTTCTGGGCTGGCGATATGGCCGCATCAGATGCGCAAGCCGCTTACGCTGATATCATCGCAAGCGCTGACTAATCGCAAATAACGTAGGTCCACCCGTCACACGCGGGTGGGCCACGACGGTACTTTTCCAAAACACATTTCTTGGGGGGATCACGATGTCCTTGGTTGATCATAGGCCCGCAAAGACAGGCTATGCGAAAGGCAAGCCCAACAGGCTGACCCGCAATCTAAGCTCGAAAATCGCGGCCCTTCCGATGATCCTGACAGCGCTTGTGGTCTTTGTCGGCTGCACCATTTGGACCATCGTTTATTCCTTCACCGACTCGCGGCTTTTGCCACGTGAAAATTTCGTGGGCATTGAGCAATACGAGCGTCTTTGGGGCAGCAGCCGCTGGATCACCTCAATCTCGAACCTGATGTGGTATGGCGTTTGCTCGCTCGTGTTGACGCTTGTCATCGGCTTCACATTGGCCGCTTTGCTCGACCGCAAAATCCGCTTTGAGAACACGTTCCGCAGTATCTTTCTATTCCCTTTTGCTCTGTCATTTATTGTGACGGGCCTCGTCTGGCAGTGGATTTTGAACCCTGATTACGGCGTGCAGGGCGTTGTACGAAGCTGGGGTTGGGAGAGCTTTAACTTTGACCCGCTTTATAACCCTGACATCGTTATCTTCGGTATTTTGATCGCAGGGATCTGGCAGGGATCTGGCCTTATTATGTGCATCATGCTTGCTGGTTTGCGTGGCATTGACGAGGATATCTGGAAGGCCACCCGCGTCGACGGCATCGGCACTCTCAAGACATATCTCGTGGTCATCATTCCGATGATGCGCCCTGTCTTTGTGACGTGTCTTGTGTTGATCGCCGCAGGCATTATCAAGCTATACGACCTTGTTGTTGCCCAGACATCTGGTGGTCCGGGGCTCTCGTCTCAGGTGCCCGCCATGTATGTCTATGACTATATGTTTAAAGCACAAAATCTCGGCCAAGGCTTTGCTGCATCAACGATGATGCTCTTGTCGGTGGTGATCATTTTGATCCCTTACATCTATTTACAGTTCAAGGGGAAAAGCCGTGGATAATGCAATGACAGGCCCACGTGGCCCCAAGCCTAAGCGCCGCTTTTCGCGCAATAACATCTTCATTTACGGCACGCTTATCATGGTCAGCATGTACTATCTGCTGCCGCTTTATGTGATGGTTGTCACCTCGCTTAAAGGCATGCCCGAAATTCGACTGGGCAACGTGTTTAGCCCGCCAGTAGAAATCACGTTTGAGCCATGGGTCAAGGCTTGGGCAGAGGCTTGTACGGGTATCAATTGCGATGGTTTGAGCCGTGGCTTCTGGAACTCCGTGCGGATCTTGATCCCCTCGGTCACACTTTCCATCGCGGTGGCGTCAATCAATGGCTATGCGCTCTCCAATTGGAAATTCAAAGGTTCCGAGGTGTTCTTCAACATCCTCATTTTGGGCGCCTTTATCCCTTATCAGATCATGCTTTACCCAATCGTGATCCTGCTGCGTGAGCTGGGCCTTTATGGCGGGTTGTCTGGGCTGGTTCTGGTGCACACTGTCTTTGGGATGCCGATCCTGACGCTGTTGTTCCGCAACTATTTCACCTCCATTCCCGAAGAGCTGTTCAAGGCAGCAAGGGTCGATGGCGCTGGTTTCTGGCGGATCTATTTCCAGATCATGGTGCCAATGGCGCTGCCGATCTTTGTGGTTGCGATCATCTTGCAGGTCACTGGCATCTGGAACGACTTCCTCTTTGGGGTCATTTACACAAAGCCCGATCTTTACCCGATGACAGTGCAGCTTAATAACATCGTGAATTCCGTCCAAGGCGTGAAAGAATACAATGTGAATATGGCAGCGACGCTTCTTACGGGTCTGGTCCCACTCATCATTTATTTTGCCTCAGGCAAACTCTTTGTCCGCGGTATTGCCGCCGGCGCAGTCAAAGGCTGAAGACATGACAAACTCAGTAGAAATCAAAAATCTCGAACTGAACTTCGGTGCAGTTAAGGTTCTCAAGCAACTCAATCTCGACATTCGTGAGGGTGAATTCCTTGTGCTCTTGGGCTCGTCAGGTTGCGGGAAATCGACGCTGTTGAACTGCATCGCAGGATTGCTGGAAGTGACGGACGGTCAAATTTTCATCAAGGGAGAGAACGTCACTTGGACGGAGCCGTCAGAGCGCGGTATCGGCATGGTGTTCCAATCCTACGCGCTTTACCCGCAAATGACGGTGCGCGGGAACCTGTCGTTCGGGCTTAAGAATGCCAAGGTGCCGAAGGATGAAATCAACAAGCGGGTGGCGCGCGTTGCGGAAGTTTTGCAGATTGAAGCGCTGCTGGACCGTAAACCTGGTGCGCTATCTGGGGGACAGCGGCAACGCGTGGCAATCGGTCGTGCGCTTGTGCGCGAGGTCGATGTGTTCTTGTTTGACGAACCACTGTCGAACCTTGATGCCAAACTGCGCACAGACCTGCGCGTTGAGCTGAAGCGCCTGCACAAGAAACTCAAGAACACGATGATCTATGTGACCCATGATCAGGTCGAAGCCATGACGTTGGCTGACCGTATTTCGATCATGCGCGGTGGCATGATCGAACAACTCGACACCCCCGAGACGATCTATGCGAAGCCATGCAACAAATACGTGGCGGACTTTATCGGCTCTCCTGCGATGAACCTGTTTCAGGGCGATATCAAAGGGAATACCTTTCAATGTGAGGGCTTTAGCGTTGATGTCAGTGGCTATGAATTTGGACCAAATGGCAAACGCGAAGGTGCCGCTTGGCTAGGTATTCGCCCCGAACATATCGCGACGGCAGATGCCGCGAAGGGCCACACGTTCTCAGGCCCGTCCGAGATTGATATCGTGGAGCCAATGGGGTCCGACACCCTCGTTTGGGTCGATTTTGCGGGCCAATCTGTTCGCGTGCGTACCGAGGGTCGATCCGGCCTCATATCTGGTGAGGCCCTCACCATCGGGTTCGATGCCTCGCGCATTCATCTTTTCGACATGAAAACTGAGACACGTCTCTAATCTAGGAAGCACTCAAATGACTGTATCACTTCAACTCTATTCGATGCGCGATATTGCGGACCAATTCGCGCTTTTGAGAAAACTTCCCAGAATGGGGATTACTGGCGTAGAAGGCTATGGTGGTGTCTACGGCGACCCTAAAGCCTACCGTGCGGCGATGGATGCCAACGGCATAACGATGCCATCAGGGCATATGGGCTTATATGATATCGAGGCAGATTTCGACGCCACGATGGACATAATTCGCACAATGGGAATGACACGTGTTTACGCGCCATACCTTGAGGAAAAGGATCGCCCGACGACGGCTGCGGGGTATATCGCGCTCGCAAAGCGGCTTAACGCGGCGGGCCTGCGTTACGCGGAACACGGCATTTCCTTTGGCTGGCATAACCATGATTTTGAGTTTTTCGCTTTGCCAGATTGCAGTATTCCGATGGACCTTCTTCTCGAACATGCGCCCGATATTAAATGGGAAGCTGACCTTGCTTGGATCGTACGCGGTGCCTGTGATCCATTGGGCTATATCGCGCGATACGGCAGCCGCATCACGGCCGTTCACGTCAAGGATATTGCTGAAGCGGGCACAAATCTGGACGAGGATGGCTGGAGTGATCTGGGCGCGGGCACTTTGGATTGGGCTGCTTATCTCAAGGCTTGCCGCGCGCAATCCGCCGATGTGATCTACGCGCTAGAGCACGACAAACCAGGTGATCCAATCGCCTATGCAACGCGGTCTGCTGCGGCATTCAAAACGTTGTGGGAGACAACAAATGACTAAAGAATTAGGCGTTGGCATCATTGGATGCGGGAATATCTCGGCGGCCTACCTTAAGCTGGCCGCGTCGTTCAAAGGCTACGCGATCCTCGCGGTTGCCGACATTAACATGGATAACGCTAATGCACGTGCGGCGGAATTTGGTGTGCGGGCGCAGACAGTTGACGACCTTCTCGCGGCGGGTGACATTGATTTGGTCATCAACCTGACGATCCCTGCGGCCCATGTTGCCGTGTCGCGTGCGATCTTGCAGGCAGGCAAACACGTCTATTCTGAAAAGCCGTTTGTTCTGAGCCTCAACGAGGCCCAAGAGCTTGGCGAAATCGCTGATGCCAAGGGCCTTCGGATCGGCTCGGCGCCAGATACGTTCCTTGGGGCGAGCCATCAATTGGCGCGTAACCTTATCGACGGAGGGGCGATTGGCACGGTCACATCAGGCACGGCCATTGTGATGGGCCACGGCATGGAAGATTGGCACCCAAACCCTGACTTCTTTTTTGCCAAAGGCGGCGGTCCGATCCTTGATATGGGGCCGTATTACATCTGTAATCTGGTGCAACTGCTCGGCCCGGTGAAAAAGGTGACGAGCTTTACCGGTGCTGCCTCTGCAACGCGCACGATCACGAATGGTCCTCGTAATGGCGAGACAGTCCCTGTTGAAACGCCTACGACAATTCACTCGGTTTTGTCGTTTGAAAGCGGCGCGATCATCACCTTGCTCGCGAGCTGGGATGTGTGGAAAAACGACCATCCGATCATGGAGCTTTACGGCACTGAAGGCACAATGAATGTGCCCGATCCAAATTGGTTTGGCGGGGCATTGACGGTGACGGAACGCAGCGGCGACCCTGCCCCAAAATCATGGGACCACCCGTTTGCCGTGCCAAATTTTGAAGAGGTTCATGCCAACTATCGTGGCGCTGGTTTAGCTGATATGGCGCTCTCAATCATCGCGGGGATACCACATCGCTGTAACGCTGATTTTGCGACCCATGTGGTCGAAGTGCTTACCGCGATTTTGGAAGCGGGCGAGACTGGGCGGGTCATGACAATGACGACAACGTGCGCGCGCCCTGATGTATTAGGACCAGACCAAGCACGGGCTTTGCTCGCGTAACGCAATAGGGACGGAGAATAAGATGAGTAGTTCGATTAAAGGCCCTGCGCTGTTTCTGGCGCAGTTTATTTCTGACGAAGCTCCGTTTAATGCGTTGCCCTCAATTGCGAAATGGGCAGCAGGTCTTGGGTATAAAGGCGTTCAAATCCCGACGTGGGACAAGCGGGTTTTTGATTTGGATAAGGCTGCGTCAAGCAAGGCCTACTGTGATGAAATCAAAGGCATTTGCACCGAGAACGGTCTGACGATTACGGAACTTTCTTGCCATTTGCAAAGCCAACTTGTCGCTGTCCACCCTGCATATGACACCGCATTTGACGCCTTTGCGCCAGAGCATTTGCACGGTAATCCCGATGCGCGGCAAGCCTGGGCTGTGGATCAGGTCACTAAAGTCGCTAAGGCCTCGCAGCATCTTGGTCTTAAGGGCGCTGTAGGTTTTACAGGCTCGCTCGCGTTTCCTTACCTATACCCTTGGCCACAACGCCCTGCTGGTCTTATTGAGGAAGCGTTCACGGAACTCGCGCGTCGTTGGAAGCCTCTCTTGGATATCTACGACGCAGCGGACGTCGATTTCGGTTTTGAGATTCATCCCGGCGAAGACGTCTTTGATGGCACCACTTTCGATCGCTTTCTCGCAGCGCTTGATGGCCACCCGCGATGCAAGATCACATATGACCCATCGCACTTCTTGCTCCAGCAAATGGACTACTTGTCCTTCATCGACATCTACCACGATCGGATCAGCGCCTTTCACGTCAAGGACGCGGAATTTAATCCGACGGGGCGGCAAGGCGTCTATTCGGGCTATGCCGACTGGACCGACCGTGCGGGTCGGTTTCGGTCCCTTGGCGACGGACAGGTCGATTTTCGCGGCATCTTTTCGAAACTCACACAATACGGGTTTGACGGTTGGGCCGTGCTGGAATGGGAATGTTGCTTGAAGCATCCTGAGCAGGGTGCTGCTGAGGGCGCACCGTTTATTGCGGATCATATGATCCGCCGGACCGATAAGGCCTTTGACGATTTTGCAGGCGGCAAATCCGACCCTGCGGCTCTGAGCAAGATGATGGGATTCTGAAAATGGCGGCACTTAAACTTGGCATGGTTGGCGGTGGACAGGGCGCGTTTATCGGCGGCGTTCACCGCATTGCGGCGAGACTTGATGGGTGCTTTGATCTGGTCGCGGGCGCCTTCGCGTCTGACCCCGCACGTGCGCATGCCTCTGCCGCTGAACTGGGCATCGTGGCTGACCGCTCTTACGCTGATTATCGCGAGATGGCTAAGGCAGAGGCCGGCCGCGCTGACGGGATAAACGCAGTTGCGATTGTGACGCCCAACCACTTGCACGGCCCAATCGCGGAGGCGTTCTTGGCCCAGGGCATCCACGTCATTTGCGACAAGCCGATGACCGCGACGCTGGCGCAGGCTGAGGCGCTTGTGAAAGCCGCAGCAAACTCCAGCGCGTCATTCTTTTTGACTCACAACTATACGGGTTATCCGATGATCCGGCAGGCCCGTCAGATGGTGGCTGATGGCGACTTAGGCGATATTCGGATCGTGCAAGCCGACTATTTACAGGATTGGCTCAGTCTCGCGCCTGCAACCGACAATAAACAGGCAGCTTGGCGCACTGATCCCGCGCAATCTGGCGGTGGTGCGATTGGGGATATCGGAACCCATGCCTATAATCTGGTGAGTTTTGTCACAGGGCTTCAAACCCACTCCCTGAGCGCGACCTTGCAGTCACATGTTGCAGGCCGCGCTGTGGACGATGATGCGCGCGTCACACTACAATTTGACGGTGGTACAAAGGGGCACATTTGGGCAAGCCAAGTGGCCGTCGGAAATGAGAACAACCTGACTTTGGCGGTCTATGGCAGCAAAGCATCCCTGCGTTGGGCACAAGAAAACCCTAACGTCCTTTGGTTCACCAAGTTGGGCTGCGCGCCACGCAAGATTACTCGCGGAAGTGCTGCGGCCCATCCCGCTGCTGCTGCCGTCACACGCATACCCGCAGGCCACCCAGAGGGTTATCTGGAAGCCTTCGCAACCCTATACCGCGAAGCTGCCGAAGCTATTGTCGCACCTGACAAAGCCACTTTGAACAGCGCACTTATTGGCATTAGCCAAGGCTTGGACGGTGTGCGGTTCGTGGATGCCTGCCAGCGATCATCAAACGAAGACGCAGCTTGGGTCAGGCTTGAGTGAGGTCGCCTGACTTTGATAGCTGGCGCAAGTAGGCTTTGGATCATGAATGCCAGTCGGGCGCCTTGTCTGCATAGCAGTTATCGGATCCGCCAAATTGCTGCACCATTTCGCCAATGTCCGTTCATGAAAACTGTGGCGCGGCATCGTTGGGATCCGTCAAGGTCCGCTATGGGCCGTTCGTGTTATTCAGGCGTCACCCTGTTCTGCATCATCAAAGGCGACCTTCGCCTGCTCGGCCCA
>ERZ888423.3569-NODE-3569-length-10061-cov-6.377474_pt1 | contig 10061 bp, 9 predicted proteins | sample MGYA00520523_ERZ888423 | MGnify/ENA primary metagenome ERZ888423 (study PRJEB32303, sample SAMEA104408611) | aquatic metagenome | biome: Brackish water; feature: Pelagic; material: water | place: Baltic Sea | collected 2014-06-08T10:24:00 | depth 30,27 m ...
TTCAACTTGAGAGAAAAGAAAGACGATCGCATTTCCTTGTCGTGGCATTTGACCAAACAAGAGAAAGTAAAAATCGAACAAGCATTTCTTAGTATGAGTAATCAATTCGCTCTTAAACGATTGAAAGAACTTCTAAAAGACTAGTAATTACTTTACTTGATTTTTAGAAACATTCTCAACATTTACCACTTTATTGATCAAGGTACATGATTCTGGTTGCGGTGCCTTACTTGGTGTATAGGTAAAGAAAATCTTTAAACCATTCACTTTAAATGCTTCGTCCAAATTTATTGGATAAAATTTCACTACTTGTCCATCTTCGGTTGTTTCAATCAATGCAGGACAACCTTTATATTCTGTTCTAACAATCCCAGAAGTTACATCATCATTCGCAATTGATTCTGAAGTAGTGTTTACATCAGCGGCAGTTTTTGTCGTTGTAGCGCATGATGCTAACACACATACCGTAAAGAATAAAGTTAAAATTTTCATATCGTTTGTTTTTTGTTTGTCGTTCAATTTCGTGCCAAATTAAGAAAAAACAATTGACTAGTTTCAAATGTACCGCTGAAGGTTTTAAATTACCACCAAAATATATGTATTATCAAATTAGCCACGAATTCACGAATAACATTGAGTTCATACAATTTAATAATTCGAGTCAATTTTAGATTACTTTGATTATTCGTGCATTCGTGGTGAAATTTTGAAAAGTAATTAAGAACATTTCAAAAAGTAGCACAAAAAAAAAGAGGCTCCAACTGAAGCCTCTCCTTTCTTAACCTGTAGATGTTAATAATTGATCCGTTAATGCTGTAACGCAAGTAAATTAAAAAGGTTTCATCTCTAATCGAACTAATTAACATTCTTTTATGGATAAAGAAGTAACTCATTGAATAAAAGCGACTCAAAGTGCTCTACATTTGTTTCGAATGAACGACCAAAAAGAAATAAAAGCGTTAATCCATTTAATCGATGATCCCGATGAGAATGTGTATTTGCACGTGCGTGATCAATTGCTTAAATATGGACCGAATGCTATTCCATATTTAGAATCTTCTTGGGAACATGACCAATTTGGACTAATTTTTCAGTCACGGATTGAAACGCTCATTCATGAAATACAATTCGATGAAGTTAAAAATGAGTTGACCAATTGGGTAAACTCTTCTGAAAAGGATTTGTTATTAGGTGCGATTACTATTGCACGTTATCAATATCCAGGATTGGATGAACAATTTGTTCATGAAACTATTCAACAATTGCGCAGAGATGTTTGGTTGGAATTGAATGACGACATGACCGCCTTCGAACGGATTAAAATATTCAACAAGGTATTTTTTGATATCTATAATTTTCATGGTGATGCGAAGAATTTTCATTCGCCCATGAATTCATGCATTAATACAGTTATTGAATCAAAAAAAGGGAATCCACTTAGTCTGTGTTTGATTTACAGCGTTGTCGCACAATCATTAGACATGCCTGTTTACGGAGTAAATTTGCCTAATCATTTCATTTTGGCCTACATCGATGAAAATGGTTCTTCGCATTTTTTAACCGACAAGAATGAATATGGTGTGTTGTTTTACATCAATGCCTTTTCACGCGGAAGTATTTTCAACACAAAAGACATCACTGAATTCTTAGACAATCTTAATTTACCGCACGAAAGAAGTTATTTCGAACCGTGTTCTAATTCAGATGTGATTCGTAGAATGATCACCAACCTCATCGCATCCTTTCAACAAGTTGGGAATAGCGAAAAAGTGAATGAGCTGACGATCTTAAGAGATCTAATTCCATAAGGATTCGGGATTCAGAATTTGGAATTAGTAGTTTGGGATTCATCCCACTCGCCTATTTTATCTCTACCTTAATTTTAAAACGCTCCAATTCCTTAAATAACTCGGTTGTTGGATTTACTTTCATTGTTTTTGAAGGCATTTTTACTTCAATTTCATCAAGTGGATCGAAAATCATGAAGTTCAAATTGCATTTTCCTTCGTGCGCATTGAAAATTTTGAATAAATCGGTAATCATGACTTGATCTAAGTCCTTTGTTGCAACCTTCACATTCACACTACTTGCTTTGGATTCCTTTAAATTCTGCAGCATCTCAATCGAACTGATATTAAATTCTAATTCTGCTCTTCTTGGAGGTTTTTCGATACGACCTTTAATTGCCACAAAGGTCCCAGGAACAAGGAAATGTTTGAATTTTAAATAATTTTCTCTCCATAAAAAGAGTTTCGCTGAATCGGTGTAATCCTCTAAAATCAAGGTTCCGAAAGGATCACCATTCTTTGTAATTCGATGTTCAGCATCGCCAACAATCGCAGCAATTAGAATGTCTTTCCCTTGATTTTCTTCCAAGGCATTTAACATCGAAATATTTCCATTACAGAAAGCATCTACTTCAATTCGAAAATCATCCAAGGGGTGACCAGAAATAAAGATTCCAACTACTTCCTTTTCTCGCTTCAGTTTGTACATGCTACTCCATTCCGTCGCTCTTGGAATTTCAGGTTCAGGCATTTTGGTACCTGTTGATTCTCCAAACATGGAAACTTGTGACGAGTTTTCGCTTTCTTGGTGACTGGCACCGAATCGCATCACGTTTTCTAAAAACAATCTTCCTGAATTATCTTCTTGGAAATATTGCGCACGATGAACTCCTTTAAACGAGTCAAATCCACCTGCAAAAGCCAAACTTTCGAACGCTTTCTTTGTACAGACACGTAAATTAACACGTTTCGAAAAGTCGAAAATAGATTGATATGTACCATTTTCCTTGCGTTCAGTAATAATTGTATCCACTGGTGCACTTCCTAAACCTTTGATGGCACCCAATCCAAAACGAATAGCGCCTTCCTTATTCACTGTAAATTGATACGTAGATTCGTTGACATCTGGTCCAAGCACAGGAATTCCCATTCGCTTGCACTCTTCCATGAAGAACGACACTTGTTTGATGTCATTCATGTTATTAGAAAGCACGGATGCCATGTACTCTCCTGGATAATTTGCTTTTAAAAACGCCGTTTGATAAGCGATCCAAGCATAACAAGTCGAGTGCGATTTATTGAAAGCATATGACGCAAATGCTTCCCAATCCTTCCAAATCTTCTCCAACTTTGTAACATCATGTCCCTTTGCTCCTCCTTTTTCAAGGAAACTCGGTTTCATTTTATCCAATGTTGGTCGATCCTTTTTACCCATTGCTTTACGCAGGGTATCGGCTTCACCCTTGGTAAAATCGGCCAGTTTTTGCGACAGAAGCATTACTTGCTCTTGGTAAACAGTAATACCGTAAGTTTCTTTTAAGTACTCTTCACAATCGTCGACATCATAAACAATCGTCTCTTCACCATGCTTACGTTTAATAAATGAAGGAATATATTCTAGGGGTCCCGGACGATACAAGGCATTCATCGCAATCAAATCGGCAAATACAGTTGGCTTTAATTCCCGCATGTATTTTTGCATTCCTGCAGATTCATATTGGAAGATCCCTACTGTTTCACCACGTTGAAAAAGCTCATATGTCAAGGTGTCATCAACAGGAAAATCATCTGGTACCAGCTCAATTCCACGATTCTCTTTTACATTTCGAACCGCATCTTTGATTAAGGTCAGTGTTTTGAGACCCAAAAAGTCCATTTTCAGCAATCCAGCAGATTCTGCAACAGAGTTATCGTACTGCGTGCAATACATGTCAGAATCTTTCGCTGTTGCAACTGGAACGTAATTCGTAATGTCTGCAGGAGTAATGATTACCCCACAGGCATGAATTCCAGTATTTCTCACAGAACCTTCCAACTGTCGCGCGCGATTCACCACTTGCGATGCTAAATCATGTCCTTGAGAAATTGCTTTCAACTCACGTGCTTTCGCAATTTCGTCTTGGTTGTTTTTTAATTTATCTGCTAATTCTAAATCATCTAGCTTAAACAGTTTCCCCAAAGAAATATCGGGAACCAATTTCGCAATTCGATCGGCATCTGGCAAGGGTAAATCAAGAACTCGGGCTGTATCACGAATAGATGATTTGGCCGCCATCGTACCATACGTAATGATTTGAGCCACTTGATTTGCACCGTATTTATTGATTACCCAATCAATCACTCGTCCACGGCCTTCATCATCAAAATCGATATCAATATCGGGCATGGAAACACGATCTGGGTTCAAGAAACGCTCAAATAGCAAATCGTACTTAATTGGATCCAAATTCGTAATTCCGATGCAATAGGCAACGGCGGAACCTGCTGCCGAACCACGACCGGGCCCAACAGAAACGCCCATATCTCTTGCTGCTTGACAGAAATCTTGCACAATCAAGAAGTACCCTGGATAACCAGTACGTTCAATTGTCGCCAATTCAAAATCTAAACGTTCGCGTATTTCGTCGGTAATTTCAGTATAGCGTTTAGCTGCACCTTCATACGCCAAGTGGCGCAAGAAATTATTCTCCCCTCGTTTCCCTTTATCATCTTCATCCTTTGCATCAATAAACTTCTCTGGAATATCAAATGCGGGAAGTAAGACCTCACGAGCAAGTGCGTAATGCTCGCATTTATTGATGATTTCTTGTACATTTTCAATCGCTTCTGGAAGATCCAAAAACAATTCTTTCATTTCATCCGCTGATTTATAATAATATTCGTCATTATCTAAACCATAACGGAAACCTCTTCCTCTACCCTTTGGCGTTGAAACGAGCTCATTTTCTTTCACACAAAGCAACACATCGTGCGCCTCAGCGTCCACACGATCTAGGTAATATGTATTATTTGTTGCAACAATTTTGACTTGATGTTTTTCAGCAAAGCGCAAAAGAACCTCATTAACACGGTCTTCATTTTCTTGACCATGTCTCATGATTTCCAAATAAAAATCATCGTTGAACTGTTCTTTCCACCAAATTAAGGCTTCTTCAGCTTGCGCTTCTCCCACATTCAAGATCAGATTGGGAATTTCGCCGTACATGTTACCAGAAAGTACAATTAAATCCTCTCTGTATTGCTCAATCACCTTTTTATCCACTCTCGGAACATAGTACATTCCTTTGGTGTAGGCAATCGAAGCTAATTTAATGAGGTTATGATATCCTTTTTTATTTTTTGCAAGTAGAACAACTTGGTAACCATTGTCCTTTTGACTTTTATCTTCTAAGTTTCGGCAGACATTGAATTCGCATCCAATAATCGGCATTATTTCCTTTTTGTGAAATTCTTCACCCGCTTCTTCAGCAAGCGCCCTTTCAGCCTTAAGTTCTTTGTTGTAACCTGCAACCGCTTTCTCGAAATGAAAGGCAGCCATCATGTTTCCAGTATCCGTCAAAGCAACAGCAGGCATGTTCAATTCTGCTGTTTTTCGCACCAAACCTTTTACATCAATTGTCGACTGAAGAATTGAAAATTGGGTATGATTATGTAAATGCGCGAATTGCACATTCTCCAAACGCGCTCTATTCGCTTCAAATTCTCCCGAAGCAGCTGCTTTTTTAGGTTCTGATTCTTGCTTTAAGCGTGCACTTTCTTCCTTAAGGTTGAGGTGTTTTAAGCCAAATCGACCTATGGGTGCTGGATTAAACGCTTTGTAATCTTCGAGGTACTTTTCTTCTTGCTGTAAAAGTGTCAACGCAAACTCACCGCGACGCACCAATTCAAGGAAACATCGCGTTGTTGCCTCCACATCGGCCGTTGCATTATGGGCTTCGTCAAAGGGTTCCCCAAAAAGGAAAGCGTGTAACTCCGTTAAAGTTGGTAATTTAAAACGACCACCTCTACCGCCAGGCAACTTACACATATTCGCTGTGTGCTCGGTACACGTATCTAAAACGGGCATCGAAGCCATTGGAGAAGATGCGTTCAAACGAACAAACTCGCAACCAATGACATTGACATCAAAACCAACATTTTGTCCAACGACAAATTTCGCTTTGCCAAGTGCTTCATTGAAGCGCGCCATGACCTCATCTAGGGGATCACCAAATTTAGCTGCAAGTTCAGTTGAAATACCGTGAATTCGCTCAGCATCATACGGTATATCGAAGCCATCAGGGCGAATAAGGAAATCTTGATGTTCCAACAAACGTCCCATGTCATCATGCAGTTGCCAAGCAATTTGAATAACACGTGGCCAATTCGTTGTATCCGTAATTGGTGCGTTCCAGTCGCGCGGTAAACCGGTTGTTTCCGTATCAAATATGATGTACATGAATCTTGGGGAATTTGAGGTATAAAGATATGAAATTGTCGCGCTTTAATGCACAAAACTTTTCAACAAGGCACAAAAAAACCGCTCTTTCGAAAAAGAGCGGTTTCTATATAAAATCGTTTGATCTTAGTTCTTTGTTGGAGCACCTGAAGTGTTTGTAGGCGTACCGTTTTCTGGAGCTGGACTAACAGTTCCTTTGATGTAGATAACTTTCTCTGGAGCGTTAACTGCATTCGAAGTAATTGTAACGTTTTTGTTGATTACTCCTGGACGGTTTGTATCATACTTAACTTTGATAGATGCTTTTGCTCCTGGTGCAATTGGTTCTTTCGGCCATTCTGGAACTGTACAACCGCAAGATCCTTTCGCGTTAGAAATAATCAAAGGTGCGTTTCCTGTATTTTTAAATTCAAATGTACATGTTCCATCAGCACCGTATTTCACTGTACCATAGTCATGTGTTTCTTTTGTGAAATCGATTTTAGCTCCACTGTCTTGAGCCATTGCTTTGTTTGCAGAAGTCAATGCAACTAGCATCAACAATAAAGAAAAGATTACTTTTTTCATAGTTTTAATTTTTTAGTGTTTTAATGATTCAAATTTAATAGATGGTTTGTACTTGTTAATTTGTTTAACACATCGTTAACAAGATTTTGTTTTGACTTATTTGATTGGCTTGGGTTCAACATAAACTTTGATCCGCAGCTTCTCGGTTTTCTTTTTGGTATTGGTTTTCAGGTAAATGATTCGATCTTGGTAAAATGATTTTCCTTCTGTATCAAAGGTTAATTTAATCACTCCTTGTTTTCCAGGTTGAATAGGTGCCTCGGGTAAAATTAACTTTGTGCACGTGCATGCTACTGAATAACCATCAAATATCAAGGGAATAGTTCCTGTATTGGTAAAAACAAATTCGTGTTCTAATACTTTGCCCTCATTTGTACTCGGAAACTTGTGTACCGATTGCTTTAAACTAAATTCCGCCACCTGACCGAAGCCAAGGGCGGAATTCAATGCTAATATTATGATCGCGAATAATAGCCTCATCTTAATTATTTGCAGGAACGCCAGAGTTGTTTACTGGTGCTGTTCCTTCTGGTGCAGGTAGGACATTTCCTTTGATACGAATTACTTTCGTTGGTTCGTTCACTGCATTTGATGTGATAGTCACACTTTTATTGATAGCACCTGGTCTTTTAGTATCATACTTCACTTTGATTGATGCTTTAGCTCCTGGAGCGATTGGCTCTTTCGGCCATTCTGGAACTGTACAACCACAAGATCCTTTTGCATTTGAAATGATCAAAGGAGCATTTCCAGTGTTTTTAAATTCAAAACTACATGAACCATCTGCACCGTATTTAATTGTACCATAGTCATGCGTTTCTTTTGTGAAATCGATTTTCGGTCCACTTTCAATTTGAGCTGCTGCTTTGTTGAAAGACATTACCGCCATCAACATCAATACTAACGTAAATACTGCTTTTTTCATGATTCTAATTTTTTATAAATTCGTTCTAAACAAATGTAAGATAAGATATTATTTCGACTTTCTTTTTAACAGAACGTTAACAGCGCTTATTTTTTGGCAATTTCTTCCATTTTCTTTTCGATGTATTGATCAAAATTCAAGTGATTATTTTTCAATCGATCTTTGATTCCAGTGCGCTTATCCTTATCCATAGATGGATTCTCATTCAACAACATTTGATAGAAATAACGCACTTTCGCAGAATCTCTTGGTTGCATGAAAATATCGTAACTACTTCCTTGACTTTCAAGAATCATCGCACGATTTACGTATTTAGGGTATTTCTCCAACAGTGTATCGGCATATGCTACTGCTTTTTCATGGACATTCATTCCTGAGTATGTCATATGAACTTTATCCAAACATTCCGCTGCATATGTGTCCTCAGGGTAATTGTAATAAAATGCCAACAAACGATTAATCAATTCGATTCGTGTCAGATTTGGAATTTGCTTGATTTCAGACAAATTCGCTTGCAGACCTTTTAACGAATCCTCCATTTGTTTGATACTACCTCTTAATTCTTCTTTCGAAGGTTTTGGCGCGTCATTTCCATTCTTTTTATCGTTTCCACACGCTGCAAAAATCAACAAAACTGTCAATCCAAAAACAAATTTAATCTTCATAATTATACATTTTACAGAGTTATCTGCCTTTTTTCATGGCAGGAAATTTCATTTTATAATCAACATTGATATCGCCTTTCGAAATATTTTGAAGGCGTTTTGTCAACAAACGTCTTTTCAAAGGTGATAAATGGTCGGTAAACAAAATTCCATCGATATGGTCATATTCATGTTGAATGATACGGGCTTTGTAGCCATCGAACTTTTCTTCATGGAATTGCCAATTTTCATCGTAGTAAGAAATATGTACGATTTCCTTACGGAAAACCTCTTCCCTAATTTTAGGAATCGATAAACAACCTTCTTGAAATCCCCATTCTTCGCCTTCTTCTTCCTCAATTACAGGATTTATGAATACTTTTTTAAATCCAAGCATTCCAACTGCGCGCGGATCTGGTTCTTCCTCCTCATCATCTTCGTCATCTGCAAAAGGACTTCCATCTACAATAAATAAACGAATCGCTCTTCCAATTTGAGGTGCAGCCAAACCAACTCCTTGGGCTTTGTACATGGTCTCAAACATATCATCAATCAACTTAGGAAGTTCTGGATACTCCTTCGATATTTCTTCCGCTTCTTTTTTTAAAACCGGGTCGCCGTATGCAACTATGGGTAAAATCATTCTATAAAATTTTATGCAAAATTAATCCTTTCAAGTGAATCAATGAAAAGTGTGTCGAATTATCTAGTAATCTGTGCCAAATAGGACTGTAAAATGATAGCTGCGCTTACTTTATCAACCGTTCCTTTCTCTTGGCGTTGTTTTTTCTTCATACCTCCATCAATCATAGACTGGAAGGCCATTTTCGAGGTGAAACGCTCATCAACTGAAACAATTTTTACAGTTTCAAACTTTTTTTCGAGTGCTTCCTTTAACAAGCGGACATTTTGAGTAATGTGCGTATCTGAACTGTCGAGGTTCTTTGGTTCACCTAAAACGATGGTGGAAATTTTTTCCTTTTCCACTAATTCCGCCAAGCGATTCATCAAGTTTTGGGTATCTACTGTTTCCAATGGACTTGCAATAATATTAGAAGAATCAGTTATAGCCAATCCAGTTCGTTTCATTCCAAAATCGATTGCGAGTATTTTTCCCATAACACAAATATAGTTTGAGAAATTGATTTGAAAGCAATCATTATCTTTGTTGAAAATTATACAGATGAGATCAATCATTGAAGCAGCTTGGGAAAATCGCGAGCTTTTAAAAGAAAAATCAACCATTGCAGCTATTGAGCATGTAATTGAAGAAATAGATAAAGGTATTATTCGTGTTGCTGAACCAACAGATTCAGGCGAATGGATTGTCAACGAATGGGTTAAAAAAGCAGTTGTAATGTACTTCCCGATTCGTCAAATGGAAACGATTGAGGTTGGACCTTTTGAGTTTCACGATAAAATGGCACTCAAAACAAATTACAAAGAATTGGGCGTGCGCGTGGTTCCTCCAGCAGTAGCGCGGTACGGCGCTTTTATTGCGCCAGGTGTAATCATGATGCCATCTTATGTAAACATTGGCGCTTATGTTGATTCAGGTACAATGGTCGATACATGGGCAACGGTTGGTTCATGTGCTCAAATTGGAAAAAATGTCCATTTGAGTGGTGGTGTTGGAATTGGTGGTGTACTTGAACCTTTGCAAGCGGCGCCAGTAATTATTGAAGATGATGCATTTATCG
>ERZ888423.3571-NODE-3571-length-10052-cov-5.191157_pt1 | contig 10052 bp, 8 predicted proteins | sample MGYA00520523_ERZ888423 | MGnify/ENA primary metagenome ERZ888423 (study PRJEB32303, sample SAMEA104408611) | aquatic metagenome | biome: Brackish water; feature: Pelagic; material: water | place: Baltic Sea | collected 2014-06-08T10:24:00 | depth 30,27 m ...
GCTACCGCCCCCCCCCCTGCGCCAGCGCCACAAGCAGAGCACATGCGACAGCTCACCCCCACCGCCACGCTGCTCTTTCGCTATTCGGCGCTGACATTTAATGGCCATCGCATCCATTACGACACCCCCTATGCGACCGAGGTTGAGGGCTATCCCGGTTTGATCGTACATGGACCATTGCAGGCCACGCTTTTGGTGCAATTCGCCCAAGCCCTGCGCAACCAGCCCCCCGCGCGGTTCTCATTTCGCAGCACGGCCACAATTTTTGATACCGCTGATTTCACCCTGAACGCTGAAACCCAAGGAGATAAAATGGCGCTTTGGGCGGCCCAAAGCGGCGGACCCATTGCCATGCAGGCGACCGCGGAATGGTAGATATATCAACCATTCGCGCCCCACTGTTTCTGCCCGCCACCCGGCTTGACAGGCTGGCCAAGGCAGCGGCATCTGGCGCAGATGCGCTGATTATCGATTTGGAAGATGCCGTTGCCGCATCTGACAAAGATACCGCAAGGCAGGGGTTGTTGGCTCTGGCGGCGAGGGGGCCAAATTTGGGCAACGCCACCCCCCTTCCACCGCTTATTTTACGTATCAATGCCGCTGATACCGTTTGGTACGAGGATGATCTGGCTGCGATCTCTGCGTTGCCACTCCACGCGGTCATGCTGCCCAAAGCCGAAACTTCGGCAAGCCTGCACTGTCTGGCTGGAGGGCTGAATGGCCTGATCTCGGTTATTGCGTTGATTGAAACCGTCCAAGGTTTGGAAGACGCACGCAGCATCGCTGCGACCCCTGGCATTTCGCGGCTGGCCTTTGGGTCGATTGATTTTTGTGCCGATCTTGGCTGTGCGCATCACCGCGATATCTTGCTTTCAGCGCGGCTGGAATTGGTAATGGCCAGCCGTCTGGGGCAAAAGCCTGCACCCTTTGACGGTGTGACAGCCCAATTGGATGATATGGCCCTGACCGAGGCTGATGCGAACCATGCACGCGATTTGGGCATGACCGGAAAATTATGTATTCACCCAAAACAAATCGCTGCCGTCCACCGTGCCTTTGCCCCCAGCGAAAAAGACATTGCTTGGGCCACGCGTGTGCTTGGTCTGCCCGATCGGGGCGCTGTGAATGTTGATGGTGAAATGGTTGATGAGCCAGTTCGAATACGCGCACGCGCTATTTTGGCCCAATCCCAGACAGAGCTGAAAACTGGCGTGTAAATCGCCCCGCCCTGTCTGCGGGCGGGGCGTCACAGTGCCATTCTTAGCTGGGCAAAACTGAGGCGCGGGCCACATCTGCCACATCCGCCAGTGTTGGCGTTTTCCAGCACATTGCCAGCAACGCATCCGTGGCCACCTGCCCAATGACCAGCACAGACTGAGTGCGGAATTTCGCATCAATCTGGGCATCGGTCAGGGGCACATCATGACTGCCAATCGCCCGCTCAACATGTTTGCGCAGGGTTGTGCCGTCGCGGAATGTGATATCGATCGTCACCGATGCTTCATGGCAAGATGGGTCTGATGTGGCCGAAATCGTGTCACGCAGCGCGATGATTTCGGGCGCGGTCACCAGCTCATCGGTAAAGGCCGTGGGCGCGCCATCGCCACGCAGCAACGCCGCAGCTGCGGCATGAAACACGCTAAACTTGCCTTCAAGCCCAGTTTGTGGTGTGCGCTTACCTGTCAGCTCCAGCACCAGCGGATGGGTTGTCAGCGCGACGGATGCAATATCATTGACCCGCGCCCCAATTTCGGCCCGTATTTGTTGACAGCCATCGATCGCCGGGTGAATCACAATACCGCAGGCAAAAGGCTTATAGCTGTTAAGCGCCGATTCCCAACGGCTTCCCAATCCGTCAAGGATCTCGCTGTAATCTTGTTTGTCTGACAAAACACAGGCAAATCCACGCGGTGCTTCAATGGCGCGCAGTGAACTGTCAAACCCGGCCTCGGCCAACAAAGCCGACATCATGCCATTTTGCGCCGCCCGTCCGGGGTGAAAGCTTTTGGTCATGGTGCCAAACATTTCACGCAGGTTTGACGCCTGTGTTGCGGCCAGACCAAAGGCCCACTGCATCTGCAATCGCGACAAACCAATAGCCTTACCCACCGCGGCTGCCGCACCAAAGACGCCTGCCGTGCCCGTGATATGCCAGCCACGATCATAGTGATTTGGATAGACTGAGTTTCCAATCCGGCATTCCACCTCAATCCCGATGATCAGCGCGGTTAGAAAATCTTCGCCCGACATCGGACGCATTTCCGCCAAGGCGAGCAAAGCCGATGCAACCGGGCCGGCCGGATGTATGATGGTTTTCAGATGGGTGTCGTCATAGTCAAGCACATGCGATGAAATACCGTTGATCAGCGCCGCGTGGGCGGCATCCAGATGCTCTGTGCGACCAATCACGGTGGCAATGCGCGGCCCGCTGAACGGGTCAATTGCGGCCAAGGCGCGGTCAACCGTTTCATGGCTGGCGCCACCAACGGCACAGCCCATCCAGTTGACGAATGTGCGCAACCCTTCGCGGCGGACTTCGGGCGCGATGTCGCGGCCCTTCATCGAAACGACCCACTGGGCCAGAATTTCAGTAACTTGCGGTGTGCCCTCGGGCGTCGCGTGATGCGTTGTCATGTAAATTTGCTCCTAAAGCAGACCACGGGCGATGCCGCCGTCAACGTTGATGGCCTGCCCGGTGATATAGCTTGCGCAGGGGCTGGACAGCCAAACCACCATACGTGCGATTTCATCGGCTGTGCCAAAGCGCGCCAGAGGAATGTCTTTGGAGAAATCCGCCAGAATATCCTCGACGCTGCGGCCCTCTTCTTGCGACATTTTGGTGGCGCGGTTGATCCAAAGTGGTGTCAGCGTGCGGCCTGGGGCCACCAGATTGCAGCGAATGCCTTTATCGGCGAATTCGGCCGCCAGTGTTTTGTTTAAGCCCAGCAGCCCGGCTTTGTGCACGTTTGACACGATTTGGTGCTGATACGGCATTTTTGACGCCGCCGCCCCCAGCATAACGATTGATGCAGCCTGCCCAGCTGACAAATGGGGCAAAAGGGCACGAATGGTGCGCACGGTTGACAAGACGTTGAAGGTGTAATTGCCAATCCAATCTTCGTCCGTCAAATCGGCAAAAGCCGACCGGATCGACCCGCCCACAGCCGTCACAACAGCATCAATCGCCCCACCCCATTCAGCGCTGACCCATTGGGCCAATTGCGCGCCTGCATCAGCGGCCGTCACATCACACACAAACTGGCGCGGCGCCCGGCCTGCGGCTGTGGCAATTTCGTCAGCCGCTGTTTGCAAATTGCCCGCACTGCGTGACACGATGGCGACATCTGCGCCCTCAACCGACATTTGCCGCGCGGACGCCAGGCCAATTCCATAGCTGCCACCCACGACAAGGACGCGCCGTCCCTTAAATTCCAGATCCATTGCGATCTCCATTGAGTTGAGAGTAAAGACGATACACCAGCAAAATCGTCGTTGAGACGATAGCAATGCGCATCACGTGAAAAGCTGCCACCGTTTCGGCATCCAGCCCCATCAATTTGGCCACCAAAACCATTTCGGTCACCGCCGCTGGTGCCAAGGATAAAAACGCCGTGCTAAAGGGCAGGCCTGCAACGGATGCCAAAACCACGGCACCAAGCGCCGCTGCTGTGATCAAAAATAAACCAATCGCAAAAGCCGAAGCTGTCACACGCGGCAGCGACGCCAAAAGATCGCGACGAAATTGGCAACCAAGCCAGGTGCCCAAAAAGATTTGCGCCACGGTGATCATCCAACCGGGCACGTGGATATTCACAAGGTCCGACAGGCCAATCGCCATCCCAGCAAGAATGGGGCCCAGCAGCCAGGGGTTGGGCAATGCGGTTGGTCGCAACACCAACGCCATCAGATAGGCCGCCACCAAACCTGCCACCAACGTCGCACCATCTAGCCAAGGATGGCCCTGCGCTACGCCCGTCGACACCGTGGCGCGTGGAGCGGATTCCCCAAGATACAACACAACAAATGGCACCAAAGCCACAACCAGCGATACCCGCATGGCATGCACGACAGCAACCGAACTGGGTGCCCCCCCAAACCGCTGTGCCACCGTCGCCATATCGGCCACACCACCCGCTGCGGTCGCAAAAAATGCCGTCACCGGATCAACAGCCGCCATAGGCCGAAACAAAATAGCCGCACAGGTTGTGACAATCATCAAATAGAGTGTCGCACCAATCATATGCGGCAGCAAAAGTGCGGTGGCGGCCAAAACAGCCGGGGTAAACCGCAAACCTATCGCCAAACCAATGGCCACCTGTGCCAATTCCCGCCCCATCGGCATCACAGAAAACCGCCGCCCCGTCGCAGACAAAGCGGCAAACAGAAAAAACGGCCCCAGCATCCACGGCAAGGGCAGCGAAATCTTAACCGCAAACGCCCCAGCCGCGCTGGCCATTGTATAGACCAACAACAACCGCGCCAAGCGCAGAAGTCGTGCCGGCGCTTTAGCCCCGGCCCTGTCATTGTGAGGTTTGTGTATCATGCCGCTGGGGCCATCCCTTTATCAGCGCCGCAAGAGCGCCATCAGGCCATGCAGGTTGGGCAGGGTTTCAAAAGCCGCGACGATATCGACAACCTCGCGCGCGCGCGCCATATCCCAAGACGCAAATTCGGCACATTCCAGAAATTTCTGGGCGACTTCATCATAGCTCATTGGGTTCGCGGGGCTGCCCTTGCCAAAATCGGCCATCCCCGAAATCACACGCCCATCGGTCAAGGTCACATCAATATAAGTGGTCATCAGGTGATACCCTGCTGCCTCGGCGCGGCTATCCACGACGAAATCCACCTTTTCGATCATCGCCTTAACATCTGACCGCAACACCGTTTCATCGGTGAACTCATTCAGACCGGCGCGCCCCTCAATCAGCAAAATCGCCATGCAGAATTCCATTGAGAATTTTGCCTGCAATTCATTGCGTGGACGGTGGTGGATAAGTGCGTTGGGCATGTTGGAATTTGTGCCAATACGGACATGCGCCACGTCTTTGGCGGTAATCCCATGGGTTTTGATCAGTTCCAGCATTTTGGTCATGCCAGGGTGGGTCAGCGACCCTGATGGGTGCGGCTTGATCGACACGCCCGGCTCGGCAAAGGTCCATGGGGCGCCAAGTGCGCCGGAAATGGCGGTGTCGTCGTAACCGCCACCCGCCGCGCTGAAGAATCCGCGCGGGGCTTCCAAAATATTACCTGCAGCCGTCCAGCCATAGCTGGCGAATTGCGCGGCAACCACCCCACTTTCGCTAGAGCGCCCGGCATGAAACGGTTTGGTCATTGTGCCAAAATTTTCCCGCAGGCCTGCCGATTGGCTGCCCGCAAGCGACAGCGCGCGCTGCATTGTTTCCAGATCCAACCCCATCAAACGCCCAGCAGCCGATGCGGCGGCAAAGGTGCCGCAGGTGGCGGTCGCGTGAAAGCCAGTTTGATAATGGCGCGGGTTGATCGCCTCAGCGATTTTACATTCGACCTCTACACCCAGATGATAGGCCAACATCACATCGGCACCACTGGCGCTGGTGGTTTCCCCCAAAGCCAGCGCAGCAGGCAAAGCTGGGGCCGTCGGGTGGGTCAACAGCCCGTAGACACGGTCTTTGGCCACAGCCAACTGCGTGTCATCATAATCATCGGCGTGAATGCCAACGCCGTTGCAAAAAGCGGCAAACCGCGCTGGAACCCGCAGATCAGAGCCGATCACCGTCGCCCCACCCTGCATACCCGAACCACCTGCATCATAGCCGATATCAGCCATGTGCCGGCGCACAAAGCCACCCGTGGCAGCAACCGAGCCAGACAGTGCCAGACCAAAACCATCAAGAATCGATTTCTTGCCATTGGCGACCACAACGTCCGGCAAGTCCGCCACTTTGGCATCACAGACAAACTGGGCGACTTCTTGTGTCAGCCCCGCCGCATAGCTTGCACCTTCAACACTTTTGAGGTCTGCGTGGGCTTTTTCGGTGGTCATGGGCAATTCTCCTCTGTGGGCAAAGTTTGGGCGCAGGGGCCACAAGATATGTTTATTGCGCAAAAATGCGGGTAATGGTCTGCGGGAAAGCAAAACGGAACGACCGTGTTGTGGCCCCCCTGCCCTGCAATTTTTTATGTTTTGTGCAGCAGCTCGCAAAATTGTCAACAACTTTGATTGTCAAACGACTGACACCTCGGTCAGCGTGGACGCTGGGCTAAAACTAACCAACCATCTGTTTTATTGTGACAAATTTCAGATTATCTGTTTAACGATAAAGCCTTGACCACCAAAAAAAACGATGTCTGCCTGTTTTTTGTGCAGTTTAAAAATGGTGTGATTGCGAAACTTGTCCCAACGGCATAAATATTGTTGACAATCTCGCCGTCGGCAATAGGGTGCAACGCGTCACTTGTTACAGCTTTGCTTGTCTGTTTGATTTTAAGAAGGCCCTGCCCGCCATCCTTGGCAAGCAGACCCCAAGATCTAAATTGGGCAAAGCCACACGGCAATGACCACCCCAGAGGAGGAAACCATTATGAAATCCACATTGACCCGTCGCCACATGCTTAAGCTTGCATCGACCAGTGCCGCTGCCCTGATTGCAGCGCCATCGATGCTGCGCGCTGATGCAAACTATCCCAGCCGTCCGATCAACGTTATCGTGCCTTTTAAGGCCGGTGGCTATAATGACCGCCTTGCGCGGGCTTTTGCACCATTTCTGCAAGAAAAACTGGGCCAGCCTGTAAACATCATCAACAAAGGCGGCGCTGGTGCATTGCTGGGCCACAGCTATTTCCTGCAGCAGCCCGATGACGGCTACACCATTCTGTGCACCTCTGCAGCGCCCTATTTGCCGCTGAACGTTTTGCTGCAGGATGCGCCGTTCAAGGTGTCTGACTTCCAGATGATCAACCTGCCGTCGCAAGACTACACCTTGCTTGCCACCAGCAAAGATTCGGGCATCACCTCGATCGATGATGTCATCGCACGTCTTAAGGCAGACAATACATCACTGTCGATCGGCCTGCAGCCAGCATCGGCTGATCTGGTTAACCTGATGCTGCTGATGGATATGAGTGGCATTTCGCGCGAAGGTCTGCGCTTGGTGACCTTTGACGGTGGCGGGCCTGCTCGTAACGCAGTTGCTGGCAATGTTGTCGACATCGCATTGGTTGGTGGCCAGGGCTTCTTGCCGTTGGTTGAACAAATCACACCGCTCTTGACCTTTGACACTGAGGTTCAGGACGGCTGGGGTGGCAAGCTGATCACCGATCTGGGCGGCGCTGACGCAGCGTTTGTGTATGGTTCGCAGCGCGGTTGGGCTGTGCATTCGTCAATGATGACCAGCAACCCTGACGTCTATGCCAAAATCACAACAGCCATCGAAGCTGCTTCAAAAGATCCGGCCACGATTGAGGCACTGACCAGCCAGCAGCTGGCCACCCAGTGGCGTGGTCCAGAGGCATCGAACAAAGCACTGGCTGACACCTCAAAGGTTATGGCGCAATACGTCGACCTGCTCAAAGGCGCGTAAGAACCACTTTAGATCAGACCGCCTCCCATTATGGGGGGCGGTTTTTTGCATTTTTGACACATGAAAGGTGGACCAAATGACCCGGCCCCAAGGTCTGCGCATCTCGTTTGGGCATTTGGCCCTGTTGGCGGTGATCTGCATCGCGGTGATCGCCTATCTGCTGGATGCCCGTGCGACATCTTTGAAACCCAACAACCTGCTCTTGGTGCAACCGGCCGCCCTGCTGGCATTGGTGCTGATCGCAATGGTCATTCCGCAATGTTTTCGCAGGGCCAGCCCCGACACGGAAACCGATAAACCCAAAGAGACATGGGGAGATCTGGCCAAGGTTGGGGCGCTGATCGCTGCCTTTATTTCACTGGCGCTGATGCTGGACGTGGTTGGTTTTGATCTGGCGACCTTTGGGTTTATGGTGGTCGCCTTGTTTCTATGTGGCGAGCGCAACTGGCTGCTGAACTTGGGCTATAGTGCCGTCTTTACGGTGCTTTTGATCTATGGGTATGGCGCGATCATCCCCTTTCCTTTCCCTTTGACAGTATTGTGAGCGTGCAGCGATGATTGATTTTGGTGCACTTGATGCGGCATTCGCCCTGCTGTCATCGTCTTGGACGGCCTGGGTTTTTGTTCTGCCAGGCCTGATCATTGGCCTCTTTTTTGGTGCGATGCCCGGCATTTCCATCACCATGGCAATGGCGATCTTCCTGCCAATGACGCTTTACATGGATTTTTTGCCAGCGATCATCTTTTTGACCGCTATTTATACTGGCGCCGGATTTGGCGGGTCGGTTCCTGCGGTGTTGATGAACATTCCGGGCACATCATCGGCCTTGGCCACAACGTTTGATGGTTATCCCATGGCCCGTCAGGGCCGCCATAATGAGGCACTTGGCCTGGCGCTGACAGCGTCAGTTTTGGGGTGTTTGGCCAGCTATATTTTGCTGCTGGTACTGATTGCACCAGTGTCGCACGTCGTGCTGAAAATGGGGCCGCTTGAGCTGTTCGTGATTGCGGTTTGGGGTTTGCTGTTGTTGGGGTCTTTGTCGGGCAACTCACTGCCGCGCGGCTTGCTTGCGGGGGTGTTCGGTGTGCTTTTGGGCACGATCGGCATGAACACGGCCGGGTTCATTCGTGGCACAATGGGGGTGCCATGGCTTTTGGATGGTATTCCAACGATCCCAGCGATGATGGGTCTCTTGGCGGCCAGCCAATTGCTTGGGCTGATCAACACATCTTATCTGATCGAAGACGAAGGCCTGCGCAAAATTTCGATGCCCAAGATTTTATCAGGCGTCAAAATGGCCGTGAAAGAGCCCAAGATCATCATTCGTGGCACTTTGATTGGGGTTATCGTTGGATCGATCCCGGGGGTTGGTTCTTCCATTTCCAACCTCTTGTCATATTCCGAGGCGCAGCGCACATCGGATGATGGCGAAAGCTTTGGCAAGGGCAACCCAAAGGGTGTGATTGCTGCCGAAGCTGCCAACTCGTCTTCTGAGGGGGGGGCGATGGCCACAATGCTGGCCCTTGGCATTCCCGGTGGTGGCGCTACGGCGATTTTGCTTGCAGCCTTTGCCATGCACAATATCGTAGGTGGCCCAAGCTTTATCGCGCAGAACAAAGACATCGTTTACGCAATCATCTTTTCGAACTTTGCTCAAGCGATGCTGTTGTTTTTCGTGGGGTTGGGCTTTGTCTATCTGGCGGGTTATGTTGTTCGGGTGCCCCTGCGGTTTTTGATCCCCAGCGTGTTGGTCGTGTCTGTGTTTGGATCTTATGCCATTGACGGCAGCGCCTCGGGTCCGATCACGCTGGCGGTCTTTTCAGTGCTGGGTTGGGCGATGGTACGCTATGATTATCCGGTCGCTGCAACCGTGGTGGGCCTGTTGTTGGGGCGATTGCTTGAGGGCAATCTGCTACGTTCCTATCAGGTCAGTGGGGGCAAACTGTCATATGCGTTAGAGCGCCCCGGCGCCCTGTTCATTCTGGCGCTGTTGGTGTTGTCAATCGTGTTGTCGGTTATCTCGCGTGCGCGCAAAAAGCGCCGCCTGAGCGTGAGAGACGCCGCCGAAAGCTAACACACGCACTATTCATAAGTAAAAAGGGCGGCGCGGTATCACACCGCGCCGCCCTTTTGTTATTTGTGCACATATTGCAAAGGCTTAGGGCTGATACAGCCGATATTCTGCCCGCTCCGCTGCTGAAAGCTGTGCAATCAAGCCAGTTTCCCACGCCAGATATTGGCGCGAGGCTGCAAGGTTCCCATCATGGCGGTCATGCACAAAAAACAGGTGATCAATGGCATCGCCGTCAGCGGGGGTGTTGGCGCTTTGGGTCACTGCGGCGCCGGCCTGCGCCAAGGCTGCATGCCCCCCCGCAACGACCGTAAACTGCGGCAAATCCTGTTCAGGCAACGTTGCGTACACGTCACCCACAACCAATGCTGCAACGCCCGGTGTGTCTTCAATCATCAATACACGCCGAACACCAACC
>ERZ888423.3573-NODE-3573-length-10046-cov-7.021419_pt1 | contig 10046 bp, 10 predicted proteins | sample MGYA00520523_ERZ888423 | MGnify/ENA primary metagenome ERZ888423 (study PRJEB32303, sample SAMEA104408611) | aquatic metagenome | biome: Brackish water; feature: Pelagic; material: water | place: Baltic Sea | collected 2014-06-08T10:24:00 | depth 30,27 m ...
GCGCGCACTAGATGACTTTAAATCTGGCAAAGTGGCCGTTTTAGTGGCTACCGATATTGCCGCCCGCGGTATCGATATTGATCAATTGCCACAGGTGGTTAATTTTGAATTACCCAATGTGCCTGAAGACTACGTTCACCGTATCGGTCGTACTGGTCGTGCCGGTTCTGCCGGTTCAGCGATGTCACTCGTCGATCGCGATGAAATAAAATATCTTAAAGCGATTGAAGGCATCATTAAACGCACCATTCCGCAAGCACCCACCCCTACGGGTTGGACACCTTCGGCACCGAACGCTGCAGACAATGCGCCACGGCCACCGCAGCAACGTCGCTCTGCGCCGCGACGCGATGGCAACGCTAACAATGGTCATGCTGGTCAAGGTCGCTCTGCAACCACTAATAACCGCTCAGGTGCTGCTGGGTCAGGATATGGCGCCAGCACAAACCCTGGTACACGTTCGGGTCCGCGCTCTGCTCCTCGTTCAGGCCCGAGTGGCTCCCCAAGTGGTGCCCCCAGAGGGGCTCCTCGTTCGGGCCCCAGCGGCGCACCGCGCTCTGCCCCGCGCAGTGCCGCTCGCCCAGCTTCAAGGTCTTCATCAAACTCTCGTTAAATTGACTGGTGAGGGGTTACTTTTAAAATACTTGAAAGAAGTCCCTCATCTTTCATATCTGACTCATTTTCTTTAAGCACATTGTCGATGTCAAATTCCTCAATCTCTCAAGAAGTTAAGCGTCGCAGAACGTTTGCGATCATTTCTCACCCAGACGCGGGTAAAACCACGCTGACCGAAAAGATTCTGCTGTTTGCAGGGGCGATTCAAATTGCGGGTAGTGTAAAAGCTCGCAAAGCGTCGCGGCATGCCGCTTCTGACTGGATGGAAATTGAAAAGCAACGTGGCATTTCGGTTGCATCATCTGTGATGCAAATTGAATATCGCGACTGCGTAATTAATTTGCTCGATACCCCAGGCCACCAAGACTTTTCTGAAGACACCTACCGTGTATTGACTGCGGTTGATGCCGCACTGATGGTGATTGATGCTGCCAACGGTGTGGAACCACAAACCATTCGCTTGCTTCAAGTCTGTCGAGCTCGCAATACACCCATCATCACGTTTATTAATAAGCTTGATCGTGAGGTACGTGAACCGCTTGAGTTGTTGTCGGAAATTGAACAGCACCTAGGTATGGACACCGTACCATTTTCATGGCCAATCGGTATGGGTAAGTCATTTGGAGGCGTATTCGATTTGCAACGTAATCAAATGCGAGTGTTTAAGCCTGGTCAAGCGCGCCGCGATGATGAAACAGATGAAATTATTGAGGGCTTAAACAACCCGTCCATTGCCACGCGTTTCGGTGAGTTTTTTACCCAAGCAAAGTCTGAAATTGAACTCATTCAAGCTGCAGTTCCGCCGTTTGATCGCAATGCTTTTTTAGCAGGTAAACAAACGCCTGTTTTATTTGGCTCGGCTATTAATAACTTTGGTATTCAAGAAGTACTTGACACCTTGGTTGAACACGCACCATCACCTGGCCCACGCGAATCGCTTGAGCGTTTAATCGAGCCCACTGAACCTAAGTTTTCTGGGGTAGTCTTTAAAGTGCAAGCGAACATGGACCCCGCGCACCGTGATCGGGTTGCTTTTGTGCGCGTCAGTTCTGGCCGTTTTGAGCGGGGCATGCGCCTTAAGGTGAGCCGAAATAATAAAGAAATTAGACCCAATAACGTCGTTTCGTTTTTGTCTCAACGGCGTGAACTGGTTGATGAAGCATTTGCTGGAGATGTCATTGGCATTCCTAACCACGGTATTTTGCATTTGGGTGATGTGCTCACTGAAGGCGAAACTTTGCACTTTAAAGGCCTGCCGTTTTTTGCCCCTGAGCTGTTTCAAGCCGTTGAGGTCAAAGACCCTCTACGCGTTAAACAATTGCGCATTGGCCTAACCCAACTTGGTGAAGAAGGCGCGATTCAAGTCTTTAGGCCCGTGGCAGCAGGTGGGGCGATGTTGCTTGGTGCAGTTGGGCAATTGCAATTTGAAGTGGTCGCACATCGCCTAAAGTCCGAGTATGGTGTTGAGGCACGCTTGATGCCGTCACGCTACAGTATGGCGCGTTGGGTCAGTGCGACAGACCCCAAGGTGCTCAAAGCGTTTCTTGATGTGAATGGCCCTAATATTGCCTATGACGTGATTGATGCCCCCGCTTTTATGGCAACATCCTCCGCGCAACTAAGGGTGGCACAAGAACGTCACCCCGATGTTCATTTTCATACGATGCGTGAGCATGGTGGTCAGGTATCTGCAGAAAAATCACATTAAAAAATGTTTGATTTCAACAAAGAACGTAAGGTTTCACTACAATTCAGATTATGTCTTGGCGATTTTTAATCTCTTTTATAGTTATCATGCTAGCCGTTGCAGGCTTTGCAGGTTTTGGCCTGGGTGATTGGTTAGTCAGTCAAGCACCCGGCGCCTCAGACACCACCCGCACCAACTTACCCGTGGCCACGCTTCAACCTCAAACTGACGCATCGGGGCGCACCATTATTCCTGAACCACCCCAGCCTCTAATAGACGGTAGATTAGGTGTGCCACAACCCGCTCAAGGACAGCTGTGGGAACTACAAGCTCAATCACTGTTTGATGGGTTCATTGACCCCATGGTCATTATTTCTAGAGAAGGCCAGTCTTACACAGTGGGCGATATGCTGTCTCAGGCAGGCCAAGACTTACCTCAAGGCCCAACTGATATTCAAACGTTAGATGTCACCTCACCATCCGTTGCCAGCGTCACCGCTACGGTGCCCATTACCGCCCCCGAAAAAGCCTCTCAATCTTGGCAAGATCAACTTAAAGCGGCGGTTGAAACATGCGAAGCAGGAAGCTTCTTTGGTCGCCCAAACTGCCTAGAGAAAGCGCGTGAAAAATTCTGCACACCCAACCAAGGTTGGGGTCGATACCCACTTTGCCCAGCACGTTAACACGCTGCAGCCTGACCCCAAAGACGATTATTAACTCTTGATGCTATTGGCGTCTGCTTGCGATTTACGCAAAGCGGCCACGGGTATGCGCAAACCCTCTCGATATTTTGCAACGGTACGGCGTGCCACTTTGACGCCTTCTTTTCCAAGCAAAAAGGTCAGCTGAGAATCAGACAATGGTTTTTTTGTATTTTCTCTATCAATCAATTGAGTAATGCGCGATTGAATTGCCGTTGAAGAGGTATTTTGACCATCATCAGTATGCATAACAGTTGAAAAAAACTTTTTTAATTCAACCGTACCCAATGGCGTCAAAATAAATTTCTGAGTGGTAGCGCGAGAAATAGTTGATTCATGCATGCCCAACTCGGTAGCGACCTCACGTAACGTGAGGGGTCGTACAGCACCCCAACCTTGCTCGAAAAACAATTGCTGATGCGCCACCACGACTTTCGCTACGCGCAACATGGTATCAAATCGTTGCCCAATGCTTTTAATCAACCCTTTTGCATGTTGAACTTTTAGATTCAATTCAGTGTGTAGACCACGTTTGCTTTCAGCCAATATGTGGGCATACTCGGTATTAATGCGTAACTTAGGCATCACGGCCTCATTCAACATAGGCACCCAGGTACCCTTGATTTTTCTCACAATGACATCAGGTATAGCGTAATCGGCTTCTGGCGTAGTCCACTGGCTGGCAGGCCTTGGGTTGAGCTTCAGTAATAAAGCATGAATTCGTCTAACGGTAGCCTCGTCAGTTTGTAACAAACTGGCTAATCGACTGGTATTGCCCGTTGCTAAAACAGGTAAGTACTCACGGCACAGTTCATGTGCCAGTTCAAGTTCTGGGCTACCCACCCAGTCTGGCCAACGCTCGGGCACCCAGTAGGTCAGCTGTAACGCTAAACACTCGGCTAAATCTCGTGCACCTACCCCACATGGGTCGAAGGTTTGTAAACGTTTTAGAGCGCTTTGTGTCGCTAAAGCAGGCTCGTCAACAAAGGGGGAAACCATTTCAACGATTTCTTCCAAGTCTGACGACAACCAACCTGACTCATCCAGGTTTTCAATTAATATTTTGACCAGTAGCGATTCGGATTCGCTTAGGTTGCGTATCACGCCCAGTTGTTCAAATAAATGGTCGCGCAAACTGATTTTCTGCGCTGCATCAGACCTATCGTTTGACTCATCATCCTGTTGAAGACGCGTCGAACTTGAGAGGTTTGCTGTGATTGGCGGTGCTTCTGCGCGCTCTAGCATGGGGTTTTCATCTAAAATTTTGATGATTTCCTCATCGAGGTCGAGCGCCGACAGCTGCAAAACCTTGAGAGATTGTTGCAAAGCAGGTGTCAAAGTCAAACTTTGACTGGTTCGAAGTTCTAAAAATTGGCTGCCCATGGGTACAATATAAGTATGAATGCTGCAACGCGATATACAACTGTACAACAAGACTCAAGATTTCTTGCATCTTTGGTCACACGACTTCTATGGGTTCGTCTGGCTTGGCGTGCCTTAGTGCTAATTGCCAGTCTTTGTCTAGGTTTTATCCTCGCTAAATGGGTGCTTAATTTTGGCGCGCAAGTCAGCTATGCGGGCTTTGAAACCCTTGGCCCTCAAGTTTTATCTGTGCTGACCCGCATCAATCCCTACATTTGGTGGGCAGTTGTCATGGTGGGTGTACTCATAATGCTGTTATGGCTGCGGCGCGGTTATGAACACAGCTTGGCTGCAGGCAAATCAACCATCGTTTCAATACTAGACACTCGACTCATTGTGTCAAGCGTTTCTAACGATACGTTAGATGTCATTAAATGGGTTTGGAATGCCGAACATAGCCCATTAACCGTGGGTGATTTACAACGTGCTGCAAAATTGGCGCGTGGTGGTAAAGCAGCTCAACTCAAGTTGGCACGTGCACAAGCACTTCTAATTAAAAACGCCCTATCTGAATCTGTTACGCAACCCCTCTTTCAGCCCTCATCTGGGCCTGCCACTCAAGCCACAAATGATACTCAAAACATATTTCCTGAGCCACAAATGAAGGCCGAATCGGTCTTCATTCGGCAATAAGACTTGCAGAATGGTTTAATTTATGGTCTTCTATGGTTATGAGCAACTTACCTCATCTCGCACCGTTTAACACTACCCATGTCATGGGTAGCTGTGTTGGCGCGTCTAAAATAGCGGTTAGCGCCTCTGCGCTGCTTCGACTAAACCTAACGATCGGTTGCTGGGCCTCGCGCTGACGTGGCCGTCCGGCAACCCTCTGCCACTGCTGTTTAGTCTTATTATTTTGTACCCACCTAATTTTTAAATATCACGGCATGATAAAAAAATTGATTTTTTTGTCTGATATACACGATATGAGGTTTTAGAAAATGCTTTCAAACCCAGCTAAAAAATATATTCCATTCAAGCCTTTTGAGCACGACTTTAGCGCGCGCACGTGGCCCAGCAAACGTATTACGCACCCCCCTATCTGGATGAGTACTGATTTGCGCGATGGCAACCAGTCACTCATTGAACCCATGAGTGTTGAGCGTAAATTACGTTTTTTTAACCTCTTGTTACGCATTGGCTTTAAAGAAATTGAAGTGGGGTTTCCCTCTGCGTCGCAAACTGACTTTGATTTTGTTCGCAAACTGGTCGATGAAAACCGCATACCTGACGACGTAACCATTATTGCGCTCACGCAGGCGCGTGCTGATTTAATTGATCGTACTGTTGATGCAGCAGCGGGCGCTAAGCGTGCCATGATTCATGTCTACAACGCGACGGCGCCGTCTTTCCGCAAAATTGTTTTTAATATGTCACGCGAACAAGTCATTAAAGTGGCCACTGACGGCACACGTTTTGTTAAAGAAAGCGTCAAGCGCTACCCACAAACCGATTGGCGTTATCAATATTCACCTGAAGTGTTCAGCACCACTGAGCCCGATTTTGCACTCGCAGTGTGTAACGCAGTAACTGAAACGTGGCAGCCAACAACCGACAAAAAAATTGTTTTTAATTTGCCCGCCACCATTGAGGCCACTACCCCCAATATGTATGCGGATCAAATTGAATACATGCATACCCATTTGAACAAGCGCGATTGTGTCGTGGTGAGTGTTCACCCCCACAACGACCGCGGTACAGCTGTCGCGGCAGCAGAATTAGCCATTATGGCTGGGGCTGACAGAGTTGAAGGGTGCTTGTTTGGAAACGGTGAGCGCACCGGCAACGTCGACTTGGTGACGCTTGCTTTAAATTTATACACGCAGGGCATTCACCCTGGTTTAAATTTCTCTGACATAGATGAAGTGGTTCGTGGCGTTGAATATTGCAATCAATTGCCAGTTCACCCCCGCCACCCTTACGCAGGCGATTTAGTGTTTACGGCTTTTTCAGGTTCACACCAAGATGCCATCAAAAAAGGCTTCGCCATTCAAAAGCCAGATGGCATTTGGGAAGTACCTTATTTACCCATTGACCCCGCCGATGTTGGTCGTAATTATGATGCGGTCATTCGTGTCAACAGCCAATCTGGTAAGGGTGGGGTATCGTACTTACTTGAGCAAGAGCATGGCATGGTTTTGCCACGCCGTTTACAAATCGAGTTTAGTCGCGCAATTCAACGCGTCACCGACGACACCGGTAAAGAAGTAAATGGGGGTGCGGTTTTTAGTATTTTTGAAAAAGAATATTTATCGCAAACACACCCTTGGAAATTGATTAAACATAGCATTACAGGCAACCCAAACGGGTCTGATGGCCAAACCTTTTCGATTGACGCTGAATTTGAAGTAAATGGTGAGAAAAAAACCTTGCAGGGCTTTGGTGATGGCGCCATTTCAGCTTTTGTAAACAGCTTAGGCGTGCCGTTGCGTATTGTTGATTATCACGAGCACGCCATCGGTTCAGGTACCGACACGCGAGCAGCTTGCTATGTAGAAGTCAAAATGGGTGAACACCCCTCAGGCTTTGGTGTCGCCACTGATCGCGATATTGTTACCGCTTCGTTCAAAGCAGTGTTAAGCGCCATCAATCGACAACTTGCGCAGTAAACCCATTAGACGTTGTTCACTGATTAAACGTTATCTACTCATTATGAAACTGATACAAAAAGCTTAGAGCAACTTAACAATCTATAAGTTGCTCTGGTTTGGTATTGATCGCGATAAAGATCTCGTTAGCACGAGGCTGTGGTAGCGATTTTTGCTGAGCAAGTTGAATCAAATGATCTATAAACGGTTGAGGGTCTTCAATATTTAACACTTCTAGGTTGTAGACTTCCATCCAAGTTTCACGGCCTTCTTGGTCGTGTTTGGGGCGTTTAAATAATTGACCCTGCACACCCGGAAACGCTTTTAAAACGTCTAACTGCAACGCTGCTACATTGTTCTTGAGTTGAGCAATCGCCTCATTCGTACTGGGCACAAATTTATAGTAAACATAAACGTACATATTATTTTCCCAATCCATTCCAACGCGTAATGAGGTTGTGTTCCAATCCATATAAATCAAGCGCACGACCCACAGTGTGATTGATAATGTCATCAACTGATTGCGGCTTGGCATAAAGAGCTGGCACGGGTGGCATAACGATGGCACCGTTTTCGGTAACCTGCGCCATACTTTTTATATGCCCCGCATGTAATGGCGTTTCTCTAAATAATAAAACCAATCGTCGACGCTCTTTCAGCATAACATCTGCTGCTCTTGATATTAAATTGCGTGTCGTACCCCATGCTATTTCAGACATGGTATTGACTGAACAGGGTGCAACAATCATACCCAAACTTAGAAAAGAACCTGAGGCAATTGAGGCACCAACGTTTTTGTAGGCATGTTTTTCAGTGGCCAACGATTCCACAAAAGCAGGCGTGTAATCTGTTTCTGCTACCATCGTAATTTTGGCTGAATCGCTCATGACCAAATGGGTTTCAACGTCTAAGGTTTTTAGTGTTTCTAATAAGCGCACGCCATAGACTGTACCTGACGCACCCGTTATAGCCACAATTATTCGCTTCGGTACGCTCATGTTCTCACTCTTTAAATTTATTAAAAATGCTCGCAATTTTTAACGACAATGGCTATTAACCTATAGACATTTAACGATTGTCTTGATGGTAACCCACCGCTATAGCACTTTATCGTACAAGTCATCTAGCTCTTGCTGCTCAAACCCTGCTGCAAGGCGAGCTTCAATATTGAAGGGCGCTTTTAATTTTGGGGCTCGATAGGTTTTTGACAGACTTCGGTACGTTAATATCGGATCTAGTTTACGGCCATCACAAAGCCAACGATACCAATGATTACCAATGGCCACATGACCAATTTCATCTTGCAATATGCGATCAATGATAGCGGCACCTCTGGGGTCACCCGCACTTAAGAGTTTATGCCGAACAGCTGGGCAAGCGTCTAAACCACGCGCTTCTAGCGTGCGGGGCACCAATGCCATGCGCGCCAAAACGTCATCAGCAGTTCGGAAAGCCATTTCCCAAAGGCCATCATGGGCTGCAAAGTCACCGTAGGTAAAACCTAATGATTGAAGGTGTTGCGTTAATAAAGTGAAATGAATGGCCTCTTCTTGTGAAACCTTTAACCAATCGAGATAGAACGTATCTGGCATATCAGTAAATCGCCAAATGGCATCTAAACCCAGGTTGATAGCATTAAATTCAATGTGCGCCACGGCATGAATCAATGCTGCCAAGCCTTCAGCGGTGTGAACACGTCTAGAACTCAAGCTTAATGGGTCAACTAACTTGGGCCGAACAGGGCGCCCAGGTTGGTTGGGCGGTATTAACATTTCTGCTGATGGTTGAACGGTTGTGGAGACAGCATCTGCACTCAACGCCTTAACCATTTCGCACTTTACAATGGGGTCAGGCTCAAGCCATGCCAAATAAGCCGCGTTTATGAAGGGTTGAAGATTTTTAGTCACTGAAATCATAGGTAAAAATAGGGGTTGATCTTTAATCTACGCGATTGACTTGATATGATCAAGCTTATGAACACATCTTATTCTATGCGCATGCCAAAGGCTGCCTTCATACCCGGTATTTTGGGTTTAATACCTTTTTATGTTTTAGCACTTTCAAACTACGCCGCACTCGGATTGCCACCTGTCATCGCCCTTCTGGGTATGGTTACTTATGGGGCGGTGATTTTAAGCTTTGTAGGGGCTATATGGTGGGGTGTTGCCATTCACGCCCCCGTAGGCACGCCACGTAGTGGGCTGTTTATTTGGAGCGTCATACCCGCTTTAATCGGCTGGCTTGCCACCTTAACCGCCCCCGACTTAGGGGTATTAATGTTGACTATAGGCTTTTTAGTTCAATGGGTACTTGATGCGTTTTTAAGCAAGAAACATCCAACTTTATTTCCCCCTTGGGTTTTTATGCTGCGCAGCGTCTTGACAGCTGGGGTATTGAGCGCCCTGTGTATAGCCTGGTGGCTATTGGTTTGACGGTTTGACTGTGGCTTAACCCTGACCACTCTTTTTAGACGTTTTTTTAGACGTTTTTTTTGACTTCTTCTTTTTCGGTACAGAAAGCATGGTGCCGCGGCAAGTCGAAGCACCGCAACGGCAAGCGTATTGATCGCGTATGGTTTGTGTAATTTCGTCGTCCATGACTAAACCATAGTCGTAATTCAATTCTTCACCGCGGGCAATGTCACGATTGGCGACGATATAAACCCGTTTACCTGCACGACCTTCTTCACTATCACAATTGGGTGCGCAGGCATGGTTGATCCAGCGGGCATCGTTGCCGTGGTCGTCGCCATCAATCACTTTGCCCGACGACAACACAAAGAAAAATGTGTGAAAAGGGTCGTCAGGGTTTGTCGGGTGGCGCCGATCGGCCTCTTTATTGCTGATACGCGCACCGTCATATTCAATAATACGTGTGCCAACTGGAATTTTTCGTTTCGCAAAAACACCATTACCATGAATCGGTGAGGTGCGTACAACGTGCCAAGTGATCATTTCTTAACACCAAAACAATGTTTCATTTCAGGAAATGTTGTGGCGCGCACTTCGTTTGCATAGCTTTTAACCGCATGTT
>ERZ888423.3574-NODE-3574-length-10044-cov-19.809490_pt1 | contig 10044 bp, 10 predicted proteins | sample MGYA00520523_ERZ888423 | MGnify/ENA primary metagenome ERZ888423 (study PRJEB32303, sample SAMEA104408611) | aquatic metagenome | biome: Brackish water; feature: Pelagic; material: water | place: Baltic Sea | collected 2014-06-08T10:24:00 | depth 30,27 m ...
AATCCGCTGGAACGATAGAGCCGAGACGCACGAGTGGGGTTCTTCCAATCGCCGCGATCAAACTCATAGTTTCAACTCTATATAGTCAACAATTTTAATGTCGGTCAGCTATCGTCGTGGCCGATGGGGATGCCAGGTCCTCCTCTTTTAGTTGGTTCCCGCGGGTTTCCATGGCTGCTTTAGCCCCACCAAAGTCAACGGGTCGCAGGTTCAAATCTTGTCAGCCCGCCCTGGGGAAGTAGGGGTTTCTTTCGCCACGAGCCCGGGTTTTCACCTTGCTTTGCTTTGCATGGATTCGGTAGTCAGCAGCTGAGAGCAACTGGTGGGTTCTTTTGGGGTCTTTCGTGCGCGGTTTGCCGGCAATGTTACATTTGGGGCTCGAAATATATGTGAGCGCCATTGTGGTGGTGGATGACTTGCTAAAATGCCCTGTCATGAGAAGTTTTATGAGTTTGAGCGTTGTTTCGCTGTTTCTGTTGGTGGCTGCGTGTAGCGCGGGGGATTCAATGTCCTCTGTCGGCGGCATGGAATCAGCGGTTGAGGAGGAGTCTGCGCAGCCCGAGACCTCAAGTGTTGAGGTTGTTGAAGACTGCGACCCGTTGGTTGCTCACCCCAAGGGTGCGTTCGAGTTTGACCCGCAAGTTGACGAGAGCCTGCCAGAGTCGTGGCGCGCCGAGTTTCCTGTGATCTTGGCCACTTTGCAGACGGTTGCCCCCATTTCACCGTGTATTCATGACCTGAGAGAAGATCCGGTGAAGTCGCCGATGAAAATCTACGCCTGGAGTAGTGCGGTAGACAGCCCCTTCGAAGACGAGCGACCAGGAATGGAGGGGGCGAGTGTTTCCGGTGATGGAACAGATACCTGGATGGTCCTGGAAATTCGCTCAGATGAGTTTGAGTACGACTCCCTGCACAGATACTCCGTCGTCCCGCATGAGTATTGGCATGTGTACCAGCGAGGCGCCTGGACGGCGCAGGGTCTTTCCTATCCGGACTGGATGTGGGAGGGTGGCGCGAAAGTGCTGGAAGAGCTCTATATCTCGGAGCACTACGGGCAAAGCGAATTTGACCGTAACTTGTTCCCGGTGGCTGCGACTGCTCTTGCCAACCCGTCAGATTTTGGGCTTTACGCTAACGACGGTGGCGCTGTCGGTGGCGAGTACGACATCAACTACAACACATCAGCCTTCATGCTCCTGGCATTGGCCAAAGAACTGCAAGAGCGCCAGGGACTCTCTGAGGCAGAGTCTCTTGGGCTCGTCTTGAAGGCCCCTGCCCCACGCAATTCTGAAACACCATTCCTGGACGTTTTTGGGATGAGCCTGGAGGATTTCTACGCTTCGCTTGCCCAGTATCCGGCAGTGGCGAGTGGTGAAGACTGGTTTGAAGGAACCGTAGTCGACGCCTCGGCTGTTATGCCAAGCCAGGGTTTGACTCTGGAGGGGATTCTGCAGCCCGCCAACTAGGGGTGCGGAAAGAGCGCGGGGTACCTCAAACATCGGTGGGGATACAGTCCGTTGAGGGCTACATCCTGACTGGTGGTCCAGATTTCACAAACTCCCACTTCTCGCACGAGTGGATCGCGGAAAATGACCCGGACATGTGCGACCTGATAACGCGCTATTTCCCGAAAGAAGACTTTGCCTATGTGGAAACTTATTGCGTCGAATAGGGAATGACTGTAACTAAAACGCGCTTCACCGGTTTGCTTTTATCCCCTGCGCTAAACCGGGGGTTAGCGTTCACACAGCTGCGGGCGCCCCCAAACTGTGTCCTTGTGGTGGAATCTTGTAGTTCAAAAAAATGAGCGAATAACTCCAAATGTAACAACAGCCAGAAGGACCTATTCCCAGCGCTTCATCTCGCGCTTGGGGTCATTTTTTTCACCCATACAGTCCTCACGTCAAGCCGTTTCATTTCGCCTCGAGTACACGTCGGTGGTTTTCCCACAATTTTAGCCAGGACAGGAGAGTGTCCGACGGAACACACGAGCGCTTGTTATCTTCGTTGACCGTGGGTCTCGAGGAGGGCCACGAATTTGGCGTAGAAACCCTGCTCATCGACTTCGTCGATGACCGTGGCATTGTGCTTGCGGTCTCCCAAAGGCCTGGTTTCTCGGACGTCCATCAGTGAGTAGCCTCTGGTTGACTCGGAGTGAGTCTCCACTTCCACATATCGTTGCGAACTGCGGCGGATAAGTCCGGGCTCCACCAGGAGCATCGCGGTGAGAGAGTCGGGATGGGTGCTCCCCGGGATGCCAACAGAGCCGTTGTGTTCCCTGTTAGGGGCATCCAAGATGGAGAAAAACTCGCTGAGAGGCGTGCCCATCTGGTGAATCTTCTCGAGTTGCTCATCGTCCCAGGTAGCCTGCGCCAGAGTCAACGTCCAGGTAACAATCGTGGTTGCGAAGCCTGCGCTCAATACCATTTGGGCGGCTTCGGGGTCCACAAAGAAGTTGTATTCAGCGGCAGCGGTGACATTTCCCTGCGAGTTGTCGCATCCCCCCATAATCCACAGCTCACGAATCTTGCTCGGTAGCTCGCGGTCCAAAGCCAACGCCAGAGCGACGTTGGTCAAGGGGCCGATAGCAATAAGGTCGATATCTCCTGGGTGAGCATTTGCCAGATCGACGATTGCCTGGGCGCCATGGACGCTCTCTGCCTGCTGCGTGGGTGTGGGCCATTCCACGTTGCCTTTGCCGTCCCCATGGGCTTTTGCTTCATACCAGGGCCGCATCAGCGGATCGGTTGCTCCACGAAAAACGGGTACCTCGCCTGACCGCCCGGCCTGATCGATTGTGATTAAGGCGTTGCGAACCTGCTGTTCAAAATCAACGTTCCCCGCCACAATAGTGACCGCGCGCACATCTGCTTCTGGATGCAATAAGCCCACCAGCAATGCAAAACTGTCGTCCGCTGCCGTATCAGTATCAATGATTAGTTTTCGTGGCACGAATGAATCCTTTCCCCCTGCCTAGGGTTGAACGCCGGGTTGGCCCAAAACAATCGGAGTCTCCCACTCCTCGGGGGGAAGGCTCTGCTTTCGGGGTTCTTCCGTGCGCCAGGCAAGAACCAACCCCACAAGGGCCAGTGCCGCAGCGGCGAGGAAAATACTGGTGAACCCCACCGCCGGCTCCAACGCCCCGGCTACGAGTGGCCCCACGATAAAGAAGGGGGCCAAAAAAGTCGAGGTGGTGCCCAAGTAGAGCCCGGTTTTATCCGGGGGGGCCATTTCGATTGACATGTTCGGGTCTCCGATCACTGTCACGGCGTTCGCGCCGCCCAAGAGAACAAAGACCCCGATATACGAAATCACGGACTGAGCAAATGTTGCTCCCACCATGCCAAGGACTATCAGGACCCCACCGGCAATAACAACCACACGCCATCCAAGAAAATTCCCGACCACCCCCAGAGCGAATCCGATTACCGCCTGAGAAAGGATGAAAACAGCCGCGAGCAACGCCGCATCCGAGGGCACCAGGGCACCCCTGATGCCATTGACTACAACAAAACCCATACCGAGGGTTGAGAGAGCGAGAAAGGCCCTCGCGAGTAAGAATCGACCATAGTTTCTATCACCCACAACTATCCCCGGAATTTTTCGCACAGTGGTCATGAACCGCGGTCGAGCCTCCACTAAGGGGTAGGGTTCCTCTTTCAGACCAGCCACGAAGAAAATTGAGAGAAAAGACAGCGCAAAACTGACCCAAAAAACGGTTTGGGTACCCCCGGGGAAACCCTGGCTCTTCAAGATACTTTCCGCCCACAGCGCGGCGGAAAATCCCAAGGCGCCGCCGATCAGCTGCACCGTTCCAAAAAAGACCCCTCGCGACTTGGTGAGGGCTTTCGCCACAAAATCGCCATAGACGGGGCCGATGAGACCCGTCGTGACAGAGTAAAAAGCGAAGGCAATGAAAAACAGCACAACAACCAGATTCGGTGGTGCCACGCCAATCAGCGATGCACTCAGTGCGATGGCCAGAATCCCAAATCGCTCCGCGATGACAATTCCAAGAAAAAGCGGTTTACGTCGAGCGCGGCCCAACACAAGGTGCGCGCCCACCAACTGCGGTAAGTAGTGGCCGATCGCAAAAGTGGCAGCCACCAGCCCCACGAGCAAAGAGCTTCCGGTCAGCGCCGACACAAAGGCAGGCATGATGGTCGCTTCTGAAAGCAGAGAGATCGCAAAGGCAAAAGTGGCACCGTCAACAATGAGAAACGCGAAGTTTCTTCGGCGGTGGGCTGCCATTGCCTTCGCGTACTCAGGAGCTATTCTCTGGAGGCGGGCAACGTCCGCGCTTACGGCCACTGAACGTCCTCCTTATCCTGGCGAATCAGGACGCGAAGCGACTCCACTGCCGTTGATAGCAGCTTCTCGCGTCTCGGGTCGAGGTCGGGGCCTACCCCCATCATGTGCATCACTCCTCCGGCTCGGGCTCCATACATGCTGCTCAATATGAATAGTGCGGAGGCTTCCATTTCGCTGCAAATCGCTCCACCTCTTCGCCAGGCCAACCATCGGTCTTTCAGTCGTGACGCCATCGGCATCCTGTCCGGTTCTACCTCTCCATAAAAAGAGTCCTTGGACTGGCTCACTCCGCTCAGTGTTTCGGCGCCCATGGTTTTCGCCGCCGAACTGAGTGCATCAACAATTTGCGGGTGTGCAATGGCGGGAAACTCAATCGGAAGGTAGTGGCTCGTCGTCCCCTCGTCCCGTATAGCGGCGGTAACAATGGCCAAATGCCCGGAGGGTGTGTCCGTTTGAATAGATCCTGAGGTTCCCACCCTGATGAAGGTATCTGCGCCTGTTTTAATCAGCTCCTCAACAGCAATTGCCGTCGAGGGACAACCGATTCCCGTGGAAACGACGCTCACCGGCACCCCCTCCAGGGTTCCGGTGTACGTCACGTATTCGCGATTGGTTGCGACATGACGGGGATTATCGAACAAAGCCGCAATCGGTTCACACCGACCGGGGTCACCAGGTAACAACACGTATCGACCGACATCGCCGCGTTGAATGTTGAGATGATGTTGTAAATCGCTCATGCGGATGCAGCCTCGCGGTCCTGGCGGATGAGTTCACGCATCCCAGAAATCGCCGCTGGAAGAAGGTTTTCGACAGAACCCGCCTCCAATTCGTCTGGAGTCATGGGGGACTGGTCAGGATGGCCGAGGATCATCATGATTCCCCCGGCCCTCACGCCGAGGGTGGAGGCGACAATGAACAAAGCCGCAGCTTCCATCTCGCTACAAATCGCCCCTCCCGCCATCCAAGCCGTCCAGCGGTCCTCGAGTCGAGACGCTACCGGCATCCGCCCGGGTTCGTGCTGCCCGTAAAACGAATCCTTGGACTGGGAAATTCCCACGTGAACGGTTTTCCCCACTGCCCGTGCTCCTGTGGCGAGCGCCCGGGTGATATCGACGTCCGCAACAGCGGGAAACTCAATGGGCAGATAGTGACTGGTGGTTCCCTCATCGCGGATTGCACCATGAATGATTCCCACATCACCGGGCTTGATTCGCTCTTGCATAGAGCCCGAGGTGCCAACCCTCACAAAAGTATCCGATCCCACCTTGACGAGCTCTTCCATAGCAATCGCAGCCGAGGGACAGCCAATTCCTGTCGATGTCACAGAGACCATCTCACCGTCCAGGTATCCGGTCCACGTCTCGTATTCTCGGTTTTGCGCCACAAGTTTGGGCTCATCAAAGAAACGGGCGATGGGCTCGCACCGGCCTGGGTCTCCGGGAAGAAATACATAGCGGCCGACCTCACCAGGGGCGACCTGGATGTGGTATTCCTTGTTGTCATCTTTGTGCATAGCCATGGCGATATCTCCTTAGTTGAGGGGCAAAACGTAATGATGAAGGTTTAGCTTTTGCGGAAAGAAAGAAACGTTGCGCCGAGAATGACTGAAGCGAAGAGCGTCACAGCGACGGTAAAGGAGGTAAGTATGGTGCGAGGGGAGAAGGGGATCATGCCTGAAAGGTTCCATAGCCCCGGCTGCATGATCGAATAGACCATCAGCCCAATCATTGCTGTGGCACCGCAAATGCCGTACACCCAGTCTTGGGTTCGCGCGGTAACTTGGCGGTAGCTTGTCTTTTCCCCACTGGAACCAAAGCCCCGCGACTCGAGGGAAATGGACAGTTGCTGAACTCGCTCAATAGCCCCAACAAACACCGGAACGAAGCTCGGAAGGACAGCGGCGAAGCCGCTCCCTTTCATACCCCTAGATTTCTGAGCGCTCAAGACGAGGCTCACTTCTCTCTGGAATACGGGAATGAGTTGCAGAGTCATGGACAACATGAAATTGAAGGTGTAGGGCATCTTGAGTTTGGAAAAAGCGAGGAAAAGATCACTGGGGTGCGTCGTCATCACCATGACCAACGACAAGAGCATCGATGAAACTATCCGCCCGAGCAGAACCAACGCGTAATAGAACCCGTCACCGTACAGCGTGACAAAGCCCACCTCGGCCAGGACTGTCCAGGGCTTATCCGCCGCTGGGCCCAAAACTTGAAGCGCGATAAGCGATGACCCAACCGGGACGATGAGGTACAGCGCCTTGAGCAGGGGCCGAAAAACACCACCCAACAATGCAAGCACCACCGCAAAAATGACCATTCCGTAGAGGATGAATATGTTCTGAGTAGTGAAAGCCAAAATGACATACACAACAACCCACAAAATCTTGGTCACAGGATGGATGCGATGAATTATCGAACTCCCAGGAATCATGCCGGTCGGCATCGACGTGTTCATAGTCATTAGCGCTTGCCTTTCTTCAGCCGGGATTCGATATCTGCGGCCAGTTCTTTCGGGGTCAGTGCGATGGGGCCGCCCAGCGGGAAGACAGTTTGGAGCGCAATATTGGTAATTTGCGGGGCCTGGAGATTCGTGGTCAGCATCAATTTTTCGTCGGCGAAGACTTCGCGAGGCGAAGCATCGGCGACGATTTTCGTGTCTCGCATCACCACTACTCGCTCCACGACATCAGCCAAAAGGGGCATGTCATGGGAGACGCAGATCACTGTTGTTCCATCCTCGGCAAGCCGCCGCATTAGGGAATTTATGATGCGAGTGGTTTGGTGATCCTGCCCCGTCGAGGGCTCATCCAAGATAATGATTGAGGGCTTCATGGTCACGACAGAAGCTATTCCCACAAGTTTTCGGATAGGAAAAGAGACCCGGTAGGGATGTTCGTCAATGAATTCACCGAGGTCAAAAAAGTCGACAGCCTCCGCAACGCCCTGTGCAATGTCCTCTTCAGGAGTTCCAATATTTCGTGGCCCGAATTCCAATTCATCTTTAACGGTTCTTGCGAAAAGTTGGTGGTTCGGGTTTTGAAAGACGTACCCAATGTGGGCCGACATTTCTTGGACCGTTCGTTCCGTCGTGAGCAGGCCATTCACATAAACGGAACCCGAGCTGGGTTTCAACAGTCGGTTAAGGAGTTTTGTGAGAGTGGTCTTGCCAGAACCGTTCTGACCAATCACACCAAGCAGTTCGCCTTTTCTGACTTCGAGATCAACCCCGGAGAGCGCAACGACTCGACCGTTGGGGTAGACATAGTGCGCGTCCTCAACCTTGACAGCAAGGTCCGTCTCGATTTGGTCCGGAAAGCCGTGCTTTCCTTTGCGTGCCATCACGCTTTGACCCCTAGTAGGGCGTTGACGGAGTGGACAGCCTCCGTGGTGTTGATCGGAACGCCCCCCTTCCAGTGCCCCGTCTTGCGGAGAATACCGGCCAGAGCAGTTGCTTCGGGAACCCGCAGACCGAGCGCTTGAAGCTCATCTACGCGCGAGAAGATTTCTCGGGGCGCCCCATTCATCACAACTCGGCCTCCGTCCATCACAATGACCCGGTCGGCGAACTCTGCGAGCACCTCAACTTCGTGTTCCATCACTATGACGGTCATGCCGTATTTCTGGTTAAGGGTCGTTGCCATACCAAAGACCTCCTGCTTTCCGATGGGATCTAGATTCGAGGTCGGTTCATCCATGATCAGCACTTGAGGCTTCATAGCTAACACGGCGGCGATTGCAAGTCTCTGCTGCTGCCCTCCGGAGAGGCCGAGCGGGGAGCGCTCTTCAAAGCCCTCGAGACCCACCAAGTTAAGCGCCTCCGTTACAGAACGGCGCATCGTGTCGTAATCAATCCCAGCACTTTCAAGCCCCAGAGCAACTTCCTCGGCGCAGGTCATCTGGCTCATTTGAAACTCAGGATTGTCAAACACTATTCCGACAATTTTGGCCATTTCCCGAACGGGATACTCTTCAACGTCGAGGCCGCCCACAACGACAGTTCCTTCGCGGTGACCTCCGAGCATGTTGGGCACAACGCCGTTAAGGGAGAGGCCCAAAGTAGTTTTGCCGGCACCGTTGAGGCCGATTACGCCGACGTACTCTCCGGGCATGATCTCGAGTGATACGTCACTGAGGGCAGGTGAGTCGGTTCCGGGGTAGGTATAAAACACTGAATCAAAAAGAATGATCGGCTTGGGCATGTGTTTCTTCCTCTTCTGGGGTGCAAACAATTGTGTAAATGTGGGGGGGCCGCGTGCGCGCGCCCCCCCACATTTTTGTCAGGGAGGTGACTGGTTCTTGTCTAGCCTCCAGCGCCTAGGGCAAGGAAGACCACAATCACGAGGACACCCACAAGGATGCCTCCCACAGCCCAAAGGATTCCCTTGAGCGGAGTGGACTTCACCAAGGGGACGTTCTCCGTCATAGCCTTTGGAAGCGCTTCAATAATCGCCAAGGCAACGAAGCCACCGATGATCTTGTCAGCTAGCGACGTCAAGATGTTGGACGAGAGTACCGAGCCAACAACTCCTTGCCCAATTGCGAGGAAGGTCGCGGTGAGAGCGTCAGCACCTGCACCAGTTGCTCCACCGAATACGAGAACAATGATCGGTGCCGCGACCAGCGTGCACGCAATGGCGACAATGACGTTAAGCAAGAAGAACTTGGGGATTGATTTCCCGAGTCCCCATGACCTCACGCCATAACCCCAAATGAGTGCGCCCACGATGTTGACCAGGGCGAAGGGCAAGCTGGTAGGCCCTGAAATTAGAGCCGACCCGCTGTTGGTCAGCAACCCTACGAGGGCTCCCCACCAGGGTCCCAGAACGATTGCTGCTACCGCAGTGCCAATCATGTCCAGGTATACGGGCAAGCGCAGTGCGCTGGCGATGATGCCACCGACAATATTCAACGCAACAGTGACGGGAATGACCGTCACTAAAAGAGTCGTCGGTATCTTCGCTCCCGAACTCCGGGCCTTTTTAGGGGCCGATGATGTGTTACTCATAACTAGTCCTTTCTTGCTGCAATTTAACGCGTGACTGCTGCATTGCAGCCGCGCTTAGGCATGCGCGTCGGGCTCCCGAAAGAGTCGTGTGCGCTTGCCGAATTTGCCACCCCAGTTGGGGTAGCACCATCCACTAGAGACAGAGCAATCCCGGAAAGAAAATTCTTCCCGGGCGGACTCGCCTCGTAGTGGCTGGAGCCTAGTAAACGTGACATCAGTACGACACCACGCCCAATTCTGAATCGCCCGAGACGATGCTGATTCCCGCGCTTGTGCCAACCATCTGCGCGCCTGCTTCAAGGAGCGCAACTGTCTGGCTTAGCGTGGTGATGCCCCCGGAAGCCTTCACCCCAACCCCGCTTGGGCAATGCGAAACGAGAAAGGAAATACTTTCAGGTTTTGCTTTCTCAATAGCGCCGCTACTGGCATTCTTCAGATACTTCACCCCGGCGCCCAGAGCCGCTTCGATGGCAATCACCCTCTGCTCCTCACTCAGCAACGGGAGCTCTAGCATGACTTTAATGGGAACTCCAGCCGCCTCCACAACTCCGCGGATGTCCGCGGCAAACTCGTCATACATCCCACTTTTAAGCCAACCAATTTGAACGCCGATGTCAATCTGCTGCGCACCCCGGCGCACCAGTTCCGCCGCCTCAGCGGCCTTACCTGCCGAAGTCATCAAACCAACCTCGGGGAAATCAAGCGCCGAGGCAACCTGGACAT
>ERZ888423.3577-NODE-3577-length-10041-cov-4.842179_pt1 | contig 10041 bp, 4 predicted proteins | sample MGYA00520523_ERZ888423 | MGnify/ENA primary metagenome ERZ888423 (study PRJEB32303, sample SAMEA104408611) | aquatic metagenome | biome: Brackish water; feature: Pelagic; material: water | place: Baltic Sea | collected 2014-06-08T10:24:00 | depth 30,27 m ...
ATGAACATGCAGCGCTATTCAACCGAGCTTTATCGTGGCCTTGGCCAAGCTGTCGATTATCCGATGAATTATCACGTCACGGGCTCGATCCGGCTAGCCCATTCGGCCGAACGCATGCAAGAATTTGCCCGCGCCAAAGGCATGGGCCGCTATCAAGGCATGGATTTGGATGTTTTGGGCGTGGATGAGATCCGTGGCAAATATCCGTTTGTGGAAACCCATGATTTGGCAGGGGCGCTTTATGACCCGGCCGATGGCGATATTGACCCCGCACAGCTAACGCAGGCACTGGCTAAGGGCGCGCGCGATCTGGGCGCTACGATTTTGCGCTTTACCCCGGCCACCGGCGTGCGCCGCGAAAATGGTGAATGGATCGTTGAGACCGAAAAGGGCGAAATTCGCTGTGAGATCGTTGTGAACGCGGCGGGCTATTACGCACAGCGTGTGGGCGAATGGTTCCGCCCCTATGGTGGGCGCCGGGTGCCGATGATGGTCATGAGCCACCAGTATCTTTTGACCGAGCCGATCGCCGAAATCGAAGCCTGGAGCCAGCAAGCAGGCCATAAACTGCCACTTTTGCGCGACGTCGACAGTTCATATTATCTCCGGCAGGAAAAAACGGGCTTTAATCTTGGCCCCTATGAACGCAATGGCCGCGCGCATTGGGCCAGCCCCGATGACCCGATGCCCGAAGATTTTAGCTTTCAGCTGTATCCCGACGATCTGGAACGGTTAGAGTGGTATATTGAGGATGCGATGGCCCGCGTGCCGCTGCTGGGTTCTGTGGGCGTGTCCAAAGTGATCAACGGTCCCATTCCCTATACACCAGACGGTAACCCGCTGATCGGCCCAATGCCCGGCGTGCCCAATGCGTTTGAGGCCTGTGTCTTTACCTTTGGCATCGCGCAGGGTGGGGGGGCTGGCAAGGTTTTGGCCGAATGGGTGACCGAGGGACAGACCGAATGGGATATGTGGTCGTGTGATCCGCGCCGCTTTACCAATTATACCGACCCACAATATTGTCTGGAAAAGGGCAAAGAGGTCTATGGTCACGAATATGCTATGCATTTTCCATGGCATCGCTGGCCCGCCGCCCCAGAACGTAAACTGTCGCCCAACCACGATCGGCTTAAGGCGTTGGGTGCCCAGTTTGGTGCCTATGCCGGTTGGGAACGTGCGAATTGGTTTGCCAAACCCGGTGATGATATTTCCGAGGCCAGCACTCAGACATGGGCGCGCTCTGGCCCTTGGGAGCCGCGCATTCGTGCGGAATGTGAATCGGTGCGAGACGGGGTTGGCGTATTGGATCTGGCCGGGTTTTCGCGGTTTGATCTCTCAGGGCCGGGGGCAGCGGAATGGCTGCGGGGCATGATTACGGGTGCGCTGCCCAAGATTGAGCGCATGAACTTGGGTTATTTTACGGATACACGGGGCAGGATTGTGACTGAAATGTCCATTCTGCGCCATGCCGAGGATCTGTTCACCCTGATTACGGCCGCAACAGCGCAGTGGCATGATTTTGAACATTTGCAAAAGCATCTGGCGCCAGGTCTCAGCCTGACCGATCACAGCAAAGAGTATTCGACGTTGATTGTTACCGGGCCAAAATCGCGCGATCTTTTTGCCACCATCGCCAAGGCCGATCTGACGGCGCCATGGTTAAGCCTGCAAGGTGCGGAGGTGGCAGGGTTGCCTGCTGCACTGGCGCGGGTGTCATTTGCGGGTGAGTTGGGTTGGGAAATTCATGCGGCCAACGCCAATATGCCGGCGATCTATGATGCCGTGTTGGCGGCAGGGGCTGTTCCCTTTGGGATGTGGGCGCTCAATAGCCTGCGGATGGAAAAGGGCTATCGCGCGTGGAAGGGTGATCTGTCGACCGATTACACCGCGCTGCAAGGTGGGTTGGAGCGGTTTATCAAGTTTGACAAGCCCCAAGATTTCCCCGGTAAGGCTGCACTTTTGTCCGAGCAGCAGCGCGGAACTGATAAGCGCTTTGTCACGCTGATCGTTGATGCTGGTGATTGTGACGCGCCTTATATGTCAACGCTTTGGCACGATGGCCAAGTGGTGGGCGAAACTACGTCGGGTGCTTGGGGCTATCGAATTGGGGCATCGGTGGCACTTGGTATGCTGCGCACAGATCTTGTGGTGCCCGGCACGGAAATTGAGGTGGAGATTTATGGCGAACGCTATCGCGCCGTGGTGCAACCCGATGGGCCCCTGTGGGATCCGGAAAACCTGAGGATTCGCGCATGAGCCAGATCACTCTTTTGGATGGTGGCATGGGCCAAGAACTGGTGCATCGCGCCGGGGATCGCCCGACGCCGCTTTGGTCAACCCAAGTGATGATCGATCACCCCGGCCTTGTGCAGGCGGTGCATGCTGATTATTTCGCTGCGGGTGCAACGATTGCCACGACAAACACCTATGCCATCCATCGTGACCGGCTGATAAAGGCCGGAATTGAGGATCGGTTTGCTGCGTTGCATGGCGCAGCTTTGGCTGAGGCCGCCGCCGCAATCGCCGCACATCGTGCAACCAAAGATGATAACGCCAAACAGGGGCGGGTGGGTCGCATCGCAGGCAGTATTGGCCCACTTGTCGCAAGCTATCGCCCCGACGTGCACCCGCCCCATGACACTGCCGTGGCGCTTTACAGCGAAGCCGCGCAGTTGTTGGCGCCGGGCGTTGATTTGATTTTATGTGAAACGGTTTCATCATTGGCGCATGCCCGCGCCATATTGCAAGGCGCACAGGCGGCAGGGCTGCCGGTTTGGCTGTCGGTGACCGTTGATGATGCCGATGGCACCTGCTTGCGCTCTGGCGAGCGGGTCGCAGATCTGGCGCAGATTTTGGAATTGGGTGCTGGCACCCCGACGGCCATTCTCGCCAATTGTTCCTCACCCGAGGCGATTGGGGCGACTTTGGCGATTTTGGCGGGCTTTGGGCTGCCGTTTGGCGCCTATGCCAACGGGTTTCAGCAAATCACCCCGGCCTTTCTTCAAGAAAATCCAACCGTTGATGCGCTCAGTGCGCGCCATGACCTTACGCCTGCAGCCTATGCCGATTTTGCGCTGTCTTGGGTGGCGCAGGGCGCCACGATTGTGGGCGGCTGTTGCGAGGTCGGGCCTGCCCATATCGCCGCCATTGCCACAGCGTTACGCGCTGCTGGCCATGAGCTGGTCTGACATGAGCTGCGCCCCGTTGATGCCCATGATCGGCCGTTCGCGTGCGGGTTCTGTTTGCGTGACCAGACGCCCGTCGCGTTTTTTGCATCTGATTTCCTCTCTTTCGGAGTTTCATCCATGACAGAGCTTCCCACATCGGCCCGTGTGGTCATTATTGGTGGTGGCATTTCAGGCTGTTCGGTCGCCTATCATCTGACGGCTCTTGGCTGGCAGGATGTGGTGTTGCTGGAACGCAAGCAGTTGACATCGGGCACAACATGGCACGCGGCCGGGTTGATCGGCCAGTTGCGTGGCAGCCAGAATATGACGCGTCTGGCGCGCTATTCGGCTGAACTTTACCGTAATTTGGAAGCGGAGACCGGTGTTGCCACAGGCATGAAGCGTAACGGCTCAATTTCCGTGGCGCTGACCGAGGCGCGCCATATTGAGCTGCGCCGCCAAGCGTCGCTTGCCCGCGCCTTTGATGTTGAGGTGGATGAAATCTCGCCCACAGAAGTGCTGGCGATGTATCCGCATCTCAATATCTCAGATGTGGTGGGGGCGGTGCATTTGCCCGGCGATGGTCAATGTGACCCGGCCAATATCGCTATGGCACTGGCTAAGGGTGCAAGAATGCGTGGCGCCGAGATCGCTGAGGGCGTCAAGGTTACCCGGGTTTTGCACTCGGGTGGGCGTGTCAGCGGTGTTGAATGGGAAGATGCCAGTGGTGCCACGGGTCAGATTTCGTGCGATCTGGTGGTGAATTGCGGCGGGATGTGGGGGCGCGAGCTGGCGCGCTCGGTCGGGGTGACGCTGCCACTGCATGCTTGCGAGCATTTTTATATCGTAACGGAACCCGTGGTGGGTTTGTCGACCCTGCCGGTGCTGCGGGTTCCTGATGAATGCGCTTACTACAAGGAAGACGCCGGTAAGATGATGCTGGGCGCGTTTGAGCCGCGCGCCAAACCGTGGGGGATGAACGGTATTTCTGAAAGCTTCTGTTTTGATCAGTTGCCTGAAGATTTTGACCATTTCGAACCGATTTTGGCCGCTGCTGTCAATCGCCTGCCCATGTTGGCCGATGCGGGTATTCACACGTTTTTTAATGGGCCAGAAAGCTTTACCCCAGATAACCGCTATTACTTGGGCGAAGCCCCGGAACTGGGCGGCTATTGGATGGCGGCGGGCTATAACTCGATTGGCATTGTGTCGTCTGGTGGCGCGGGGATGGCGCTGGCCTCATGGATGGATAAGGGCACGCCGCCCTTTGATCTGTGGGAGGTTGATATTCGCCGTGCGCAGCCTTTTCAGCGCAATCGCAGTTATTTGCGTGAACGTGTCACGGAAACCTTAGGCCTGCTTTACGCTGACCACTTTCCCTATCGTCAGGTCGAAACTGCGCGGGGGGTACGCCGGTCACCCTTGCATGAACATCTCAAGGCCCGCGGTGCGGTCTTTGGTGAGGTGGCAGGGTGGGAGCGCGCCAATTGGTTTGCCCGCCCCGATCAGGTGGCCGAATATCGCTATGATTGGGGGCGGCAAAACTGGTTTGACAATCAGCACGCCGAACATATGGCGGTGCGCACAGGTGTTGGCCTGTTTGACATGACCAGTTTTGGCAAAATTCGGGTTGAAGGCCGCGATGCTTTGGCGTTTTTACAGCGGGTCTGCGCCGCCGATCTGAATGTCGCGGTGGGGCGGATTGTATATGCCCAAATGTTGAACGATCATGGTGGGATCGAATGTGATTTGACGGTGACGCGCCTGTCGGAAACCGCATTTTTGTTGGTGGTGCCGGGGGCCACGTTGCAGCGTGATCTGGCGTGGCTGCGCCGCCATCTGGGGCAGGCCTTTGCGGTGATCACCGATATGACGGCGTCTGAATCGGTTCTTTGTCTTATGGGGCCAAAAGCGCGCGATGTTTTGGCCGCCATCAGTCCAGATGATTTAAGCAATGATGGCTTTGCCTTTGGCACGGCGCGCGAGATTGAAATTGGTATGGGGCTCGCGCGGGCGCATCGTGTGACTTATGTGGGCGAACTGGGCTGGGAACTTTATGTTTCTGCCGATCAGACCGCGCATGTTTTTGAAACCTTGGAAGATGCGGGCGCGGCCTACGGGTTAAAGCTTTGCGGGCTGCACACATTGGACAGTTGCCGCATTGAAAAGGGCTTTCGCCACTTTGGCCATGACATCACGGACGAAGACCACGTGCTTGAGGCTGGTTTGGGCTTTGCGGTGAAAACCGCCAAGGGCGATTTTATTGGCCGCGATGCGGTGCTGCGCAAACGTGAAACCGGGTTAGAGCGGCGCATGGTGCAACTGCGCGTCACTGATCCGGATGTCATGCTGTTTCACAACGAGGCTTTGCTGCGTGATGGCAAGATTGTGTCGATCATCACATCGGCAAATTATGGCCATCATCTGGGGGGGGCGATTGGCATGGCCTATGTGCCCTGCGCCGGTGAGACAGCCGAAGATGTGCTGCAATCAAGCTATGAAATTGAGGTGGCCGGGCAGCGTGTTGCGGCCGAGGTATCTTTGAAACCCATGTATGACCCCACCGCCGCTCGCGTGCGGATGTAGGCGCTATCGTTCACGAAAGGAACGCGGAAATGACACTTGATCTGCCAGAAGACGGTGGTGTGGGCGCAAGCTGCGGGGCGCGGCGGGTGGGGCGCAGTGGTGGGCGCGCCGCGCGTGTGGCGGTGCGATCTGCGCCGCTGGCCGAGGGGCTGCGCCCCTTACGCCCAGGCATGCCGGGCGGCCAATACAGCCCCCTGACCGAGGCCAATGTGCTGCGTATCCATCAGGCGGCGTTGCAAGCTTTGGAAGAAATCGGGCTGTCGGATGCGCCACAATCGGGTGTCGAAATTCTGACCGGGGCCGGCGCCGTGCAAGGGGCGGATGGCCGCATTCGCTTTCCGCGCGCTTTGGTCGAAGATATGCTGGCTGTGGCTGCCAAGGATATCACGCTGTTTGGGCGTGACCCGAAATATGACCTGCATCTTACCGGCAGTAACGTGCATTTTGGCACAGCCGGCGCTGCGGTCCATGTTGTTGACCCTGTTGAGCGGACGTATCGCGATGCGACCGCGGCCGATCTTTATATGGCCTCAAAGCTGACCCATGCGCTGGACAATGTGCATTTCTTTCAGCGTGCGATGGTGTGCCGTGATGTGCTTGATAATTTTGATATGGATATCAACACGCTTTACGCCTGTTGTTCGGGCACAACCAAACACGTTGGCACCTCATTTTCTGAACCGGGACATGTCGAGGGTTGCTTTGATCTGTTGCACATGATCGCGGGCAGCGAAGAGGCTTGGCGCGCACGGCCCTTTGTCAGCAATTCGAACTGTTTTGTTGTGCCCCCAATGAAGTTTGCCGAAGAAAGCTGCCGCAGCATGGAAATGTGCGTGCGCAACGGCATGCCGGTCTTGTTGCTGTCTGCTGGGCAGGCGGGGGCCACAGCGCCCGCACCGCTGGCAACAGCCATCGTGCAGGCGGTGGCAGAATGTCTGGCCGGGGTGGTTTATGTTAATGCGATCACACCCGGTTTTCCGGCGATCTTTGGCACCTGGCCCTTTGTCTCGGACCTGCGGACCGGTGCGATGTCGGGCGGCTCGGGCGAACAGGCGTTGCTGACGGCGGGCTGCGCGCAGATGCACCGGTTTTATGGTTTGCCGGGGGGGGCTGCCGCTGGAATTGCCGATGCCAAACTGCCCGATATGCAGGCCGGTTGGGAACAGGCGATATCAAACGTCATGGCCGGGCTTTCAGGGCTGAATATGGTCTACGAATCTGTGGGCATGCATGCCAGCCTGATGGGGTTCTGCATGGAAAGCCTGGTGCTGGGCGATGATATGCTGGGCCAAGTGTTGCGCTGCGTCAAAGGCATTGATGTCAGCGAAGATCTGGTCAGCATTGACGCGATGAAATCGGTCTGTCTTGAGGGGCCGGGGCATTATCTGGGCCACCAACAAACGCTGTCGTTGATGCAGAGCGAATATATTTATCCCGAAGTGGCTGACCGCAGCACGCCGAAGCTTTGGATCGAAAACGGCTCGCCCGATCTGGTCCAACAGGCCATTGCCCGTAAAAACCGCATTTTGGCCGAGGGCAGCTGGCCAAAGATTGATCCAACCATCGATGCCGCTGTGCGCGCCAAATACCGCATCCATTTCTAAAACGCTGATGGGGGGCCAGATGGCCCCCCGTAAAGCTTTCAGCAAAAGCAGGTTTGCCGCCCCTTATTGACTTGCAGAGCGTCGCCCGCTGCGCCCATTATTTCATTTTGTCACGCCAGTCTTATGGGGCAGTAACAAGGCCTTTTAAGATCTGTGCTGGTCTTGCTTTGGAATACCCAAGTGTGGAAATTCCCCTGCCATAGGGCTGGCAGGTTTCTTGGGCTTTGATAAACTGCGCGCCATGCAAACCCGGAGAGTCTGATGCCCCATCCTGATCTCGTCATCACCCATGCCCGTATTCTGACAATGGATGCCGACGCGCCACGGGCGGGAGCTGTGGCGGTGCAGGGGGGACGGATTTTGGCGGTGGGGACGGATGCGCAGATTTTGGCGCTGGTTGGGCCCCAAACGCGGGTGATCAATGCGCAGGGGCGCAGCCTTTTGCCCGGCTTTGTCGAAAGCCATATGCATCTTTTTGCGGGTGGAGCTGAGCTGTCGCATTTGCAACTGGCCGGGGTGCGCGGTGAGCGGGATCTGACCGCGCGCGTGCGGGCCTATGCGGCCGGGCGGACGGAGGCTGTGATTTTGTGCCAGGCGGTGGATTATGCGATCTTGGGGGATGCGCCGCTGACCCGTCATGTCTTGGATCGTGTGTTGGCTGATCGTCCTTTGCTGCTCACGGCGCAGGATCATCACACGATGTGGGCCAATACCGCCGCGCTGCGGGCCGCTGGTATTTTGGGCGGCCATGCTACACCGCCGGGGTCTGAGGTGGTGATGGGCGATGATGGTCTGGCCACGGGCGAGCTGCGCGAGGCCCCGGCCTTTGGCCCGGTGTTGCGGTTTGCTGGGGCAGATCGCTCACGCTTGGGTCTGGACACAGGGGGCGAGCCTGATCCCGCACCAGATGCGGCGGCACGGGCGCTGGATTGTGCAGCGATCAAGGCAGGTCTAGATCATGCTGTGCGTCACGGCATTACATCCATCACCAATATGGATGGCAATCTTTACACGTTGCAGTTGCTTGATGCGCTGCGTGAGCAGGGAGCGCTGAGTGCGCGGGTCAAGGTGCCTTTTCATTTCAAGAACTTCATGGAGATTGAGCGGCTGGAAATGGCCAGCCAGATGGCGCGTGATTGGCAAGATGACTGGTTGAGTGCCGGGTTTGTCAAACTGTTCATGGATGGGGTAATCGACAGCGGCACGGCGGTGATGATTGACGACTATCCCGACCAGCCCGGTTGGCGCGGTGAGCCGCTGTTTGCGCCCGCGCATTTTGCCGAAATCGCCACTGAAATTGATCGTCGAGGCTTGCAGATTGCTGTCCATGCGATTGGCGATGGCGCAGTGCGTACGGTTTTGGATGGCTATGCGGCGGCGCGTGCGGCCAATGGTGTGCGTGATTCCCGCCACCGCATTGAACATATCGAAGTGATCCACCCCGATGATATCGTCCGGTTCAAGGCGCTTGGGGTGATGGCGTCGATGCAGCCGCCGCATCCGCCAGGTGCCATGGATTTCCCGCTTGAGCCCACGATAAGCCGGATCGGGCAAGCGCGCTGGAGCTATGCCTATCCTTGGGCCGCGTTGCAGCGGGCCGGGGCGGTGTTGGCCTTTGCTTCAGATTGGCCTGTGTCAGATATCAACCCACTGCGCGGGATTCAGGCTGCGTTGACACGCCAGCCTTGGGCTTTGGCAGACCCGGATCAGCGCATTGGGCTGATGGCGACACTTGCGGCCTATACTTTGGGGGGCGCTTATGGCGAGCATGCCGAAGATCACAAAGGCATGGTGCGTGCGGGTTATCTGGCTGACCTGGTGCTGTTGTCGGGCGACATTGAGGCGGTAGCGCATGACGAAATTGGGGCGATGGCGGTCGATCTGACGATCTGTGGTGGCCAGATCACCTTTGATCGATTGGGTCAGTTGTGACCCCCGCCGCTCGTCTGCAAGCCGCGATTGAGGTGCTGGATGCCTGTTTGGCGGGGCGCGCTGCCGAACAGGCGCTGACCAATTGGGCCCGTGCCAGCCGATTTGCCGGATCGGGCGACCGTGCGGCGGTGCGTGATCTGGTGTTTGACGCGCTGCGCTGTCAACGATCTTTTGCGCAGGCTGGCGGGGTCCTAACCGGGCGTGGGCTGATCTTGGGTGGTTTGGTGTGCGGTGGTGCGGACATTGCCGCGCTTTTCACAGGTATCGGCCACGCGCCAGCGCCGCTTTGTGACCAAGAGTTTGCGCATCTTTCCGCTGATCGGCGTGATACGTGGTCTCAGGCTGTGGCCCTTGATTGCCCAGACTGGTTGATGCCAGATTTAAAGACCAGTTTGGATGGTAATTTTGCGCAGGTGATGGGGCTTTTGCAGACCCGCGCGCCCGTTTTTCTCCGTGTCAACACAGCACGAATTTCTCGACCAGCAGCGCAGGAATTGTTGGCCGATCAGGGGATTGAGTGTCAGGTGCACGCACTGGCCCCGACGGCGCTTGAGATCACCCAAGGCGCGAAAAAGCTGCGCAGTTCGCAGGCGTTTGCCGAAGGTTTGATTGAGCTGCAAGATGTGGCATCGCAGGCGGTATGCGCAGCGATAAGTTTGGGGCAGGGCGCGCGCGCCCTCGATTATTGCGCAGGCGGTGGCGGCAAGGCATTGGCGCTGGCGGCCAGCGGGGCAACGATCGGGGTGCAGATT
>ERZ888423.3580-NODE-3580-length-10033-cov-33.323612_pt1 | contig 10033 bp, 9 predicted proteins | sample MGYA00520523_ERZ888423 | MGnify/ENA primary metagenome ERZ888423 (study PRJEB32303, sample SAMEA104408611) | aquatic metagenome | biome: Brackish water; feature: Pelagic; material: water | place: Baltic Sea | collected 2014-06-08T10:24:00 | depth 30,27 m ...
TCTCTTATCAAATCGCCCTATTTGGACCCATAGGCGTTGACGTCAGACAGTTCAGGGTCGCCGCCAGTGGCGCAAGGTTCATCTGGCCATGGATACGGCCACCTCGGACATCCGGGCTGTGGAATTCACCCCCAGTGGCGACGGTGATAGCCCCATGCTGCCGGAACTGTCGGGTCAAATCTCCGAAGTTGAAGAGATTGGCACCGTGACTGCGGATGGCGCATATGACACCCGCCGCTGCCATACCGCCATCGGCCACACGCCCGCGACCGCCGAAACTCACTTCAGCAATGCGCAGCTTCTCTGCATCCGTCCCGCGCCGACGGCAACCGGTATCGGTGACGGAACGGATCTCAACTTCGGGTCTGTTTCGATGGTCGGACATAGTGCCGGACCTAAGCTGAGATTCTCAACTCAGGACGACGGCCCTCGCCGCGGGCTTACAGCCAATCCGCCTTTCAGCCGTTGGTGCCGTATCTCGGCACCCTGCGTTGGCTGTTCATCGCGCTGGGATGATCGGCATCTGTAGCGCGATCTACGCCCGCTGGGATGACTGGCGGCGGGGGAAACGATGACCGGGCGGCGCTGGTGAGCGCGCTGATCACATCGATTGCCGGCCGTCGGTTGGCGCTGGCTGTCCGGAGACGGGCATCGGCCTGACCGTTTCGCTGTTCCTGCTATCCCTGCGCCGCTCCCGGGAACGCGCCGGACGGCTCTGCGGTCAAACCGGAGCGCTTCAACCGCCTTCTCCCGCGCAGGTTTCAGGCCCACTGCGTCCTACACCGTCTGCCCTTCATCGACGATTTCTGCAAATCGGGCAAAGAACTTGCCGGCCAACTTCCTCGCCGTGCTGGTCATCAGCCGGCTACCCAATTGGGCGATCTTGCCGCCGATTTCTGCCTTCGCGGTGTATTTCAGCAAAGTGCCACCCTCGACATCGTCAAGCGTGACATCAGCGCCGCCTTTCGCAAACCCCGCGACGCCGCCGTTGCCCGAGCCCAACAGCGAGAACCGATGCGGCGCCCCGGCAGTGTCCAATGTCACATTGCCGCCGAAGCGCGCCTTTACCGGCCCCACTTTAAGCACAACTTTTGCCTCAAGTTCGGTATCGGAATGCTTGATCAGCTCCTCGCAGCCGGGGATGCATTCCTGAAGAATTGCCGGATCATTGAGGGCCGCATAGACTGTGGCAACGGGCGCTTTGATAAGAATTTCGTCGTTCAGTTCCAAGGTTCGGTTCCTTTGGCAATAATGGGATTCAAGACCGGCAGGACGCACGGCCAAAGTGGGCGGGTCAGGGTTTCAGGGGCATCTTGGCAGGCCATCGGACAGCACAACCCCTTGTCGTTCAGCGCCCGGTTTCATCAGCGCCCCCGTTAGAACGCTGCAAGGCGCGGCGCTTGAGGACAACTTCAGACAAGATCGACAGCGCAATTTCGTCGGGCGTGATCGCGCCGATGTCTAACCCGGCGGGCGATTTGACCCGGTCCAGCGCCGATTGCGAAACGCCTGTGCTCACCAGCCGGGCTGCGAGGGTTTCAAACTTGCGGCGGCTGCCCACAAAGGCCGTAAATCCGGGCGCGGCGGCGACCGTGGCGCGCAAGGCGGCCTCGTCGCCTTTGCCTTGCGTCGCGATGATGACGAACTGACGGCTCTGTAAGGCAGAGCCAAAATCGTGCTTGCCATCGGCGGCATGGATCACCACGAAATCGAACCGATCCGCAAGGCTGACAAGGGCGGCGGCCACCGGGCCGTCACCGCAGACAATCAGCTCCGTTCGCGGCAAAACCGGTTCCACAAAGATATCCATCGAGCCTTTGGAGGGGCAGCCGTTGCGGGCGAATTGAACGCCCTCGCGAACCTCGCCCGCCGTCAGGCCCTCGGCGGCGAGTATTTCCTCGGGGCGCAGCGAAACGAATTGCGTGCGGCCCTCCGCTATCGCTGCTTTCGCGGCTTTGCTGACGGCAGAGCGGATGCAGCCGCCGCCGACCCAGCCCTCGGTGATCGTGCCATCTGCGGTGATGATCGCTTTTGCCCCCGGCTTGGCCGAGGTCGCATTGACGGTGCGAACCACGGTGGCAATGGCGAAGGGCAGACCGGCGGCGCGCAGCGCGGCAGTGCGGTCGTCGAATGTGTGACCACTCATACCCATGCAAGCTCCTTCTCAAGATCGGACAAGTTCGCAAGCGTATTTGCGGGCGCGAACATATCGAGATAGGGCAAGGCGGCTGCCATGCCCGCCGCGACAGGCGCATAGCTTTTCCAGCCCTTCAGCGGGTTCAGCCAGATGATCTTGCAGCCGCGGCGTTTGATATCCTTGAGGGCGCTGGCGAGCATTGCGGGCGGATCGGTGTCATATCCATCGGACAAAACAATCACCACGCTGCGCCCCGAGACGAACCGGCGCGCATAGCTGCGCGCGAAGATCTTCAGATTGGCTCCGATCTTTGAGCCGCCGCCAAAGCCATCGGCCAGCAGCGTCAACCGGTTCAACGCGCGCAGCGGATCGTCGTCGCGCAATGCGCCGGTGATCCGCACGAGGCGGGTGTGAAACAGATAGGCGTCGGCGGTGTTATCGGCGCGGATCAGCCCGGCCAGAAATGACAGGAACACGCGCGAATACACCATCATCGAGCCGGAAACATCGCAAAGTGCGGTGATCTGCACCGGCCGCTCCGGTCGGCGCTTGCGCGGCAGTCGCATCGGTTCTCCGCCAGTGGACAGGCTCTGGCGCACCACTTTGCGAAAATCGATCTGGGCACCTTTGCGCGCCGCGATCCGGCGTCGTGACCGGCGGTCGCGCATCGCGGCGGCCAGGCGGCGGGCAACAATCTCGGCCTCTTTGATATCTTGCGGCGATACCAGCTCGCGCATGTCCTTCTTCATCAGGTTCTGCAGGCGGCTGGCGATCAGGCGGCCCTCGCCGTCGCTTGCTGCATCTCCCTCGCCCACGCCGGGGCTGTCAATCTTGCCGGTGCTTGCGGATTTCCCGCCATCCTGTGTCTGGCTGGTGCGGGTGTTTTTTGGGGCGTCTTGCCCGGATTTGACCACCTTTTCACGCACCCGCCCGGCATTGCGCCAATAACTGTCAAACAGCATTTCAAACCGCCTGGCCTCGTCCTCACTGCCCGCACAGACGGATTTAAGCGCCAGCTGGGTCTGGGTTATGTTACCGGCCTCGATATGTGCCAGCGACTGTACCGCCGCCTCGGCTTCATACACGCCCAACGCGTAGCCATGCGCGCGCAGATGGCCGATAAACCCTGTCACGCGGGCGGTCACACCCGGGTCACGGCCTGCGAATTTTGTGACCATGCTCATGCGGCTTTGCCTGCCAGACGTTGTGCAACTTCAATCGGAACAGTGGCGCGGTCGCATTGCGTTTTCAGCAAGGTGACAAGGGTGGCGCGCAAAATCTCGGGGTCATCATTCAGATCGTTCAGGCCAAGCCCGGCAAGGGCTGCGGCAAAATCCAGCATCTCGGCGACGCCCGGCACTTTCTCCAGCTCCTCCTTGCGCAACGCTTGAACAAACCCGACGATCTGCGCGGCCAGATGCGTGTCCAAATCCGGACAGCGGCTGGCAAGGATCGCCAGTTCGGTCTTGCGGTCGGGATACTCGACATAGGCGTAAATGCAGCGCCTTCGCAGCGCATCAGACAGATCGCGGGTGCCGTTCGAGGTCAGGATCACATGCGGCCGCGACAGGGCCGTCAAGGTGCCAAGCTCGGGGATCGAGATCTGAAAGTCCGACAGGACCTCCAGCAGATAGGCCTCGAATTCCTGATCGGCGCGGTCGATCTCATCGATCAGCAGCACCGGCGAAACCTCTTGGCGGATCGCCTGCAACAGCGGGCGTTGCAACAGGAACTCTTCCGAGAATATGCGGTCTTCGACCAGCTTGCCGGTCTTGCCGTCTTCTGCGGCGGCACGGATCGCCAGAAGCTGCCGCTGATAGTTCCACTCATAGATCGCATGCGCCGCGTCCAGCCCCTCGTAGCACTGCAAGCGGATCAGTTTGGTGCCCAGTGCTGCCGACAAGGCCCGCGCGATCTCGGTCTTGCCAACTCCGGCGGAGCCCTCAAGCAGCAAGGGACGCCCCAGTTGCAGCGAGATATGCAGCGCCATCGCCAGATCAGGGGAAGCAATATACCCCTGATCTGCCAGTTGGGCGGTGAGATCATTCCAGTTTTTCATGATCGGCAAGGCAGGGCGGTATTGGCCGCCCCGCATTTCCTTCAGCCATGCAAACCAAGGTCTTTGGCAATGCGCCAGATGCGCCATTGATCGTGCGGCATGTGTGAATGTTTCAGCCCGAAAGGCCGGAACGCATCATGCACCGCATTGGAAAACGCCGGCACGCCCCCGACATTGGGGCTTTCGCCAACCCCTTTGGCACCGATCGGATGATGCGGGCTGGGGGTTTCGGTGAAATCGGTCGTGTAGGTCGGCGTTTCCCACGAGGTTGGCAGGAAGAAATCCATCAATGTGCTGGTTTTCACATTGCCGATTTCATCGTAGGCCATCTCTTGCCCCATGGCGATTGCATAGGCTTCGGTGGCACCGCCATGCACTTGGCCTTCGATGATCATCGGGTTGATACGGGTGCCGCAATCGTCCAGCGCATAGAAATGCCGGACCTCGTGAACCCCGGTATCCACGTCGATCTCCATCACGCAGATATAGGCGCCGAACGGATAGGTCATGTTGGGCGGGTCATAATAGCTGACCGCCTCCAGCCCCGGCTCGACGCCCGGTATCGCCTGATTGTAGGACGCATAGGCGATCTCGGTCATGGTCTTGAACTGCTCGGGCGAGCCTTTGACAACGAAGCGGTCGATATCCCATTCCAGATCGCCGTCATGCACTTCCAGCAGATAGGCCGCGATCATTTGCGCCTTGGCGCGGATCTTGCGGCCCGCCATCGCGGCGGCGGCACCCGCCACCGGGGTTGAACGCGACCCATAGGTGCCCAGACCGTAAGGCGCGGTATCGGTGTCGCCTTCCTCAATGGTGATGCTGTCGGCGGAAATGCCGATTTCGCTGGCGAGGATTTGCGCGAAGGTCGTTGCATGGCCCTGGCCTTGTGAAATCGTGCCCAAGCGCGCAATCGCCGAGCCAGTTGGGTGGATGCGGATCTCGCAGCTGTCGAACATGCCCATCCCAAGGATGTCACAGTTCTTCACCGGCCCGGCCCCGACAATCTCGGTGAAGAAGCTCAGCCCCACGCCCAGCAGTTTGCGGGTTTCGCCACGCTTGAAAGCTGCGACCCGTTCAGCCTGTTCTTTGCGCAACCCGTCATAACCGACGGCCTTAAGCGCCTTGTCCCAAGCCGTATGATAGTCGCCGGAATCGTATTCCCAACCGAGCGCGGAATTATAGGGAAACTGCTCCTTCTTAATAAAGTTGATCCGGCGCAACTCGGCCGCATCCATGTTCAGTTTGATCGCCAGAACCTCGATCATCCGCTCGATGAAATACGCAGCCTCGGTGACGCGGAACGAGCAGCGATACGACACGCCGCCCGGCGCCTTGTTGGTGTAAACACCGTCCACGCCCAGATAGGCGACCGGGATATCGTAAGACCCGGTGCAGATGCTCATGAACCCGGCCGGAAATTTGGTTGGATCGGCGCAGGCGTCAAAGGCGCCGTGATCGGCGGTGACGTGGCAATGCAGGCCGGTGATCTTGCCCGCTTTGGTGGCACTGATCTTGCCCTTCATCCAATAGTCGCGGGCAAAGGCGGTGGCCATCAGATTGTCCATCCGGTCCTCAACCCATTTCACCGGGCGCCCGGTGACGATCGAGGCGACGATGGAACAGACATAGCCGGGATAGACCCCGACCTTGTTGCCGAAACCGCCGCCAATATCGGGCGAGACAACGCGGATGTTATGCTCTTCGATACCCGACAGCAGCGACGCAACCGTGCGCACCACATGCGGGGCCTGAAAGGTGCCGTAAAGCGTCAGCTTGCCGTTCACCTTGTCCATCGAGGCGACACAGCCGCAGGTTTCCAGCGGGCAGGGATGGGTGCGGTGGTAATAAACCGTTTCCTCGGCCACCACATCGGCATTGGCGATGACCTCATCGGTGGCGGCCTCGTCGCCGACCTCCCACAGGAAAATGTGGTTGTGATGCTTGCGCGCGCCGTGTGCGCCGGAGGTTTGCCCGGCCAGATCTTCACGCAAAACCGGGGCATCAGGTGCCATCGCCGCATTGGCATCGATCAGAACCGGCAGCTCGTCGTATTCAACCTCGACCAGTTCAATCGCATCGGCGTTGATATAGCGATCTTCGGCGATCACAAAGGCAACTTCCTGCCCCTGAAACAGCACCTTGCCATCGGCCAGAACCATCTGCTTGTCGCCCGCAAGGGTCGGCATCCAGTGCAGGCCCAGCGGCTCCAGATCTTTCGCGGTCAAGACAGCGATCACCCCCGGCAGGGCCATCGCCTTTTCGATATTGATCGATTTGACGCGGGCATGCGCATAGGGCGAGCGGACGAAATCGCCAAACAGCATCCCGTCCATCTTGATGTCGTCGATGTAGTTGCCCTTGCCTTGGGTAAAGCGCACGTCTTCGACGCGTTTGCGCGATACGCCCAGACCTTTGAGTTTAGCCGAGCGTTCAACGCTTGTGGGGGTCTGGTCGTTCATTCTGCCGCCTCCTTGGCTGCGTTCAGTTCACTCGCAGCGGCCAGCACTGATTTGACGATATTCTGGTATCCGGTGCAGCGGCACAGGTTCCCGGCCATGCCAAAGCGAACCTCTTCTTCTGTTGGCGTCGGATTTTCCTGCAGCAGCCGGTGGGCACGGGTGATCATGCCGGGGGTGCAAAACCCGCATTGAAGCCCGTGATGCTCGCGGAAGGCGTTTTGCAGCACGTTCATCTCGCCATGCGGCGACAGACCCTCGATGGTGGTCACATCGGCGCCATTGGCCTGCGCCGCAAAGACCGTGCAGGATTTGACCGATTTGCCGTTCATATCCACAGTGCAGGCCCCACAATGCGAGGTTTCGCAACCAATATGCGGGCCGGTGATGTTCAGCTTTTCCCGCAACACGTGGATCAGCAGCTCGCGCGGCTCCACCATCAGCTCTTCGGCCTTGCCGTTGACCGTCAGTTTCAGATGCATTTTGCTCATGCTTTTCTCCCCCTATGCGCAGGCGATGGCGCGGGTGATCGCGCGTTTGATGACGATGCCAGCGACATGCATCTTGAAGGCCACAGGGCCGCGATTGTCCTCTGTCGGGTCAATATCGGCCAGTGCGGCGGCGACGGCGTTTGCGATGTTTTCAGCGCCGCAAGCGGTGCCGACAAGCGCCGCGCCAGCGGCTTTCGACCAGATCGGTGTGTCGGAAAGGTTGGTCATCGATATCGAGGCCGCGCGACATTTGCCGCCATCCATCTCGATCAGCGCCGCGCAGGCGGCTGTCGCGTAATCGCCGATCTTGCGCTTCTGTTTTTCATAGGCATAGCCGCCCTTGGGCGCATCAAAACTGACCGATACGAGGATCTCGTCATCTTCGCAGGCGGTCACATAGGCGGCCTCATAAAAGTCTCGCGCTTTCACGTCGCGGGTGCCGTCTGGCCCGGCGAGGGTCAGTGTCGCATCAAGACATTGCATCAGCCCCGGCATGTCGTTTGCCGGATCGCCGTTCGCCACATTGCCGCCGATGGTGCCACAGTAACGCACCTGAGGATCGGCGATCTGCAACGCAGCCTCGCGCAATAATGGCGCTGCGGCAGCGAGGCCCGGGTCGTTGATCAGGCTATGTTGGGTGACCATCGCGCCGATGGTAACTTTGCCGCCCGCGACCTTGATGATCTTCAACTCCGCGATGTCTTGCAGGTCGACCAGATGGGTCACTGCCGCCATGCGCAGCTTCATCATCGGGATCAGGCTGTGGCCGCCAGCGAGAACCCGCGCCTCGTCGCCTTGTTCATGCAAGATACCGACCGCAGATTTCACATCTGCGGGGCGGTGATACTCAAATGCTGATGGTATCATTGGCGTCCTCCCAAACTGCCGAAGCGTGTTGCGAAAACTGTGAGCCAGGTGCCGGTGATCCGTCCGCGCGAAGGCGCAGCCTGCGCCAAATACTTCACCAAATGCGAACTGGCTTCACCAGTTGCGCGTCAGGAAAGCCCAAGCGCCGCCCGGACCTCGCCGATGCGCGAGCGACTGACAGGCACCGGCCCCAGCCCGGGGCTGGCCGCGAACCGGCAGACGCCGTTGTCCTTCTTGCGCTCGAAGCCGGTGACGTGATCGGGGTTGATCAGATAGCTGCGATGGCAGCGGATGAAATTGCCGCCCGCCAGCCGCGCCTCGGCATCCGAGATGGACCACGGGCAAAACAGCTTTTCTGGCCCGACATACAATACGCTGTAATGGCCTTCGGCGCGCAGTACCGCAATCGCCGACGGGCGGACAAACTGGATCAGCCCGTCCTTCTGATATGGCACCGACGCCGGCGCTTGCCGACCCGGCGCCGAGGCCGAAACGCCTGCCGCCGGGGCTGGCGCCGCGGTTTTGCCGTCCGCGGGCCACGCGCCATCGGCGGGCACCGGCATAAAGGTAACCCCGGCCAGCAGGAACGCGCTGCAGATGAAAAACGCGATCAGGGTGACGATCAGCGCCAGGGTCGAATTGTCGATGAACGCGGTCAGCGGTCGAACCGGTTCCACCTGCAGAAAGTTCGTGCCGTACATCGCCAGAAAATGCACGCTGACAACGGCAATCCCGAAAGTCAGCGTGCCCAGAATGATACTGCGGTGGGTTCGCTTTCCATAGGCAATGCCAAACGAGACGATCCCCAGCGTCACCGATGCTACCAGCGACAGCAGCACGCCCCCCGGCGTATAGACGGCCTTGCAAAGCTGCATCCCGGACATGCCGATGTAATGCATCGCGGAAATGCCCAGCCCGGCAATCGTTCCGGCTATGGCAATGCTCGAACGCGTGCGTTTGCGGAAATGCACGACCAACAGCGCCACGCCGACCATCAGGATCGCCACCAGAGCGGAAATCATCGTGGTCAGCGCGTCGTAATAGAACAGAATGGGCAACTTCAGGCCAAGCATGGCGACGAAATGCATCGCCCAGATGCCGCCGCCCAGAGCAATAGATGCCATGGCAATCCGCTGCTTGCGCTGGATCTCGGGCAGAAGCGACACCCCGCGCGTCAGCGCCAGGCCGGTGAAGCTGGCCATCAAAGATACAGCAACGGATGCGATTACGAGCGGTAGATTGAGCGAGTATTCTAAAAACACTTCGGCCCTCCCACAGCGCGACCTGCGTTGATAGTGCTCCTTGCTTGTCGCTCGCTCTTTGAGATGTCAAGGTTCAAGGCCGTGACTGCGGGCCGGTGGCGCGCCCACAAGTGTCACAGCCCGCGAGGTGGCAGGGTCGTTTTCTTTGACCCGCACCTTTGTGGGGGCCATCTTCAAGTTGTCCATGTTCCTCTCTTGTTTGCCGTTATTCGGCGGCGTGAGCGATGGGCGGTGGCGCAGAGCCTTCTGAAAGCTCAAGCACTGCTGCCCATTGCGGTGGGTCTGATTGCTGCAAACTCTTCCGGGGTTTGATCGTTCGATAGCTGATGCCGTCGTTTCCGGTTTCGACGAGGACCGCCTGTCGGATCGGCGCCACGCCGGAAGGAAGGAACTTTTGGGCTTTCAGGCCGGACTCCGGCAAGGCGCGCAAAGCTGGCGCGAACGGCTCGTCGACATCAGGGGACGCGGGCTGAACGTCACGCCGGAACTCGCGGTCGACGATGGCGGCCTGGGGTTCTGCAAGGCCGTCGACCAGGGAGTTGGAAGTGGCCGGAAGCGCGGGGGCTGACGGAAAGCGGCGCTATCGCCGCCTCTGCGCGCCTTTCGTTTTCGATCCAGATCGATGGCGGGTTTTGACTCTGGCCAACCCGGCTGGAGAGTCCACCCGCAACTGACACACCGTTATTCGGACTGGATCGGTACGATACGGCCTCGACGTTGAGTGACGTTGATTTTCATCCGGCGCAAAAAACCAGAGA
>ERZ888423.3582-NODE-3582-length-10032-cov-5.090909_pt1 | contig 10032 bp, 8 predicted proteins | sample MGYA00520523_ERZ888423 | MGnify/ENA primary metagenome ERZ888423 (study PRJEB32303, sample SAMEA104408611) | aquatic metagenome | biome: Brackish water; feature: Pelagic; material: water | place: Baltic Sea | collected 2014-06-08T10:24:00 | depth 30,27 m ...
GACACCAATGTGGGAATGCCGATGCCCAGATTGACGTACCAGCCATCTTGCAGTTCTTGCGCCGCACGGGCGGCCATTTGGTTACGGTCCCACATGGGTCAGGCCTCCTTTTTGCGCGTGGTGCGTTGTTCAATGCGTTTTTCATGCGTGCCTTGAATCAGGCGATGCACATAGATGCCCGGCAGGTGGATGTGGTCGGGATCGAGGCTGCCCAATGGCACGATTTCCTCAACCTCAACAATGCAGACCTTGCCACATGTTGCGGCAGGTGGGTTGAAATTGCGCGCAGCTTTGCGAAACACCAGATTGCCCGACGGATCAGCTTTCCACGCTTTGACGATCGACAGATCGGCCACCAGCCCACGTTCCAAAATATAGGTCTGGCCATCGAAATCTTTATGTTCTTTGCCCTCGGCGATCACGGTGCCAACGCCGGTTTTTGTGTAAAAACCTGGGATGCCCGCACCACCGGCCCGCATCCGTTCGGCCAGCGTGCCCTGGGGGGTAAATTCCAGTTCAAGCTCACCCGAAAGATATTGACGCATGAACTCGGCGTTTTCGCCGACATAGGAAGAAATCATCCGCTTTACCTGATGGCTTTCTAACAAAACCCCCAGTCCAAACCCATCGACGCCCGCGTTGTTTGACGCAACAGTTAAATTTTGCGTGCCCGCCGCCCGGATTGCGGCGATCAGCAGTTCGGGAATACCGCACAGGCCAAACCCACCTGCGGCAATTGTCATCCCATCAAACAAAACGCCGTCCAGCGCTGCTTCCGCCGAAGCATATACCTTTTTCATCCGCCGCCCCTTTTCAAAAGTCGCGCCTTTTGTGACGGGCGCGCGTGTGTCTGTCAATGATCTGTGCCGGGTTCAACGGCCTGTCAGCTGTCAGGTTTTGCCACTTTTGGCTTGGTTGCTTTTGGCTTGGCTACTTTTGGTTTGGCTACTTTTGGTTTGGCTGGGGCCTTTGGTGTGGCGGCCTTTGGTTTTGCAGCCGCTTTGGGTTTGGCTGCGGCTTTTGGCTTTGCTGCGGTTTTGGGTTTGGCGGCGGCTTTGGGTTTGGCCGCTGCCTTTTTGGCCTTGGGGCTTTTGGCCGCTTTATCATTGGCCAGCTGAACTGCAATCTCTGGCGTTACCTCGGATGGGTCCATGCCTTTGGGCAGGGTCGCAAAGATTTTACCCCATTTGACATAGGGGCCAAACCGGCCCGCCATCACCTGCAACGGGCCCCCGTCTGGGTGTTCGCCCAATTCATAAAGCGGGGCCTGTGCGGCGGGGCGGCCGCCGCGCGTAGCTTTTTGGGCCAAAACTTCCATTGCGCGGTTCATGCCGATGGTGAAAACCTCTTCGACATCGGGCAGATTGGCATAGGTTGTCAAATGTTTGACAAAAGGGCCATAACGGCCAATCGCAGCCTCGACTGGTGCGCCATCATCGGGGTGGGCCCCAATCAAGCGCGGCAGGGCCAAAAGCTCTAGCGCACGCGGCAGATCCAGTGTGTCGGGGGCCCAGCTTTTGGGCAGCGAGGCGCGCTGGGGTTTGGGCACGTCAGCCGTTGCCTCACCCAGCTGCACATAGGGGCCAAAGCGGCCGTTGCGCAGGCTTACGGGCTGGCCATCAGGGGCGATACCCAACACGCGATCTGCACCGCTTTCATCCCCCTCGGCGCCAGAAATGGCGCGGGTAAAGCGGCATTCGGGATAGTTGGAGCAGCCAATAAATGCCCCACCTGAACGGGCCGTTTTCAGGTTCAGCCGGCCCTTGCCGCAGGTTGGGCAAACCCGTGGGTCAGACCCATCGGCGCGTGGAGGATAAAGATGTGGTGCCAAAACATCGTTGATCTTTTCCAGCACTTCGCCAATGCGCAGATCGGCGGTTTCGGCAATGGCGGCCGAAAAATCCTGCCAAAAACGGCTTAACACATCTTTGTAGTTGCGGGTGCCATTGGTGATGTCATCCAACTGTTCTTCTAGATCAGCGGTAAAGTCATATTCAACATAGCGACGGAAATAAGCGGTCAGAAACACTGTGACCAGCCGGCCCTTATCTTCGGGGATCAGGCGGTTTTTGTCTTTGCGGACATACTCACGTTCCTGAATCGTTGTGACGATGCTTGCATAGGTTGAGGGACGGCCAATCCCCAGCTCTTCCATCCGTTTGACCAGTGTGGCCTCGGTATAGCGTGGGGGGGCTTGGGTGAAATGCTGCTCGGGAGTGATGGCATGCTTTTGTGCGGGCTCGCCTTGCATAATCTGGGGCAGGCGGCCCCCGTCTTCATCGCCGTCTTCATCGCGGCCCTCATCGTAGATTTTCAAAAAGCCATCGAACAAAACCACCTGTCCCGTCGCGCGCAGTTCAACCTGACTGTCTGCGCTGGCCAGATCGACGCTCGTGCGTTCCATCCGGGCGGCCGCCATCTGGCTGGCCAGTGTGCGCTTCCAAATCAGATCATAAAGCCTGCGCTGATCTGTGTCAGAAATGCGCAGATCGTCGGGTGCTGCGGCCATCTCTGTGGGGCGGATACATTCATGCGCTTCTTGCGCGTTCTTGGCTTTGTTTTTGTAAAGCCGCGGGCTGGAGGGCACATAGCTGCTGCCAAAACGGCGACCAATTTCTGCGCGGGCGGCCTGAACCGCCTCGGGGGCCATGTCGATCCCGTCTGTCCGCATGTAGGTTATGTGCCCAGCTTCATAAAGCCGCTGAGCTGCGTTCATTGTGGCGCGCGCACCCATGCCAAATTTACGGCTGGCCTCTTGCTGCAGTGTTGATGTCATGAACGGTGGATAGGGGTTGCGACTGGCGGGTTTGGCCTCAACCGCGCGCACGGTGAAATCGCGCGATGTGATGGCCTGCACGGCCAGCTCGGCTGCTGTTTGGCTGGGAATATCGAATTTATCGAGCTTTTTACCACCCAAAACGCTAAGCCGGGCCGTAAATTCCTGTCCGCGCGGGGTCTGCATTTGGGCTGAAACGCTCCAATATTCCCTGGCGCGAAACGCTTCAATTTCCATCTCGCGCTCAACGATCAGCCGAAGACAGACCGATTGCACCCGGCCCGCTGATTTGGCTCCGGGCAGTTTGCGCCAAAGCACAGGCGACAAGTTGAAACCCACCAGATAATCCAGCGCGCGGCGGGCCAGATAGGCCTCGACCAGTTCCATATCAACTTCACGCGGGGCCTTCATGGCTTCGGTCACGGCGGTCTTGGTGATAGCGTTGAAAACAACGCGGCTGACCTTGGTGTCTTTTTTGATTGATTTCGCCAGCGCCTCTTGCAGGTGCCAAGAAATCGCCTCGCCTTCTCTGTCAGGGTCGGTGGCAAGGATCAGGGTGTTGTCAGTCTTCATCGCCTCGGCGATGGCGCGCAGGTGTTTTTTGCTGTCGGCGGCGACTTCCCAAGTCATGTCAAAATCATGTTCTGTATCGACCGAACCGTTTTTGGGCGGCAGATCACGCACATGACCAAAAGACGCTAAAACGGTATAGTCAGAGCCGAGATATTTGTTGATTGTCTTGGCCTTGGCCGGGGATTCGACGACGACGACAGCCATGGCGACCTCTTGCGATGCAGTGGAATTCAAGGGGGCGCAATTGGGCGGATTGAGGAACGAATGTCAATGGGCGCGATTGTGCTGTGGTGAAGCTGCGGCAAGATGGCGGGTCAGCCCAGCGTCAAAAGCCCTCCCGGGTGGCGTTGCACCTGGCCCTCAAGCTCCAGCGCCAAAAGCGCTGCGGCCATCAGATCAGGGGGCACGCCCAGATCGCGGATCAGCAGATCTTCGGGCAGTGGGCTGGGCCCCAGACACTCTAAAATGCGCTTGGTCAGCCCATCGGGTGGCGTGGGGGGGCGGCTCTGTTCATCTGGGCCGACGGCGCTTGGCGTGGCGTGCGGTGTTGCCTTTGCCGTTTGACCCAGCAGTGGTGACAGTGCTTCAAGCACATCATCAACCCCACGGATCAGGGTCGCGCCATCGCGCAGCAACATGTTGCACCCTGCGGCGCGGGCATCAAATGGATGGCCCGGAACCGCCATCACATCGCGGCCTTGATCCGCGGCATCACGCGCAGTCAATAAGCTGCCCGAGCGGGCAGCGGCCTCAATCACAATCACGGCTTGCGACAGGCCCGATACGATACGATTGCGGATGGGAAAGTGGCGGGCCTGTGGCGCAAGGCCGGGGGGCTGTTCTGACAGGCACAGACCTTGGCGCGCGATCGTATCAGCCAGCTTCGCATTTTCAGCGGGGTAAATCACATCAATTCCTCCGGCCAGCACTGCAATGGTGCCACCTGTGAGCGCACCGCCGTGGGCCGCGGCATCAATGCCCCGGGCCAAGCCCGACACCACCACAACCCCGGCCTGTGTCAGCCCTTCGGCCAGTTTGCGTGCCATGCGCAGCCCAAGGCTTGAGGCATTGCGCGCCCCCACCAACGCCACCATGGGGCGGGCCAGCAAATCTAACCGACCGTGGGCCCATAAAACCGCTGGGGCATCGGGCAGGCCCATCAATCCGGACGGATAGTTTGGTGCGCCATACACCAACAGCTGTGCACCTGATTTGGTGCCCGCGTTCCATTCCGCCTGGGCCACGCCGGGTGGGCATGGCGCATAATCGCGCACCCCGGCTGTGGCGGCAATTTCTGGCAGTGCGCGAATCGCTGCCGCTGCCCCGCCATACTCGGTCATCAACCGATGAAAGGTCGCAGGCCCGACCCGCGAGGATCTGATCAGTTGCAGCGCATCAATCTGGCGCTGCCTCTCATTGGTCTGCGCAAAATCACCAGCAGCCAAATTTGTTTTGGTGTGGGAAAACAGTTCAATATTCATCGTGGGGCCACCCCATTTGTTGCACAGCCTGTTGGCCGCAGCATCGCGTGGGATGGTTAAGAATGTCTTTCGTTTCGCCAAGGGCGGCGGCTGGGGTCAGGTGGCCGAGCCGCCCACCGTCAAGCCGCCGATCAAAAGCGTGGGCTGGCCCACACCCACCGGCACCCATTGCCCGGCCTTACCACAGTTGCCCATCCCGGGATCGAGCGCCATGTCATTGCCGATGGCGCGGATTTGTTTCAGGGCGGTTGCGCCATCGCCAATCAGCGTGGCCCCTTTGACAGGTGCGCCGATTTTTCCGTTTTGCACACGATACGCTTCAGTGCAGGAGAAGACGAATTTTCCGTTGGTAATATCAACCTGCCCGCCGCCAAAGCCCACCGCATAGATCCCATCTTTCAGCCCAGCCAAAATATCTTCGGGCGCGCTGTCGCCGCCAAGCATATAGGTGTTTGTCATTCGCGGCATCGGGATATGGGCATGGCTTTGGCGTCGGCCATTGCCGGTTGCCGCCACCCCCATCAGCCGGGCATTTTGCCGATCTTGCATATATCCCACCAAAATACCGTCTTCGATCAGCATATTTCGGGCGCTGGGGGTTCCCTCGTCATCAATACTGATTGAGCCGCGTCTGTCGGGCAGGGTGCCGTCATCCAACACAAAGACACCGGGGGCGGCCACCCGCTGGCCCATCAGCCCTGCGAATGCCGAAGTTTGTTTGCGGTTGAAATCGCCCTCTAGCCCATGCCCAACGGCTTCATGCAGCAAAATGCCCGGCCAGCCGGGGCCGAGCACGACATCCATCATGCCCGCAGGGGCGGGAACGGCCTCAAGGTTTACCAGCGCAATGCGCAGCGCCTCTTTTGCGACGGCTTGCCAATGCCCGGCGACCATCAGCCCTGCCAACGCGTGCCGCCCACCACCACCCGCCGATCCGCCTTCGCGCCGGCCGTTTTGCTCAACAATCACTGAGATATTTAAACGCGTCATCGGGCGAACATCGCGCAGGCGCAGGCCTTCGGGACGCAATATTTCAATTTCCTGCAGGGAGGCCGCAAGCGAGGCCGACACCTGAACCACTCGGCCATCCAGCCCGCGCAAAAATTCATCAATTTCGCGCAGCGTATCAATTTTCACCGCAAAAGCTGCATCGGCAATCGGGTCGGTATCGGCGTAAAGCCGCTGGTTGGTGCCCTGCGGAGCATCGGCCAAAACACCGCCGCCCGCGCCCACGGCCAGCCGTGCCGTTTGCGCCGCCCGCCGCAGCGCAGATTCGGTCAGTTGTGTGGAATGGGCATACCCTGCAACTTCGCCCCGGACGGCGCGCAACCCAAAGCCTTCGGTTGCATCATAGCTTGCAGTTTTTATGCGGCCATCATCCAGCACCAACGCTTCAGAGCGGCTGCGTTCCAAAAACAGCTCTCCATCGTCAGCACCCGCCAGCGTCTCGCGCAAAATGGCAAGTGCGCGGTCTTCATCAAGCTGGGTATCAAAAGGACGAAAGGGCGTATCGGTCATGGTGGGGCTTTCTCGCGCCGTGCGCGGGGTGGCTTAAAACGCAAGATTGCGTAACAGCGGCTGTATGCCGCAACTCTTTTGCTTGTCGATCTGCACATAATATGGTTTTAGACGGGTCACAAACAATGGCCTTTTGCCGAGTTACGGGCAAGGTCCGCCGCACAAGCGGTTGTCAAAAGGAACGGGAACAGAAGAATGCGTAAACCCTCGTTTGTTTCAGGTGCTCTTGCTGCGGGTGCGTTGATGGTGTCGTCTTTGTCCGCTTTTGCGCAGACAATGGCCCTGCCAGATCTGGAAATTATCGGTGCGCCACAGCCGGGCGGTATGGGCTTTCAGCCCGCAGCCACCGAGCTTGCGCGGGATTTGCAGTGGCTGGATGGCATGGTGATGTTCATCATCACTGCGATCACCGCCTTGGTCACTGTGCTTTTGGTGATTATTGCCGTGCGTTACAACCGCCGCAGTAACCCAAAGTCTGCCACGTTCACGCACAATTCGCCGTTGGAAGTGGCGTGGACGGTGGTGCCAATTTTGATTCTGGTGTTCATTGGATCGTTTTCGTTGCCTATCCTGTTTAAGCAGCAGGAAATTCCAGCTGGCGATATTGTGATCAAAGCGACAGGCCATCAGTGGTATTGGAGCTACGAATACCCCGATCAGGAATTTGGTTTTGACAGCTATATGCTGGCCCGCGAAGATCTTGAGGCGAACGGCTATTCGCAGCAAGAATATCTGTTGGCGACCGACACGGCCATGGTTGTGCCGGTCAACAAGACGATTGTTGTGCAGGTGACCGGCGCTGACGTTATCCACGCTTGGGCCATGCCGGCCTTTGGTGTGATGCAAAGTGGTGTTCCGGGGCGTTTGTCGCAGCTGTGGTTCAAAGCTGAGAAAGAGGGCGTCTATTTCGGCCAGTGCACATCTTTGTGTGGTCAGGCACATGCTTACATGCCGATTACTGTAAAAGTCGTCAGTGAAGAGGTCTATGCCGCATGGCTGGAAGGCGCCAAGGCTGAATATGCCGGCACTGCGCTGCCGATGGATGTCGCGCTGAACAACTGAGCATGCGCTGTGATGGCCGGGCCCTGGCATTTTGCCCGGCCCGCGCCACGCGCCGCGCACGGAAAGGGCCACCATGACAGATACACAGACCTACGTTCCCGAGGCAGGCCAACCCTATGAGGCAAGCTTTGGTGATTACGTTGCGCTGCTCAAGCCGCGTGTGATGTCGCTTGTGGTGTTCACCGCACTGGTTGGCCTTTTGGTGGCGCCGGTGTCTGTGCACCCGGTTGTTGGATTGGCGGCCATTGTTTTTATCGCACTGGGTGCTGGCGCTTCTGGCGCTTTGAATATGTGGTGGGATGCAGATATTGATGTCGTGATGCGGCGCACAAAATCGCGGCCTGTTCCCGCAGGCAAGGTCACCGCGGGTGAGGCGCTTGGTTTGGGTATGGCGCTCTCGGGTATCTCGGTGGTGATGCTTGGATTGGCGGCCAATCTTTTGTCAGCGGCTTTGCTGGCGTTCACGATCTTTTTCTATGCTGTGATCTATTCGATGTGGCTTAAGCGTGCCACGCCGCAAAACATCGTTATTGGTGGTGCTGCGGGGGCTTTTCCTCCGATGATCGGCTGGGCTGTGGCCACGGGTGGCATCAGCATTGAATCCGTTCTGATGTTTGGCTTGATCTTTATGTGGACGCCGCCGCATTTCTGGGCTTTGGCGCTGTTCATGAAGGAAGATTATTCTAACGCGGGTGTGCCGATGCTGACCGTCACTCATGGTCGCAAAGTCACGCGGGCGCACATCTTGGTTTACACGCTGGCTTTGGTGCCGGTGGCCGTAGGCTTGGGCTTTACCTCAATCGGTGGGCCGATCTATCTGGCAACGGCTGTTGTAGTGAATTTGCGGTTTGTTTTGGGCGCATGGCAGATTTGGCGTCGCCCTGAAGCAGCCGCCGAGGCTGACAGCTATGCTGTCGAAAAACGGTTTTTCCGCTTCTCGCTTCTTTATCTTTTCGTGCTTTTTGGGGCGTTGCTCGCCGATCATGTGCTGCGTCTTCTGACACCAAGCGTTCTGACAATTTTTGGAGGCTTTTGGTAATGGCTTTGGGAACCCAACACGAAATTCACACCCGCCGTTTTGGCCGCAATATGGGTGTGGCCTTAGCGCTGCTGGCCTTTGTGGCGCTGGTGTTTGGCTTGACGGTGGTCAAGGTGAACAATGGCGGCATGATAGAGGCATTCGATCATCAGCCGCAACTGTCGCTGATCCCGGAGAACAACCAATGAGCGCGCTGTCAGGGGCCAACCGCACGGCCGCATATCTGGCGGGAATCGTTGCGGTGATGGTGGGGTTGTCGTTTGCGGCTGTGCCACTTTACGATTTGTTTTGTCGGGTTACGGGCTTTGGCGGCACCACCCAAGTCGGCGCTGGCTCTGATGAGATTTTAGACCAGACCATCGTGGTGCGGTTCGATGGATCTTTGGCTGCAAAAATGCCATGGAAGTTTCGGCCGATGCAGCGGGAAATGACCTTGCGTATTGGCGAAACGGGTCTGGCGTTTTATGAAGCTTATAACCCAACAGAAGTCGCCATAGCCGGCAGTGCCAGCTATAACGTGATGCCTGATCAGGCGGGTGGGTTTTTCACCAAAATTGCGTGTTTTTGTTTTGTAGAACAGGTCTTGCAGCCTGGTGAGCGGGTGCAAATGCCTGTCAGCTTTTACGTTGACCCAAGCATCGTGACCGATGAAGAAGGTCAGTATATCAAAGAAATCACGCTGTCTTACACATTCCACCAGATTGATTTGCCGCAAGAACAAGTCAAGCTTGACCTTGCGCCGCAGACATCTGTTTACTGACATCATCACAACGCGCGCGACACCAGAAGGACCCGACCATGGCTCATGAGAAAAACCACGACTATCACGTTTTGCCGCCTTCAATCTGGCCGTTCCTCGGCTCACTCTTGGCGTTTTTCATGCTGTTTGGGGCCGTGCTTTGGATGAAAGATATGGGCCCGTGGATGTTCCTGGTGGGCCTTGCAGGTGTGCTTTATGTAATGTTCGCCTGGTGGTCGGAAATGGTCACCGAAGGCCAGAATGGTGATCACACGCCTGTGGTGCGAATCGGCCTGCGCTATGGCTTCATCATGTTCATCATGTCAGAAGTCATGTTTTTCGCGGCTTGGTTCTGGAGCTTTTTCAAACATGCCGTGTACCCGATGGGGCCAGACAGCCCGGCCATTGACGGCGTGTGGCCGCCCGTTGGTATCGAAACGTTTGATCCTTGGCATTTGCCGCTGATCAACACGCTGATTTTGCTGTGTTCGGGGATGGCCGCCACTTGGGCCCATCATGCGCTGGTGCATGAAAATAACCGCAAAGATATGGTCAACGGTCTGGCGCTGTCGATCGTGCTGGGGGTCTTTTTCACGATTTGCCAAGCCTATGAATACAGCCACGCCGCCTTTGGCTTTGCTGGAAACATCTATGGCGCCAACTTTTACATGGCGACTGGGTTTCATGGTTTTCACGTGATCATCGGCACGATCTTTCTGGGGGTATGCTTGCTGCGCACGCTCAAAGGTCACTTTACCCCCGAGCAGCACTTGGGTTTTGAAGCTGCCGCTTGGTATTGGCACTTTGTGGATGTGGTTTGGCTGTTTTTGTTTGCGGCCGTCTA
>ERZ888423.3583-NODE-3583-length-10028-cov-5.754638_pt1 | contig 10028 bp, 9 predicted proteins | sample MGYA00520523_ERZ888423 | MGnify/ENA primary metagenome ERZ888423 (study PRJEB32303, sample SAMEA104408611) | aquatic metagenome | biome: Brackish water; feature: Pelagic; material: water | place: Baltic Sea | collected 2014-06-08T10:24:00 | depth 30,27 m ...
TGCCATCCCCAAGGTGAATGGCTACCAATCACTGCACACCACCTTGGTGGGCCCTGCAGGTATCAACATCGAGATTCAGCTCCGCACCATTGAGATGGACCGCGTCGCCGAGGCTGGCGTGGCCGCGCACTGGCTGTATAAGGCCGATGACCCAGACGGTGAAGGCAATGAGCGCTTAAACGCGCAGTGGGTGCAATCCATGCTGGATATTCAGCAGGAAACGCGCGATACGGCCGAGTTTTGGGATCACATCAAAATCGATTTGTTTCCCGACTCGGTATACATCTTCACACCCAAAGGGAAAATTCTTGCGATGCCCCGCGGCGCGACCGCCGTTGATTTCGCTTACGCGATTCACACCGATGTGGGTCAGCAAGCCGTCTCAGCAACCATCAATGGTGAGCCCGCACCGCTGCGCTCGGAGATACAAAACGGCGATGTCGTCGACATAGAGACGGCGAGTATGTCCAGCCCTAACCCGGCTTGGCTCACCTTCGTAAAAACGGGTCGCGCGCGCTCAAAGATTAGGAACTTCCTGAAGCAAATGGCAGAGGACCAGTCTCGTGCCTTGGGCGAGAAACTACTGCGACAGAGTTTGCGCGCCGAAGGTTTTGCGCAAATGCCTAACGAAAACACGGACGAAGAAGTGTGGGCCAAGCTACTGCGCTTTGCTGGTAACAAGACAAGCACTGAGCTACTCAGTGATATTGGCTTGGGTAAGCGCATCGCCAGCATGATTGCAAAGAAGCTCACGAGCCTCCTGATCGAGCAAGGTCTGCGCCCCGACATGCTGCTAATTAGCACCGCCCGCTTCACGCAAGCCAACGATGAAACCGTAAGCCAAGGGGTGTTTAGCTTGGACGGTAGCGAAGGCAGCTCCGTGCTGTATGCGCAATGCTGCTCCCCCATCCCCGGTGACCGCGTCTTGGGTTATCTGGGTCGTGGTGACGGCTTGGCTGTTCACACAGAAGAATGCCCAGTGGGTCGTCGTCTGGTCGAGCGCGATAGCGAGCGATTTTTATCCGTCGAATGGGCAGATGAGCCATCACGCGCCTTTGAGTCCCGCCTCGTTGTCAACGTCGACAATGGCAAAGGCGTATTGGCCAGAGTGGCGGCGACGCTCACGAGTTCGGAGGCCGACATTACCCATGTCGACATGAGCAGCAATGACAGAAATCAAGTGGAGTTGCACTTCACGGTTGCCGTACGCAACCGCCGGCACCTGGCGGACATTTTGCGTGCGGTCAAGCGCACGCCCTCGGTGCTGCGGGCCCATCGTCAAAAATCGCGCGCCTGAGGCTTGCCTCCCACTTACAGATAGCCATGTCCAACACCGGTGCCGTCGGCCCCATTGCGCGCTCACCCCTGCTGCTATCTATCCCCGTCGCCGTGGGCTACATCCCTCTCGGAACGGTCTTTGGATTTTTATTCGTGCAAGCTGGCGGCGCTTGGTGGCTAGCAATCGCGAGCAGCCTCTGGGTATATGCCGGGGCCGCCCAGTTCATGATGATTCCGATGCTCGTTGCGGGTCTACCGATCCCGACGATTGCGGCGGCGACATTCGTCATCAATCTACGCCATGTTTTTTATGGTCTATCCCTGCTGCAATCCCTGCCGCGTCACCCATGGGCTAAAAGCTATATGGTGTTTGGTCTCACCGACGAGACCTACTCGGTACTCACCACACTACCGCCCAATACCCCTGCTGCCACCCGCGTTTGGGTCACACTCATTAACCACGTGTGGTGGGTCATCGGTACCGCGATCGGCGCCCTAATTGGTGGCCAGGCAGAGACGAGTTTGGCTGGCCTTGATTTTGCGTTGGTGGCTCTCTTCGCCGTCCTCGCAGTCGAGCAATGGCGCGCTCGCAGCAGCGCCAAGCCGTTGTGGATAGCCATCGCAAGCTACCCCGTTGCGCTCATCACGTGGCCAGCGCACGCCCTGCTGGTCGCCATCGCGTTGTGCGTGCTCAGCGCTGTGCTTTTAGATTACTTAAGTCATGAACGATAACGCCTACATCGCGCTCACCATCATCGTGATGGGCGGCGTCACATTTGCCATTCGGGCATTGCCGTTTTTAGGTGCCCGTTGGTTGGACAAGCACCCTCAGATTAAACGCCTTGGCGCATTTCTGCCGCTCAGCATTATGGTTCTCCTCACTGGGCATACGCTGCTAGACATCGGCCGAAGCTACGGCGGTAACTACACAGCGGAGGGCATCGCAATCGCCGTCGTCATTGCGTTGCAATGGTGGCAACGCAAGGCGCTACTAAGTATCGGCGTGGGCACCCTTATTTACCTCGTTATGCGCAACGTTGCGTAGCGTAGGCGCAGGCGCACGGGCAAAGTGGCCTGAGTAACGCCCGCTAATTTACTCGTAATCGACAGCGTCAATGCAAATGAGCTGACCGCCAGTCGGGGTCATCACCCGAACCTCATCACCTACATGCGCCTTCAACAGAGCGCGGGCCACCGGCGATATCCAACTAATCTGACCGAGCGCATGTTCAACCTCATCGACACCCACGATGTACACCTGCACTGAGCGCCCTGCATCCTCTCCAGAGACGACGCTGTACGTCACCTTGGCGCCAAAGAACACCTGGTCAATACCCGCGTTTGCACGCGTATCAACCACTTCAGCAATCGTGAGGCGTTTGGTCAAGAAGCGAATACGTCGGTCTATTTCACGCAGGCGTTTTTTGCCGTAAATGTAATCACCGTTTTCTGAACGGTCACCATTTTTAGCCGCCCAGTGCACGGTCTCCACAACCACTGGCCTATCGATATCTAGCAATTGCAAGAGCTCTTTGCGTAGGCGTGACTCGCCCGCTGGTGTGATGTAATTTTTTAGCGCGGCTGCCGGCGCCCCATCGGTCGCGCGCGGGCTCGCCGTCGATGCCTCTTCGTCATCCGGATCTTCAGCGGAAAAGTCGGTATTTTCGTTCGGTAGTGACATGGCGACAACGCAAAAAGGGTTGCAAACATAGTTTGCAACCCTTTTATTGAACTTTTATAAGTTGGTGCGGCTGGCAGGATTCGAACCCACGACCCCTTGGTTCGTAGCCAAGTACTCTATCCAACTGAGCTACAGCCGCTGAGCCTCGTATTCTAGCATAGGCATTTTCGCGATTTGAGTCGCACATTAATATATTTAATAAAAAGACGTTGGGTTGGCTACTTGCTCTGGGCGCATAATCCGCCATCCCCAATCCGCGGGTGTCGGTCGGTTTTCTACAGAGGTAACTATGGCCGCGCTGCATATTGTCACTACGACGGAAGACAACCGCGTCTTCTACGACATGCCCGAGCAAAGCCCCTGCTCTAATTGCGGCGTATGTTGTAAACACTTTCGCGTCTCCTTTTATCAAGGTGAGTTAGACACCTTCCCCATGGGCTTCGTGCCTATCGCCATGACGCGGTCGGTCACGCCCTTTTTGGTCTGTATGCAAGGAACGGAAAACGGCGCTGACAACGGCAAGGGCCGATGCATCGCACTACAGCCAAATAATCTCTGCGCGATTTACGACAACCGTCCCACACCATGTCGTGAGTTTCCGGTTTATATGCGTGATGGCTCGCTCAACCCGAAATGTACCGAACTGCGTGCGCTCTACAACGTACCCCCTTTGCCGCACCCGTTGAAAGCGGCTTAGACGCTTTCACGCATGACGAGATCGGGGCTCGTATTTATTAAAACTATAAGGTGCAATATTTTTATAAAATTGTATTAATTAGTTGTTTTTAAGTCGATAAAAGATGTTTTTTAACTCAATATGATGACAAACAACTCTGTGCTCTGTGGTAGCTATATCATCGGCTCCGGTGCCCTGTTCAATCCTTTATCTTTGAGTGAAATATGAAAAAAACTGTACTTTTAGTCGCATTAATCGCTGGCTTCGCCTTGACCGCTTGTGGTGACAAAGACGAGCCTATGGCTACTTTTGAGTCACCTGAGGCTGCTGATAAAGCGGTAGCCGCGGCTGCCACAGAGGCGGCAGCGGCTGCTACTGAGGCGGCAGTTGCTGCTACTGAGGCCGCCGCCGCTAAGGCTGCTGACGCCGCAGCGGCTATGAAGGAATCGCCCGCCATGGAAGATGCTACAAAGCAATAAGCCTTAACGCTTTGGCGCCCAATTTCACGGGGCGCCGAGTTAAAAATAACCGCCTTCGGGCGGTTATTTTTTGATGGCTACTTACAGCCTATCCAACTCGTCTCTTGTCTGAGCGGCCTTACGCGCAATCGCCGCGCGATCAGTCTCTGGCATTCTTTCTAGATTTTTGTAGACCAAGCCCAGTCGCGGGTTGCGGCCAAGTAACGGCTTTTTCTGCTCAAAAAAGTCCCAGTAAAGCGCATTAAGCGGACAAGCATCGTCTCCCAACTTGTCGTCCTTTTTGTAGTGACAGCCTTTGCAGTAATCACTCATCCTATGAATGTAGGCCGCACTGCTGGCATAGGGCTTAGTGGCCAACAAACCGCCATCGGCATATTGGCTCATACCGATGGTGTTGGGCAACTCCACCCATTCAAAGGCATCAATGTAGATGCCCAGATACCAGCGGTGAACCGCCTGTGGCGATAGCCCGGCAATCAACGCAAAATTACCAATCACCATCAAGCGCTGAATATGGTGGGCGTAGGCGTGGGTGAGCGATTGACCAATGGCATGCTGCATACACCGCATGCGCGTCTCTCCCGTCCAAAACCAAGCGGGGAGCGCAAGTTGCTGATCCAGCTCATTACTGTCGTCGTAGCCCGGCATCTGCGCCCAGTAGACACCCCGTATATACTCCCGCCACCCTAGAACTTGCCGAATGAAGCCCTCAACCGCCTCAATCGGCGCTAGACCGGCCTCATACGCCTGCTCCGCACGCTGAACCACATCCTTTGGGCTCAGCATCTTGACGTTCAGCGCGAACGACAGCAAGGCATGAAACAAGCGCCAATGCGCTGTGTGCATGGCATCTTGGTAGTGGCCGAAGTACGGCAAGCCCTCAGCAATAAATGCCTCAAGCTGTACCAGTGCCTCTGCTCGGTTCAGCGGCCACCTAAAGGTGGCTGCCTGTGGCTCGCCCATGGTCACGACACCAGCGGTTTGAATTTCTGCCCAGACGCTAGCGTGGTCATGGGTAGGCCGGCGGTCAGGCGGTGGCAATGGGTCCGCTTGCTTGGTCGTCGGCCCTCGCCATGCATGGCGATTATCTGCGTCAAAGCTCCACTTCCCGCCGACCGGTTGTCGGCCCGCGTCGAGCAGCACCCCATGCTTGAGACGCATCGCACGGTAGAAGCTTGCCATCAGCCACGACCGCTTGCCCTCAAATAGACGTTGGGCCTCGAAACGATCTGTTAAGAAGTGCTCACTATCAACACATTCCACCGATAGCGAGCTGGTGTCACGCCACGTACTCAGCAAGGCGTCTAGCCGCCACTCGTCGGGTGACTGGCATTGCACGGCACGAGCGCCGTAATGCTCGGCCAGGTATTCGAGGTTTTTGGTGATGTGTTGCTGGTTTTCTGGCGCATTGATTCGCAGGTAATGCACACGATGACCCGCCGCCTCAAGCATGCGCTGAAAGTCACGCATAGCGGCAAAAATAGCGATCACCTTCTGGGCGTGATGCACCACGTAATCGGTCTCACTACGCACCTCCATCAGCACGTAAACCACTGCCGGGTCGACCGCTTGAAACCATGTGTGCATGGGGTTGAGCTGGTCACCCAGAACCAGCCGCAGGGTCTGCACCTGTGTATCTGTGCTCATGTCAGCGCCTCCCAACGGTTGGTGCAGGCACGGCTGCGTCAGGCGTTGCGGCGACGGCACCGCTTCGCTGACCACTACACCGCTTGGAGCAGTAACGCACTGCCTCCCAATCGCGCGCCCACTTTTTGCGCCAACTGAACGGCAGCCCGCAGGAGGCGCATATTTTTTGAGGTAAGTCTTGCTTTTTTCGCATGGGCTTGAGTATGGCAAAAGCGCGCAACATTAGCCCTGCCACACGCCAAAGCCCTCAGCGCGCAGTCGGATGGCAACGTCCACCTCTAAATATGCCGCGTCGTCATAGGTCATGGGTTGGCGCAAGTCGTCGACCAACTCTGGCATCAGGCGTTCCCCGTAATCGCGGACGTACCGATTCGCTTGAATACCAGCCTTGTGTTTGTCAAAGCGCGTGTCAGGGTCTAGCCCCGTCATACCAACATACACGCACGGCAAGCCTTCGCGATAGGCGGTATTGGCCCTCAAAAACTTGGCATGCTCACGCACCAGCGGGTTTAACAGGACAACATAAACGTAGTAATGCGGCTTGGCCATGGCGTGTCCATCATCAATGAAAGGCATGTACATCGGTACACATAGATTGTGCGCTAGCGTCGGCATACCTGCGAGACAAGCAACACGTGCATAAACCGGTCGTTTCGTTAAAATGCTCTTTATGAGTACTTATTTTTACCAGCCTAAAGAGGGCCATGGCCTGCCCCACGACCCATTTAACGCCATCGTGGCACCCCGCCCCATTGGCTGGGTCTCTACGTGCAACGAGCAAGGGCAGCTTAACCTAGCGCCCTACAGCTTTTTCACCGCGTTCAACTACACCCCACCCCTTGTTGGCTTCACAAGCATTGGTGCAAAAGACAGCTTGCACAACGCCCGTGCCACCGGCGAATTTGTCTGGAACTTGGTCACATCCGATCTCGCCAACGCCATGAACGAGACCTGCGCCGTGGTGCCCTTGGGCGTCAGTGAGTTTGAGCTGGGCGGGTTAACGCCGGCCGCATCAACCGTCGTCAAAGCACCGCGAGTGAAGGAAAGCCGCGTGAACTTTGAATGCAAAGTCAGCCAAATCGTCCAGCTCAACACCATGGACGGTGACGCGCTGGAAACGTGGTTGGTACTAGGCCAAGTCGTGGGTGTGCATATTGACTCCACGCTACTAGTGGACGGCGTTTACGACACCGCAAACGCAGGCCACGTTTTGCGCGGGGGCGGCCCGGGAGACTATTTCAACTTGTTGCCTGAGTCTAAATTCATCATGCCCCGCCCCCCATCGGCGGCTGAACAGCAGAAGCGTATTTAGCGGCACCTAACGGGGCGCTGGCGCAGCGTACCCGTTTGTGGTGAAATTCACGATTGATCTTCTCTCTCGTGAATAAATGCCCAAAAATACAGCTACCCCCTCCTCGTCTCGCTGGCGAGGGTTAGGGCGTCTTTTCAAATTACTGTGGGCGATACCTGTCACGCTATTGGCTGTCGCTGCGGCCATCGCTCTGACGTGGGCCATGCAGTCTCGGGTCCCGGAGTCGGGTCAACTGGCACTACCCGGTCTAGACGCTTCTGTGATCATTGGCCGAGACGACGCAACGCTGCCACACGTTAAGGCGCAAAGTGAACACGACGCTTGGTTTGCCATGGGCTGGCTACACGCGAGTGAGCGCGGTTGGCAACTGGCGTTCAATCGGCGCGTTGTACGGGGCACCTTATCCGAGCGCTTGGGCCCAGCCACCTTAAACACCGACAAGACGCTGCGTACCCTTGGGCTTTACAGGGCGGCAAAAAAACAGTTTGATGGCCTACCCAACGAGACGCAAAACGCACTCATTGCCTACGCCAAGGGTGTCAATACATTTTTCGCGGATGAGGCGCAATGGCTCACCCCCGAATTCGCCATCTTAGGCGAAGACCCCCGCGCATTGGCGCGCCAAGGCACCTGGTGGACCCCTGAAGACAGCGTGGGTTGGGCGCTTGTTATGGCCCTTGATTTGGGGGGTAATTGGGGCAAAGAGTTGCGGCGTATGCAACTCGCGGCGCGCTTGGATACCGAAGAAGTATGGCAACTCATGCCCCCATACCCGGGCGACCCCCCCGCGACAAACGCAGACTTCGCAAAGCTATACCGAGAACTCGGCCTCTACAACGCCTCCACTGGTTCGCTCAGCCAAACGTCCAACCCGCAGCAGGCGCAACGCACCGACTGGAACCCCGTAAACAACTGGCAGCAACAAATGGGTGTCGCCACTGCGGCCTGGTTTGATAGGCTTGGGCAAGTTGAAGGGGTGGGGTCCAACAACTGGGTTGTGTCCGGAAAACGAACCAACACGGGTGCCCCCCTATTGGCAAACGACCCCCATCTGAGCCTTGGCGCACCCGCCAGCTGGTATTTCGCGCACATTCAAGCGAAGTCAACCAATGGTTCGCCTAACGTGAACGCCATGGGTGCAACCCTGCCTGGCCTGCCGTTTGTAGTGCTTGGTAGAACCGACAAGGTCGCATGGGGCTTTACCAATACCAACCCCGACGTTCAAGACCTGTATGTAGAAGCCATACACCCCGATAAGCCCAATCTCTACCGCTCAGGCACCGACTATGCGGGCCAACCCGTCTGGACGTCGTTCTCAGTAAAGCAAGAGCGCATTGCCGTGAAGGGCCAAGAAGATGTGATGTTCGCGGTGCGAACCAGCCGGCACGGCCCCGTCATTAGTGACGTTGGCAACATGCCTTGGCTAAACACCCAGCGCTACGCCATTGCATTACGCTGGAGTGCCACGGACGCGGACAACCAAACCGTGCACGCGGGCTTCATGACCAACCGCGCCCGCTCAGTCGATGAACTGAAGCGCTATCTACGCTACTACCACTCCCCCATGCAGAGCGCGGTAATGGCCGACGTGGACGGCAACATTGCCTACCACGCCGTCGGACGAACACCTGTGCGCCGTGCCGACAACGAGCTACAAGGCGTGGTGCCGGCGCTGGGTTGGGAAGAGCGATTTGAATGGGCGTCATGGCTACCATTTGAAGAAAACCCCCAAGACAGCGGCGACACCCAAGGCTGGATTGGCACCGCCAACCAGCGCATTCATGACGACAATTACCCGCACTTCATCACCAGCGACTGGACACCCCCGTATCGCATGAACCGCATCACCCAAATGATTGCGGAGCACGGCGAGCAACACACGCTGGAAACCATGGCGAGCATGCAAAATGATGTGCTGTCCTTGGCCGCACTTGATTGGCTACCGTTACTCAAACAGGTCGAAAGCCGGCATCTTTTGCACGAAGAGGCCATGGGGTTAATCAACCAGTTTGACGGTCGTATGTCAATCGACCAAGCGGCCCCCTCCCTTCTTAACTATTGGGTACATGCGCTCGCGCAACGCGTTTTAAAACCCAAAATTGGAGATGACCTGTTCGACCGTTTGTATCAAAAGCGTCAGCAATTTCAGATTGGGTTGATGGGAATCTTGCGAACCCAAAACAACAATTGGTGCGGGCAAGCAGGCTGCAAAGATCTGATGCAAGCCGCTTGGGAAGACACCTTGGATGCACTCGAAAAAGAGCATGGTGGTCGGCCAAGCGATTGGCTATGGGGTCAGATTCATATGGCCACGAGCAGCCACAAGCCATTCGGCAGTTTGCCGATACTGCGTAGCCTCTTCGATGTGCGTGTACCCAGCGGCGGCGACCTGTACACCGTCAATGTGGGCAGTTATTACGTGGCCTCACAACCGCTATTCGCCAACCGTAACGCTCCATCCCTGCGCACAATTTTCGACCTTGACGACTTGGAGCGATCACGCTTCATCTACCCCACGGGTCAAAGCGGTAACGTGTTTAGTTACACCTACCGCGATATGGCGAACGAATGGGCATCAGGGAAATACCGCCCATTGCGGATGCAGGCCCCATTTGTGACCACCCTTAACTTGAATCCAAAAGAGTAGCCAGGGCTGTAGACGACGAATTTTTGCAATTGGCACGCGGTTTGCTTTTGTTAGCAAGACTGGCCTCGCCGAGGTCAGCATGCACAAAATGAAGGCTTGGCGCACGTTTTTAGTGCGCTCTTTAGCTCCAAAAAGGAAGCGCCGCAATGGACGATGTCATTAGTAAATACGAAGCCCAATACATCATGCGCGGTTTGGGTCGGGGGGAAGAGTTTGAGCATTTGCTCTACCACGTCCTGCCCACGCTAGCCGATGAGTGGGCGGCTAAGGGGGTGGGCGTGTCGCTAGAACATTGCTTCGTTCGCCGC
>ERZ888423.3584-NODE-3584-length-10027-cov-7.044324_pt1 | contig 10027 bp, 7 predicted proteins | sample MGYA00520523_ERZ888423 | MGnify/ENA primary metagenome ERZ888423 (study PRJEB32303, sample SAMEA104408611) | aquatic metagenome | biome: Brackish water; feature: Pelagic; material: water | place: Baltic Sea | collected 2014-06-08T10:24:00 | depth 30,27 m ...
GGTTCTTAACTGGCCAAAAGAGTAAGAGCTCAAAAGAGAACAAGTTCTTCTACTGGGATAAGAAATCGCCATTTGGTTATGCGACGTTCTACTTGGTTCGTCAGATGCCTAAATTGAATTTCGCTTCAGCTGAATTACGTAAGCGTTTTTATGAAGCCAAAAATTCAGTTATTCAAAAGTGGCTATCTCCTAAATATGGTCTAGATGGCTGGCGCATCGATGTAGGAAACCAGACTGGCCGCTATCGTGAGGCCGATCTGCACGATGAAGTTATGCGTGATATCCGCACAGCCATGGACAAAATGAAGCCAAATACTTGGTTAGTTGCCGAGAACGCCGATATGTGGCCAACTGATTTAAATGGCACCGGCTGGGATGGCACCATGAACTACAACGGATTCATGCGACCACTCTGGGCTTGGTTTAATCACAACCCAAATCTTGAGTCAGGCGGATTCCACGGTTTGCCAATTGCGATTCCTAAAACAACTGGTGCGCAATTTGTTAAAGCAATGACGGTGTTTAACTCATCAATTCCATGGCGTAATTTAATTGACAGCATGACTCTGCTGGATTCGCACGACACAGCTCGCATGCGCAATGTTGTGGGTGGCGATAAAGAGAAGCACATGGCAGCTATGGGCTTACTGCTTACTTATCCAGGCGTGCCTTCAATTTATGCTGGCGATGAAATCGGGCTTGAAGGTGCATGGGGCGAAGATGGCCGTCGCACTATGACTTGGGATCATGCCCACAACTGGGATCACAATTTCTTAAATTCAGTTAAAGAACTTGTAAAACTTCGTCGTACCGCGCCTGCGCTTATTGAAGGTGGGCTACGTTGGATTGATGTACAAGATGATCACCTTTTATTCTTGCGCGAAGCAACTGATCAGAATTTATTGATTTTGATCGCTCGTGATAAAACTAAAGTTGATGTTGACCTAAGTAAATATGGCTACTCAATTATTGGAACTCATTTTGGACCAGCAGCTAGCGGTTCGCGCTTGAAGTTAAAGTCCAAGAATGGCCTGGCCGGAGTTTGGGAAGTTGCTTAATGAAAAAAGTTATCGCTCTATTTACAATTGCAGCGCTCGGAATTTCAGCTGCCGGTAGTTCGGCTGCTCAGAACATCGCAGCGCTAGCAACAAATATCGCGCGTGGTGCGCAGAGCGATGAATCTGCTTACTTTGTAATGACTGATCGATATGCAAATGGCGATACATCCAATGACAACGGCGGCCTTAAAGCTGGTTCATATGACAGTGGATTTGACCCAACTAATTACGGCATGTTCCATGGTGGCGATTTCAAAGGAATAACAAATAGCCTAGATCGCCTGAAAAAGCTGGGTTTTACCTCTATTTGGATCACGCCTCCGGTTAAGCAACAAACCATGCAAGGAAATTCAGCGGCATATCACGGCTATTGGGGCTTAGATTTCACAACGGTTGATCCCTACCTAGGTAGTGAATATGACTTTAAAGAGCTCGTGGTTAAAGCTCACGCGATTGGCATGAAAGTCATTATTGATATCGTCGTAAATCACACGGCAGATGTAATCCAATATTCAGATAACAACGCCTACGTGAGCCATAAGAGTGCCCCTTATTTAGATGCTGCCGGAAAACCATTTGATCCAGCTTTATTTGCCGGAAGAGATACTTTTCCAAAGCTAGATGCCAATGTGTCCTTTGCTAAGAAACCATCAGTTGATGCAGTCAACGCAAATATTAAGAAACCAGCATTTCTAAATGACCTAACTAATTATCACAACCGTGGCGATTCAAATTGGTCAGGTACCTCAGTTCTAGATGGCGACTTCATCGGGCTAGATGATGTTTTTACCCAAAAGCCTGAAGTGGTTAAAGGCTGGATAGAAGTTTGGAGCAATTGGATAACAAAGTTCGGAATCGATGGTTATCGCATCGATACCGCCAAGCACGTAAACCCAGAATTTTGGCAAGCATTTATTCCAGCGATATTAAAAGCAGCTAAGGCTGCCGGCAAAACTGATTTTCCTATCTATGGCGAAATTTTCGATTCAAATCCATTGACTACTGCGCAATTTGTTCGCAACCAAGCTTTTCCTGGCGTTCTTGACTTTGCTTTCCAAAGTAATGTGACTGCTTTTGTAACCAATGGTCGTGGCGCTGAAAAATTAGTTGAACTCTTTAACGCTGACGACCTTTACACAACGTCGACAACTTCGGCATATGGCCTAACTACTTTCCTGGGCAACCACGATATGGGCCGAATCGGAATGTTTATCGATAATGCCGCAAGCAATGAGGCCGATGCGTTAGCAAAATCTAAGTTAGCAAATGCACTTCTATTCTTATTACGTGGCGGGCCCGCCCTTTATTACGGCGACGAAAAGGGAATGATTGGCAGTGGTGGCGATAAGGCCTCGCGCCAAGACATGTTCCCTACGCAGGTTTCATACTGGCAAGATGAAAAGCGCATTGGCTCTGATCCAATCGGCACCCGCAGTGCTTTTGATGTTAGAAATCCACTTGAAGATCAGATCACTTCAATGCAGGGGATTATTAAAGCTAATCCAGCGCTACGTTCAGGTACTCAGCAGATTCGCTTCCATAACAGCGAAGTCTTTGCAACCACTCGTTATCTAAATGGCCAAGAGTATGCCGTTGTATTTAACTCTGGTGAGACTGTGCAAGAAGTGAAGTTCAATGTCAGCACTAGTGGTTCAAAGTGGACACCAGTACTTGGTACTGCAATCTCCTCATCGGCATCCGGTGCGAATTTAACCGTCAAGGTTGGTGCAACTAGTTATGTGGTTCTCAAAGCTGCAAAAAAGTTCAAAGCCAAGATAACTCCAGCAGTAACTCTTAATGCGCCTCGATCTGATTTTGCAATGGATTACTTGCTAGAGCTTAGTTCGACTGTAAAGGGCGATGAATACAACCAAGTAACTTACTTAGTGCGTGAGGCCGGTAAGAATTGGGTCAACATCGGAACTTCAGATCACCGCACTGTAAAGGGTGACATAGCTGCAGCTGGTTTGTATCGCGTGTTTTTAGAGCCACGCAATTATGCAAACGGTACTAATCTTAAGTTTGTCTCAATTGTGAAAAACGCAGCAAATAAAACCGCGGTTTCAAAGATTATTAAATATAAAGTTAGTTATTAGTCCAGCCAGAACTTCATCACTTGGTCTAAATAACCGGCCCATGATCTTTCGTTGTGGCTGGTCTTTTCATAAACTTTCGTCGAAAAATCATGCCCGATTCGGTAGCCCTTTTCTTTCATTAATCGATCGGCATACTCTTGGAATGGTTTGTAATCCGCATCAAGGCTTTTGGTTCCACGGCTCATCCAAATCTTGTGGGTGCCAGGCTTAGGCAGCTCTTCGATAGTGCGTTCAACTAAACGATTGCCACCAATAGTCCAGTGAGGTGAAAGCGCCAGCAATGCGCTCATCTGCTCAGGGCGTTGAATTCCAGCGTAAAGGGTTGATAAACCACCCATGCTTGAACCAATCATTGCGCGGTTAGAAACCGGTATTTCAAGTTCATAAGCGCTGAGGATTTCCGGCACGATTTGATCAAAAATCATATTTAGATATTGATCGCCGCGTAAATGAATCAAATCTGCCTTAACTACATTTGCCGAATTGACAACCACATCTTCTTGGAAGAATCGTTGCGGCGATAAATCCTTTGCCCGACCATGTTCATCTTGCTTACTTCCGCCATGCCAGATCGCAATAATCGCTGGCGGGTTAAGCCCAAGATGTTCGGATACCCGAATCGAGCTTTGCGCCATCTCCCAGGTACTACGGCGGTGCGTAGAAGTCTTGCCATCGAAAACATTCTGGCCATCATGTGCGATCAGTAGGTGCTGGGTATCGCCACGAGGAATCCAGAAGTCCACTGTGCGGCCATCGAAATGAACTCGGTTTACCTCACCTGGTACGCCGCGAACTTGATATCTCTTAATTAACTCCATAGTGGTTGAATAATGCCATGAGTTCACGTGCAATTATCTGGTTTCGCCGTGATTTGCGCATCTCTGATCATCCAGCGCTATTAGCCGCGATTGCTACAAGTGATGAGATCGTTCCGCTCTTTATTATGGATAGTCGGATAGCCAGTAAATCTGGTTCTTTCCGGCTGGCATATTTGGCAGAAAGTTTGCGAGCCCTAGATAAGTCTTTAGGTGAAAAGCTTTTGGTAATCGCCGGCGAACCTAGCGACGTGATAAAAGATGTAATGAGTCGTTACGGTGCAAATTCAGTTCACGTAAGTGCTGATTACACGCCATACGGAGTTGCGCGCGATGCCAAAGTTATCGCCAATGGAATTGAGTTAACTCAAACAGGTAGTCCATATGCAGTTGCACCAGGGCGAGTACGTAAAAGCGATGAAACTCCTTATCGCGTTTACACGCCGTTCTATCGTGCTTGGTGCACTCATGGTTGGCGCGCACCAGCTGCAAAACCATTGAATATTAGGGCTGCTGAGCCACTTGCCGGAGACCGCAATTTTCCAGAGTGGAATACTGAAATAAATATTTCAGCCGGTGAGAACGTTGCCCTTGATCGCTGGCAAGCATTTCAAAGTAAAGGCCTAGATTCCTACGATGAAAATCGCAATTTTGCTGGAATAGATGGAACTAGTCGTTTGAGTGCGCACTTACGATGGGGCGAAATACATCCGCGTACTCTGTTAGCTAAGTTGGGCGATAGTAAAGCGCACGACGTTTACCGTAAAGAGATTGCTTGGCGCGAATTTTATGCCGACGTACTGCATCACAACCCGCATACAACTTGGGATTACTACGCACCTCGCTTTAAAGAGATGCGATATGACGAACCTGATTCTAAATTCAACGCTTGGTGTGAAGGCAAAACAGGTTACCCATTTGTAGATGCAGCTATGCGCCAACTTGTGCAAACCGGCTGGATGCATAATCGCACGCGAATGGTTGTGGCGTCCTTCTTAGTTAAAGATCTACATTTGGAGTGGCAGCATGGTGCTCGATTCTTTGGCGAACACCTAATTGATTTTGATGTGGCATCGAACTCGCACGGCTGGCAGTGGACAGCTGGCTGCGGCACGGATGCTTCGCCGTATTACCGAGTTTTTAATCCGATCGAGCAAGGTAAGCGTTTTGATGCTGAAGGTGACTACATTCGAAAGCATGTGCCAGAGCTGGCACATTTATCAGCGGCTGAAATTCACGAACCTTGGTTATATCTAGATGGTTATAGCAATGGTTATGCAGAGCGAGTTGTCGATCATGCTGCCGAACGGATCGAATCACTCGCACGCTTGGCAGAAATTAAAGCTGACAAACCCCAAGATCCTCGCGTTTAGCTTTATACATAGCTTGATCTGCGCGATGCATCATGTCGCGGGTGCCATCATTGGTTACAAAGCCAACACTGACGCCAATCATTATCGTTTCACCAGCTATTGCGAATGGATAACTTGCGCTGGCGTGAAGTGCCAAAGCTGCCTCCATGGTGCTTTCAAAGTCACCGGAAATCAGAGCGCCAAACTCATCGCCACCTAAGCGTGCCAGCGTGGAGTGACTTGGTAGCGAGCGTCGGAATCGTTGCGAGACTGCTCGCAATAGTTGATCACCAACTTCGTGGCCGTATTTGTCATTAATTGGTTTAAAGCCATTTAGGTCTAGCAACAAGAGTGCACCTTGGGTATTTGAAAATTCAATTAGCTCGGCCATGAACTTGCGTCGATTTGGTAGCCCAGTTAATTCATCAGTTCGAGCCAGAGTTCGTTCTGCACCAATTTCTTGAGCTTGCCGAAGTGCAACAACCATTCGAATAAAGGCTAGAAATAAAGTTGCAATTGCTGGTCCAACTATAAATCCGGGCAAATAGCCAGGTTTTAGAGCAAGCAATGACAAGAGTATTGCGCTGAATAAAACAGCCACCGCGATTAATACTGGGTGGGTTGGCACCCGTGAACTGCTTTCATCTCGCTTGTGCCACAAGGATTCAACAATAAGAAGTAGCGCAATTAGCCAAAGCGAATCAGTCCAGCTACCGAATCTATAATTACCATTTCTGCTTAACCAAAGATTTACAAAGTCAGCAGCAGCGAAGGCAAATACTCCAAGAGTGAGAAAAAAGTTTCGCCAAATGATTCGGTGAAATGGATTTAGCGAAACAATTAGCGCAATTAACACAATGTCAGCAACCGGAAAAATAATGGCAAAAAACGTTTCTACCTGGTCACCATTATAGTTCGGTAAAACTGGTTGCATGAGTAAAGCCGAGGCAAGGGCACTAACCCCAAGTGCGACAATCGCAGCATCGATATTTTCTAGAATTGTGCTTGAAACACTTGAGCTAAGTAAACGTGGGATAGCAATAAATATGAAGGGATAAAAAAGCAGGTAGAGAAATTGAGAGATTAATTGAAGATTAGCCGTAAATAAGTAAACAGCTGTTAACGATGAGATTACTGACCCGGCAAACCAAAAAAAGAGCGCTATCTCGAAGGAAAGACGGGTGCGTAGATCTTCAACCTTTAAGGCATAAATACTTAAGCCCAATAAGGCCAGTGGAACAGCGTTATAAAGCAATAGGTCGTTAAGAAAATCAGGCTGATCTTGATTTGTACCGAAAATAAATGTAGCTAGAACCAACAGAAAGCTACTGATTCGAAATAACTTAAAGGTAGCCACCTCAAAACTGTAAATACTTTTGAACGGGGAAAAGAATAGGGCTAGCCAGAGTTACCCGGCCAGCCCTATTCTTTTAACTAATTACTTATAAGCCTGCGCTACAAAGTAGGTTGCGTGAGTTCTTTGTTTGCATAAGTGCATCCTTTGCTTGTTGCAACTGCGCAGAAGTTAAATCCTTAGTTTTGTTAAGGGTAGTGATGTTTGAGCTAATTTTCTTAGAATTTTCGATCGAAGCTAAGTTCTTAGAAGTTGTGCTCTTTAACTGCAGGATTGATGAGTTGTACTTGCTAATTGAACCTTTTAAAGATTGCATCTGAATTTTCGAAGACGAGTTATATGTCTTCAATGAAGTAATCGAACTTGTTAGCTGGCTAACTGCTGTGGCCAATTTAGAAATGGTGGTTGCATTCTTGGCAGCATTAACCGTGTCAGCTTTTAGTGTTGCTAACTTGGTTTTCGATTCATTTAAAATTACTGTGAAATCTTCAATCTGCTTGGTAACGGCTGCGATCTTGGCAGTTAAGTCAGTAACTTCTTTTTGAGCCACTGGAATCAAATCTGTTTGTTCCTGAATCTTGACTGCAATATCAGCGTTTTCCTTAGTTAAGGCATCGATTTGGGTTTGTACGCTTGCACTAGCTTTATTCTGCTCGGCAATTTGTGTATCAATTTCAACAAGCGCTGCTGCGGTACTTGTCTCCAGTGATACAAGTTCTTTCGCTGACGTGGCGTACGACTTTGTCTCAGTTATACAGTCGGTAGCTAAGTAGTACTTCTTAGCGTTCTTTGTTTTTTTCGAGGCTGGCAAATAGATCGTGGTTTTGGTGCCATCAAGGGTCACACTGGACTTAACTGCAGTTACGCACTTGTAGGTAAATCCGCTTACTTTGGCGGTCTTATTAACCTTGGTACAGGTCGAACCATTGCTGACTGCGGCATAAGCAGGAGTTGAAACTAGAACCCCGGCGATAAGCACCCCAGCAATAGAGAGAGTAGAAACCTTACGCAACATATTGACCTCCATAGATTATGTGGCAATCTTACCGAAGTAGGATAAAAGGACCTGCTTGTAACGCGGGAAATACCTGCGAAATTGGTGTGAAAATTTATTTTTTGCGCTGGCGGATGCGAACGTTCATACCAAGTTTACGAATTAGTGGCCTTGGCCCAAAGCGCAAGAACAAACTTAAAAATATGTACTGCCAGCCAGGAACTGATACCGCAGCACCTTTTTGCGCATCTGCCCAAGCTTTTGCAACGAGCACATCAGCATTTAGCCACATAAATTTTGGTAAACCATTCATCTTCATGCGACCACGCTGGTGAAATTCGGTACGCGTGAATCCGGGGGCCAGTGCGGAAATCTTTACATTCGTACCAGCTAATTCAGTATGCAGTGATTCGGTTAAAACAGTTAAGTAAGACTTGCTTGCACTATATGTGCCACCAGCAATCCAGGCTGCAACGGAAGAAACATTAATCAAAGTGCCCGAGTTGCGCTCTTTCATGCCAGGCAAGATGGCATGCATTAAGCGCATCGGAGTTCGTACTAAAACATCAAACATCTGTTGCTCAGCGGCAATGTCGCTTACCAAGAAAGATTTATTTATTCCAAAGCCAGCATTGTTAATTAAAACTTCGACTTCATGAGTAGCAATAAAATCTTCAATCAATTTACAACCAGAGTCAGTTGCTAGATCAGCCGCTATTACTTTTGTTTGAATCTTAAAATTAGCTTCTAATGCAGAGGCGCGTTCATTTAACCGCGGTAGATCACGAGCAACCAAAACAAGGTTAAAACCAAGTTCTGCAAGTAAGCGCGAAAAACTTTCGCCGATTCCTGCAGTAGCGCCAGTAACTAGCGCCCACTTACCTTTGTTGCCTTGATGGCCTTGATTGCTCATGATTTTTGTCAATTCAATTATGCGATTGAAGCTGCATCATCAGGGACGATGCCATCGGTAGATTCCTCGCGGATATGCCAACTGCTGTCATATTCCTCGAGCAAATCTAGGAATGGTTTTGCATCAAACCATTCTGGGCCATTTACGCCATCTGGCTGCCAGATACCTTTATGGATTAGCTCCATCGCAATAACTGGGTTAATTGCAGTCTGCCAAACAACGGCTTGATCGCCGTAATTCGCCATTGACCAAGCGTTATCAACCACGTTGTACATATATACAGCGCGTGGTTTACCTTCTTTATCTAAACCTTTAACCAAAGTTCCGGCACAAGTTTTACCTTTCATGCGCGAACCAAGTGTTGCTGGATCTGGCAAGGCAGCTGCCAATAGATCACGTGGTGAAACCGCAACACCTTGAACATCAACCGTATCTTTGCGATCCATTCCAAGCATATGAATTGTTTTTAACGTTGTGATGAATTGCGCACCCAAGCCGTACTTAAAGGCAACTTTCTTGGCATCAACTTTTTGGGGGATTAACACAACTTCTTCATGTTCAACGTTTACACATTCAACTGGCCCAATACCTTCTGGGAAATCGAATACTTCTAAATCACTAAATGGTTCAGTTGTAAACCAACCACGACCATCTTCCCACATTAGCGGTGGGTTTAAACATTCTTCAATGGTTGTCCAAATAGAAAACGAAGGCGCAAAATCAAAACCTTCAACCGTTAAATTCGAACCATCAAAGACAGTTACGGAATCTAAACGACTAAATAAATAATCAGATGCATACTTGGCAAAAACATCGCTCATGCCAGGTTCAATACCCATACCAACGAGTGCGTAAATTCCGCGCTCGCCCCAGTTCCAGTCACGTGCGAATTGCTCGTCACCTAACTTCACACCAGTTTCAGTGTTTGGATAATGCGGATGTGGGCGCGATAACGACATTGCCATATCAATGTAATTAGTGTTTTCAATTTCGCACGCTAAGAAAATCGGCATTACGAAACGTGGATCAACTGCATTGATCACTACATCGGGCTTGGCTTTGCGAATTAACGCACGAATATCTTCAAGTTCAGCGGCGTTTACTTCAGCGGCTGAAAAACGGGCATCTTTAACGCGGGCGACTGCTTCTTCGGCTCGAGCAAAATTGCGATCGGCAATAACCATAGAAGAGATAAAACTTCTACGGGATGCGATATTGGCAATTGCTCTACCGACGCCACCAGCGCCTATTACTAGCGCTTTCATTGTTGGCCTCTCATGAGGAAAAAACTCCATCTCGGTAGAAAGCCGAGGCTACTCCGCATGAGCGTGATCTGCCAACCCTGTATTTACAAGTCTTGGTGGCGGGTAGATTTCACCTATTAATTCCAGTCCCCGTAGCTCAGTGGATAGAGCAACCGCCTCCTAAGCGGTAGGTCGCAGGTT
>ERZ888423.3586-NODE-3586-length-10022-cov-5.934283_pt1 | contig 10022 bp, 6 predicted proteins | sample MGYA00520523_ERZ888423 | MGnify/ENA primary metagenome ERZ888423 (study PRJEB32303, sample SAMEA104408611) | aquatic metagenome | biome: Brackish water; feature: Pelagic; material: water | place: Baltic Sea | collected 2014-06-08T10:24:00 | depth 30,27 m ...
CCGAGCCTCGATCTTCTCGAGCTTCCTCGTCCGCCGGCCACGGCGCCATGGGCCTATGTCAAGATCGCCGAGGGCTGCGATCGCAAGTGTGGGTTCTGCGCCATCCCGAGCTTTCGGGGTAAGCAGCGAAGCCGATCGATCGAGTCCATCCTGGCCGAGGTCGAACAACTGGGTGCCCGCGAGATCGTGTTGGTCGCGCAAGATCTGGCCGCGTACGGTCGGGACCAGGGAGTCGGTGAGCGGCAGATCGTTTCGCTGGTGAACGCCGTCGCACGACGAACGGATTGGGTGCGCCTGCTGTACCTCTATCCGTCCGATCTCACCGAGGAACTGATCGACACCATCCTGGGAACCGGCGTCCCGTACTTCGACCTGTCGCTCCAGCATGTCTCACCGCCTCTGATGCGCCGCATGCGCCGGTGGGGCGATGGTGAGCGCTTCCTGGAGCGGATCGAGCTGATTCGCTCGAAGGCGACCGATGCCGCGTTCCGATCCAACTTCATCGTCGGCTATCCCGGGGAGACCGAAGCGGACCATGATCGCCTGCTCGAGTTCGTGACCGTCGCTCGCCTGGACTGGTGTGGATTCTTCGCCTACTCGCCAGAGGAAGGTACCTACGCCGCCGGTCTCGACGGAGTCGTGCCACCGACGCTCGTGCACGATCGGTTGGCCGAGCTACGAGAACTCCAGGACGGCATCACCTCGGAGTCGCGCGATGCCCGAATCGGCTCGACGCTCCGAGTCCTGGTCGACGCCCCGGGAGTGGCCCGGTCGGTCGGCGAAGCGCCCGAGATCGACGGGATCGTACGAGTCGACACCGCCTTGGCCGTTGGTGACTTCGCCGTGGTCGAGATCGAGAACGCCGAAGGCCCTGATCTTGTTGCCGTCGGAGCGGACGGCGGATCGTGAACCGTGGAACGGTGACCGGCGGGTCATCGTCGATCGATCTGATCGGCCGATCCCGCTGGGCGCTGGCCGCCAATGGACTCACGATCACTCGGTTTCTGTTGTCACCGGTGTTGGCTCTCATGATCCTGCATCAGAATCCGTGGTGGCTCTCGTTCTGGCTGGGCTGGGCACTGGGTGCCACCGATCTCTTCGACGGACAACTGGCCCGGAGGGCCGCTCCTACTCGTTTCGGGGCCTTCTTCGATCCGCTGGCCGACAAACTGGTCGTTCTTCTGGCCGGGTTCGCACTGGTCCACATCGATCGCTTTGCGCTTCTGCCCATGGTCCTGATCGCCATCCGCGAGGTCGGCATCATGGCCTACCGCTCCTACTGGAGCCGCCAGGGTCTGTCGATCCCGGCAAGAACGTCGGCCAAGTACAAGACGTTCGTGCAGGGCATTGCCATCGCGGCTGCCATGTGCCCGGCCTTCGACTCGGCGTTGTGGATTGCCGATGTCCTGCTCTGGCTGGCCGTCGTGTTCACCATTGTCACCGGCCTCCAATACCTGATCGATGGTCGCGATTCGCTGAGAACCACAGGAGCACGATGAGAGTAGAAGTCGTCGCCGTCGGCACCGAGTTGCTGTTGGGACAGATCGTTGACACCAATTCGTCGTGGATCGGCGAACAACTGGCCATGGCCGGACTGGATTCTCATTTCCAGACGAAGGTCGGGGACAATCCCGATCGAATCAGGGCAGTGATCGGGCTGGCCCTCGAGCGGAGCGATGCCGTGATCTGCTGCGGTGGCCTCGGCCCGACCCAGGACGATCTGACCCGAGAGGTGATCGCCGATCTGCTCGGTGTGGAACTGATCCGCGACGACGAGATCGCGGACCGGATCGCCGCCATGTTTGCCAGTCGAGGCCGGGAGATGCCCCAGAACAACCTGCGTCAGGCCATGGTGCCGGTCGGGTGCTCGGCGATCCCTCAACAGCCTGGAACAGCCCCCGGCCTGTGTTGTCCCGTCACCGTCGACGGTGTGGACAAGGTGATCTATGCCGTTCCGGGTGTTCCGTACGAGATGAAGGAGATGGTCTCCGGCTTCATCCTGGGTGATCTCATCGGACGATCCGGTGAGCAGGCCGTCATTCGAAGTCGAGTTCTGCGAACCTGGGGTACGTCGGAGTCCGCCCTGGCCGAGATCTTGGCCGATCGGATCACCGAACTCGACGAGATCGGCAATCCGACACTGGCGTTCCTGGCCAGCGGTGTCGAGGGACTGAAGGTTCGGATCACGGCCAAGGCCGGTGACGCCGAGGCTGCGAACGAGATCATCCGCGCCGAAGAAGCAGCGCTGGAACCGCTCATCGGTCACCTGGTCTTCGCCCACGACGATGACAACATGGAATCGGTCGTGGTGCGGTTGTTGACCGAGCGAGGTTTGACGGTGGCCGTTGCCGAGTCGTTGACCGGAGGTTACGTGGCGGGCCGAATCTGTGCCGTGCCGGGGGCTGGCGAGGTCTTCCGGGGTGGGGTGGTCGCCTATCAACCGGACCTGAAGCATCGTCTGCTCGGCGTCCCCGAGGGGCCAGTGCTCACCGAGCCTGCGGCCGTCGCCATGGCCGAGGGTGTGCGGGCGGCCTTGGGTGCCGACATCGGCCTGGCTGCAACCGGTGTCGCCGGGCCCGGCGAGTCCGAGGGTCTCAAGCCAGGCACCGTCTTCCTCGCCGTGTCGAGCGCAGACGGCAGTATTGCGACCACGGCGACGTTGCCCGGCGACCGAGAGCGCATCCGTCAGTTCTCGGCCATCACCCTGTTGGACCTCCTACGCCGAGTCCTCCTCGACGTCTGAGCGCGTCCGATCCGGACCCGATGCACGCGGTCCGAGAGAAACCGCAGGCAGGACCGGCCCGGCCGTCTCCCGTCATCGTGGGGCGACAGTGAGAGACAACCGGGCCGATCAGAACGACAGGTGGATGCGGCCTTCCCTCCATCTGACCGCACGCCGACCGTTCTGCTGCTGAATGATCATGACCGACAGGTGTTGAGAGAACATTGAGAAACGGTTGAGCTAGCGAGCCAACAGGTTGCGCACGACGGGAACCCGATTGGCGACCAACCAGCTGAGTTCGACGTCGACGGCGACCTCCTCGGCTTCGGCCAACAACGCCAGGGTCTGTGCCTCGTCGCCCCGAGCTGCTGCCAATTCGGTTCGGCCCAAGAGGGTCCGCAGGCCATAACGGCGGTCGCCCATGGCGCCATGATGGCGGTCGGCGTCGTCGAGATGAGCCTCGGCTTCGTCGAATCGACCCAGCACCCGGGCCAGTCGTCCGAGGTACAACGATCCACACCCGTAGGTCACCATCCCGTCGAACATGGCAATGGTCCGGCTGGCGGCGGGAAGGAGGGCGTCGTACAGGAGGGTGGCGCGCTCGGCGTCGCCCAGGTAAGCCGTGGCCTCAGCGAAGAAGCAAGGGGTCGTGAACTGGAGAACTCCTTCGCCCCCGCTCGTCAGATCGTTCCGGGTGGCCGTCTCGAGGATCTCCCGAGCCTCCTCGATCCGACCCATCTCGACCAGCACCATGGCGAGCGGAGCCCGGAACGCCGGACCCGGATAGCCCTCGAGTTTCAGGCGGAGCATCATCTCGACCTCATCGAGCCTGCCCTGTTCCCGCCGAAGCGTGGCGAGCTGCAGACCGAACTGGTCGAGCGTGGCCAGGCCGAGTGGCGCAAAGCGTTCGAAGGCGCGCTCGAGACTGGCATCGACGTCGGCCAGGCTGGCCGTGATCAGTTCGAGCGCGATCCTGGACACTTCGGCCTTCATCACCAGCACCGGCTCTCGGGTGCTGTGAGCGGCGTGGAGCGCCATCGATGCCTCGTCGCGGGCTCGGCTCAGGTCGCGGTGATCGAGCGCATTGACCACGCGGGCGCGGCGGACATCGATCTCTCGGCGAAGGAGGCCGTGGTGGCGCGCCGTGGTGAGGATCTCGTCGAGCGTTGCAGTCCTACGTTCGAGTGACCAGTGCCGGTCGAATCGGTAGTGAGCGTGATGCAAGACCGAGACGATGGCATCGGGATCGGGGTCGTGTCGCGCCAGCCGGATGGCTTCTTCGGCCAGTTCGGTGCTTCGTTCGACGTCGGCATACTCGCCGAAGTACTGGCCGAAGAGCGCGGTGGAAACGGTGAGGCGCAATCGATGATCGTCCTCCATCCTCTCCAGGCATGTGCTCAGCAGCCGGATGGCCTGCCCGGGCGGGCTCCAGTAGCCGAGCCACTGGTCCAATTGACGGCCGCTGTCGGGGCGGGCCCAGCCGACGAAGACCAGGGCTGCGATGGCCATGCGATCGATCTGACCGGCCTGGAGGGCCAGTTCGAATGCCTCCAGGGCGACGTCCTGGCCGTCCATTGCCCGCCCCTGATGCTTCCTGACCATGGAGAGCTCGGTCAAGAGGTCGATGCGGATGCCGACTTCGTCCGGAGCTCCCTCGATCGCGGCCAGGCCGGCCTCCAGAAGCCGGCCCGCCGCATCGTGGTCCCACAGTCGCAGACTCTCCACCGCAGCCCGGTAGGCGTATTCGGCACCCTTCGCCAACGACTCGGCGCCCGAGCCGGCGAGAAAGTGATGTGCAAGCTTCTCCGCGCTGGCACCCAGGGACTCGAGTGAGGTGGCGATGGCTGTGTGATAGCGGGCCCTTCGAGGTCGGGACAGCGGTTCGGTCAGTGCATCGGCGATGAGGGCATGGGCGAAGCGGAAGGCTTCCGGGTCGTCGGGGTCCTCTTCGATCAGCCGGGCCGACAGCGCAGCATCGAGTTGATCGAGGATCTCCTCCACCGAACAGTCGGTGACCGCAGCCAGCAGGTCTTCGGTGAATCCGTCGGTGCAGAGCGCACCGACCGTGAGCGTGCGGTCCGTCCCGGTGGGAAGCATGGCCACTCGGCGGGCCAGGACATCCCGGATGGTGTCCGTCGACTGGATCTGTGAGGTGGCGGCGTAGGCCCGGAGAATCTCGGTGAGGAACAGCGGGTTGCCTTTGGTCCGGGCCACCATCGACGATGCCGTCGAGGCATCGAGCGCGATGTGGCTGTCGGTGCCGAGGCGTTGGGTGTCGGCGACGGACAGGCCATCGAGCGCGACGCGGTGGGGGGCTGCGAGCCGACCGAACTCGGCCAAGCCGGCCTGCAACGCATCGGCGACCGCTTCGGTGTCGCGCCAGGTTGCGGCGATCGCAACCCGACTGTCGGTCAGTTCCGGCAGGGCGTAGTTCAGGAATCGGATGCTGACTGCGTCGCTCCAGTGCAGATCTTCGAAGGCGATGAAGATCGGCTCGCGTTCGGAGAGCCTCCGCAGCAGGCGAATCATGGCATCGAACAGGGAGAACTGATCGGCCTCGGTTTCGGTCGGGCAATCGAGTCGCCGGGCGATGCCCGGCAGGAGGTTGCCGAGGAAGGGCGCGCCGTCACCGGTGACAGAGCGCAGTTCGTCCGGGTCGAGCTCGGCGGTCAGTTCGTCGAGCAGCGATGCCCAGGGTCGTAGGGCCGAGCCCTCGGCTCCGTGATGGCATCGGGCCCACACGACGGCGAACCCGCGGATTCGGGCCAGATCGCCGAGGTGAGTGAGCAGTGTGGTCTTGCCGATTCCGGGTTCACCGGTGATGGCGGCCGCAGTCGCCGACCGGCCCGTACCTGCATCGAGGACACCTGCCAACTGGGCTGCCGCCGCCTCGCGGCCGATGGGCGCCGACCGGCCCACAGGCGGCGCCGCGGACTCCTCGACCTCCGACGCCCGTGATGCCGGAGCAATCCACTGCAGGTTGGGGTCGTCGGCCAGGATGCGCGCTTCCAGCTGGCGTAGCTCGGGGCTCGGCTCGAGTCCGTGGCTGTCGACCAGTCGGTTCCTGGCCTCCTGGAAGGTGGCGAGCGCGTCAGCCTGGCGACCGCACCGGTAGAGCGCAAGCATCAATTGGGCTCGGAACTGCTCTCTCAGGGGTTCGGCTACGACCAACGATTCGAGCGTCGGCACCGCCTCGACATGCCGACCCAGTCCGAGCAAGGCCTCGTGCTGAGTTTCCAGAGCGATGAGTCTGAGCTCGCCCAGGCGCGCCACTTCGGCGTCGAATGCCCGAAGTGGCCCCTCGTCGAGCCGGTCTGTCCGCCAGAGCCCGAGCGCCTTGGTGGACGCCTGGCGGGCACGGGGCAGATCGTCGGATTCGAGTGCTCGTCGAGCCTCATCGAGCAACCCTTCGAAGCGGACGATGTCGAGCGATTCGGGCTCGATCTCGAGGGCGTACCCCGGTGACCGGGTCACCAGGAGGCGAGCTCGGTCACCGGCTCCTCGGTCCGGTTCGAGGACCCGTCGGAGATGGGAGATGTAGGAGCGAAGGGTGACGTTCGGTTTGCTCGGCGGTCGATCGCCCCAGAGCAGCTCGATCAGGCGATCGGTGGAAACCAGGGCGCCGCGAGCCAACAGCAGGGCAGCCAGTACGGTCTGCTGCTTGGCTCCTCCCAGGTCCGACACGTTGCCGGGGTCGGGCGCGGGGGAATGATCGGGCCTCGGGCTTCGTGTCGATCCGCCCACGGGCGGCGCTTCTGACACCCTCAGGGGCCCCAGAAGGTCGAAGTACATCACATCTTCCCCACGATTGCTCTGCCGTCGGAGAGTACCGTGAGCGGTCCGATCGAGGCGAAGTCGGTTCGGACCTGTTCGACGAGTCTCGGCTACGCCCGACCGACGGCGTAGGCGCCGAGCGGCACCGCTCCGGTGTGGTCGATACCGAGCACGGTCGTGACTTCGTCGAGCAGGCCACCGGTCAGGTAGCCGTGGAGGGGAACGACGGGGGTTCGTCGACCGAAGCCGGCGGGTCGTCGACGACTTGTCTGCTGGGTCTGGGCCAGCCTCAGCCCGATGTTCTGCATGGCGTGTCCGACCTGTTGGACGAGGAAACGTCCGCCTCGTTCGCCGTATCGTCTCAGGGTGGCCGCCGGGTCGACGGCGATGACCACCAACAGGGAGGGCATTCCTTCGCAGTCCAGGCCGAACAGCCGACGGCACCGGTCGTCGTCGGGTACGGGACCGAGCCGTGCCACTCGGTGCTCGCCGGGAAGATAGCGCACGACCGAGCCATCGAGCTTGCCTTCGCTGCGGCGAACCAGTGCGTAGATGCCGAGTGGATCGAAGCCGCCGGCGGACGGAATGACCGAGCGTCCCTCGAACGCACCGGCTGCGGCCAGCGCCGAGGCGACGGCGTCGATGGGCAGCGGGTCGTCGTTGAAGACACGACGGCTGCGTCGGGTTGCAAAGAGTTGCTGGAGCTGGTCGTCGACCGGCGGGAGATCGAACTCCGGGCTCGACTGGTCGAAGATCGACAGCGAGGACATGTCGGCGACCACCCACCGGTTGGCGCGGTGGACGAAGGCTTCAGCGGTGAGGTTGTCGAGCTTCGAGGCTTCGAGGAATCGTCGGAAATGGGGAGCGTCGCTCATCTCCCGGCCAGTCTGGCCCACGATGCACGGTCGTGGTGCGCCGGGTTCAACCGAGCGCGTGGGGGTGAGGACTCGGAAAGCCGGTTTGTGGTTCCCCGTGGGGGTATCGACGCCGCCAGTCAGAGGCGGTACCGCCGAGGAACGGCCAGTTGTGATCGTGGTGCAGGGGCACCAGATCAGGTGAAAGGGCTCGCACCACCCGAAGTCCGATCTGATCGAGACCGGCCGTCGGGAGAAGCCGGTGGAACAGTCGGATTCCGTTCGTTTCGAGCTCGGTCACGAGTTCGTGCAGGGCTCGGGCCGGGGTCGTCGCGTCCGAGTCGGGTGGGGGTGGCGAGACATCGTTCGCCTGATGAATCGGGAGCTGCCACCATTCGGCGTCGTGCACGGTCCAGTACACGGCGTGGTGATCGAAGCCGGTGCACGTCGCCGGGAGGAGATCTTCGAGCTGGGGAAATCGAACCAGCTGGTGACCGACGAACAGGGTGCCTTGGGCGAACTCCAGGAAGGCCTTCTCGACCGCGTCCGCCCAGGTGGACCGACACGCCAGCCCCAGTGAGTTTCGTGGCCGGCCCCGCAACGGCAGGGATCCCGCGACGCACGCGACGGGGTGAGGACTGAAGGCGGGAGTCAGGTCATAGACGGCCACCCGGCCCGCCGTGGCCGCGACCTCGGTCTGGACCGAGGCGACATCGATCCGTCTGCCGGCAAGGCCATGGAGCCAGGTGGTGACGTAGGCATCGCGCTCGACCAGTTCCTGGATGGCCCGCAGGAGGGCCACGATCGGGGAGAAATGGGCTGCCAATCCGGAGCTGGTTGCCAGGGCTCCGTAGTCTCGGCGAAGCGCCACCAGCGAGGCCGGCACCCAGCATCGCCGATTGTCGATGGTGGCATGGACCGGGGTGTAGCCCGGTTCCCTCGGGTACGCATCGGCGTCGGGGAAGGCGGGGTCGGCCTGTTGGGAGGGTGCATGAAGCGTCCAACGGTCGAGTGTGAGGACCGGTTCGTCGATGTCATGGGCGGGTCGGATGGTCAGCTCGGCCGTTCCGGCGGCATAGCGTTCCAGGGCTTCGGCCGTTGCCGCGATCCGAGCATCGGCCGTTGTTCGGCCGACTCCTCCGCCGGCGCTCTTGAGCGACGACGAGGTGTCGAGATCGGCCACGCTGGCGTGATGTACTCCCGGAAGGTCGGCGGCGCTACGGGGAATGTCGACCGGGGCCGAGATCACCCCGTGGCGATTCGAGGTTGCTCGGGCCAACAGCTCGGCCGCCATCGTCACGTCAGCGGAACCGAGGGTCGTTGGGGGGCAGCGTGTCGTTGGGGGGCAGCGTGTCGTTGGGGGATGCTGATGGCGGCGCCGGAGGTGCGCTCGGGATGTCGGGGATTGCAGGTGGTGGCATCAGGAAGCCCGGAGTCCCGGTCGGGGGCTGGGCAGGCGGTGGACCGGTCGGTACAGAGGGAGCGGGAGCGATCGGTCCTGCTCGCCAGACCTCGTCCGTCGGTGCCGAGGGCTTCGGCCGGCGAGCGATCCCGTCGGCAGCCTTGACGGCGCCCCAGATGCCGAGGGGAATCAGGAGAAGCCAGATCAGGCCGATCGTCACCAACACGGCGATCGCCTCGGCGAGAGTGGCGGCACCGGCGATCACGGCCAGAACGGTGGAGGTGACGACCCCGCGAACGAGGTCGGGTGTCCTGGCCAGGAAGTGGGCCAACGTGTAGAAGGCCACCGCCACGACGACTCCGATGGCCACGACAGGCCAGAACCGCGGTGACGTCCAGACGTTCGCAGCCAGGATCATGGCCCCGACCCCGATGGGGAAGGACAGCACCGCAACCAGACTGGCGATACTCCGCCCACCGTGCGTATGAACCTGATTGCTGACCTCACGCCCCGAGAAGGTCAGGACAGCGGCCGTCGTGGCCAGGCAACAGCAACAGCAACAGCAACACGATGGGGTGGCCACGGTGAGCGACGAGTGCCGCCCTCTGACGTCGTAGCGCGTGGTGAGGGGTATGGCGCGGATCATGATGGCAGCCAAGGTAGTCGCACGAAATCGACCGAGGGTGCACGACACAGCCCGCCGCACGCCGGCGCCCGCAACAGGTCATCGCGGGTTGCCTGTCCGGTCTCGAGATCCCAGGTGCTCGTGGCGTTCAGCAGCGGGACACTGCCACGCGCCGCCGCCTCCAGTTGCAGTGCCACCAGCTCGGCCGTGACTGCCGGCCAACGTCCGATGGCGGGCCGGGCCGGCACGATGTCGGGCCCCCAGCGTCGTTCGGTCTGGCGGGCGAGGCAGCTCAGGCACGAACTCGCTCCGGGAACCACGAACGGCCCGAGCACCAGAGTGTGGTGGTGGGTCAGGTCGACCCCGAGGTGCGGGAGCAGTGGCGCATTGGGCCACGTTGTCTCCGACCGAAGGATCACCGCGACGTCAGCGCACTCCGTGGCCACCCGACGCACTCGCGACGTCAGGGCGTCGACGAATGCACCGATTGGCTCGGACCCCGAAGACGGGTCGGCAGACGGGTCGACGGTGCTGACGATGGCCACGCCGAGGTCGTCGGGAAGCTCCGGGTTGATCGCCCCCAATCCGGCCAGCAGGCTCGCGAGCTCGGACTCCTCGTCGGTCGTGTCCGTGATCGTCTCCCCC
>ERZ888423.3587-NODE-3587-length-10018-cov-5.850447_pt1 | contig 10018 bp, 9 predicted proteins | sample MGYA00520523_ERZ888423 | MGnify/ENA primary metagenome ERZ888423 (study PRJEB32303, sample SAMEA104408611) | aquatic metagenome | biome: Brackish water; feature: Pelagic; material: water | place: Baltic Sea | collected 2014-06-08T10:24:00 | depth 30,27 m ...
GACAGGCGCTAATTGATCCGAAAGTTCGCGGTAGGCGCTTTCTCCTTCGCCAGAGAATTCAACATCAAAACCTTGAAGACGGAAATCCTTGTTTATCTGTGCAACCACTTCTTGAAGTAAGGTTACGCTTCGCTCATAACGGTCAAAATCTTGTTTTGAAAGAGGAAGGTTTTCCATTTGGCACCAATAATCCTAAAGGCTTGATTAAGATTCTCGGTGCATCAGGTTTTCTGAGAACGCGCGTAAGGTCCCAACCCATTCCGCATCTCCATGCACCTGATTCAAGGTTGAAATTCCCTTGTTGTAATACTCCCACATGCAATCCTCGGCTAGCTTTCTAATTCCGAGTTTATCGTAGATTTCTGTGACGGCTTTCACTTTTTCCAGTTCAGAGTCACTTGCAAGCCATTTTTGCAAGGAATCAGCATCTTGTCCTTTTGCCAATTCCAATGCTTTCAAAAGCAGAAAAGTCTTTTTACTTGATATGATGTCGCCACCTTTCTGCTTACCAACTTTTTGACTCTCACCATACACATCCAAAATGTCGTCTTGCAATTGGAATGCAATTCCTGCATTCAGTCCGAAGTCGTAAAGCAGCTGCGCTTGATCGTTTTTTGCACCGCCAATAGTTGCGCCTATCTTCAAGCTTGTAGCCAGTAGTACAGCCGTTTTAAGGCTAATCATTTTTAGATAATTGTCGATAGAAACGTTTTGCGTGGTCTCAAAATCCATGTCCATCTGCTGTCCTTCGCAGATTTCCAAAGCCGTTTTATTGAATTCGGTAAGAATATCAGGTAACACATCAATGCGCGTTTTCATCAACTCTTGATATGCCTTTATGAATGTGGCATCGCCAGAAAGGATTGCCACATGGTTGTTCCATTTTTCATGCACCGTTTTCATGCCTCTACGGAGCGGGGCATTGTCCATGATGTCATCGTGCAAAAGCGTGAAATTGTGGAACAGTTCCATTCCGATAGCGGGGTGAATTGCTTCTTCCATCGACCGATTGAATATTCGGCAACCGATAAGGACCAGCAACGGCCGCATTCGCTTTCCTCCATTCGAAAGCGTGTAGTGTATTGGCTCGTACAGGAACTTGGGTTCGCTGGGTAATTCCAACTCTTCCAATGCCTTTTCAAACGTGTCTTGAAGGCCTTGAAGTTGCTTCATTTACGGAATGAGCGAAATAAACTGACCTTGCTGAATGACCTTCTCCAATCCTTTTTCAAGTGGAGTCACTTCGCGGTTGAGCAGAATTTGCATTTTGCTGGTATCTGGTAGTCTTCGTGTCATATCGCCCTCCTCCAATGCAGGAAGGTGGATGATGTTTGAACTTGAGCCCGTAACCTTGATGATAATGTTGGCCAATTGGAGTACGGAAATTTCATTTCCGCCACCAATGTTTACCACATCATTAACATAAAGGTCTTTCTTGAACGCTGCATAACAGGCATCAATATTATCTTGGATGTAGCAGAATGTGCGTGTTTGCGAACCATCGCCATAAATGGTGATATCCTGATTTTGCAATGCCATTGATAAGAATCGCGAAATCACGAATTCCTTGCTTTGCTTCGGTCCATAGGTGTTGAAGAATCGAAAAATCGTGTATTCCAATCCGAATTCTCGATGAAATGATTTCAAGTAAGCCTCGCCCACATTCTTCACAATGGCATAAGGTAATCGCGAATTGAGTGGAGTAGTTTCTTCGTTTTGAGGAAACTCAACTGGCTCGCCATAAACTTCAGATGAACTTGAATAGAATACTCGCTTTACGCCTGTATTCTTGCTTAACAGCAACAGGTTGTTGATGCCCGTGATGTCGTTAAGAACCATCACTGGATTCTGCAACGTGCGTTTGACGCCTACTACTGCTGCGTAGTGAAAAACGTAATCAAACGAATACGCATGAAAAACACTTGAAATGTCCTTGTAATCATTTACATCGCATTTGATAAAACGAAGATTATCGTGCTCAGATTCAGGGATTTTTTTGTGCGAACCTGTGAGTAAGCTATCTACAACCACAACGTAGTTGTCTGGGTCGCTGACCAACTTTTCGGCCATCCCGCTTCCCACAAATCCTGCTCCTCCGGTTACGAGTATTTTGTTCTTGATATGTGCTGGATATTTCATGTTATTTCAGCAGTTTCATAAGATATTCTCCATAGCCACTTTTGACTAGTGGTTCGGCAATTTTTCTCAATTGATCGGCATTGATGAATTTTTGTCGGTATGCAATCTCTTCAATACAACCAATAGCCAATCCTTGTCTTTCTTCGATGGTCTGAACATAGTGGCCTGCTTGCATCAGCGAAGCGAAGGTTCCGGTATCTAACCAAGCTGTTCCTCTTCCGAGTAAGCCCGCTTTTAGTTTGCCTTCTTTTAGGTAATACTTGTTGATGTCAGTGATTTCGTATTCACCCCGAGCACTTGGCTTCAAATTCTTGGCCACTTCAACTACCGAATTATCATAGAAATACAGTCCAGGAACGGCATAATTCGATTTTGGCTGTGTCGGTTTTTCTTCGATAGAAACAGCGTTGAAATCAGCATCAAATTCCACTACCCCGTAACGCTCTGGATCGCTGACATGATATGCGTACACCACGCCACCTTCAGGGTCGTTGTTCGATTTGAGCAGTTGCTCTAAACCATGGCCATAAAAGATGTTGTCTCCCAACACTAAAGCCACTTTATCATCGCCAATGAACTCCTCGCCAAGCACAAATGCCTGTGCAAGTCCGTTAGGAATCTCCTGAACCTTGTAGCTGAACTTGCAACCAATCTGCTCTCCTGTTCCGAACAGACGTTCGAAGTGTGGCAGGTCGTGCGGTGTGCTAATTATGAGTATTTCGCGGATTCCAGCTAGCATGAGAACGCTTAGCGGATAATAGATCATCGGTTTGTTGTAAACGGGCATCAATTGCTTGCTTACGGCAAGTGTCAACGGATGAAGTCTGGTGCCGGATCCACCAGCTAATATGATTCCTTTCATTTAGACGGGTTTTTAACGCTCAATTAGAATTTATTTCTCTTCGGATTCGGATGGTTCTTCTTCCGCATTTTTCTTGTATTTGTCTGTCATAGACCGCTCTAATGTAAGTAATAGAGACGGCAGCAGAATCAAATTTGAGAACATTGCCACTAACAGTGTGATTGAGACTAGCATTCCCAATGCTTTCGTTCCTCCGAAGGTGCTCATGTTGAAAATAGAGAACCCAAAAAACAGCACAATGGAGGTGTAGGCCATGCTCAATCCAACCTCATGCAGCGCTAGAATAACGCTTCGTTTAATTTTCCAGTTGTTGGCCTCCAACTCCTGTCGGTACTTGGCCAAAAAGTGAATGGTATCATCCACAGAAATACCGAATGCAATGCTAAAAACAAGTATGGTGGATGGCTTGATGGTAATTCCTAGAAACCCCATGAGAGCTCCGGTGATAATGAGCGGAATGATGTTCGGAATGAGTGATACCGCAATTATGCGCCAAGAGCGGAACATGAACGCCATTAGTATGGCGATAAGCACCACGGCCATACTCAAACTAACAAACAGATTCTTGACCAAATAATCCGTGCCTCGGAGGTAAACAACGGATGTACCAGTCATGAGTGTTTTGTACTTGTCGGTATCGAAAATGCTATCAATTCGCGGTTGTATTTCGGCCAGAAGTCGATTCATTTCGTCAGTACCCACATCCTCCATCTGAAAACTGATACGTGTTACCTGCTTCGCACTGTCAATGAAGCTATTTAACAGTTCGTTCCCTTTTCCTTCATTTCCATTATTGTCTGCATAAGAAAGGATGAACCCTCGTTCGCTTCCGTTCGGAAGGCTGTATTTAGATGGCATTCCTCCGTAGTAAGCCTGTTTCAATGACTTTACAACTTCGGTCATACTCACGGCTCGCGAAAATTGGGGGTAGGCCGAAATGACATCTTGCAATTTGTCGATTCGTTTGAGCGTAGCGGGAGAAAGGGCTTTGTCTGGTTTCAGTGCGTCTATCTGAACTTCAAAGGGCATAACACCATTGAAATTCTTCTCAAAGAAGGCTAAGTCGGCCAAAACGGGGCTGTCCTCTGGAAAATCGTCCACAATATTTCCGTTGGAAGTGATGAGCGTGATGCCGTAGATACCAATGACCACCACGATTCCGAAGAACCAATAAACGCGTGTTCGGTACGAAAGCACAATCTCTACGATTTTCGAGATGAAAGTTTTCGAGTAGTTACGGTCGAGGTGCTTTACGTGGCGCGCTTTAGGCTCTTTCAAAAAGCTGAAAACTATTGGTACTATGAGTAATGAGAGCACAAAAATGAACATGATGGAAGTGGCAGCCACAATTCCGAATTCCTTCATCACCGAACTTTCAACGGCAGTGAATGTGGCAAATCCTGCAGCTGTGGTAGCGTTCGTGAGTAGCGTAGCCTTACCAACCTTGCGTACTACTCGTTGCAGTCCTTTTATTTTGTTGCCGTGCGCTCGATACTCTGTGTGGTATTTGTTTAGGAGGAAAATGCAGTTGGCCACTCCAATCACAATTATTAGAGGAGGAACTAATCCCGTTAAGATGGAAAGTTGAAAACCAAATATGGCAACAAGACCGATTGACCAAATGGCTCCAATACCTACTACCAACATGGCCACCATCACTACTTTAAACGAGCGAAAGAACAAGAACATGATTAAGGCCGTTACCAAAATGGCGTACAGGATGAAAAGTCCCATCTCGTTTGCCACCACTTTAGCTAGAATACTTCGGATGTAAGGCATTCCCGAATAGCGAAGTTTCGTGCCTAACCGACCTTCATAGCTCTTTCCAGTTTTGATTATGAGATCGGTAAGAGCAACACGTTTTTTGCTGTCGAGCACTTTAGCGTTCATCGTGATGGCCATCACCGAAACGTGCGATTCTTCATTCCACATCAACTTGTCGTAAAACTTCAGTTTCACGATTTCGTCCTTTATGGAGTCAAGCTCAGCCTGTGTGGCAGGTTTGCCCTCACTTAGCAGTTTAAAATCAAAGCGTTTTAGGCTGTCATTCCTAACCAAATGATAACACCTAGCGGCCGAAATAACCTGCTCAATGCCATCCAGCTGGCGCATTTCTTCGCCTAAATCGAACCACGCATCGTATACATCCTTTCTAAATAGACGCTCGTTCTCAATGCCAATTACCAGCACATCGCCATCTTCTCCAAACTTCTGCTTAAAGGCTTTGTAATTGATTAGCGTGCTGTCCGTCATTGGCAGCAGGGCAGCAAAATCGTAGCGAATTTTTACCGAAGTTGCCTTGTAGCCCATCAACACCGTGATGAGACCAATGGCCACCAGAATTGCTACTCGGTTTCTAAGTATGATGCGTGCAATGGTCTGCCACATGGTCGGTGCTGAAAATCAGCGAAGTGCTAGTTTTAAACGGGCTGCGAAGCTATGAAAATCGCGTAGTCAATCCAATGTAAGACATGTCATAACCAAGACCCAATTACGATACCTTGATTCGGAGCGCAATGGCATTTCGTTAATTTCGGCATCTGAACATGAGACACGTAGCCGAAATTCCTTTCACCGACCCTGTTTACGTGCCGAAGGAAACGAGCGGCTTCACGCAGTTTATGATGAAGTTCATCCGTGATGAGCGCGATATTGTGTTCATCCAGCTCATCATCCGGATTTTGCTCGTTATCGTTCCGATGGCTGCCTTTTTGTACTTATCAGGAATGTTCAGTTGGTGGATGGCGCCTGTTTATTTAGGCATCAACTGGGCATTCTTCACCCCACCATACATCTTGATGTTGCATTGCACCAGTCACCGGCCGCTTTTCAAGCGCGAATACGATTGGATGAACAAGATCATCCCGTGGTTTTTAGGACCGTTTTTCGGAGAGACGCCCGAAACCTATTTCGGACATCACATGGGAATGCACCATCCGGAGAACAATCTTCGTGAAGACCTCAGCAGTACTATCGAATATCAACGAGACAGTTTTGGCGATTTTCTGAAGTATTTCCTGCGCTTCTTCACCTTGGGAATGGTCGATTTGACCAACTATTTCACCCGAAAGAAGCGCTTCAAACTGCGCAAGAACACCGTTCTAGGCGAGTTGGCTTGGTATCTTTTTGTGATTTCGATGAGCTTCGTGAACTGGCAGGCAACGCTGGTTGTGTTCATCATTCCATTCATCTTCACCCGCTTTGCCATGATGGCCGGAAACTGGGGACAGCACGCCTTTGTGGATGCCGATGCACCCGCCAATTGCTATCGCAACAGCATTACCTGCATCGAGGTTGACTACAACAAGAAGTGTTTCAACGATGGTTACCACATCATCCATCACATCAAACCGGCCATGCACTACACCGACATGGCCAAGGAATTCCGCGACAATCTGGATTCTTACGTGAAGGAAAAAGCCATCGTTTTTGAGGGTATCGACTTCTTTATGGTGTGGTTTTTTGCCATGACGCACAACTACAAGGCGCTGGCCAAGCACTTCGTTCGGTTGGACGATTCGTTTAAGACAGATGAAGAGGTGATTGCTTTTCTGAAAACGCGAATGGCGAGATTGCCAGAGGAGAAGTTGGTTTAAGCCTTCTCCAACTCAAAATAAAGACACTCCACTCCATACCAAACGCCAGTTCCTTTTTGCTTCAGGCCAATCTTCTTGATTACTGCTTGCGAAGCCAAGTTTTCGGGGTCTACAATGGCAGCGATTTTTTTCAGTCCTACCGTTTCGAAACCGTGTTTAATGAGTGCTAAGCTCGCTTCGGTGGAGTAGCCTTTACCCCAGAATTTCTTCTTGATGCGAAAGCCAACTTCCACTTCGCCATTATCGGGCAAATGCTTGAGAATGTACCAACCGATGAATTCGTTGGTTTCTTTCAAATAAGTAGGCCACAGTCCGAGGCCCGGGTTTTCGGCCATGTAAAGCAGCAATTCGGGCACGCGCTTCTCATAATGCTCGCGCGATTGGGGCGCGCCTCCCGTCAGGTAGCGCATCACTTCGGGGTCGCTATCGAGGTCCACAAAAAGCTCAAGGTCATCGGCTTGCAATGGTCTTAGTCTAAGCCGTTCGGTTTCAAGAAAGGTAGCTGCATGGTTCATCCTGCAAATATGAGGAATAGCCCAAATAGGGTATTGCCCACCGAATTGAGTTGTGGGATATTTGATGCGTGCAACTCAACTCACAACCATCCATAGAAATCAACGAGCCCAAGCAGCTGTCCGATTTTTTCGTCTTCGAATTCAAGAAGAAAAAGAAGAAGTGCTGCGAGAAGTATAAGCGCAAAGGCAAGCGTTGTGGTTCGTGCCCGCTGAAGGGCTGCGCCTGATCTCCATTCTGTTTTTCCCATCTTTGAAGCCATGAGATTCATTCTTATTGCTGTATTTTCATTCCTTCAACTAGCGGTTTCCATGGCACAAATTCAGATAGTGAACAAAGAAGTAAACGGCCTCAACTTCAAGGTTCGAGTAGCTGGCAACCCAGCAGATGAACCCGTTATTCTGCTGCATGGCTGGCCCGAAACTTCGCACATGTGGGTGCAATTGATGGAGAAACTTTCGGCCGAAGGCTACTATTGCATTGCGCCTGACCAACGGGGTTTCAGTCCGCAGGCCAGACCAACCGGTGTAAAAGAATACGAAATAGAAAAACTGGCGAGCGATGTGATTGGCCTTGCCGATGTCTTCGGAGTCAAAAATTTCCAACTCATTGGCCACGATTGGGGTTCGGCCATTGGCTGGGCAGTGGTGGGGCTTTATCCCGAACGGGTGAAGAGCTGGACGGCCATGTCTGTTCCGCATCTCAAGGCCTTCAGCGATGCTGTTCGTTTTGATAAGAAGCAGAAGAAAATGAGCCAGTACATGGCCTTCTTTCAATGGCGCGGCATTCCAGAATGGTTCTTGCTGAAGAAAGACCGATTGAATTTGCGCAAGACCTGGAAGAAGAGTTCGCCAGAGGAATTACAGGATTACTTGGATGTAATAGGCAACAAACCTGCGCTAAAAGCATCGCTCGGTTACTACCGAGCCAACTACAAATTGCTGAAGAAAGGCGAGAAAATGGACCCGTATCTGGAGGTGAAAACACCCACCTTGATGATTTGGGGCAACAAGGACATTGCCATCGGACCTGTTGGAGTGGAAGGAACGGCCCAATACATGAAAGGACCTTACGAATACGTGGAATTGGCCGCTGGGCATTGGCTCATGCAAGAAGCCTTTGAGGAATGTGCCGCGCCCATTCTGGCGCACCTCAACAAATACCGCTAGTCGCAATCGGTAAAGCGAACGAGAAGCCAGTGGTCTTCGCGCTGATTGAATTCGTAAAGTAGTTCGAACCGATTATCCTTTACCTCAAAGTCTTGGGTTAGGAAAATGTCATCACAGTTCTTTGAATCTATGGAGTGCAACACATCCTGTCGGTTCCATTCTATGTAGAAACCATGGCCAAACTTAAGACTGGCCTCATCGCCCACCGTATCGTATCTATAGAGCCATAGTTTGTGGTCTTTGGTCAACTCCGCTATCCTTTGTCCATGAACACGGTATTGCAAGTGCTCGCCTTGAGCCGCGCGAGCTGGCAACGCGAACAAATCGAACTGAAAACGGGCAAAGATGAGCAGGGCAATAAGCAACCACATTTGTGTGCTGAACCGTTTTCTGAACGACCAATAGCCGCCCATCATCAGCAGCAAAACGCTAAGAACGGATAGGGCGATAGACACATTTTCTAATCCCAGTTTTGAGGCAAAAAGAGGCAATGCGCACATGGCGATTGCACAGGCTGCGATGATAAAAAGATTTAACCCTCTAAGTGTTTTTTCAATCCAATCGTAGATTTTCGATGCTTCGAGAAACAGCCACGAACAGAGGATAACCGCCATCGGATACAGCATATACACATAGCGCGAACGCGTTCCTGGCGATATCCAATACACCAATATGTTGGCGAGAAATAGCACGGAAATGAAGCGGAGCATGGGGTCATTCCAAAGCTTTTCCCTCATTGGTTTTATAAGGAGGAAAGGCACGAAAAGAGAAACAGGAAGCAAATCGCGGATAACCTCTGTTGGATAGGTGATAACGTGAAGCAATGCCTTGCCAAAACCGTGATTTACCACCGTTTGGTCTGACGACTGCTTCAAAACAGCATTCACGAGGTTTTGGATGGGGTTGAATTGGTTGTATGCGAACGCGAAACTTGCCAAAACGCCCAAAAAGAGCAGCCCGCTAAACACATGTTGCCACGAGAAGAACCATCGCCAATTTCTGGTGATGGAAAGATGCGCCAGCAGGCTCACCCCCAAGAAAACCATGCTGGGCGCACCTTTGGTCAGCAGCCCAATGGCACTCAAAAGGTAAATGCTGAGAAAGTATAAGAGTTTGTTATTCCCCTGGTAGAAAACATAGAGCGAAAGAATAGATGCGTAGGTGATGAGCGAATAAAACAGGTCAATTTCTGCAAACAGCGACCCGTAAAAAAGCAGGTGAACGGACGTAAGAAACAGTAAGGAAGCCATTTGCCCCAGCTTTTCAGAATGAAATTTCTTACAGAAAAAGTAAGTGAGCAGCCCCATCAATAGGAACGAAACCACGCTTACCGCACGGCAGGCAAACTCGGGATGGTCGTTAAAAAGCTGCATCGAGCCAAGAATAACCCAATTGAAAAAAGGCGGTTTGCGGTAGTAGAATTCGCCATAGAGCGTAGGCACAAACAAATTGTCTTGGAGATACATCTCCAGTGCCACTATGGCCCTGCGCGGTTCTTCCAGAAAAAGGGGGTTGATGCTGCCATTGATGAACAGCGAAATGCCCAGCAACACAAACAACAACCAGAACAGGTGCTTTTCCTTCATCAATAGTTGTTGCGAATATCCGTAAAATTGACCGCTGGCAATTTGCCGACCATGCCGTTAATCAAAGACATATCAGTAGGAAAGAACCGCTTGGGACTTTGGAAGATTGATGGTTCGGAAACGCGTTTCGAAACGGAGTTCCCCAATCAGGCA
>ERZ888423.3590-NODE-3590-length-10014-cov-9.259163_pt1 | contig 10014 bp, 6 predicted proteins | sample MGYA00520523_ERZ888423 | MGnify/ENA primary metagenome ERZ888423 (study PRJEB32303, sample SAMEA104408611) | aquatic metagenome | biome: Brackish water; feature: Pelagic; material: water | place: Baltic Sea | collected 2014-06-08T10:24:00 | depth 30,27 m ...
TAAAACTGAAACTATTGAAAAGGCTAAGAAAACATAAAACGTTTCTCTTCTTATTTCTTTAGATAAAACCTGAATTTTAAGAAAAAAAATGCTTGATTGAAAGTGTTTTTTTTTATTTTGAGCAATAATCGAAATAAACATAATTTAAATTTTTACAAAAGTATTTACACTATTTGGCTAAAACTTCATCTTTAAATTAACATAGTATGATTAATTAATGGTCAAACTCAAAAATTATATCAAAAAAATTACTTTTATAAAAGATTAAACAATAAAAATTAATTATCTTGGTAATAATAATTCAAAAAAAAAATCTAAATTTGCACTCGCTAAATTAACCTCTGACGAAAATCGTGAATGTTGTTTTATAAAATCATAAAATTTAAGATATGGAATCTTTAATAAAATTTGTTCAAGACGAATTTATAACCAAAAAAGAATTTGCAGATTTCGCTGCTGGTGACACTATCACTGTGTTTTACGAAATTAAAGAAGGAGCTAAAACACGTACTCAGTTTTTTAGAGGCGTTGTCATCCAAAAAAGAGGAACTGGAGCCTCTGAAACTTTCACAATCAGAAAAATGTCTGGAACTGTGGGTGTAGAAAGAATTTTCCCAATGAATTTACCATCAATTCAGAAAATTGAAGTGAATAAAAAAGGTAAAGTTCGTAGAGCTCGTATTTTTTACTTTAGAGATCTTACTGGTAAAAAAGCAAGAATTACAGAAAAAAGAAGATAATTTCTTTTCAAATAAATCATTCAATAGCGTTGTAAATTTTACAACGCTTTTTTTATGAATAATTGTTAATATATGCTGTTGATAGTATATTGATTTTTAATTGTTTGAAATATTTTAAATGACAAAAATCTATCCTAAATTTGATTGTATTATTTACAAATTATTTAAATTTTTATTTTTCATGTTAAAAATAAAAAATAAGTAAATTATAAAGTGACTTTCTTAATAAAGTTGTTTAAGAATTTATTTCTGTTATGGTATTTTTTAAGTGCAATGAAAATTCTTTAACTCATTGAGGAAAAGGAATATTCAATTTATTGTGTAATTATTTGTTCACATCAAAAAAAATCCAAAAAAACAAAAAAAACATCAATAAATTTTATAATCTAAAAGTTTATAAAATGACGATTGTTTCAAATCAGAAATAGTAAAACTACAATTTCTTGTAAAAAAAGAAATATAAGAGTAACCTCTTATTTGTAAAGTAGCAATACAAAAACAGTGTAAAAGATTATTTCAAGAAGCCATATCATTACATGTAATGACATGGCTTTTGTTTTTTATTTAATTTTCAAAATTCTTATTTTTTTGAATTATTCTCAATAAAATTGGGAAATTAATAGGTTTTTAATAATAACTTTCTTATGTTAAATTCGTAAATTTGCACCGCTATTTTCACTAGCAAATCAATCGTTTTTAAATCTAAGTAGTATACTTATTAAACCTATAAATAATGGCTAAAATCATTTACACAAAAACGGACGAAGCTCCAGCATTAGCAACACGCTCTTTTTTACCAATTGTTAAAAAATTTACGAAATCCTCGGGAATTGAAATTGAAACAAAAGACATTTCTTTGGCTGGAAGAATTTTAGCTGTTTTTTCTGATTATTTGCCAGAAAATCAAAAAATTGAAGATGATTTGGCTTTTTTGAGAGAGTTAGCCACAAAACCAGAGGCAAATATTATAAAATTACCAAATATCAGTGCCTCAGTTCCACAGATAAAAGAAGCAATTTCTGAACTTCAACAATTAGGATACACAATTCCTAATTATCCTGAAGAATTAAAAACAGCTGAAGACAAAGAAGTTATGACACTTTACAACAAAGTGAAAGGCTCTGCTGTAAATCCTGTTTTGCGCGAAGGAAATTCTGACAGAAGAGCTCCAAAAGCAATTAAAAATTATGCTAGAAAAAATCCACATTCAATGGGAAAATGGAGTACTGATTCCAAAACTCACGTTGCAAGTATGAAAGAAGGTGATTTTTTTAGCAACGAAAAATCATTGACAATTGAAAAAGAAACCAATGTTAAAGTAGTACATATTGCAAAAAATGGGACCGAAACTGTATTAAAAGAAAAACTTTCTTTGTTAGATGGTGAAATTATAGATGCTACCATTTTGAGCAAGAGAGCATTGATTTCTTTTCTTGAAACCGAAATTGCTGATGCAAAAAAACAAAATGTTTTACTTTCTTTTCACATGAAAGCAACAATGATGAAAATTTCGGATCCAATTATTTTTGGTCATATCGTGAAAACTTATTTTAAAGAATTATTTGAAAAATATAAAAATACTTTCGATAAAATTGGTGTTGATGTAAATAATGGATTTGGAAATTTACTGAACAATATCAGCGAAATTTCGTTTGAAGAAAAAGCTGCAATTGAAGCTGATATTGAAAAAGTTTTTAAAAATAACGCAGGGGTTGCTATGGTAAATTATGAAAAAGGAATTACCAATTTACATGTTTCTTCTGTTGTAATTATTGATGCCTCTATGCCTGCAATGATCAGAACTTCTGGAAAAATGCACAATAAAGAAGGGAAATTACAAGACACAAAAGCAATAATTCCCGATAGCACTTATGCCGGAATTTATTCGGCAACCATTGATTTTTGCAAGAAAAATGGCGCATTTGATCCAACAACAATGGGAACAGTCCCTAATGTTGGTTTGATGGCTCAAAAAGCAGAAGAATATGGTTCTCATGAAAAAACATTTGAAATTACTGAAGATGGAAAGGTAATTGTTATTGACACTAATAATACTATTTTATTTGAGCATCAGGTTGAAACTGGTGATATCTGGAGGATGTGTCAAACAAAAGATTTACCAATTCAAGATTGGATAAAATTAGCAGTTACAAGAGCAAAACTTTCAGAAACTCCCGCTGTTTTTTGGTTAGATACAAAAAGAGCTCATGATGCTGAAGTCATTAAAAAAATTGAAAAATATTTACCAAATTATGATACTTCTGGGTTAGATATTAGAACTTTAGCTCCGACTGAAGCTACAATTTTTACACTTAAACGAATCGTTAAAGGAGAGGATACAATTTCGGTAACAGGAAATATTTTACGTGATTATTTAACAGATTTATTTCCAATTTTAGAAGTTGGAACTTCCGCAAAAATGTTATCTATTGTTCCATTGATGAATGGCGGTGGTTTGTTTGAAACTGGTGCTGGAGGTTCTGCCCCAAAACACGTTGAGCAATTTTTAGAAAAGAATCACTTACGTTGGGATTCTTTGGGTGAATTTTTAGCTTTAGCAGTCTCTTTAGAGCATTTAAGTATTACAAATAATAATCCAAAAGCATTAATTTTGTCAGAAACTTTGGATAAAGCAACAGATGTTTTTTTAGAGCATGATAAATCTCCTTCCAGAGAAGTTGGTGAGTTGGATATAAGAGGTTCTCATTTTTATTTGGCTTTATATTGGGCTGAAGCTCTGGCAAATCAAAATAAAAATAGTGAGTTAAAGTCAGAATTTTCTACTATTGCAAAATCATTGAGAGAAAACGAAAATCGTATTGTTTCCGAACTTAATACCATTCAAGGAGGATCAATAAATATTGGTGGTTATTATAAACCAAATGAAAATTTGGTGAATCATGCTATGAGACCAAGCAAGGTCTTTAATCGTATTTTGGAGTAATTTTTTGTTTTTCTGAATTTTAAGTTTTGATTATTTTATTGAACCCAAAATACTTTTTTAAAACTTTGAGGTTCATAAATGTTAAATAAAACTAACACTTATTTAAACAATAAATACATTTTAAAAAATGAATTTATAAATTAAAAGCGAACTGTTTTTAACGTTTTGTTATCACTTTATATCTCTATTTTTGTTGAAATAAAAAGTAAAATTTATAAACAAAAAAAATGCTACAAATTAAAAAAATATTTTTCTTTATATTTCTTGTCCCCATAGTTGCTTTTAGTCAAGAAAAAATCACTTTGAGCGGAACTGTTTATGACAATTCTAACAATGAAACTTTGATTGGAGTTTCTATTTTCTTTTCTGAAATAAACGCGGGAACTTCCACAAACGAATATGGTTTTTATTCGATAACTATTCCTAAAGGAACTTATAAAATTCAAATTAGCTCTTTAGGTTTTAATACGATTTCAGAAACAATTGTTTTATTAGCAAAAACAACCAAAGACTTTAAATTGATGGAAGTTTCAGAGAATTTGGATGAAATTATCATTGAAGCTGACATCGAAAAACTTAATGTAAGAACACCACAAATGAGTGTTAATAGGCTCTCAGTAGCAACAATCAAACAAATTCCTGTTGTTTTGGGAGAGGCTGATATTATTAAATCTTTGATTTTATTACCAGGAGTAACAAGTGCTGGAGAAGGAGCATCTGGATTTAATGTGAGAGGTGGTGCTGCAGATCAAAATTTAATTCTCTTGGATGAAGCTATTGTTTTTAATTCTTCACATTTATTTGGTTTTTTCTCCATTTTCAATCCTGATGTAATTAAAGATGTAAAATTGTATAAAGGAGGAATTCCTGCTCGTTTTGGAGGAAGATTATCATCAGTTTTAGATATTTATCAGAAAGAAGGGAATAGCAAAGAATTTAACTTAACCGGTGGTATTGGTTTGGTTTCTAGCAGATTGCTTGCTGAAGGTCCGATTGAAAAAGAGAAAAGCTCTTTCTTAATTGGGGGAAGAGCTTCTTATGCACATTTATTTTTGCCTTTGTTTGACAATGATAATAAAGCTTATTTTTATGATGTAAATACGAAAATAAATTATCGATTTAACGACCGAAATAATTTGTTTTTATCAACATATTTTGGAAAGGATATTTTTGGAATAAGTGATAATTTTGTAAATAAATACGGAAATAATGTCGTGAATTTACGATGGAATCATCTGTTTTCAAACAAGATTTTCTCAAATTTATCTTTAATTTACTCTGATTATTTTTATGGATTGATCCTTGATTTTGTTGGTTTTGAATGGGATTCTGGTATCACAAATTTAAATTTTAAATACGATTTTAAACATTACATCAACGAAAAATTCAAACTAAGTTATGGAATCAATAATATTTATATCAAATTCAATCCAGGAGAAATCATTCCAAATAGAGAAGATTCAGGAATTGTATCAGAGAAATTAATTGATAAATATGCGAATGAATTTGCAGCATATATCGAAGCTGAACATGAGATTAATGACAAATTGACCCTGCAATATGGCGTTCGTCTTAGCAATTTTTTACGTTTGGGACAAGATGAATTAAACGTTTATGTGAATGACCAACCTGTTTTATATAACCGACAGTTTAAAAAATATGAAGCTGCTGAAGCAATAGCAGTTGAAAATTTAAAAAGGAGTGATGTCATTAGTAACTTTGCTAATTTCGAACCAAGATTTTCGTTATCTTATCTGCTCAATGAAAATGAATCCATTAAAGCTAGCTATAACCGAATGGCTCAATATTTACACTTGCTTTCCAATACGTCATCTCCCACTCCGTTGGATGTTTGGACGCCAAGTGGCAGATATATTAAGCCACAATTGTTAGATCAATATGCAATTGGTTACTTTAAATCCATCAAAAATGGTAAATATTCATTCGAGACAGAAGCTTTTTACAAAGATATTCAAAACAGAATTGACTACATCAATGGCGCAAACTTAATTGCTAATAACGAAATTGAAACAGTGATTTTAAATGGTCAATCAAGAGCTTATGGATTAGAAGTTTTATTCAAGAAAAATGAAGGAGATTTTAAAGGATGGCTTGCCTATACACTTTCGAAATCTGAACAACAAACTCTTGGAAGAAATACGAATGAACCAGGAATCAATCAAGGTGAATGGTACAATACTCCATTTGATAAAACTCATGATATTTCCATCAATGGAAGTTATGAACTCAATAAAAAATGGAAATTAAATGCCAATTTTCTATTTCAAACTGGTCAACCAACCAATTATCCAGTTGGTCAATATGAAGTTCAAGGTTTAAATATTCCTATTTTTGATGACAATAGAAGAAATGCTGATAGATTGCCAACGTATCATAGGTTAGATGTTTCAGCAACTTTAACACCCAAAAAAAATGAAAATCGAAAATGGCAAGCTGAATGGGTTTTTGGTTTGTATAATTTATATGGACGAATGAATGCAGCTTCTATTAATTTCAGAGAAAATAGAGAGACCTCTAGAAATGAGGCTATTCAAACATCAATTTTTGGTTTGGTTCCTTCAGTTACTTACAATTTCAAATTTTAATACGATGAAAAAGATTTTTTTATTCCCTGCTTTGTTGCTATTTATTTTTACAAATTGTGAAAAAGTAGTAGATATTGAAGTGCCTTCAACAACTCCAAAATTGATTATTGATGCTGTTTTTGAGGTGTATTTTACAGAAATTCCAATACGTGTAAATACAGTTGTGAAACTTAGTAAATCAGCTGATTATTTTGATGAAGCGATTCCAGCAGTTACAAATGCAGTTGTTTTTATTACCAATTTATCAGATAATTCTATTATTGATTTTTCTGATGCAAATGGTGATGGAAATTACATACCAATCTCAACTTTCATTCCTGTTGAAAATGTAGTATATGAGTTGACGATTGTTTATGAAAATAATACCTATAAAGGAACTGCAAGTAGGGTAAAATCTACTCCATTAACAAGTGTAATTCAAGGAGATAAAACTTTATTTTCTGGAAATGAAACTGAATTGAAAGTTGCTTTTACTGATGATGGAACTGAAGAAAATTTTTATTTGTTTGATTTTTCAAACAAATTATTTTTAACTATTCAAGATCGTTTTTTTAACGGCTCTGAATATAATTTTTCTTATTATTATGGAGAAGATGACATCAAACTTCCAACAACAGTATCTGTAAAAATGTCAGGGGTTTCGAAAGAATTTTACACTTACTATAGAGTTTTAATTGATCAAAGTGGTCAAAATTCAGGTGGTCCTTTTGAAACTGTTCCCTCGTCTTTGTTAGGAAACATGATCAATACTTCTTATGAATCTAAATTTCCTCTTGGATATTTTCACATTTCAGAAACAGATTCGATTTCTTTAAATTTGATTGAAAAGAACTAAAAAAATATTCATTTTTCATATATAAAAAATGTATTTTTGATAAATGACTTTCATCAAAACTACAGAACAAGATTCAAACTACAGTCATCTTGAAAAGATGAGTGTCAATGAATTGTTATTAAGCATCAACAAAGAAGACAAAACTGTGGCTTTCGCAGTCGAAAAATCTATTAAACAAATTGAAAATTTAACAACGAAAGTCGTTGAAAAATTGAAAAATGGTGGCAGATTATTTTATATTGGCGCAGGAACTTCAGGGAGATTAGGAATTGTGGACGCTTCTGAATGTCCACCAACTTTTGGAGTTCCTCATGAATTGGTTGTTGGTTTGATTGCAGGTGGTGATATTGCCATCAAGAAAGCAGTTGAATTTGCAGAAGATTCAACCACAAAAGGTTGGGGAGATTTGCAAAACCAAAAAATTTCTGACAAAGATTTTGTGATTGGTTTAGCAGCCTCAGGAACAACACCTTATGTGATTTCTGCGTTGGAAAAATGCAATGAAAATAATATTTTAACTGGCTGTATCACTTGTAATAAAAAAAGTCCGTTAGCTGAAGTTTCAAAATTTCCAATTGAAATAATTGTAGGGCCAGAATTTGTAACAGGAAGTTCAAGAATGAAAGCTGGAACTGCGCAAAAATTGGTGTTAAACATGATCTCGACAGCAACCATGATTCAACTTGGAAAAGTAAAAGGAAATAAAATGGTTGATATGCAACTCTCTAACAATAAGTTGATTGACAGAGGTGAAAAAATGTTAGTCACTGAATTAAATATAGACCAAAAAACAGCTAGTGAATTACTCAATAAATATGGAAATGTTAGAAATGCCCTCTTAAATTTTAAAAAATGAATACAGATATTAATTTATTTAAAAAAGGTTTAATTCACCTAGGAATTTTAATTTTGTTATTTATTATTTCTCCAATCGTTACTACAATGGGATTTAAAGGAATAAATAAGTTTAGTGAAAGTCCTCAAATTTACATTGCTTATTTATTAATTTTCTTAGGGATTTCATCTATTATTTTTTCAATTTACTTTGCTTTTAAGACTTTTTCAATATTGAAAAAAGTACTTTTCAATGAAAGCTAACTTTATAAATACCAATAAATTATAGAAAGTCATTCATTGGGAGTTTTGGTCCTCTTACATATTTTATATTCCAAAACGTGATGGGTTTAATTAAATACTGTCTTCAAAAAATTTTTTAAAAGAACGAAAACTAAACTTCTCATTTAAAAATGAGGAGTTTTTTTTATCTTATTAATTTCTTGTATTTTAACCTTTTAGGAATCAAATCACCACCCAAACGTTTTTTCTTATTCTCTTCATATTCAGAGAAAGAACCTTCAAAAAAGTATACTTGACTATCGCCTTCAAAAGCCAAAATATGCGTACAAACTCGGTCTAGAAACCATCTATCGTGAGAAATCACTACAGCGCAACCTGCAAAATTTTCCAAACCTTCTTCCAAAGCACGTAATGTATTTACATCCAAATCATTGGTTGGCTCATCTAACAATAAAACGTTTCCTTCTTCTTTCAAAGTCATTGCCAAATGCAAACGGTTTCTTTCTCCTCCTGATAAAGTGGACACTTTTTTATTTTGCTCGTTTCCAGAAAAATTAAAACGACTCAAATATGCTCTTGAATTAACTTGTCTTCCCCCCATCATCACTAATTCTTGGTTATCTGAAAAGTTTTCCCAAATAGATTTTTCATTGTCAATGTTTGAATGACTTTGATCTACATAAGCAATTTTAGCAGTTTCTCCCACTTTAAAACTTCCTTGATCAGGGTTTTCATCACCCATAATCATTTTGAAAATAGTCGTTTTTCCAGCACCATTTGGACCAATAATCCCTACAATTCCTGCCTGAGGAAGTGTAAAAGCCAAGTTTTCATATAATAATTTATCTCCGTAAGCTTTTGAAACATCAGTTGCATCAATCACAATTGTTCCCAAACGTGGTCCATTTGGAATATAAATTTCCAACTTTTCGTCCACTTGTTTTTGATCTTGACTTAATAGTTTATCATAATTCTGTAAACGCGCTTTTTGTTTGGTTTGACGGCCTTTTGCTCCTTGACGAACCCATTCCAATTCTCGTTCTAAGGTTTTTTGTCGCTTAGAAGCTGTTTTACTTTCTTGCGCCATTCTTTGAGATTTTTGGTCTAACCAAGAAGAATAATTTCCTTTCCAAGGGATGCCTTCTCCTCTATCCAATTCTAAAATCCATCCAGCAACATTATCTAAAAAATACCTATCATGTGTCACTGCAATCACGGTTCCTTTATACTCAGCCAAATGATGTTCTAACCAATGAACAGATTCAGCATCCAAGTGGTTTGTAGGCTCATCAAGTAATAAAATTTCGGGTTCTTGCAATAACAATCTACACAAAGCTACTCGTCTTTTTTCACCTCCAGAAAGTATTCCGATTTTTTTATCAGAGTCTGGAGTTCTTAAAGCATCCATTGCAATTTCGAGTTTAGTGTCTAATTCCCAAGCATTTGAAGCGTCAATTTTGTCTTGTAATTCAGCTTGTTTGGCCATCAATTTATCCATTTTATCAGGATCAGAATACACTTCTTCCAAACCAAACATGTCATTGATTTTGTTGTATTCATCTAAAATTGCCACAGTTTCTGCAACACCTTCTCTCACAATTTCCAAAACAGTTTTTTCATGATCTAATTGAGGTTCTTGCTCTAAATAACCTACTTTATAGCCGGGAGAAAACGTAACTTCACCTTGATAATTTTTTTCTACACCTGCAATAATTTTCAATAAAGTAGATTTTCCGGAACCATTTAAACCAAGAATCCCGATTTTAGCACCGTAAAAAAAACTTAAATAGATATCTTTTAATACTTGTTTTC
>ERZ888423.3591-NODE-3591-length-10011-cov-12.030133_pt1 | contig 10011 bp, 10 predicted proteins | sample MGYA00520523_ERZ888423 | MGnify/ENA primary metagenome ERZ888423 (study PRJEB32303, sample SAMEA104408611) | aquatic metagenome | biome: Brackish water; feature: Pelagic; material: water | place: Baltic Sea | collected 2014-06-08T10:24:00 | depth 30,27 m ...
CGCCCACCGTATGGAGCGCATCATGATCACTGTCAACAACTCGACTGACCTCACCGGTCAAGTGGCCCTCGTCACGGGTGCAACATCTGGCCTCGGCTGGCGCTTCGCCCAGGTGTTGGCCGCTTCCGGTGCATCCGTCGTCGCGACCGGTCGGCGTCAAGAACGGCTCGACGAATTGGTCGCAGCAATCGTTGCTGATGGTGGTCAGGCAGTGGGCGTCCCGATTGACATGACCGACGCCGAGAGCATCGTTGCGGCTGTCGACCAGGCCGAAGCGGCGTTCGGTGTTGTCACCATCCTCGTCAACAACGCAGGCATTCCTGACGCGCAACGGGCGCACAAGATGTCGCTCGAACTGATCGACAAGGTCATCGACACCAACTTGCGTGGCCCGTACATACTTTCCTGCGAAGTCGGCAAGCGCCTGATTGCAGCGAAGTTGCCGGGGCGAATGGTCAACATCTCTAGCATCTCGGCGACCAACTACGGCGGCGAAGGCGCCGCGCTGTACTCGATCACCAAAGCAGCCATTGCCCGCATGAGCGAGGCACTCGGTGTGGAGTGGGCGCGGTTCGGCATCAACGTCAATGCAATTGCCCCGGGGGCGTTCGAGTCGGAGATGATGGACGGCATGCTCGAACGGATGGGCGATATCAGCGGGCACTTCCCGCGCAAGCGGATCGGTCGACCGGACCAGCTCGACTCAACCCTGCTTTTCCTCTGTTCTCCAGCTTCTGATGCAGTGACCGGCACGATTATCAAGGTCGACGACGGCCAGAGTTCGCGATGACCGCCATGTCGAACGGCCAGAGCGGACTGCTTGATGGAAAGGTCGCGGTGATCACCGGCGCGGCGAGTGGCATGGGGCTCGCAACAGCGCAACGCTTCGTCGCGGAAGGAGCGAGTGTCGTCATTGCCGATTTCAACGCCGATGCCGGCGAGGCAGTTGCTCGTGAACTCGGCGACGCAGCGCGATTCGTCCGTTGCGACGTGGCGATTGATAGTGATGTCGCGTCGGCGGTCGCCCTTGCCGTCGAAGCATTTGGCCGGCTCGACATCATGTTCAACAACGCAGGCATCGGGGGAGCGTTCGGGCCGATCACCGAGATCGAGTCAGATGACTGGGATGCAACCTTTGCCGTTCTTGTCAGGGGCGTGTTTCTCGGAACCAAGCACGCCGCGCGTCTGCTGATCGATCAAGGCGACGGGGGCGTGATCATCAACACGGCATCGGTCGCAGGCCAGGGTGGCGGCGGTGGGCCACAGGCCTACTCGGCAGCCAAGGCTGGGGTCATCAACCTCACCGAGACAACAGCGATCGAACTGGCCCCGCATGCCATCCGAGTCAATGCCATCTGCCCGGGGATCATCTTCACCCCGCTGATGCACCATGGTGACGAAGCTGACGCCGAACGTGTGATGGCGGAGCTCCAGCCCTATCCCAAGCGGGGCGAGGGTGCTGACATCGCGGGCGCAGCATTGTGGCTGGCCGGGCCCGACTCGGCGTTCGTCACGGGTACGTCGATCACGGTCGACGGCGGGATCAGCGCAGCGGGTACCCGTCTGTTCGGGCGACTTAACGGGACGACAAAGCTCGATCGCGTTGTCGGTATTGCGCACGGTACGACTGGCCAGAAGCCGACGGTCCGCCGGCTCGACTGATCAGGTCGCGATGAGGGTCACGTCGTGGACGCCATCGTCAAACTCGCCGTGGCCTGGTAGGTATGGGCGCGGCGGTGAGACGTCGACGGTGCACCGACCTTGCTCAGCGAGTCGCTGGAGTACGGCGTCCATCTGGCGGCTATCCCACAGGTTGACGCGCTGTGTGAAGACGATCGGGCCACCGTGGCGAACGATGCGTAAGAACTCTCGAAGCACGGCCTCGGGCTCGGTGAGATAGCTGAAAACGCCGCCGCAGACGACGGCAAGGAAGCGCTGCGATGTGAATGGCAGCGGTTGGCTGAGATCAAGAACGTGCAGTTCTCGGTACACGGCGCGTTGCTTTGCGATGTTGATCGACTCGGAAGAGAAATCGGCGCCGATGACCGATGCGACACCGACGGCATCGAGCGCAAGGCCGATGAGGCCGGTGCCGCAGCCAGCGTCGAGCACGTCACCGTTGGTGGCGCCAGCGGCGGCAATGACCGCTGCGAGTCGGTCAGGAACCTCGTAGCCCCACGACTGCACGTCGGTGTCGTACGTCGCCACCCAGTCGTCGTAGACCTCAACGACTTCGGCCGGTGATGCGTCTGAGACGCCGGCCAGGCCCTGTCCGTCAGCGTTCATCGACAACGGCATGGGTTCAGGCGCTCGAGCCAGAGCGGGCAATGGCGTCGACGATCATTTGTTTCGCCTCTGCGGCATTACCCCAGTGATCAATCCGCACCCACTTGTTCGGTTCGAGGTCTTTATAGTGCTCGAAGAAGTGCTGGACCTGTTCAAGCGTGATTTCGGGAAGATCGGTGTAGTCGGCGACATTTTGGTAGCGACGGCTGACATGGCTGCTCGGCACCGCCAAGATCTTCTCGTCTTGGCCTGCGTCGTCTTCCATGACAAGAACGCCAACGGGGCGGCAGTTGATGACGCCTCCGGGGATGATCTCGCGGGTGTTGCACACGAGCACATCGATCGGGTCGCCGTCTTCGGACAAAGTGTGCGGGACGAAGCCGTAGTTGCCGGGATACCTCATTGGGGTGTAGAGGAATCGGTCGACGAACAGGGCGCCTGAGGCCTTGTCCATCTCGTACTTGATTGGTTCACCACCGACGGGTACTTCGATGATGACGTTGATGTCGTCGGGCGGCGTGTTGCCAGTGGGGATCTTGTCGAGCCGCATGACGTCACAGTACGCCACGCACCCGCCGGTGTTGTGGTCCGCTCGACCGTGTAGACCAACCAGATGGAAGTTGCCGAGCCGAGCGAGTCACCCCGAGCACTGCAGCTTGCGGCCCGCGTCGAGAAAATGGATCTGCCCACCACCGCACAGATCTGTGTAGTGGCCGCGCTCGCCACTATCGAGTTGCTGGACGACGAGCGAAGCCAGCCGGGCGGCGAATGGCATGAAGCCGTCGCTGCCTGGAACGGCGACCGGATCCGCAAGATCGTCCGCCGTGGCCGTGCATCAGCCTGGCGTCGAGCCCAAGAACCCGCTGGGGTGACTGCCGAGCGAGGCGGTGTGGAAGTGCGTGCCTTCGTTCCCAGTCGTCTGGACGAGGCTCCGGAACAGCTCGCCAAGCTCCAGATCCAGTCGTCGCCACTCGACGAAATTGAACCGATCGATGTCCTGCCAGACGTTTTCGGTCTGGTCATTGCCGTGACGCCGATGGTCGAGATGTCGTGGGGCAAGCAGGCTGCGCAGTGCGCCCACGCTGGCCAGTGGGCGTGGATGCGCTCCGACGGCGAGGTGGTGAGCCGATGGGATGCTGCGGGCAGGCCAATCACTGTGGTGCATCCGGATCGACGCCTGTGGGACGCGCTTGCTGAGAGCGCTCCCGTGCAGATCCACGACGGTGGATTCACCGAGATTCCGGCCGGCACAAAGACGGCGCTGGCTTGGTGGGTCGAACCGTTTTGACATGCCCGCATGTTCGCGGCGAACGATGTGGTCAAATGGCCGCGTGAACCGGGTCGAGATTGTCCATGACAACTTCTTACGACGAGTCGCTCAGGGCGACCTCCCGGAGCGGGTTGGTACAGCGACGCTCGACGATGCACAGCTCACTGCTGACGAACTCGTATCGCTCTTTGAGGCGCAGGTGCTCAGCCGGCACCTCGACCGCGCGGCGCGAGACATGCAGGCCCGCGGATTCGGCTTCTACACGATTGGTTCGTCCGGGCACGAGGGGATGGCAGCAGTTGCTGGAGCACTGCGCCCAACCGACATGGCCTTCGTCCATTACCGCGATGCTGCGTTCCAGATTGCGCGATCTGGCCAGGTCGGCGTCGACCCGATGCGCGACATGTTGCTCAGCTTCACCACGTCCATCGACGACCCGATTTCGGGTGGTCGGCACAAGGTGTTGGGCTCGGCCGACCTGGCAATGCCACCGCAGACGAGCACGATTGCATCGCACCTTCCGAAAGCGGTCGGCACGGCGTATTCGATCGGCCTCGCCAAACGGGTGAAGCCGGAGCATCAGGTTTTGCCCGACGACTCGGTGGTGATGTGCAGCTTTGGTGATGCCTCGCTCAACCACGCGAGTGCTCAAGCGGCAATCAACACCGCCGGTTGGACGGCGTATCAGGGCGTTCCGCTGCCGCTGATCTTCGTATGCGAAGACAACGGGCTGGGTATTTCGGTGAAGACGCCGGCCAACTGGGTTTCTGCATCGATGTCGGGCCGTGCCGGCATCGAGTATGTCGCCGGTTCAGGGCTCGATCTGCTCGATGCAACAGTGGCGACGCAACGCGCCGCGCACGTTGCTCGACGGCAACGCCGGCCCGTGTTCTTGCACCTCTCCTGTGTCCGTCTGTATGGCCATGCTGGTGCCGATGTGGCGTCGAGTTATCTGTCCATGGAGCGCATTGAAGACGATGAGGCGAACGATCCGCTGCTGCACACTGCTCGGCTACTCGCTGAGTTCAGCGATCTGTCGCCGACCGATGTGCTCGATCGTTACCGGAGTGTCGGCGCCGAGGTCGATCGGGCGGTGGACGCCGTGGCCGGTACACAGCGGCTCCAAACGGCCGACCAAGTGATGGCCAGCATTGTCCCGCCCCGGCGGATAACCGAGTCCGCCACGGTGCTGAACGTCAAAGATCGGGCCGAAGTGTTCGGCGCGCACGAGATGCGCCTGATGAGCGAACCTCAGCATCTGGCAAAGTTGCTGAACTGGGCGTTGACCGACGAGTTGCTGCGGCACCGCGAGATCGTCCTTGCGGGCGAAGATATCGGGGCCAAGGGTGGCGTGTACGGCGTGACCCAGCGGCTCCAGAAACGGTTCGGCGCCCATCGGGTGATCGACACCATCCTCGACGAGCAGTCGATTCTTGGCATGGGCATCGGCCTGGCGCACAACGGGTTCATTCCAATCGTTGAGATCCAGTTTCTCGCGTACTTGCACAATGCCGAGGACCAACTGCGCGGTGAGGCAGCGACGTTGTCGTTCTTTTCGAATGGGCAGTTCACCAACCCCATGGTGGTCCGCATTGCGAGCCTCGGATACCAGCGCGGCTTCGGTGGCCACTTCCACAACGACAACTCGATCGCAGTGCTTCGCGACATTCCGGGCCTTGTGATCGCCTGTCCGTCGAACGGCGTCGACGCTGTGCTGATGTTGCGGGAGGCCGTGCGCCTGGCACGAGAGGAGCAGCGCGTCGTCGTCTTCCTCGAACCGATTGCTCGGTACATGACTCGAGATCTCCATGCAGACGGCGATGACCGGTGGGCAGGCCGGTATCCCGACATGATTGTCGAGCCGATCACGATGGATCGAATTGCGGTGCGCGGTACCGGTACCGACGTCGCCATTGTCACCTACGGCAACGGGGTGTTTTTGGCCGAACAGGCTGCGGAGATTTTGCGGTCCAAACACGGCGTTTCCTGCCGAGTTGTCGACATGCGCTGGCTCGCGCCATTGCCGATTGACGCGATCGTCGCATCGGTCGAACGGTGCGCTCAGGTCCTGATTGTCGACGAATGTCGCGAAACGGGTTCACAGAGCGAAGCGCTGATGGCGCATCTCGGTGAGCGGGCCGTTACGAACATGTCTCGCTTGTGTGCGACCGACTCCTTCATCGCTACCGGCCCAGCTTCTGGTGTCACGTTGCCGAGTTGCGATTTGATTGTCGATGCCGTACTCACAGGCCGGGCGGAGCCGACCTGAGCACGACACTCGGTCGACCGGATTACTTGGTCGAACGGCGTGCCAGTGAAACGTGTGATGATCGAGAGATTGTGTCGAACGCCTGTTGGCTCGGACCGGTCTGGGCTCCGGGGTGTTGGCGCACCCAATCGTTCACCTTGCCGAACAGGAGCCGGCTGGATGCGGGCTTCTGCGGTGACTGCACTGCGGGTTGCTTGCGCTCTTTCAACGATGTGGGGATTCCCATTTTCGGACTCTCTTTCGGGGTGTTCAATTAGGGGGTGGTTAACTGCTGAAAAGCGTAGTGTCGGTGGGGTGAAGCAAGGTACGCATCTTTCGGCACGAGGTATCCGGTTTTCGGATGTCTGATTTCGACCGGAATCTCCCGCCCCTTGCAGCTCTCGTGCCGTTCGAGGCGGCATTCCGGCATCGAAACTTCACTCGTGCTGCCCGTGAACTCCACCAGTCCCAGGCCACGGTCAGCAGGCGAATCCGCGAACTCGAGGCCGACTTGGGTGTCAGCCTTTTCAAACGACACCGCCACGATGTGACGCCGACCGCCGACGGCGAACTGCTCGCAGCGTCGGTGCGCCTTTCGCTCAGCGAACTCTCGGCAACGGCCGATCTGATTCGTCGGCGCGCAGCTGGCAACGACTCGATCACGATTCTCACGAGTCTGTCGCTGGCGACGGCGACCGTGGCCCCCATTCTCGGCGAGTTTCACCGCACCCATCCCGATGTGAATATCCGAGTGCTTGCCTCGAACGATCTGGTCGCCTCCACGGACGAGTACTTCGACCTGGCGTTGGGCTACGGGCCCAGCGAGTCCAGCTTGTTTAACGTCGAGTTCATCGCCGATGACGCCGTGTTCCCTGTCTGCTCACCAACGTTCGCAGCGCAACTTCCTACACCGGTCACGCCAGCCGACCTTGCAGTGCTGCCGCTGCTCCATGTTGATTACGTGGATCCCGGCTGGACCACATGGCAGGACGTTCTTTCGTCGGCCTTGGTCGTCGAGCCCGGCAGCATCAAGACAGTGGTTTTCACGTCGTATCAAGTGTGCCTTGACGTCGCCGAGCGCGACGGCGGCGTTGCACTGGGGTGGGAGCGTTCGGTTCGACCGCGGATCGACGCGGGAACCTTGGTGCGCGTTCCCGACATCACGATCCCGCACGCGGGCAGAATCAATGCGTATTTTCCAATCCGGACCGCCAGGAATCTTCATGCTGTCGAGTTCGTCGCCCTGCTCAAGCGGATCCTTGCGGACGACCCAGCGGGCGCTTCGTCGACAGACGAATAGACGTCTGCCAGCCCGGTGTCAGCCGGTGTCGCGAGCAATGTCGATTCGGGCCGCCAGTACGTCGACCTCGTTAAGGGTGTCGACGAGCTGCGCCTGCACTCGGTTCAACGCCACCTTGATTTCATCGAGGTCGTCGGTGGAGGTTGGTTCGTCGCCATGCCCCACGATCAACCAGGACAGGCTGACACCCAAGATTCCCGCGAGGGAGGCCAGTCGATTGCTGCGTGGTGACGCACTGCCGTGCTCCCACTTCGCGACGGTTGACGCCTTCACACCCAATTGATTCGCGATCTCTGCCTGCGTGCGGCCAGCGGCGACGCGCGCCTCAGCCATTCGCGAACCAACATCGTTGGCGGAATCTTCGATCCCTCGGGGTTGCGCATCCAGGTCGCCGTCGAGGAAACGTTGCAGTGAGTTGGTCGGTTGCTGTTGAGTCATTCGTACATCCAAGTTGGGGTGGACTCACGACCATAGGGAGCGATCCACCGAGTTGACAACGACAAGCCCATTCGGCCGACCGTCAAAACGGGGACGGATCGACGACGTTTCTGCTGACTCGCGCTCGGCAGGTTTGGACGGAAAACAACTCAGCAGGGCGTCAGCGGGTACACATGAGTCATGGCCGGTTTTACCAACACCAACGTTTCTGACCAGTCCGGACGGACGATTCTCATCACCGGGGCAAACACCGGCCTCGGCTTTGAGACAGCGAAGGTGCTCGCAGCGCAGGGCGCCCGCGTGCTGCTCGGTTGCCGGTCGCTCGACAAGGCCAACGCAGCAATCAATGCCATTCGTGTCGATGTCTCCGACGCCGACCTCGACGTCATCCAAATTGACCAGGCCGACCTTTCCAGTGTGCGCGACGCAGCTGCTCAGGTGAACGAGGAGGCCCGGCTCGACGTGCTCGTGAACAACGCCGGGATCATGATGCCGCCGAAGGAGATGACTGTCGACGGGTTCGAGTCGCAGTTCGGTGTGAACCATCTCGGCACGTTCGCACTTACATCGTTGTTGCTACCGAAGCTTGGCGAACAGCCCGATGCCCGGGTTGTTGTGACGAGCAGCATTGCGCACCGCGGTGCAAAGATTTTCTTCGACGACATCAATGCGCAGAGCCGCTACCGGGCACAAGATCGTTACGGGCAGAGCAAGCTTGCCAACTTATTGTTTGCATTCGAACTTGATCGGCGGCTGCGACGAGCACGGTCATCGACCATTGCGGTTGGTTGCCACCCGGGCATCGCCGACACTGAACTGGCGCGGCACCTGCCGTCGCTCGTTCGGTTCGCGGTCCCGCTGTTCCGCCCGTTTTTCAACTCAGCAGCGGAAGGCGCATGGCCCACACTGATGGCTGCAACTGCGCCAGGCGTCGAAGGTGGCGAATACTTTGGCCCGACACGACGCAGCGAAACTGCTGGCCCAGCAGGCAAAGCGCAGGCTTCATCGGTGGCCCGTGACGGGGCGCTCGCCGCAGAGCTGTGGGAACTGTCGATCGAGATGACCGGTATCGATCCGGCTCTGCCTGGCAACGAAACGTCCGGTGACCAAAACTAGGCGAGCAGCATCAGTTTGGCTCAGCAGCCGAGGGCATCGGCGAGCCCCTGCGGGTTGGCAACACTGACCCACAGCGCCGAGTGGCGGCGCGGTCCAATGACCTTGGGAATGCGCTCGACAAACTCGATGCACAGACCTTGGTGATGGTTCGTCCCGAAGGTGAGACCATCGTCAGCGAAACTCAGCCGCGGACCAACTGCGGTGTACCAACGATGTGGGCCCGTGATCTTGGTCTGGTCGATGTTCGAAAGTGGCGTCTCTGTCGATAGGAAACCAAACGTCGCTCGGAACGTGCCGCCGCCATCTGGATTGCGAGTCACGGTGACACCGTCGTTGGCGCCGACGCGCATCGCAACGAACATCGGGGTCCAACGCTTGTCAAACCGGTAAGGAAAGAAGTCGCTCACAGACTGAGCCTGCCACCTGAACGGTTCGCATGCGCTGCGTTGCTGACGGTCAGGGTCGGAACGTTGCGGCGATGTGGGAATCACCGAAGCGTCCGACGATCGACATTCCGGCGGCTGGCGGCACGAGGCCCGTGCAGGTTCCGGTGATGACCAGCTCGCCAGCAGCGATCGGTGTGCCCCATTCGATTGCCTTGCGTGCAACGTATTGCAGCACGTTGAGTGGGTGCCCAAGTGCGCTCGCACCAGTTGCGGCGACTTGCTCGGTGCCATCGATGTCGAGCGCCACGACGAGCTGATCGAGCGCTCTGATCTGGTTCACGTTGAGGCCAAGCGAGCTGCCCCGAACAATGACCGACGACACGGCGTTGTCAGCAATCAGGCTGGGAGCGCCAGGGCGAACCAAGTCGGTAAAGCGCGAGTTGACGAGTTCGAAGCAGCCAACGACGTCGACCAGTGAGGAGAGTTCGAGCGGGTCGTCCGGTATCTCGGTGAGGTCGCAGAGTGGGATGAAACCAATTTCGACCTCGACACCTACTGGCCCGGCGAACCACTCGCTGAGCGAAATGTCTGCACCGTCGGTGAGCACGCGATTGAGGTGCGGCCGCCCGACGAAGGGGGCGTCGATCCCTAAGAATTTCTGCCCCATGGCGCTCGTGGCGCCGACTTTCCAGGGGCCGAGCTGCACGCCGCTCAGCCGATGGCCGGCCTGCTGAATGGCGTAGCCCTCCTCGACGTTGCTCGGCTTGATCTCGTCGGGAAGGCTCTCTATTGGCTGGCGATCGTTGAATGCCTTGAGCAGTATCTGCGCCGCCTGGTCGGCGGTATTCATGGCTGTGCCCGTCTCATCGCTGTACTCACTCGGGCAGTTTCACTGGTGGACATCGGTCACGGCGAGTCAGTCGAGTGCAAGATCGGAGTGCTCGTGTCACTAAGTTCGCGACCGCAC
>ERZ888423.3592-NODE-3592-length-10010-cov-5.025515_pt1 | contig 10010 bp, 6 predicted proteins | sample MGYA00520523_ERZ888423 | MGnify/ENA primary metagenome ERZ888423 (study PRJEB32303, sample SAMEA104408611) | aquatic metagenome | biome: Brackish water; feature: Pelagic; material: water | place: Baltic Sea | collected 2014-06-08T10:24:00 | depth 30,27 m ...
CGTCGTCGGTCGGATCCAGTCGGTGACCAACCGTCTGCCGACAGGCCGCGACGCATCAGCCCCGAATCGGGTTCTTGTAGGTGTCGAGGTAGGTGATCTCCTCGACCGGTGGCCGGTTGGCCGGCTTGAAATCGGTGCCCAGGGTGTAGGCCACGGGAAGGAGGCCGGCCTGGCTCAGATGGTCGGGAATGCCGAGCAGCTCGGCCGACTCGGCCTCGGCACCGAGGTGCAGCGTGGTATAGCAACTCCCGAGACCTCGGCTGCGAAGTGCCAGCTGGAAGCTCCACATGGCCGGGATGATCGAGCCGAAGAGGCCGGCTGCGCTGTTGGTGCTCTCGTCATCGAGTCGTCCGATGATGAGGGGGATCACCATGACCGGCACCTCCCCGAGCTTCTCGGCCAGGAAGTTGGCCGAGTCCATGACTCGACCGGTCTGGCTGGCAGCGTCGGCGGTCTTGGCTGCTTCGGCCAGGTAGGCGCCACCGATGCGACGGTAGATGTCGGCCAGCGCTTCCTTCTTCTCCGGATCACGCACCACCATCCAACGCCAACCCTGGCGATTCGAGCCGGTCGGGGCCTGGACTGCGAGTTGCAGGCACTCGAGCAGAACATCGTCGGGGACCTCGCGTTCGAAGTCGAGACGCTTGCGGACAGCGCGGGTGGTCGAGAGAAGAGCGTCGGTTTGGGCCAGGTCGAATTCCATGCCGTGAGTCTGCTGGCTGTCGGCGAGGTTGACCAATCACCTGCGCTTCGGAACTAGGAGGCCAGGGCTTCTTCGAGATATTGACCGAAGCTCCGTCGATTCGTGCCGATCGGCCGGCCTGCGGTGGTCGAGGATCGTCGGGGTTGGACGTCGGAACAGCTGCGGGGAGTCGGTCGAGGGCGGTTGTCGGAGACGTCGAGGAACACCTGGCGCGAGCCGGTGCTGGACCGCGACGTCACGGGGGAGGTGTGAGGTGCGGTGGCGTGGGCTGCCATCTCGGTCAGTGCCGACCGGGCTTCGACGAGACGTCGGAATGCCAACGCATCGCCCTGATGGCGATCGGGGTGAAGGTTCTTGGCCAGCGTTCGAAACGCAGCCTGGATCTCGCGTTGTCCTGCCTGTGGCGACACGCCGAGTACGGCGCGCGCAGTGGTTCCGTCCATGGAGCCATCTTCCGTGATGTGCAAACGGCAGATCCTTCTGCCTCCCCCAGCGTCGACGCCGATGCGTCCGGCATGAGCAGCGGAACCCCCCGCATCCGCCCGTCTCGCCAACGGAGGTGCGAGAGCGCCACCCAGCGTCGCTCTCGCACCGACGTACGGGATGCTTTAGGGTCGGGGGATGCCGAGCGACCGTGAGACCGTCGAAGCCTTGCTCCAGGCCGCAGGAGTGCGTCCGCCCGAGGACGAGATCGAACGCCTGGCCCAGCTCTACCCCGGGCTGCGAGCGTCGGTCGATCGATTCCACGAGGTCGCCACCGGCGACGAAGTCCAGGCTGCCGTCTACCGGGCCGCGGATCTCTGATGGGAGACGAGAACGGCACGACGGCGCCCTGGACCGTGCAGTCGGCGGGCATCGCGTTGCGAGACGGTTCGGTCACCGCCGTGCAGCTGGTGCAAGACCTCCAGGCCGCAGCCGACGTCCTCGATCCGCAGCTGGGAACCTGGCTCGTTCGTTTCGACGAACAGGCGTTGCAGGCGGCCGAGGCCGCCGATCGCGAGCTGTCGGCGGGGGTCGATCGGGGTCCCCTGCACGGCATTCCGCTCGGGATCAAGGACATCATCGCCACGGACGAGGGACCCACGACAGCACAGAGTCTGGTCCTCGATCCGACGTGGGGCGATCAGGGAGACGGGCCGGTCATCACTCGTCTCCGTCAGGCCGGCGCCATCGTCATGGGCAAGACCACGACCATGGAGTTCGCCATCGGGCGCCCGGACTTCGCAAAACCCTTCCCAATCCCTCGCAACCCATGGAATCTCGATCGGTGGACGGGGGGCTCGAGTTCGGGAACCGGCAACGGCGTGGCATCGGGTCAGATCCTCGCTGGTTTGGGTACCGACACTGGCGGCTCGATCCGTTTGCCTGCCGCCTACAACGGGATCTCCGGTCACAAGCCAACCTTCGGATTGGTACCGAAATCGGGATGTGTCCCGTTGGGCCTGAGCTATGACCACATCGGCCCCATGGCTCGCTCGGTCTGGGATTGTGCGGCCATGTTGTCGGTCATGGCCGGCCCCGATCCCTCGGATCGCACCAGCATGGCGCGTCCCGACGGGGTCGCCCCTTCGCTCACGGGCTATCTGGACCGACTCGATCAAGGTGTCGCTGGGTTGAAGATCGGACTGGTCACCAATCGCCGAGTGGCCGACGGCAGCTCACCGATCACGAGGGCCGTCTTCGACGCCGCCGTCGGGGTGATGACATCACAGGGAGCCGAGATCGTCGATTTCGAGGTCCCGTTGTACGACGAGCTGTGCGTGGCGGCCTTCGTCGCTCTCGAAGCCGAGGCGTTCGCCTGGCACCGGCCGATGCTGGCGAAGCGCTGGTCCGACTATGGCCGCCCGACCCGAATGACCATCATCCAGGGCGCCCTCGTCAGCGCCGGTGATCTGGTCCAGATCGAACGGGTCCGGCAGGTCGCCCGCCGGCAATTGCTGCAGAAGATGGATGCTCGGGGCATCGATCTGTTGGCCAGTCCCACGACCGGGTATGCGGCCACTCCGTTCTCGGGAGCCGAGCGTGAGGCGCTGTCCCAACGAGCACTGCACACGCCGGCCTGGAACACCACCGGGTTTCCTGCGCTGTCGGTGCCGATGGGGTTCGATGCCGATCATCTTCCGCTCGGACTGCAGATCATCGGGCGACCCTGGGCCGACGACTCCGTGCTGGCCGCCGGTCATGCCTACCAGGGGAACACCGACTGGCATCTCCACCAGGCGCCGCACCACGCCTGAAGGGTGGTCAGTTGATGCCGGTGTCCTTGGTGTCGGTGCCGGAGCGAAGCATGGCGCCGGGGCGGTTCTCGGTGAACTCGCCGCCGGCCGCGATCTCCGCACCGTTGCAGAAGACGTGGTCGAAGCCATCGGCTCCGCCATAGAGACGCCAAGCCCCTCCCGGCAGGTCGTATCTGGCCTGCGGTGGATGCACGGCGATGGTTTGGGGATCGATCACGTTGATGTCGGCGTGGAAACCTTCGGCCAGCTGCCCGCGATCCTGGATGCCATACATCTGTGCCGGCTGGTCGGTGATGTAGTTCACGGCCTGTTCCCAGCTGATCAGATCTCGCTTCTTCACCGCTGACTCCAGCATCGAGGTGGTGGCGTTGAACGTGGTGAGCAGATCCAGGTGGGCACCGGCGTCGGTGCCCCCGACCATGGTGCGCTCGTCGGCCCAGATCTCCGTTCGCAGCTGCCATGTCTCGTCGTCGTCGCCTCGGACCGGGGAGTAGAGTCCGGTCTGGAGTCGATCGTTGACCACGATGTCGCAGAGGACGTCGAAGGTGCTGCGGCCCTCGTCCTCGGCGATCTCGCCGATCGTCCGGCCCTGATACTGCTGGTTCTCCTCGGAGAAGACCTCGCCGACTCGGAGGACACCCCATTTGGCGATGCCACGCAGTGGGCTCGGTCCCTGAGCCAGTTCGTCGAGCTCTCGCCGCTTGCCGGCATCGGCCAGCATCTCCAGCTTCTCGTCGGCTGGAAGGGCCATGGGTTCGCGCCAGCCATTCAGGGCATCGAGGACGAAGCCGTTCTCGAACGAGAGTCGCGTGGTCAGCGGGCTCGGCACGGTGAGGGCAATGACCTTGCCACCATGGGCCTTGGCGTAATCGCCGGCGCCCAGGTTGTTCTCCATCACCTCGAGCTGCTTGGGTGAGGTGCTGGCTGCGATCAGATTCCAGTTCAGCGGCCGATTGGCCGCGGCCGACATGCGAGCAATGAGCTCGATGCGGTCCTGGGGAAAGCGGCCGACGGCCGGAATGAACTCGAGCGAGGTTCCCTCGAAGTCGGCGCAGACTCGGGACAGCTCGACGAGCTCTTCCTCGGAGCAGTGCCGTGACGGCACCGGTTGGCCGTTGGGATCGTTGTGCGTGGTCGCCCACGATGACGAGAACCCGAAACCGCCCTCCTCGATGGACTTGGCGAGCAGCTTCTTCATGGCGTCAAGATCTTCGGGCGTGGCCTCGTTTCCGACGGAACGCTCGCCCATCACCAACCGCCGTAGCGCGCTGTGTCCGACCATGAAACCGGTGTTGATCGACAGGGTGCCGTCGAGTTGGTCGAGCCACTCACCGAAGCTGGCCCAGTTCCATGGCACACCCTGTTGCAACGATTCGAGAGGCATGCCCTCGACCCGCGACAGCATCCGCATCAGGTAGTCGCCGTGCTCGGGGGCCAAGGGAGCAATGGTGAAACCACAGTTGCCGCCGATGATGGTGGTGATGCCGTGCAGGGGCGAAGGACTGAGCGTCGAGTCCCAGTGGGCCTGCGCGTCGTAGTGGGTATGGATGTCGATGAACCCCGGCGTCACCATCTTGCCGGTGGCATCGATGGTGCGAACCGCGTCCCCGTCGATCGAGCCGATCGTCGCGATCCTGTCGTCGACGATGCCGACATCGGCGACCCGACGTTCTGCGCCGGTCCCATCGACCACCGTGCCGTTCTTGATGATGACGTCGTACATGAGATGACCCCCTGGTTGTGCTCAGACACTAGAACCGCAACGGCCGGTCTGCAGAACTGGTTCGATGATCGGCCAATTTGGCTGATCATTGCCCACCACATGCGTTCTGGCGTTGCTCGCCGACGCTGCCGGCGGTCACGGCCGCCGGAACGCCCTCAGGCGGCGACGGTTGCTTTGCGCACCTCGCGGAACGGGACGTCCTTGTCGATCTCGGGTTCCTTGGGAAGACCGAGCACTCGCTCACCGATGATGTTGCGTTGGATCTGATCGGTGCCGCCGCCGATCGAGGTGAAGAAGGCGTTCAACAGGGCGTAGGTGGCATCAGCGGCGGCCGCTGAATCCTCACCGGCCAACATCCCCTCGGCACCGAGCAACTCGGTTTGCAGAGAGCCGGCGGTGTGCAGAATGCCCGACATGGCCAGCTTGCCGAGCGAGACGATGGGCGACGACGTGCCCTGCTCCAGCAGGGCCTTGGCTCGATCACCGTTCTGGGTGTTGACGACGCGCATGGCGTGGAGTCGGGCCACCCGTTGGCGGAACGAGGGGTCGTGCGCATTTCCGGTGGTGCGTGCAACTTCCAGCAGCGACAGGTCGGGGATCGGGGCGCTGGCCTCGTCGTCGGCCGAACGCACCGCATCCGTTGCCGCCTGGGTCGCTCGTCGTTTGAATGCCTGACCCATCACGGCTCGCTCGTAGGCCAGCGCGGTCTGCAGCACCATCCATCCTTCGCCCGGACCGCCGAGTCGATTGTCGTCGGGGACTCGGGCGTCGGTCAGGAAGACCTCGTTGAACCTGGCATCGCCCGTCGCCTGGCGCAGGGCTCGGACCTCGACACCGGGTTGCCGCATGGGCAGGAAGAAGAAGGTGATGCCGCGATGCTTGGGCACGTCCCAGTTGGTGCGAGCGATCAAGAGCGCAAAGTCTGCTTGCCGCCCGGCCGAGGTCCAGACCTTCTGACCGTTGACCACCCATTCGTCGCCGTCACGTTCGGCTCGGGTCTGGATACCGGCCAGGTCCGAGCCCGCGCCGGGCTCGGAGTAGAGGAGACACATGTTGATACGGCCCAACATCAGTTCGCGCAGGTGCGCGGACTTGAGTGCGTCCGAACCGCGGGCCAGCACGGTGTTGGCCCACAAGTTGCTGACGTCCTGACCCGACCCCGGTGCGTCGACTCGACGGAAGGCATCGGCTACCAGTTGGCTCTCGGCCGGCGTGACACCCTGCCCGTACCACTCGGTCGGCCAGCCGGGAGCAGCCCAGCCGGCGTCGATGACCATCTCCAGCCATTCGTCGGTCGGAATCGCCGGATCCCAATTGGCGTCGAGCCAGGCCGTGGCCCCGACGACGAGATCGGAGGTCGACTCCTCCGCCATCAGTCCCAGGCCTGCAGGACGGGAAGAACCTCTTTGGCGAAGAGTCGCATGCTCTTCTCGGCCTCGTCCATCGAGATGCCGCCGTAGCGGAAGCAGGTGGCCAACTCGAACGGGCCGAGCAGCTCTCGGCGAGCCTCGAACTGGGCCAACACCTCGTCGGGTGTGCCGTGGGCGGTTGCCTTCATGAAGCCTTCGAGGAAGCCGCTCTCGCCGATCTTCTGGAGCACGCGTGCTGCCTGGGCGTAGGCGTCGTACCCCTCGGTCTCGGCGAAATGGTCACCCAGGACCTCGTAGTGCTCCAGCACGCTGGCCAGATAGAGACCCATGTGGTGGTTGGCCAACTCCTCGGCCCGGGCCGAATCCTCGTGACACAGCATGAAATCGGCCGTCATGGGCGGGGGAGCGTCGACCCCGTTGAATTCCTTGAACAGTTCGCGATAACGGGTGATGGCGGGCATCCGCGAGTCCCACGAGCGGTCGGCGAACATCACCATGCGGGCCCCGAGGCGGGCCGCCGATTCGACCGAGTCGTCGGAGCTGGCGACGGCATAGAGACGATCGCTGAAGCTGCGTTCGGGTCGGGGCCGGATCTCGGTGCGAGGCTGCGGGTAGTACTCGCCGTCGCCTTCGATGAACCCCGTCTCCAACGCTTCCTTCACCATCATCGAACCTTCGTCGAAACGGCCTCGGCTCTCGCTCATCTCGATGCCGCGGAAGTTCGCGTACTCTCGGCGTGACAACCCCCGGCCCATGCCGAAGCGCACTCGACCATCGGCGAGATGGTCGAGCATGGCGATCTTCTCGGCCACCCGCAGCGGTTCGTTCCACGGCATGATCACGGCCGCCGTGCCCAAGTCGATTCGCTCGGTGGCCGCAGCCAGATAGGACAGCAGTTGCGTGTTGTCGGGGCAGAAGGAGTAGTCGAAGAAGTGGTGTTCGGCCGGCCAGATGACGTCGAAGCCCAGCTCCTCGGCCATGAGCGCCAGCTTGATCTCGTCCTTGTAGACCTGTCCGTCGGTGATCCCGTCCCAGCCAGCGCTGGCGAACACCAATTGCATTCCTACATCCACGGTTCGACTCCTGTCGTCATGGCTCGTGTCGCACGAGCACGCCCAGGACCGAACCTAGTCCGATCGCTCGACCTGGTTGTAGTTGTGGGGGTTGCGTCGCCGATCATCGATCAGCATCACCAGACCGATGGCCAACAACAGCAGACCGATCCCGATGAGGTAACGGCTGTCGGCACCGGTGAAAGCCAGGGTTCCCGGGACCGAGTCGACGACAGCAGTCACGGTGAAGTTCAGCGTTGCGATCGAACATGCCATCGGCGAACCGTTGTCACAGATTCGGATCTCGGCGGTGTAGTCGCCCGGAGTGGTCGCCGTGCCGGAGAACGAGCCATCCGGGTTGAGGGTGATCCCGGGGGGCACCGAGCCGGAGGTGACGGTGACGGTCGCGTCGTGGAGCTCCGGGTCAGGCAGTACAAGCGGCCCAGGCCGTTGGCCGACCGCGAGCACGAAGTTGTTGGTCGATGCCAGCACGGGGGGCTGATTCGGAGGCACGGTCACGGTCACGGTGGCGGTGGCGCAGTTGGCCGGAACGACCAGAGCGTTGGCCGACACGGTGAGTCCAGCGCTCATCGAGCACACGGTGTAGGTGAATCGGTCCGTGCCCACATAGTCGTGGTTCGGCGTGTAGGTGACGGTGCCATTGGCGTTGATGGTCACGGTGCCGTTCGACGGTTGGGTGATGCCCCGGATCGTGAGCAGCGTGGCCGGTGCGGTGGTGTCGTTGCCGTCGACATCGATCTGGATGGCGGTGTTGACCGGTGTCGTTCGCACGTCATCGACGGCTGTCGGGGCCGGTTTGTCGGTGAGCGGTAGGTCTGCGGTCAGATCGGTGGCGCCGGGAGCGAGCACGACGGTGGCGCTCAGCGGAACGCTGAGTTCGATCGGCACGGTGGCGGTGTCGATGCTCAGCAGATAGCGGCCAGACGGGAGGTGGTCGAATCGGTAGCTTCCGTCGGGAGCAGTGACGGTGGAGAAAACCAGGTCATCGGCGGTTTCGGCTGCCCCGTCGGGGCCGAACCATCGGGCGATCACGCCGATGCCCCCCATGAGCGGTTCACCGGCGGCGGGAAGTCCGTCACCATTGGAGTCCAACCAGACGATGTCGCCGATGGCGCCGCTGCCGGTGACACCGAAGTCGAGGCTCGATGGGGCGGTTGCGCCACCGAGGGTGATCACGGTCGAGCGATCGAGGGTGGCGTCGGGGTCGAAGGTGTTGATCGAAACACCGGACGGGAGTCCGGCCGATCTGACCGCCACGGTGTAGATCCCGGGTGGCAGACCGGTGGCCGAGTACGAACCGTCGGTAGCCGTCGGCACGCTGAACAAGAGATCGTCCGCGGTACCCACTGCTCCGTCGGGTCCATGCCAGATGACGTCGACGATGGCGGTCGAGATCGGGAGATCCTCAGGGTCGTTGACGCCATCGGCGTCCACATCGAAGATGACCCGTCCGCTGAGCTGGTCGAGACCGACCAGTCCGAAGTCGACCGACAGATCGCTGCTGGCTGACACCAACGGGACGGCCGCTGGGTCGTTGGCGGTCGTCAAGCCATAGCCGGATGGAACGGTCACGTCGACGGTGTAGCTGCCGGGAGCCAGACCATCGAAGATGTAGGAGCCGTCGAGGTCGGTGATGACGGTTGCGATGACGAGCGCGCTGGCGTCGCGAAGATCGACACGCACGCCGGGCAGACCCGGCTCGTCGGGATCGTGGACGCCGTTGCCGTCGAGATCGACGAACACGGTGTCGCCGATGCGAACCGGTTGGTACAGGCCTACGCCGAGATCATCGATGCGCCCACCCGACGCCACCAGAATCGGGGAGGTCGAGCCGCTGATGTCGATGTCGGAGTCCGTGGCGTCGGGGCCGACATCGACCGTCGTCAGTATCCAACCGGGTGTGACCACGGGACGGACCGTGTAGGTGCCGGGGACCACGTCGATGAAGGAGTACCTGCCGTCGGCGGCCGAGGTCGTGGTGGCGACCACCGATCCGGAGTCGTCGATCAGGTCGAGGTCGACCGACCCCAGACCGGGGTCACCCACCGATGTACCTTCGCCGTCGACGTCGGTGAAGACCAGGCCATGCAGCTCGCCGGGCGCCACGAACCCGAGGTCGGCGGTGGACAATGACTGGTCCGAGACCACGGTGACGTCGATGGGGCCGTTGGTGGCGATCACGCCGGCCGGGAGGCTGGTCGGAACGGCTGTCACCGTGTAGCGGCCGGGATTGACGGCGTTGAAGACGTAGTTGCCGCCGGGTCCGGTCACCGCAGTGGCAACCACCGAGTCGGTGTCGTCTCGCAGTTCGAGGGTCACGCCGCTCGAGCCGCTCTCGGTGCCGTCCTGCACGCCGTTGCCGTTGGTGTCGGTGAAGACCGTGTCGCCGATTCGGGCGGTGGTGGCGAAGCCGAAGTCGAGGGTCCGGTCGGTGGCAGCGGAGACCACGGTGCGGACGAGGCTGTCGGCGGTCGTGGCCACGAGGGCGACTCCGGAGTTGGTGCCGACAGGAAGGGTCGAGCCGACGACGTCGACGGTGTAGGTGCCGGGATCGAGGCCGGTGAAGCTGTAGTCGCCGTTGGCGTCGGTGGTCACGATGACGGGCGCACCGGCACCGGTGAGGCGAACGTCGACACCGACCAGTCCGGGTTCACCGGGGTCTTCGATGCCGTCGCCGTCGAGGTCGTGCCAGAGACGATCGCCGAGAACACCGGTGGTGAAGGCACCGAAGTCGACATCGGTGCGGTCTTCTCCCGGGGTCAGGCTGATCGATCGAGTTGTGGGGGTCGATGCCGTGTAGCCGGTCGGCACCGTGGCCAGATCGAGCCGAACGTGTAGCTGCCGGATGGGATGCCGGCGAACAGATAGGAGCCGCTGCCGGTGGTGATCGCGGTGTCGACGAGG
>ERZ888423.3593-NODE-3593-length-10005-cov-10.066131_pt1 | contig 10005 bp, 4 predicted proteins | sample MGYA00520523_ERZ888423 | MGnify/ENA primary metagenome ERZ888423 (study PRJEB32303, sample SAMEA104408611) | aquatic metagenome | biome: Brackish water; feature: Pelagic; material: water | place: Baltic Sea | collected 2014-06-08T10:24:00 | depth 30,27 m ...
CGGTGAATCACAACCTGCTGATATCGCTCAAACACTTTTCGGTCAGGCTCTTAGAATATCAACGAACCCTGCCCATTCGGACAGTTGTGCGCGAGCGAGCGTAAGATGAAGCTTAAATTCTGCTAATCAAGCGAGTTGAGTTCCATGGGGGATGACGCAAGCGGCGCTCGGCATGTGCGATTGATCTTTGTTCGCCGGGCTGTCGGCGCGATTCTGGCAATGCTCGGCTTGTGCGCGGCGGCCCCGGCGGCCGCAGCGACCTGCGGCTTCCCCGACAGGATCGGCGTGCTCAACCCCAATGAAGCGGCGATCGTCGAAGCGCAGTTGAAGCGGGCGCTTTCCGATGGCGGCTTGAAGACGGCGGCTGTCGGCGGCCGCGTCCTGAAGCAGATGTTCTTCGACCTTCCCGGCGAAATCGATCTGGCCGATCGCCGCCCGATCCAGCCGGTCGGCGATTATGTCGTCATCGAAAAGATCATGGGCATTTCGATCGACTGCCGCGTGACCGCCGCCTTCTCACGGGACGCCGGGCGCCGTCAGCCCGTGGTCGAACCCTATAACCTCGTCGTCGAACGCCAGGCGAACAGCGACGCGCCGTTCGAGCGCGTCGGCGTGTTCCGCCAGGGTCTGCCGGGCGGCCTGCCGGGTCCGGGCCGGTATCGCCTGACCGTCGAGCCGATCGGCGTCGTCTCGCCGTTCAATATCGCGGCGCCGACGCGCTTCGTCACCGTGACGTCGCCTGGCTTGAAGCGGACGGCCGGCATCCTGCAGGTTCAGATCAAGAACCCGGCCAGTTCCGGCGTCGTTGGCACCGGCTTCGTCATCGGCGGGAAGGTGCAGGGCGACGGGCTCAATCGCAGTCACTGCACGCCGGTATCGTTCGACGCCGAGGTCAAGGTCGGCGAGATCACATCGGAAACCAATTCCGCCGTGTTCTCCCGTAACACGCGGATCGAGCGCTACGGCAACGCGATCTGGGAGTTGCAGAAAGCCGGCCAGACGTTGGCGCGTGCGGGTCCCCAGGGCAGCTTCCGTTTCGATCCGCTGACCCTTGGCGACGGCGTCTATCAGTTGTTCGCGGCGCTCGACGAAGCCGATCAGGGCAAGGGACCGTCGGCATTCCGGCCGAAGGCGGCGCGCCATGTCATCCAGGTCCTGAAATGCGGCGGGGGCGATCAGCAGGCGGTGCAGGCGAACGCCGAACAGGCCGCTGCGGACGCGGCCGCCGGGCGCGGCCCGCCGCCGTTGAAGCCAACCGGCGCGATCGTGGACGGCCTGGCGCCAGGGCAGGAAGGCGCGCCAGACGCCGGCGGCCCGGCGCCCGGTCCTGGCGACGCCGACAAGGCGGCCGCAGATGCGGAAGCCGCGGCGGATGCGAAGGCGGCGGTCGAGCAGGAGTTCGAGCTGGAGCTCGACGCGCTCGACGATGTCCTTGAAGGGGTGGCGGAAGGCGTCGAGGTCGCAGCCCTCGATCCGAACAATGAGATTGTCGCAGACGCGGTTCTCGAAGCCAGCCGGTTCTCAGGCGATCCGCCGCCGCCGCCGCGCGACGACATCGTCGTGCCGGATACCTGCGAAGGCTGCGAAGCCGAGATCGCCCGCCATCGCCGCCTGTTGCGCACTTCCTGCGCGCCCGCCATGAAGGAGATCATCGGGTTCTTCGAGGACATCGCCAAGTATGACGCCGCCGAGCGCGCCATCGAAGCCGATCATTTCCTCGCCGTGCTGGAGCCGCTGAAGAAATTTCGCGAACCGCAGATGCAGGCGGTCGGTCGCTTCCAGGAGATCATCGCCTTTTCCATTACCGATCTGGATGCGCTTCAATCGAATGATGCGCAGAAGATCTTCGCCTCGGCCCAGACTGCCGCCCTGCAAAGAGACGAGGCGCGCCGTGCCCGCAATCCGGACGCTATCTTCATTCCGCCGATGATCGGCGGTCTGATAGAGCGCCGGTTCGCCGACGGGATCTTCGCGTTCGGCGACATGAGCGGCGTGTTCGAAGCGAAGGGTCTGTTCACCGAAGCCGTCGCCAATTTTCAGGCGACGCAAGGCGAACAACTGGAGGCCGAGGTCGACGCCTTCATCCAGAATGACCTCAAGGCCTACAACGAACGCTTCGCCGAGCGGCTGCTGGAACTGCTCCGGATCAAGGACGGCTATGAAGCCCGGCGCCAGCGGCTGGCAGGGCTGTTCCGTTCCGGCGAGATGGAGCATTGCCTTGGCGGCCCGCCGGGCGACGACCGGGCGCTGCAGGCCGTGCCGGGCATGAACTTCGTCCTGCCGGAGCATCCCGACCGCGGCGTCGACGCCGACACCTTCCGGGCGGCGGCGATCCTGCCGTCCGTCCTGGAGACCGCGGTCAGCGGTTTTGAAGATTTCTTCCCTGTGCGCTTCAAGCTCGACGGCGACGAGCGTCAGGAGTTCGAGGCCAGCTTGCGGCGCAAAATCGAGCGGGTCGAAGGCCTTGGCACGCTGGTCGCGATCGAGGGCGCCGCCGTGGTGTTGGGCGACTTCCTGCTGGCGTTTGCCGATACCGCGACCGGCAAGCTGTTCCTGAGCGACAATGAGCGCGTCCAACGTTTCAACGAGGGCCTCGCCAATCTGACGCCGGCGATCGCGACCGTGCTCGCCGATTTCTTTGGCGCCCGTCCCGGCAGGCTCGACCGGGCGTTTGAGGAACTGAACCTGCCGCCTGGGGCGGAGTTGACCGCACGGCAGAAGCTGGACCTCCTGAAAGCCCATCCGGATGTGTCCGTCCGGACGGCCGTGGCGGCGCTCGATCTGTTTATCATTCAACCGGCGACCCAGATCGGCGAAGCGGCAGGCATTCTCGCCGCGCAGTCCATCCGTGGGGAAACGGAAAGCCTGGAAGAGGAAATCTTCCGCTTTCAACTGGAGCGGACCGAGCAGGCCGAGATCACGGAAGGGGCGATCGAACTTGGGGCCCTGGCGTTCGATCTCGGGCTCGGAAAACTGGCGATCAAGGCGTCCAAGGGCGCCATCACGATCGGCGAGAGGGTTTTCGGGTCAGTCCAGGAGGCCGTTGCGGAGCTTAATGACTTGCGGCGGGCCAGAGGCCTCGGCGTCCTGGATGAGGGCGTCGAACTGACGCTGCGGGGCGCGCAGGAAGTCGCTGGCAAAGCCGATGAAATCGCCCTCGCGCAGCGCGCCAACGTGGCCTTGACGCAGCGGGCCAAGGACCTCGCCCAGCAGTCGGCGACCGCCACGGTGACCGACGTCATCATCGACGGCGCCTTGAACCTGGGCGAGCTGACAGACGACGCCAAGGGCGTGTTGGCGGATATTGTCGCCAGGGCCAAGGCGCAAGCCGACGCGCTTTCGGCGCAAGCCGACGCGATCGAAGTCGCGGCGAAGCAGGTCGATGACGTCGCGGGCGATGCCGGCGGACAAGCCGCCAAACAGGCCGATGTCAGACAGCCCGCCGACAATGCGCAGGCAGAGCAACCGGATGCGCCGCCGCCTGCAATCGACGAAGCTGCGAACCCGCCCGCCAATCCGCCGGGCGACGGCATCATCGCCGACGCCGGCAAACAGGCCGAGGCGGAGCAGGCGTTGCGGGATCTTTTCGGCGACGATCTCGACGGACCGACGCCGCCCGCGAACGACGGGATTATCGCCGACGCCGGCAAGCAAGCCGAGGCGGAGCAGGCCTTGCGCGATATCTTCGGCGATAACGCCGACGGATCGAATCCAGCCAACCAGCCGAACCCGCCGCCCCCGGTACCGGCGCCAGCCAATGCTGCGAACCCGATCGCGATCGCCAAAGCGACATTGGACGAGGCGAAGCAAGCGATTGATGACGCCGCCGAGCAAGCTCAGAAAGCCAGTCTGGAAGCTGCGGAGCGACTGAAGGCGATCGAGGCGGAAAACGCCATCGCCGAGCCGCTCCCCAAGGCCCGCGTCGATGACGCGACAGTCGATCTCGACCCGGCGCTGGTCAAAAGTCTGCAGGAGAATCCGGCAAGCCTGTTCGGGCGCGGAACCGAAGGCGAAGTCCTGAAGCTGCCGAACCCGGACGGTTCGGTCGACGCGCTGAAGCTAATCAATCAGGTGAAGGGCGCGGACGGGGCGTTCGACCCGGACCTCGCCAAGAAGGTCGCCGAAGACGCAATCGAGACAGGCAAACGCCTTGAGATCGCCGGCGCCAATCTGCAGCCGATCAAGGGCCAGGGCACGGTCAAGGCCGCTCTGCCCGATGGCAGCGTGGCGGACGTGCCCTTCCTGGTCGTCGAGGCCTTCCCGCCAGGGACCAAGGAACTGGCGAAATTTGTCATCCCGGACCCGAACCGTGCCGGCAAAACGATCCTCGGCAAGTTGACCAGGGAACAGCAGATCGAATTGCTGCGCCAGTTCGACCTGGCGGTGAATGAAGGGCTGGTGCTGCTCGACAGCAATCCCGGAAACCTGTTGCTGAACGGCGGGCCGGGGAAAGTGACGGCCGGATTTGGCGAAACCGGCGGCTTCTTCGATGCGCTCGATCCTCGGACCGCGCGCGCGGTTCAGGCGGAGCGGCTGTTCGGCAGCCAGAATGAGCTTGCCAGCCTGACCCAGTCCCAGCTTCAGGCCAACCGCATCGCGCGGGAGCTTGGAGCGCCGAAGCTGAACATCAGCGAAATCGCCGGCACGACGCCGCGCGGCGGCCAGGGCCTGCTCGATCAGTTCGATCCCGATCTGATCGCGGCGTTCAAGGATCCTGATGCGTTCAAGCAGCTTGTCAGCACGTTCGACGCCGTCGACAAACCGGCTCTGGCCGCAGCCGACGCCAAGGCCGTCGCCGCCTTGCAACAAGCAGCGACGGAGACCGCGGAATCCCTGGACGAAGTCCTGAAGACCCGCGACGCCCTCGGCGACATAGCCCGGCGGTTGAACGATCCCGACATTCCCGTCGTCGCCCAGCCCGTGAATGCCGGCGAGATCGCCGCGCGCCTCTCCCAGATCGACGCCGCCCTGAACGCCAAGCGGGCGGCGGTGCTGGATGACGCCGCCAAACAGATCGAGGCCGGCAAGAACCTGCAGGAGGCCGAAGCCCTTGTCGCAGCCGCCAATAGCGGCGCGGGCGACGGGGCGGCCGCCGCCGCCGCCGCCGCCGCCAAGGCCGCGAAGGAAGCTTTGGACGCCTTGAAGGCGTCTGTCGACCGGAACGCGGCCGATCTCCTGGCGCTTGGCGACGAGCAGCAGGCGCTGCTGCGGCAGGCCCAGGACCTTGTCAATGCGGATACGCAGGCGACCCTGGCTCGCGCCCAGCAGACGGCGAATGAGTCGACCGTCGTAACGGAGCCCAAAAAGATCGGCGGATTTGGCCAGGTCAACGCGCCGGGAGACGGCCAATGAGGGCGGGGCGCTTCCTGTTGGCGGCCGGGCTGGTCGGCATGGCGCTTGTCGCCGGGCCCGCGGCGGCGGAGCAGAACGTGCGCGCCATCTTCGGGCAGTTGGGCGATCCGGCGGCTTTTCTTTCCAACAATCAGCAGCGCTTCAAGGCCGAGTTGGACGCGATCGAGCATCGCTTCATATCAGTGTTCGGTGGCGAATGCCCGGAGGAGGAAAAGGACGAGCAACAGGCCAAGCAGCCGCCCCTGCCGCCGAAGCCGCCGCTGCCGCCAAAGCGGCCGCCGCCGGGTCCGCCGCCGGAAGCCAAGCCGCCCGCGCCGCCCTTGATCGCCGCCGTGACCGAGCGCGCGCCGCCGGCCGCCCAGCCGCCGGCCGCCGCCGAAAGCGCCCCGCCGATCCGCAGCGGAACGCCCGGGCCGGTTGGGAGTCCAGGCTCGATCGTCGGCATCGATCTGATCAACGCGAACGCGGAGCGGGCGATCTCCGTCGCCGGTTTCGATCCGCTCAACGAGCAGCAGCTCCGGACGGCCTTCCTGGAGACGCTGGACAATGGCGGCGGCGGGTTCGCGGCGGATACGGTGGTCATCAGCGCCGGGCCGCCGCCCTCCCAGGTCCAGGTCTATTTCAACCCGGCGACAGGCGATCTCAGTCCGGTCGAACTGGCGGGCACGGTGCCGATCGACATCGGCTTCGACGACGCAGTGACCGCCTTCGTGTTCGCCGGCGATCCAAGGGTCCAGATCGTCAACCCGAATGTCGGCGGCGGCTCCGTGACATTGCCGGTGGGGCAGACCGTGGTCGTGACGATCGCGGTCGGGGGCGGCCAGTTCCGCCTCGCCTTCACGGCGAACGCCAACTTCACGATCACGGTGAGGTCGATCCCATGAGGCGCGCCATCGCCCGGAACGGGACAAAGTTCGCCCTCGCGCTGATGGCCGCTATCCTGGTCGGGCTCGTCGCCGCCGGCAGTGACGGCCGCGGCTTCCGGCAGGCGCAGCGCATTCCGACGCCGGAACTGCTCTCGGAAGGCCGTGACGCCAGCAGCTTCAAGGGTCTCGGCGGACTGGCGCTTGACCAGCCGATCCCGATACCGCGGCCGGACGTCAAGGCGGCGCTCGAGACAATCTTCAACCGCTGGGGCAAGGGGGATACGCGCCTTGCGCTGAACGCCAACTTCGTCAACCGCGACCGCCTGGCCGACCTCATCCGCGATCTGGCGCCGCGCGATGCGCGCCTGCGGGTGCTGGAGGTCGCGAATATCGAAGTGCTCGATCAGGCTATCCAGCCGGGCAAGGGGCCGAACGGCCGCGATCTTCTGATCAGCCGCGTCGCGACCACCGCCACGACCCAGTTGACCTTTACGGACCGGGTCAACAATCGCTTCCAGACCCTCAGCGGCACGAATGATTACGTCATTCAGATGTTCCACGCCATTCGTCGGGAGGGCGACCAGTGAAGCGCCGGGTTCTGGCGGCGGCCTTCCTGGGCGCCGCGTCGACCGGGCTTTTCGATGCGCGCGCCGAAGAGCCGGACATGCTCGACTTCCTGGCCGACTGGAGCCTTGGAGGATCGCTCCACCTGAGCGGCGAACGGCGCGGCGGCGGCGGCGATCCGGCGGGACAGATCTTCGGCCCGGAAGCGACCGACGGCTTCGCCGAGCTCGATCTTCGGGCCAACCGGGCGTTCTCGCGCTTTCACACCTGGGATATTTCGCTGTTCGCAAGTTTCGACGATTCTGAAACCCGCGGCGTGAAGGACGGCTTCCTCCTGGAACGGTTCCGGGCCGTCGGCCAGCGCGGCGATGTCGACACGCCCTGGCGCCTGGAATTCGGCGATTATTTCGGCTTCCTCTCGGAGCGCAGCTTGCAAAGCCCGCTGAAAGGCGGCCGGATCGAGTTGCAGCCTGAATTCGGCGACAGCGAGACTTTTCACTCGGTCCAGCTCTTCGGCGGCAATGTCGTGCGGGACTACAACGACTTCTTCGCCAAGGAAGGCGATGACGAAGCGCACTTCGGCGGCTCCTGGCTGATGGAGCGGCAGGGACTAGGGGCGCTGCTGTTCTCGGGCGTCTATAGCGCGGTCGAAGGCCCGGTCGCCGATGGCGCGACCTTCAGCCTCGCCGGGGAAACCGGGTTCGAACTCGCCGGCCAGAGCCTGACCTTCGAAAGCGAGATCGCCTGGTTCGATGGCGACGCTGAGAACGCCACAGGCAAGGACGACGGCCTCGCCCTGATGGCGGCGCTCGCCGGGCAGAGCGACGGCTGGCGCTATTCCGGCCGGTTCGAAGACTATTCCGCTGGCTTTGCGCCGCCCGGCTCGGCGATCATCCAGGACCAGCGCTTCTATGAAGGCCGCTTCGGCTATCTCTTCGATGACGGCGCCCAGGTCGAAGGCCGCTATCAGCACCAGGAAGTGCAGCGTGCGCTCGCGACCGAGCTGGCGACGGAAACCTTCGGCGTGTTCGCGACGCTGCCCGCCTCCGCGTCGACCTACGGGACAGGCCTGACGTTGGATATCTTCCGGCGCGACGAGACCAGCCGGGACGGCGCCACGGACCGGATCTCCCATAATGCCTTCCTGAACGCCACCCGCGCCCTGGACGAAGCCTGGACGGCGACGCTTGGCCTGGAAGCCGCGCTCACCGAAAACGCCGGCGTCCTCGTCACCGAAGACGTCCAGTTCGCCGGCGTGGAATTCGACGCGACCCGGGCGATCGCGCTAGCCGGGTTCCAGGGCTCGTTCACGCCAGGCTTCCGCCTGCAAGTCGAGGAAACCGGGAACGACAGCGTCTATGGCTATGGGCCGCAATTGGGCGTCTTCCTCGCGGGCGGCGGCCATGGGCTTTCGGCGCGGGTCGATCTCCTGTTTCAAGATACCGACGCAGGCCTGATCGATGCGGCGGAGGCCTCTCTCGGCCTGACCTACGATTATACCTTCGGCCAGAACCGGATCGGCGTCGAAGCCGATTATTTCAGCCGCGACCCGGAGGTCGGGCGCTTCGGCGACGGCTACCGCGTGCTCGTATCCTTCACCCATAGCTTCGACCGGCCGGCGCGGACGCAGCCTGGCGGCGCCGGCTTCGCGGGCGGCGGCGACCCGTTCGTGCAGACCGGGTTCGTCGACCTGACGGCGTTTCAGCCGGGCATGGCGCTCGCCGACGCCCAGGCTGAAATCGAGACCGCCGGCCGGTCGGCGCTCTTCCGCTTCGGTCCGGCGCTCGTCGGCGAGGATCGCTGGCTGCGGGAGATCGATACGCGGCAACGGCTGGCGCTTGTCGGCGGCCTTGGGCGGCTGGAACGGGCAGGCCTGATCGTCGATCTGCCGGCAGGCAATGGCGGCGCGGCCGATGCGCGGGCGTTCGAGCGCATCAAGGAGCTGTTCCTGAAAACCTATGGGCCGCCTTCGGTCGCGATCGAGACAGGCGACTTCGGGCCGGACATCGCCGGTCGGTCGCGCGATGGCAGCTTCCGCCGGGTCTATGAGTGGCCGGGCGCGAACGGCGTCCTGCGGCTTGGCATCCCGGCGCGGCTGGACGGCGCCGTTCGGGTCGAGGCCATTCATGCCCGCACCCAGCCGCCGCCGGGGCAGGCGACATGGGGTTTCCAGGAGATCCGCTGAGAAAGTCATTGCCTGATCGCCAATTCTGCCGTCACCATTGCGGCCATGGGACAGGTCGCACCTCCAATTCCTGGTCTGGGCGCGGGCGCATGGCGGTTGCTCGCAGCGGCGGCATTGGCCTTTGCCGCAAGCAAAGCCGAGGCAGGCGAGGGGGCGTCCAGCAACTACCAGCCTGGAACCTATGGCGATTTCGGCCTGGCGTCGCCCAACGATCCGGGCCTGGAAGCAACGATCCTGACCTTTCACGCCGACCTGTCCGCTCGGATCGTCGATCCGGCGACCGGCGCGCCGGTCGATCTTGCAGCGAAGGTCGAAGGGGCGGCCCTCAACATCGCGTGGACGGCGCCCTGGCGCTGGCATGGCCTGACCTTCGCTGCCGGCGCCACGGCGCCGCTCTTGCGCGTCGATGCCGCCGCGACCCTGGATTTCGGTCTGTTCGGGCAGTTCCGAACGACGGATCGGGAAACCGGCCTCGGCGATATCGCGGTCACGCCGCTGACCGTTTACGGCCAGGCCGGCGATTTCTACTGGAGCCTTGCGGAACATGTCACCCTGCCGACGGGCCGCTTCCGGGCTGACCGGATCGCGTCCCCCGGGCGCGGCCACTGGTCCTTCGATACGGTCGGCGCGGCAAGCTGGCTCGACCTGGACGCCGGGTTCGAGATCGCTGGCGTCGCGGGCGTGCTGCTGAATGCGAGCAATCCCGAGACCGACTATCGTTCCGGTCCGGAAGCGCATCTCGATGTCAGCGCGAACGTGCTCATCGGCGACGGCTTCGCGCTTGGGGCGACGGTCTATGCCATGCGCCAACTGGCTGACGATTCAGGCGCGGGCGCCGGCGCCGACCCGCTGCGCGGCCGGCTGTTCGGCGCGGGGCTGCAGGCGTTCTGGTCGCCCGACGCGGAACGCTTCACGCCCTATGTGACATTGAAATGGCTGCACGATTTCGATGCGCGCGACCGCCTTTCAGGCGACACGATCTTTGTCAACGGCGGCGTAAAAACCAGCCAATTGGCGGCGCAAAAGTCTACCACTGCA
>ERZ888423.3594-NODE-3594-length-10003-cov-5.588158_pt1 | contig 10003 bp, 8 predicted proteins | sample MGYA00520523_ERZ888423 | MGnify/ENA primary metagenome ERZ888423 (study PRJEB32303, sample SAMEA104408611) | aquatic metagenome | biome: Brackish water; feature: Pelagic; material: water | place: Baltic Sea | collected 2014-06-08T10:24:00 | depth 30,27 m ...
AACTGACAGCGCGTTCGAAATCGATCTGCGATCGTCGGACGCCAACCGTCTGGCCGCCCTCGATGCGATCCTGCGATCGGCAATTGGTGCAACGCTTGCCAGCGAGAATGCTGGTAAGAAACAAGGCGGGCGGTTGGCAGTCGAGATCAAGGATCTTGGAAAGCGCCCGGCAGGCACAAATGCCGCCGCCGCCCCGTTGGTCTCCAATGCTGAAGCGGCTCTTTCTTCTTTGGGCGTCGAACCGAGCCGGAACGCCTCATCCACCGATGCAAATCTACCCATGTCGTTGGGCATTCCCAGCATAACCATTAGCCGTGGTGGCATCAGCGAACGATCGCATTCTAATGATGAATACTGGATTGCAAAGGACCCACATCTTGGACCGCAAGCAGCATTACTCATTAGTCTCCTTGAGGCCACGGTCAGCAATGATAGCCCGTTCGCAAGATAATCAATACACGCCCTGCACGATTCTTCTAAGGCCCCCACCATGTGCCGGTCTGGGATCGACCCAGTACCGGTTATCAGCCAAATCATTTGTCTTCTATCGGGCACTGGCATTGTCACATTAACTTGGTCAAGGCGCAAGATTGGTTTTGGTTTTATGATCAGGCATTCAGGGCCGCAGCTTTCCAACCGCTGAACGCACCAGCTCGTAATTTCTTGAACAAGGGTCGATTGATAAGATGGCGTTGAAGGTCGAAATGATTATAGGTTGAAGCGTGGACGTTGAGGAAGCGTTGAGCAGATCCTGGAGATTTGAACCGCTGCATCTTTCGTTCCCGCCTTCGTACCGGTTGGTGAGAGTTTTCTGCTCGGTTGTTGGCGCGTTTGTTGTCGATATGTTCAGCCGTAAGGCGCAGTTCTCGAAATGCTGCGTGGTATGATCGCAGTTTGTCTGTGACGATTAAGGTGGGCGACATCTTCTGTTTCTTCAGCAAGCTTTTTATCAGCTTTTTTGCGGCTTTCGTGTTCCTCCGGGATTGTACCAGAAAATCAAGAACCGTGCCTTCATTATCGACGGCTCGCCATAGCCAATGCCGCTTCCCGCAAATGGCGATGACCATTTCATCGAGATACCAATGATCGCTGGGTGCAGGTCGAGTAGTTCGGAGATTGGCTGAAATCTGGCTACCAAATTTGAGAAACCAACGGCGGACTGTTTCATAAGAAACATCCAGACCGCGTTCGGCAAGCAAATCTTCGACGTCGCGTAAGCTCAGGGTGAACCTTGCATAAAGCCAAACCGCATGGACAATTATTTCAGATGGAAAACGATGGCGGTCGAATGAGATTTTCTGCATCCCATCAGTTTATCGGGATCGCTCGAAGATCGCCAACCAAGTTAATGTGACAATGCCTCTCTATTCTCTGCTCGTTAAGCTTGCGCTCGATAATTTTGTAATCCGGCGATGGCCATGTCGGTGATCATGGCCGACAATCGAATTGCCGCTGGCGGAAGAGAGCGATCATCTCTTGTTACAACAGCCCCCGTTACGTGCATCGGATAAAGCGATTCCCCTTTGGCCAAGACACAAATTTTGCCCGCTGCAATTTCAGTACGAATAACGGCTTCGGGAACCAATCCGATTATATCCGTCGATGATAGGAGTTGGCGCATCAATCCCAGTTCGTGGGTTGTCAGAAAGACCTCATGCAATGATTTGATCGATTTGAATTGCTCGGGGAAGGCCTCGACAAATTGTTGAAGGAACCAGTCGGGCACATCGCTTCCGCCAAAAGGAAAACGGATCAGATCTTGTATTCCAAATTCGGGTTGGTCGAGCAGCGGATGTCCGGCTCGACAGGCAAACACGGGCGGGATCAATTCAAATTCCCGGTAATCAAATCTGTCGGACTTACGGTCTGGTGTTAGTCCCACATAAATATCGATTTTGTCGGCTAGGAGATCTTGCTCCATTGTCCACCAATTCCGAACCATGGCGGTAAACTGTAACTCCGGAAATTTATCCAGGAGTGCAGCTAGAGCCGGGGCCAGCAGGCCTTCGGCTATAGAGGTATCTACGCCCATGACGAGCCTGCCCAATTTCAGGTTTTGCATGAGCGAAATATCTCGTTTTGCTTGCGATACGACTTCAACGGATTGTCGAGCGGCTTTTAGCAGTCTCTCCCCATAGGCAGTGGGTACGGTCGCCCGTTTTTGCCGTTCGAATAATTGCGTTTCATATTGCGCCTCGAACCGCGCCACCGTCTGGCTTAGCGCGCCGTGGGTAATGCCCAGCTTGTCTGCAGCGCGCCGATAATTACCGGTTTCTGCCAATGTTATGAGTTGATTGAAGCGCCAAAGTTCATCCATCGCCATTCTCCTTTGGATAGTTATTCTCACCTTATTGATCATTGTCGTTAGAATGGCAAGAAAACGCCCGAGAGTCGAAATTTCGCGCATCAGATTTGCGATTCGGCAGACTTATTGATCAGGGAGGACGTTATGAAAACAGCATTTTATACATCGGTATCAGCATTTGGATTGCTACTCGGGACGCCCGCATATGCACAAAATACGGTAGAATCTTCAGCGGAAGAAAATGACGAGAACACCATTGTAGTTATCGCTCAGAGGCGCGAACAAGATTTGCAAGATGTTCCAATAGCTATCTCGGTCTTTGGTTCGGAAGAACGCGACAAGATCGGCATACAGACGATCCAAGACATGAGCAATTTCACCCCCGGACTCAGCTATTCGGCGTCGCTTGAGCGTTTGTCCATTCGCGGCGTCGGACGATTGACCAACATTATCGGAACCGAGCCCGGTGTCGCAACATACAATGACGGTTTTTATACGGCTTCTCCTTCGGAAGCATCGAAATCGACGATGTTTGTCGAACGCGTAGAAGTTCTGCGGGGGCCGCAGGGCACTCTATATGGCCGCAACTCCATTGGTGGTTCGCTTAACGTCATATCAAAACGGCCTACGGATTATGCAAGCGGTGAATTTCGTGTCGGTATCAATAGCAGCGGTTTTTCGTCCGTAGAAGGCTTTGTGTCTGGGCCAATTACAGACAGTATCAGAGGCCGTGTTTCGGCACAGGTACAGCCGCAAGCATTTAATTTCCCTTACGACAATATTTCTGGTTTGAAGGGCGAGAACGTGCTCGACCGTTTCCTCGTTGAAGCGCAGCTGGAGTTTGACCTTTCAGATTCAACAGAGCTTTGGCTGAAATATTCCCATGCGGAATGGGACGATAGCATCCGCCCCGCCAGCCTTGCCACGCCTTATACAACGACCAATGTTTTTGCGACTGGCCTAGTGCCAAACGCAGCGTTCGGTTATAATGTTGCCAATCCGGGCGTGACCGATCCGTTCGCAATCAACACCAATACAAGGTCAAGTGACAAGCTTTCGGATAATCACAACATTGTCGCAAATTTGACCCATGATTTTGGTGGTGTCACGGTCAAATATGTGGGTGGCTATTCGCAATATGTGTTCACGCAATTGCAGGACCTTGACAACACAGCGCAAGATTTAGTGACGACCTTTGCGGGTACACTTGGTGACTTCGTTCCTGGGTTTGCGCCAGCATTCACTTACACCTACAACCCCACTTATGTGCAGGAATATATTGAAGATAAAAAATATTACAGTAACGAGATAACGCTGTCGAACACAGACCCAGGCCGTTTCAACTGGATCGCGGGCCTCTATCAATATTACGAGAAATTTTCGCAGCCTGTTACACAATTTATCGACGCCGATGGCACCGATAATTTAAGCGCCGCGATTGCAGCTCCGATCTGCAGCGAGCCAGGCGGCACGATCGCCGCAACCTGCGCCCTCAACCCGCGCCGGGCATTTTATGCGGGCGTTGGGAACCTGACGACAAAAAGCTACGCAGCCTTTGGCCAAGCCGATTATGAAGTGACCGATGGTTTGCGCGCTACCGTTGGATTGCGCTATTCAAAAGACATCAAGGATGCTGATGAATCTTATCGTATTATACAGTGGGATCCGACAGATCCGGACGCGGCCTGTTTTGGCTTTGGTTGTGGCCCATTCACTCCGGCGGTTGATGTGACCGGGCCAGTGCTGGCGACAATCTTCCCCGGCTTTACCAGTTCAGGTGCAGCGACACGCGATTTCAAGGATAACTGGAAAGGCCTGTCATGGCGCTTTGGTCTCGATTATAAACCCAATGATGATACCTTGCTGTTCGGCAGTTATAGCCGTGGTTTGAAATCGGGCGGATATAATTTAGGTAGCTTCTCGGCAAGCTCGCTTGTCGACAAAGAAGTCGTTGACACATTCGAGCTTGGCTTCAAAAGTCGGCCTATGGATAGTCTAACGTTTAACGTCAGTGGCTTCCACAGCATCTACAAAGATGTGCAGGTTCCAATTACGGTTGTTACTGCGGGTATCGGGCTAGGCAATTTGTTCAATGTTCCTCAATCGCAGTCGACCGGTGTAGAGGTCGAAACGCGTTGGAATGCCACTGACTGGTTAGAAATCAACGCCAACTACGCCTATCTTGACGCGCGGATTACCAAAACGGACCGCCTGTTTGATGATCCAAATATTCCGGGCAACATGCCGATCGATATCGATGGTAACCGAATGCCGGCTTCCTCGAAGCATAAAATATCTATTTCCGGTTTGATCGACGTGCCGATTTCGCAAGGCAATCTATTCCTTGCAGGCAGTTATGTCTATCGCTCGGATGCTTATTTCGGAGTGTTTGATAATCCGAACTACCGCGTACTTGGTTGGGATCAGGTTGATCTGCGGGTGACCTATGTCACGCCAGATGAGAATATTCGCTTGATCGGCTATGTCCGCAATGTTTTTGACAATTTGGGCTTTGATGGCGCTTTTGCACTCAGTCAAGGCGGCGCTTCAGCCTCCGGACGCCGGGTTAGCTACACGCCAGCGCGCAATTTTGGAATTGAGCTGCAAGCGAAATTCTAGAGCGCGCAGCTAATCGCACAAAAAGAGAAGGGAGGGGCAGATTGTCCCTCCCCTTTTCTTTGCGGGAGAGCGATTCGCGGTGTTTCTGGATGCCGTTTGCCGGGCCTGTTCAGGCGGCAGCTGCCAGCGGCGCGCCCGATAAGGTAATCCGGTGCATCAGGCGGCGTTCGCCATCATAGTCATTATTGGCATAGTGCCAGGTCAGACGATTATCCCATATCGCAACCGAACTCGGTTCCCAGTCAAAGGTACACGTAAATTCTGGCTGGACAACATGATCATAAAGTTCATCAAGCAACGCCTTGCTGTCTTCCTCGCTCCAGCCATCTATGCTGATTGTATGCGCCGGATTGACGTAGAGGATTTCTCGTCCAGAAACCGGATGGGATATCACAACGGGTTGAATGGCCTGGCCAACATCATCAGCGCCCTTGAGCATTTTTCCCATATCAGTGCCTGCATAATAGCCATCCCGGCCATAAATATGGACATTGGAATGCAACGCTTTCAGATCTTTGATCTTGCGCTTTGTGGAGGACGGGAGGGCTACCCAAGCTTTGTGCAGATTGGCAAATAATGTGTCGCCACCTGACTGCGGCAATTCGCGTGCAACCAGAATGGACCCAAGTGCTGGTTCCTCGTCATAGCTATGATCTGTGTGCCAGCCGCCGCCGATATTCATGGTCTGATCGGGTTCTTTGCGTACCTCGGCAATATCGGGATAGCCTTCAACGGGCGCGAAAAACTTATTGAGTACGATTTCGCCAAATCCGTTGGCAAAGGCCAGATGATCGGACGGGGTTAGTTCCTGATTGCGGAAGAACAGGACGCCATATGTTGCCAGCGCGCTTCGCAGCCCTTCCATTTCGGATTCATCGATATTCGCGAGCTGCGCATCACCGACCAGCGCTCCGCATTCCTCTGACCATGGAGTAATTTTCAAATGGCTTCTCCCGAGATAAACTCAGCCTGCAGATAGGCAGGTTCGGGATAAGTATAGAAGCCTGCACCAGAATCTCTACCTGCTTTTCCCTGTTTCAGTTGGGTCAGTAGAAACGCTTGGAGTTTCTCGACATTTTCTGGACCAGCCAATGGCCCCGATATGCCAAACAATATTAATGCCCTTTCGAGTCCGATATCATCGAGGATCGCAAATGGCCCTTTGGGTTGGCGCGTGGCCACCATCCATGCCTGATCCACCACTTGCGGTGAGACAATTTCATTTGCAGCCAAAAGCACAGCATTTTGCGTCCAAGCTGCGGTCAGCGTGTAATCTGCCGAGCTCGTATCCGGCTGGCCGTCCAGAAAATCAGGCGCAGCATAGACTGGTTCGGGATAAGCATAAAATCCCCATCCTGTTTTCATACCCAGTCGTCCAGCCCCGACTATGGGGGCCAGAAGTGATAATATTTTGAATTTCATTTCGGCAAAGGCAGCTTCGTCCGGTCTGTTGTTCCAGCTGTCATAAATTAGGCTGGTGCCGAATAGATCGATCATCCCAAACGGACCCATCGGGGATTTGGTGCGTTTCATCCAAGCTCTGTCGACTTCCGGCACGGTCGCCACGCCGTTTATGACAAGCAACATCGCCGCAGTCAGAACGGGGCCGATCATCGCATTGAACACATAGCCCTTGCTTTCCTTCTCCAGCATCAAAGCAACGCCGCCCAGTTGCTTGACATAGTCCTGCAATTTTTCCTTGGTATCCGAGGTTGTACGCGGGCCGCCGACGATATCGAACAGCATTGCACCAAGATGGCTATGCAAAGCGGCGAAACGCTCGCCATGTTCTAGCGCGTCTTCCATGTCCGATACCAACAGCGCCGAGCTATTAGTCGTCAGGAGAACATCTGGCGAGCACATCCTGTCCAGCTTAGCGAACAGATCGCGTTTGAGCATGATGTCTTCGAACACCGATTCACTGACCAGCCATGCACCGTCCAGTGCCTTCGCTAGATCGGTTTCGGTGCCCACTCTTTCCAGAGCAGTCGCGACGCCGTCTGCATCTTGCAAGCCAGCCGCGATCATGTGACTTGCCATATCATTCATCGTGGGAAGAACCCGCAATAGTGTCTCTTCAGAAACATCATAAAGGACGACCCGATGCCCTGCCAAAGCAGCGAGCAAGGCGTTGTAGCACCCCATTGTTCCACCGCCGATAAAACAGACATGTGCGTTGGTATCGACCATTATTTCAGGATCCGGGTAGGTCGACCTGGCAAAAATAAGTTCGTTGCGCCCTTGGTGATAACCGCTGGCTTATATTCCAGTATCGGTAGTTCCTTGAGCGTGTTCACAATATGATATTGGGTCGGGTTCTGTTCCCAAGTGAGCTTTTTCCAGTCGAGTTCACCGACACCATAATGAACTTGCTTGATCCTGTTCTCGCTCGGGAAGGTCACATATTCATCCACGCGCGGTTCAAAGCCTCCCACTTTTTGAATATAGCGCCAGCCCATCGGATTATCCTTGCCAGCTTGCGCTGCGTGCGCGGCGGCAATTTCTTCTAGTTCGGGCGCGCGCAGATCGGAGATTTGCATATCAATTATTTTATGACCGAAGTGGCTAGCGTTGCATCGCCATATGTCACTGTTGATGCTGTGATTTGGAATATCGGCAAAAACTTTGGGGATGCCCTGCAATTCACGCCCCGTTAGAATGGGATCGGCCAGATTTTCCCAAATCACTATGCTGTATGTACCTTCCAGCGTTTCTTCTTCGCCGCGATAGACAACGCTCGCATTCACACCGATCATATTATAGCTGTGTCCGGCAAGCCAATCGATCTGATTGTTACAAACATAATAGACCGAAATAACCGCCTCTTGGGCAACCTCGAATTTGGGTGGCAACAGGGCAGCCAGCTTATCTCGATCTGTCACATAGGGAATCGCCATAACAGTAACGTCATGATACCATCCTGATGACTTTTCTCCTGCGTAACGAGGCCCGAAATGGGCGGGCATCATATAACTTGCGGGCATTTCCAGTTTAAACATCAGGACTCCTTATGCCGCTTCCGCAGCGGCTGTTTTTGCAACATTGGCTTCGTGGGTAGCGCGATCAATTTTGTAAAATTTGATGCAGAGGATTCTCAAAATCCACAATCCCAAAATCATTGGCAGATAGGCGGTGCCCAGACTGACCACAGTTTCTTCCGACACATCGCCGGGCTTCGCACCTTCCGGAAAACTGGCCATCGCCAGAACCAGAGAGGCAGCAAATATACCTAACCCCTGCGTGGCTTTCGCAGAGAAAGTGATGGCGGCAAAAAATACGCCTTCAGAACGCCGTTTGGTTTTGACTTCGCTTTCTTCAACCAGATCAGCAATCATTGAAAACATCAGCACCTGGAACGAAATGGTCAATGTCATTTCGATGACCGAGATCACGAATATCAGTGGTAACAAGAAAGAGGCCGCATCAGGGTCCGTAGGCATGGGTTCCAATATCCCGAACAATCGCAATCCAATCATTACAGGAGACATAAATAATATCGACGTTGCCGCTAAGAGTGCGCCGTTTCTTTTGCCGAATTTACGGGTGAGCAAAGGAGCGACCATGACCGATAGGCCCGCCGCGACCAGCGACGCAAGAATGATAATACTTATCTGTTCCTGCGTAAAACCCCAGAAGAAGCTCATGATATAGATATTGAGACTCATCGCGAGGCCTGTTGAGACAGCCGAAATAATGGTCGCCAGAACCAACGCGAAAAATGACTTGCTCGTCAACGTCTCAAATATCTCCGAGAACATTTTGCGAAGATTTCTATTCGCCGTTTCAGCAACTTTGGGCAGTGTGGGAATTAACCGGTGCGTACCCAGACTTGCGACAAGGATCGAGACGAAAATAAGGATCGAGGCGATCAAACCATAGGTTGAAAATCCATCTCGATTGAAAAGGCCATCGGGATTGCTTTCACTAGGCGCGAGTATAACTGCCAGAGTGAATGCTGCGATCAGCGTTCCTCCGATCCACCCGAAAAAAGTGCGCCACGCCATGAGAGACGTGCGCTCGTCGTAATCGCGTGTAATTTCTGGCGCGAGAGCCGAGCTGGGAACTTCATACAAGGTTATGAGCGTGCGGATGAGGATCGACAGCATGACAAGATACGCAAATAATTGGTTACCGCTCAACCCACCAGGAGGCGACCACAGGAAGTAATAGGCAATAGAAACCGGAATGGCGGCGAAATACATCCACGGATGACGTCGGCCCCAACAGCTGCGAGTATTGTCACTAAGGTAGCCGACAATTGGATCAGAGAATGCGTCGAAGACCAAAGCGATGAGAAGCGCCAATCCGACCATGCGGGCCTCGACCCCCAATATCTGAGAATAGAAAAGCAGAAGGAAATAGTCGAACCCGTTGTTTTTCACACCATAGGCGATGGCCCCAAAACCGTACGACAATTTGGTGAGTAGCGGGACTTTAGCTTGCGCCATATTTACATCCTCCTCCGCACATAATTTGGGTTGGGCTTTGGTAGCCGAACACCCCTTTTTGCGTGTGATTGCGAATCTGCTAACATTCTATCCCAAATGATCAACAAGGTTAGAATATCTATCCTTATTGCATTGAAGGATGCGCGTTGGCTTATCTATTGTCAGGCGCGCTAGTTATCGAGCGGTGCTGCGCTACTTCGATCGGGAGAGGACAATGAAACAGCTTCAAGGATTGGATGCCTCCTTTGTGGCACTGGAACAACCCAATGCCCCCATGCACATCGGGTCCATATTGATTTATGACCCCGCTTCGGCTCCCGGTGGGTTTGTGCGCTTCAAAGATATCTTGGCGTTTTTCGAATCGCGCATGATGCTCACCAAAACCATGCGTCAGCGGCTTGTGAAGGTGCCGTTTGATCTGGACTAACCCTATTGGATTGAAGACCCTAATTTTGATCTGGAATATCATCTGCGCCATGTTGCGTTGCCCAAGCCCGGCGACTGGCGACAGCTTTGTATTCAGGCGGCGCGGATATTTGCCCGGCCGCTCGATCTGACCCGACCACCATGGGAATAGGCATTGTCACATTAACTTGGTCAAGGCGCAAGATTGGTTTTGGTTTTATGATCA
>ERZ888423.3596-NODE-3596-length-9994-cov-5.125566_pt1 | contig 9994 bp, 5 predicted proteins | sample MGYA00520523_ERZ888423 | MGnify/ENA primary metagenome ERZ888423 (study PRJEB32303, sample SAMEA104408611) | aquatic metagenome | biome: Brackish water; feature: Pelagic; material: water | place: Baltic Sea | collected 2014-06-08T10:24:00 | depth 30,27 m ...
CGATATACTTACTACCCCCCAGGCTTGGTCTGATTATGTTCGAGCCAACAATGGAGGAGAGCTCACGGATAAGCTATTGTATGTAGAACGATTAGGTACCTATACCGATTGGGAGGATGTGATGTTCGACGGTGGAATGATAACCAGCCATGCTATTTCAGCCAAAGGGGGCACAAAGAACACGAAGTTCCAAACCTCATTGAGCTACCTCAATGATCAAGGCGTGCTTCTAACAGACAATTTTGAGAAGCTCAATTTTAGAATAAATATCACCACCAAGCTGAGAGAGCGCCTGCAATTTGGTGTGAATATCAATCCATCTACTGTACAACAGAAACGGTTTCCAATAGGGGTGCATGATGCCATCCGCCAAAACCCTTGGCTACCTCTTTATTTAGATGAAGATAATATTCGATTTGTCAACAGATTCCGCGATAACGGTCAATGGGCCAATGCGCAAATTGGCGACTATGCCATGGAAAGGATGTTCGACGATTACGATTTAGTCTTAGACCAACCAGACCCAGGATCTTCGGGTACGGATATTAGTTCTACATCCAATCAAAATCCATTGGCAAAGGTGGTTGAACGCGATCGAAGAAAGAGCCAGACTAAGGTGTATGCCAATACCTTTTTAAAGTTTGACTTAACAGATAATATCTATGTACAACAAACCTTTGGTGGAGATTTTCGATTTACGAAAAACACCACTTGGGTAGGAATAGATGCGTCTAGAAATGAAGAATTAGACACAGAATCGTCCAGAAGTAGTCAAATAAATTGGCACTATGTAAGTGAAAGTACAGTCAATATTAAAAAAAATACGGGTGGACATACATTCAATGCAGTTGCGGGTTTTGCATATGAGGAGTGGAATACTGAGATAACCAATTTAGAGTCGGCCGGATTCACCAATGATCTAATTCAAACCATTCCTGCTGCCAATTTAACGGGTGGTTCAATGGTTCGTTTCGATGAAGTTTTGATATCCTATCTCGGCCGAATAAATTATGATTTCAAAGATCGCTATTTGGCCTCTTTTAGTATTAGAACAGATGGGAGCTCAAAATTTGGACCCGATTCTAAGTTCGGATGGTTTCCAGCGGCTTCGGCGGGATGGGTTCTAACCAAAGAGAAGTTTTTTCCTGAGAACACAGTCTTTAACAATGTAAAGATTCGTGCCAGCTATGGTGTAACCGGTAACAATAATGGAATAGGAGAGTATGATCACCTAGGACTTATAGCCCCTGTTGGTACAGGCTTTGGATCTATAGGATACAATGCCATTAACATAGAAAACCCCAATCTACAATGGGAAAAACTCATTGAGTTCAATCCAGGTATCGATGCCTCGCTTTTCGGAGAGAAACTCAATATATCCGTTGATTATTACAGAAGAACAAGCAACAATTTGTTGTTGAATGTACCAATCCCTTCTGTTACTGGTTTTCAGACAGCCTTGGTAAACAAAGGAGAAGTTAGAAATGAAGGAGCAGAGTTAGAGATCATGACTCGCAATTATACAACGCGTAATTTCTCATGGACTTCTACAGTAATAATGACCCACAATAAGAACACGCTTGTAGATTTAGCTGGAGCAAACGGACTCATAAGCATAGTAGACGATAAAAGGCCCACAGAATGGATAGCACAAGAAGGCAATCCTATTTCTTCTTTTTACGGTTATGTTGTGGATAGAGAGATTCCTATTGAATTTATTGAAGATCCCTTCTATCCTATTAATGCACAGTCACAGGATATCTATGTAAGAGATTTGAATGGAGATGGTGTTATAGATACGGATGATAGAACATTACTTGGGTCTCCCTATCCAGATCTAGTGTGGAGTTTTACGAACGATTTGAAATACAAGAACTTTGATTTTTCAGTAATGTTCCAAGGTTCTCATGGGGCAGAGGTTCGAAATATTTCTTCTCAGTATATAAAAAATGAGTTTGCCGGTAGCCAAGACTTCATTCCTGAATTTAAGGATGGCAACTTGGTTCGCGAACGCATTTTTACGAGTGATGATATTCAAGACGCTTCCTATGTGGCACTGCGGAATCTAAACTTCGGTTATTCTCTTCCCATCAATAAAATTTCTAAACTTGGTATTCAGCGTCTTCGATTCTATTTCTCTGGTCAAAACCTTATTTACATTATGGCGAGCGACTATGAAGGCTATAATCCAGAAGGAATAGACCAGGGCTTAGGCAATCCTCTTACATACGGCTATCAAAGAGGGCCAGCGCCTATCTACCGTTCATATTCATTGGGTGTAAATCTTGATTTTTAAGAAATTATGAAAAATCTACTAGTCGTATTGGGATTCACTTCTTTGTTCTTCGGATGCAAGAAAGAGGTGCTTGATCTAGACCCTATTTCTGAAATCGGCAGCAACGAATTCTATTCTACACCTGAAGAAGTTGAATTAGCCACCATAGCCATTTATGATGGATTACAGAATGTACCCCTTCGTGAATTTGCTATAACTGAAATGAGATCGGACAATACCCGTACAAAAGCAAGCGAAGGAGACTGGGCTCAATTTGAAAGCTTTTCGATTACACCAACCAATCAGCAAGTAGCTATTTATTGGACAGTGAATTACAATGTGATCTTTAGGGCTAATAGGGTCATTGAGAATCTAGACGTAGTTCCTTCAGGATCCTTTAGGGATCAATTAGAAGGAGAGGCAAAGTTCAGTAGGGCGCTAGCTCATTTTAATCTTGTGCGCGCTTATGGCGATATTCCGATTATTGATAAGGTTATTGGAATTACAGAATCAGAGTTCTTTGAAAGAGATCCTGTTGATCTCGTACTTGACTTTATTACTGCCGATTTACAAGATGCAGCTGAGCTTTTACCACCAAAAGGAGCCCTTGAATTTGGTAGAGCTACTTCAGGCGCAGCCAAAGGATTATTGGCCAAAGTTTTTCTAAATAGGGCAAACTACTCTCAAGCCGAGATGCTATTGTCTAGCATTCTCAGTAGCGGAGAATATTCATTGGAAGACGATTACAGAGACGTTTTTTACAACGAAGGGAATGATGAGATTTTATTTGCAATCCCTTATCTAAACGACGATATAAACGAAAGTCAAGATTTCTCCTTTGAAATGACCGCAGGTGGTGTGCGCAGTGGATTGAATTATTTAACCAATGATTTTCTTGCTCGAATGAATCCGCAAGACAGCGTGCGCAATGGGGTATTACAGAACCCAGTTAACTTCCTTGAAGTAGGTAAATATTTAAGCTCAAGCGCAAATGCAAGACTTTGTGGAAACGACTGGATTGTATTACGCCTAGCCGATATCTATCTTCTTTATGTAGAGGCAAAAATGGCGGGCCAGTTGAAAACGCAGAATCTCGATGCCATTGCAGCTTTCAATGCAGTGAGACAAAGAGTTAGACTCAGCACGCTAGCAACCGACGGAAGCGCTGAAATTACCCTCGATATGCTTTTAAATGAAAGGAGATTTGAATTGGCCTTTGAGAATCATAGACTTCATGATTTAATACGCACAGGACAAGCACTCTCCGTGCTTGGAAACTTTGCAGCAACAGAAGGCTACAACTTTACTTCAACAGACCTATTGCTGCCTATTCCTCAAAGAGAGATGAATGTAAGTGGTGGAAGGTTAGTCCAAAACCCAGGTTACAATTAATTTAAATAAATGCACAGTTAACTGTGAATGAATGGCATGGATATGAATAGCACAATGAAAAGAAAGCAATGGCTACCCTTCGGAAATTATTTGATTTTTTCGGTGATCATTCTAAGCTCAATTTTAGCTTGTAAGAAAGAATTGCCGGGTGTTGGCTCTATTCCAGATTTAACACCGCCCAATGCACTTTTTTCATACGCTCAACTTTCTCCGAGTAATTATTTGGAGGTGACATTCACTAATGCATCTACAAGTGCCACTGATTATATATGGGATTTTAGCGATGGTACTTCGTCAATAGAATTAGAGCCTGTACATACTTTTTCTGCAGAAGGAACGTATTTGGTAAAACTTACTGTAAGCGATAAGCTAAATGCAACAAGTACCTATGAGTTGGAAGTGACCATTACGGAGCCTCTAGCATTTGTTCCACCTATTCTTGAGGCGGGTTTTGAAGATGGGCAGCTGAGCGGAGGCCTAGGAGATGGAAGAGAATCTTGGAGAAATAGCGATTTGGGTGGAGTTATTCAAATCACCAACAGCCCAGTAAACGGAGGGCTTCAGGCTGCTAAGCTATCTGGAGATCCTAGTGATAAACGTATCGGATACCAATTATTAACCGTTACTGAAAACACGCTGTATGAGGTTTCCTTCTACTACACCATGTTGGATATTCAGCCCGGTTTTTTAACTGTCTCCGTTTTAGACGGACCGGTTACATCACATGCGCAGGCATTGGCTTCTACTTTGGGTTCCAAGACGGTAAATGATCAGTCTAATCCAGGTTTGTTTGTTAAAGAAGTCTTTTCGTTTTATTCGGGTAACAACACCGAAGTGGCTTTATACTTTTTTAATGATGGATCAGTAGAAACAAGACTAGATGATTTTTCCATAGATCTGGGTTCTGGTCCTATTCCTGCTTCGGCAGCCTTTAGTTACGAAGCAGATACAGCTGATTATTTCACCATACAATTCACAAATAATTCAGTTAATGCAGATAGTTATATCTGGAATTTTGGAGATGGGAGTACATCAACCCAAGTCTCTCCTGCCCATACTTTTTCTGCTGAAAACACCTATACAGTTAGCCTTACTGCCAACAATATTCAAGGGGGGTCTGATATGACTTCAATGGATATTCAGATCGTAGAGCCCACATCTTCTCTTATTACCAATCCGAGTTTTGATGATGAAGCCGTTCGAGACGACAATAGAATTGCATGGCGTAACGCAGATTTAGAAGCAGACGCGGATGTATTTTTTGGACTATCAGATTACATTCTTCAAACGTCTACCACAGCCAGAACGGGAGCCTATTCGGGAAAACTTCCAACACTAGAAAACACCTCGGAACCAAGAAGATGGCTCTATCAAGCGATTGTGGTTGAGCCCAACAAGAATTATAAAATCAGTGGTTGGATTCGCAATAAAGATGCAAATGTGGGTTCAACGGTAACCTTTGCGGTTTACAATGCTCCCTTCAACAATGCATCCAATATTGGAAATCCAAGCTCTATTATTCAGTCAGTAGATTTTGATGCTTCTACAGGGCATGATACCGATGTTTGGACTGAAGCTACATTGTCTTTCAATAGCGGTTCAAGCACAGAAATTGTATTGTTTATTACAAACGATTACACTTTGAACGGTGACCCAGTTACAGAAGAGTCCGAGACTTTTTTGGATGATTTTACCATTGAGGCAAACTAAGGATGGATCATATGAATGAATGGAATTTTTTTTCAATGGCCTCTAAATATCTGTTGTGTGCTTTTTCCTCCCTGGTCTTGCTTAGTTGTGAAAAAGAACTTCCAGACAGACCTAAGCCCAGTACACCAATTACCCCACCCGTGGTAGTTGTTCCGCCTGGTGTTAAACTGCCCAACATAGACTTAAATAATTGGAAGGTTACTCTTCCAATTCCAAGACCCGATGGCAATCCACTAGAGTTTAGTCCGCCTGCAATATTGAATTATGCCACGAATTCAATACTACAGCCTTTTATGTACAATGATTCTTCAGATGGCTCATTGGTTTTTTACACCTATCCAGGCATAACTACAACCAATACGTCGTATTCAAGAACTGAATTGAGGGAGCAAATGGTGCCTGGAAGTAATTCTGTGAATTGGACTTTCGCTGAAGGTGGAAGGATGCGTGGTACGCTAGCGGTTCCAGAAATTTCACGCAATGAGGACGGAGATTTTCATAGAACAATCATTATGCAAATACATGGTCGGTTAAGCGATCAGCAGAGAATTCAGATTGGTGCAAGCGATAACAATGCACCGCCTGTGCTTAAAATCTACTGGCAAGACAACCGAGTTTACGTTCGAACCAAAGAGTTGAAGGATACAACCGATTCATACTTAGAGATTCTTCAAACGGATGCATGGGAAGATGATAACGGTCGTTTTTTCTCTCGCACGGTTGGTACTGACAGTTTTACTCTAGAAGTAATTGTTACTGAAGGCAGAATGACCGTAAGCTTAGACGACAGTGAAATTTTTATATATGACAATGTTCATATGAGAAAATGGGGCGTTTTCGAGAACTATTTCAAGGCTGGAAATTACTTAGGAACAACGGATCAAGGGGCTTTTGCCCGAGTTAAATACTATAATCTAACGGTGAGTCATGATTAAAAAAATGCTTTTGTTAAGCGTCTGTACATTTTCTGTTTTATCTGCACAGAACATAGATCTCAACCACTGGAAAATAACCATTCCAGAAGGAAAACCTACTGAAGTAGGTCCGCCTGAGATTTTGGATTTTGAGAACAATCCCGTACTTAAACCTTTTTTCTATCGCGACTCTACCGATGGGGCACTTGTTTTTTACGCCTATCCTGCTGGAACTACCCGAAATACTAAATATTCAAGAAGTGAACTCCGCGAACAGATGGTTCCTGGAGACAATAAAGTGAATTGGACTTTTGAGCAAGGTGGAAGAATGCGAGGTACTCTTTCTGTTCCCAAAGTCAGTCAGAATAGTGTGGGCGATTATCACAGGGTGATCATAATGCAGATCCATGGCCGCTTAACCAATGAACAGCGAGATCTCATTGGAGAAGACGACAACAATGCACCACCCATTTTAAAGATCTACTGGGATGAAGGAAGAATTCGAGTGAAAACGAAGGTGTTAAAAGATATCAACGCCACAGATGAAGAAATCCTTCACGACAAAGCTTGGGGCGATGACAAAGGAAGAAACTTCAAGGAGGTTGTGGGTACTAAGAAATTCACATTGGAAGTAGTTGTCATAAAAGGCAAAATGACCATCACCCTAAACGATAAAGAAACATTCACCTACGAAGGGGTAGATATGGAAAGATGGGGTGTTTTCGAGAATTATTTCAAAGCTGGAAATTATTTCCAATCGAGAGATGAAGGCTCTTTCGCCTATGTGAAATACTATGAATTAGAAGTAAGTCATTAATATGAGAATTTTAACCACCGCACTGTTTTGCTTTTGTTTAACTCTTGTTTTTGCACAAGAGAAAAGCGCAAGCATTGATTTAACTAATTGGAAACTCGAATTGCCAACGGGTTACAAAGCATCCGATTGGAAACTATCTAATTTTCAGAATGACCGATTTGTTAAGCCCTTTTTTCGATTGGATTCATTAGATGGTTCTTTAATCATGGAAGCCTACCCTTCAGAAGGCACATCCAGTTCAAAGTATACGAGAAACACCTTGCGAGAACAAATGCAAGAAGGGAGTAACGATGTGAATTGGACCTTAAAGCAAGGCGGCATTCTTACCACTGAATTTCAAGTAACGGAAATGTCGAAGGATGAGAACGGTAAATTTCATCGAACACTCCTGATTCAAATAGATGGCAAAACAACTGAAAAGCAAAACAAAGAATTGGGATTAGAGAAATCGGTGAGTATGCCTTTTTTAAAGATCTATTGGCAGGACGAATCATTGCGGATTACACGTCGGGTTTTGAAAGATAAATCTACGGTGGGCGATGCCTTGCTTTCCAAAGACTCGTGGGAAGAGGATGATGGTATTTACTCTAGAGAAAAAGTAGGCTTCGAGAAGGTGAAAATTAAAATTGAAGTAAAGAAGGGGAAGCTTAGCATTTTCATCAACGATGAAAAACCGATTGTTTTAAATGATATGAGCGTAAGTCAGTGGTATTTCGAAAACTACTTTACCGTTGGTAATTACCTTCAATCTAAAGATGAAAACTGTCGTTCTGTTGTAAAATATTTTCAACTAGAGGTATTCCACAAGGGAAAGAAATAGAATATCCACCCAAGAAATAACGCAGTTAATCTAGCCTTTTAGATTTATTCTACAGCTTGATTTAGCAGAATCCATAGAATTTAAACCAAACGCACCATCACTACTTTACTCTCCATTTCATTCCGCAAAAATCGCTTTCAGTTTTTGTCCTTTAGCATGATGTTTCTATTGGCAATGGGCCTTATCCAATGCAAAGATGAAAGTTCAAATTTTTCAATAGAGAATTTGAATGCTCAGCTACTCGAAGCTCAGGGCGGCGATACACTTTTTATACCGGAGGGAGAATACAGAGATGTAAGCCTCCATTTTCATGCAAATGGAAAAGAAAATCAACCCGTAGTCTTATATGTTTCACATCCAGCGAAGACCCGCTTTTTGGGGAATTCTAAGGTTTATCTCTCTGGTTCGTATGGGGTATTATACGGAATGCATTTTGAAAAAGGAGCAACAGAAGAGACCCCTATTATTTCTTTTAAAAAAGAAAATGGCAATGAAACCGCCAACCATTTCAGAGTAACTCAATGCGCCATTTCAGATTATTCAAATGCCGATAGAATTTTAAGCGACCATTGGGTTGTAATGGCGGGCAATCACAATCGGTTTGATCACAATTATGTTGGATCAAAGCTCAATTTGGGTACAACTCTAATAATGGATTTAGATAATGAAGAGAGCATTAATAATTTCAACCTTATTGACTCAAATTATTTTGCACCCAAGCCAAGAATGGGATCCAATGGAGGAGAAACCATCCGAATAGGTAGTTCAGCACATTCTCTAAAGCCAGGGAAAGCTACTTTACTGCACAATTACTTCGATAAATGCAGTGGAGAAGTAGAGATTGTATCTATTAAAAGCAGTGAGAACACTATTAAAGGCAATGTTTTTTTTGAGTGCGAAGGAGTCTTGGCTATGCGTCACGGAAATGGCAATATAGTATCTGAAAATTATTTTATTGGCAACAATAAAGCCGCAACAGGAGGAATTAGAGTTATCAATGCCGGACATAGAATTTTTAATAACTATTTCAGTCAGTTAAAAGGTGAACGATTTTTTGCGGCTATTGCGGTGATGAATGGCGTACCCAATTCGGCCATAAATAGATATCACCAAGTGAAAGAGGTGCACATAGAGAAGAATGTGTTCGTCAATTGCAAACAGATAGCCTTTGGAATAGGCAGCGATAATGAAAGGACTGCAGTACCTCTACATTCTAAATTCAACGACAACCTAATTTATAGCGATTCTGCTGACTGGATGCCTGAATTTCTTGTAGATGTTTCTGGAATAGAATTTAGCAATAATGTAAGCAATACAAAGGGTATCTCACTGGCAGGTTTTGTAAATGAGAATCTGATTCCTCAAAATTCAAATGAGAATTTATTTGGATTTGAAAATCGTTTTAGTCCAGAAATTCCGATACACAAAGAACAAACAGGTCCGACTTGGATGCTGTCAAAGGAGAAAGAAGCCACATCTTCTTACCGAGCAAAAGTTTTGCATTTGTCTCCATCCAACTTAAAAACAGTTCTAGATGAAATCATTGCATCAGAAGGAGGAGACACTATTTGGATAGATGAAACAGCAACCTATACTCTAGAACAGCCAATAATCATAGATAAAGATCTGGTGATCCTATCTAAGAAAATGGGAGCTTATTCGATCTTTCAACCTGCAGATAATTTTAAAGGCAGCTGTCTTTTTCAAATTCAAAATGGTGCGAAGCTTTCTATAAAGGGTATTTGGTTAAAGGGAAGGAACGAAAGTGCAAATGCATCTTTTGGTATTCAGGCCAAAGCGCCTATGCTCAAGCAGTACAGATTGAGGGTAGAGGATTGTAGATTCTCTGATTTTAAAGAAAGCAGATTTGCTGGTATTTACGCAGATAAGGGAACTTTTGCCGATTCTATAACTGTTTTGAACAGTTGGTTTAAAGATTTTTCGGGTTTGGGCGTAGCACTTAATTCCGAGAATGACGATGCTGGAAGGTATAATGCTGAGTTTGTAACTATAAAATCCTGTGTTTTTGTAGATATTATGGGTACAGCTATCGATGTATATCGAGG
>ERZ888423.3598-NODE-3598-length-9990-cov-15.573226_pt1 | contig 9990 bp, 7 predicted proteins | sample MGYA00520523_ERZ888423 | MGnify/ENA primary metagenome ERZ888423 (study PRJEB32303, sample SAMEA104408611) | aquatic metagenome | biome: Brackish water; feature: Pelagic; material: water | place: Baltic Sea | collected 2014-06-08T10:24:00 | depth 30,27 m ...
GACCGGTTCTGGCTGAGCTTGCGCTTGCCATCCAGCCGCGTGATCTCGATTTCGATGCCGACGATCGCACGGAGCTGCTTGTCAATGAAGTCCGGCGGCGCGTCGGTAACTGCCCAGCGCGGTGCAACGTCGAGGTCGTGGCGGGCGGCTTCGTGATGGTCGGTCAGGTTTGACACGAGCTGGCGCACCCATTCCGGGTCGTCATGAATACGAACCGTGCCGTGGGCATGGACGACCTCGTAGTTCCAGGTCGGAACCACTCGGTGATGTTCAGCCTTCGACGGGTAACGCGATGGCGTGACGTACCCGTCAGTGAGCGGGAAGAGCGCAAGCACCGAGGCACCATCGAGCGCCTTCCACTGGTCGTTTGCTCGGGCGAAGTGTCCGCGGAGCACACCGAGCTTGCCCGCCGATCGGTCGAGGAGCAGTGGCAGACCAGACGACGTGAAGGTGTCGCCTGCGTGCGAGATGACGTGCGCGAAGCGGGCCTGGTCGATGAGTTCGTGGATCATCGCGACGTCGTCGACGCGGTTCGCCGGCGGGTTGTACACGAGGCGGAATGTAGCCCGTGCGGTCGCCGCGCGCCGGTTGGGTATCGTGTCCCCGTGATCCTGTCCGACCGCAGCCTCCGCGAACAGCTCGACGCTGGCCGCATCGTTATTGACCCGCTCGACGATTCGCTGATTCAGCCGTCGTCGGTTGACGTCCGGATTTCGAACCTGTTTCGTGTGTTCCGCAACCACAGCGCTGGCGTCATCGACGTCAAGCAGGACATGACGGGGCTCACCGAGTTGATCGAGATGCCCTGCGACGAGGACGGCATTGGCGACGAACCGTTCATGCTGCACCCCGGCGAATTCGTCCTCGGTTCGACCCTCGAACGCATTGCCGTTCCGAACGACCTGGTCGGGCGCGTCGAAGGCAAGTCAAGTCTCGGGCGTCTCGGGCTGCTGATCCACTCGACGGCTGGCTTCATCGACGCGGGCTTCGACGGCCACATCACGCTTGAACTCGCCAATGTTGCGAGCCTGCCGATCACGCTCTACCCGGGCATGAAGATCGGTCAAATCAGCTTTATGGAGATGACATCGCCAGCCGACCTGCCGTACGGCCAGGGCGCCAAGGGCAGCAAGTATCAGGGCCAGGCTGGCCCGACACCGAGCCGGTACTTCGAGAACTTCACCTGACGATCCAGCGCGAACGACGTGGTGCCAGGCACCACGCGTCCGCTCAGAAATCAGTCGGTGTAACGACGAGCCTTGACCGGCTTGCCGCGCATCGTTGCACGATCCATCGCCGCGATCACGCGATCGACATCGTCCGAGGGCACACCCACAACTGAGTGCTGTTCAGAGATACGGATTGGCCCGATCTGGCGGCCAGTGAGGCCTGATTCGTTTGCGATGGCGCCAACGAGGTCACCCGGGCGGACGCCGCTTTTACGGCCGAGGCTGATGAAGATGAAGCCGGTGTCGGAGTTGTCGAAGTCGCGCTTCTTGCCCTGCCGGTCGTCGCGGTCGAACTTCTTCTTGCCCTTGCCCTTGTCGTCCCATTCGCGGTCGTCGCGATGGCGAGCCTTGCCGTCGGAACGCTTGTCCTTGTAGTCGCTGCTGCGCTCGTTGCGCACCGAAGCGTCGGGGATCTCGCGTTCGTCCATCACGGCGCCACGGGCTTCATGGACGAGTTTGATGGCAGCGAGCGCGATGTTGCGGTCGCTATCTTCGCCAGCCAGGGAGTGCAGGACCTTGTTGAAGTCTTCGAGGTCGGGTGCCGTCAGGGCCTCACGGATTTGGGTGACGGTGACCTCAACCTGACGGGCACGCAGGTCCGCGACACTTGGAACCATGCCGACCTCGATGGTCGTCTTCATGAGGCGCTCGATGTTGCCGAGCTGACGACGGTCTCGCGGGTCGGCCAGCGTGATTGCGGTGCCTTCTCGGCCTGCACGGCCGACACGGCCAATGCGGTGGACATAGCTTTCCGCAGCTGCCGGGACGTCGTAGTTAACGACGTGGGTGAGCGTGTCGATGTCGAGGCCGCGAGCTGCTACGTCGGTTGCGACGAGCAATTCTGCTGTGCCATCACGCAGGCGTGCCATGACGCGGTCGCGCTGCGACTGGTCCATGCCGCCGTGGAGTGCCTCGGCACGGTAACCGCGCAGGCCCATCGTGGCGGTCAACTGGTCGACGTCCATGCGGGTACGGCAGAACACGATGGCAGCGTCAGGTGTTTCGATGTCGAGGATGCGACCGAGCGCGTATGGCTTGTCGTTGCGCTTGACGAAGTAGACCTTCTGGCGGATGAGCTTCTGGCTCTCTTGCGTTTCCGCCTTGCCAATTTTGATCTTCTCAGGGTTGCGTTGGTGGCGCTTCGCAATCGAGTGGATCCGCGGCGGCATCGTGGCAGAGAACATCACCGTCTGGCGGTCCGCCGGTGTGCTCTCGAGAATTGATTCGATGTCGTCGGTGAAGCCCATGTCGAGCATCTCGTCGGCCTCATCAAGGATGACGGTCTTGATCTTGTCGAGCCGTAGCGAGCCGCGACCGATGTGGTCGATTGCTCGGCCCGGAGTGGCCACGACCACGTGTGCACCACGATCGAGGGCGCCCAGCTGGCGGCCGATCGGTTGGCCACCGAATACCGGTACCACCTTGGCGCCGAGCTTCTTGCCGTACTTCACGATTGCTTCACTGACCTGCACGGCCAGCTCGCGGGTCGGCGTAAGTACCAGGACCGAAGGTGCGTCTGGGAAGCCGGGCTCGATGGCGTTAAGGGCCGGGAGTGCGAAGGCCGCGGTCTTGCCCGTGCCGGTTGCTGCCTGGCCAAGCATGTCGCGGCCGGTCAACAGCAGCGGGATGGTTTCGCGCTGAATCGGTGTGGGTTCTTCGTAACCAAGTTCGTTGAGCGTGTCGACGAGTTCCTGGCGCAGACCGAGTGCGGCGAATCCCCTGACGGCTGGTTCGGGCTCGGCGGCTGCTTCGGCAACCGGCTCCGGTTCGGCGTCGGATGCGGCGTCTGGCGAGTCGGCAGAAGCGTCGGCATCGTTCGTACGTTCGAAGCCGGCCATGATTGCGTCGATGTCATCGTCGTCCGCAGGCTGATCGGCCTCGTCAGATGCGGGCGCGAGTCGTGTGATGTCGACGAAGTCGGGATCTGTTCGCTCGGTGGGGTTTGGTCGCGACCAGCTGCCGGTGTCGTCTGTACTCATCACATTGCTCCTCGAAGAATGAAACAACGATACGGACCAGGGAGGCGAACCGTCGATGACGCTCGTCTCAGGTGGGAGTCGGTGTGCCGTCGTCGAGCTTGGCGGCTGCCAGTTCGGCGTCGACGAGCGGTGCGCTGCCTTCGTGGAACTTGGCCTCACCGGCTTCGATGGCTTCGAGGAGGTGGATCGAAACGTCGGCGACCTTGACCTCGTGCTCTTCCTTGCCAGCGCCCTTCACTCCATCGTCGAGCATGATGTAGCAGAACGGGCAGGCGGTGGCGACACGGGTGGCGCCGGTCGAGATTGCCTGCGCAGCGCGTTCGTCGTTCACCTTGGTGCCGGTGTTCTCTTCCATCCACATGCGGGCACCGCCGGCGCCACAGCACATGCCCTTGGTGCCGTTGAGCGACATCTCGACGACTTCGATGCCCTTGATCGCACCGACGACCTTGCGCGGTGCGACGTAGACGTCGTTGTGTCGACCGAGGTAGCAGGAGTCGTGGTAGGTGATGCGCTCTTCGAGGGTGGCCTGAGAAACGTCGAGCTGGCCCGACTCGATGAGCTGTTCGAGTAGCTGCGTGTGGTGGATCACTTCGTAGTTGCCACCGAGCTGTGGGTACTCGTTCTTCAACGTGTTGAGACAGTGCGGGCACTGGGCGATGATCTTCTTGACGCCCATCCCGTTGAGCATCTCGACGTTTGGTTGAGCGAGCATCTGGAACAGGTACTCGTTGCCAGACCGGCGGGCAGAATCGCCGGTGCACATTTCGGACGGCCCAAGGATGGCGACGTCGATGCCGGCACGGCGCAGCAACTGCGCCATTGCCTGCGTGACCTTCTTGTTCTTGTCGTCAAAGGAACCAGCACAGCCGACCCAGTAAAGGTACTCGTGCTGGAGCGCTTGGCCTGGATCGACGATCGTGACGCCGTCCATACCGTCGGCCCAGTCGCCGCGTTCGCCCTGGTTGAGGCCCCACGGGTTGAACTGGTTTTCCATCGCGCGGTAAGCGTTGCCGAGTTCAGGGGGGAAGTTCGACTCCATCAGCGACAGGTAGCGACGCATGTCGAAGATCTTGTCGGTGATTTCGATGCCGACTGGGCAGATTTCGTCGCACGCCTTGCAGGTGGTGCAGGCCCAGATCTCTTCGGCGGTGATCCGCTCGAACAGGTTGTTGGCCGAGATGGTGATCTCTTTGTCTTCGCCGAGCGGTGCGCTGACTGCTGGCGAACCGGAGGCGGCCATGACCGCACCCGCCTTCAGGACGATTTCGCGCGGGTCGAGCGACTTGCCGGTGGCATGCGCCGGGCAGACGCTGGTGCAACGGCCGCACATGGTGCAGGCATCGAGGTCGAGCAGTTGCTTCCAGGTGAAGTCTTCGACGACCGAGGCGCCGAACGACTCGAGTTCAGTCTCCATGAGGTTGGCCATCGGGCGCATCGCACCCTTCGGACGGTCTTTGTCCTTGAGGTACAAATTGATCGGTGATGTGAAGATGTGGCGCAGCATTGTGAGGGGCAGGATCGCGAGGAAGGCGACGAAGGCTGCAACGTGACCAATCCACCACCACTGGTGCCAGGTGCTGAGTGCCGACTGTGACATGCCGTCGACGAGCGTCGAGAGCGGGTAGCCAATGAAGCTCCACTTTTCGTACTCCGGGCCACCTTCGAGGGCGATGCGGAACATCTCGGCGCCGTAGCCGGTGACACCGATGGCGAAGAAGACGCCGAGGATAATGGCGTGTTCGGGCTTGCTCTTGATTCGAATGCGGTACGGGCGCTGCACGTAGCGGCGCACGACTGCCCACACGATGCCGCCCAGGAACACGAGGCCGGCGAGGTCGCCGATGAATGCGTAGGCCTTGTACGTGGTGCCGTGGAGGAACTTCAGCTGTTCGGGCAGTTGGTGGTCGACTTCGAGGACGGTGGTAACACCGAGCAGCGCGAGGAAGCCGAAGTAGATCATTGAGTGCATGAGGCCGGCACCGGCATCGCGCAGGAGCGTCTGCATGTAGACGCCGGCGCGGAAGTCCTTGAGACGCTGCTTGGCGTTCTTGGTGTTGGTGCGGCGCTGCGACGGTGCGCCGCGCTCCCAATTCTTCATCCGGTTGGCGAACATGATGCCAACCCAGATGAGGAGCACTGGGATGACCGTGTAGAACACGACTTGGATCGGGCCCGGGATGTTGACAAACACGGTGCGGTGCACGGCATTGTCGTTCTCCCACTTGGTGACCTGGGGGAGGATGCCCGACACGAGGGTAAAAAGACCCACCGCCGTGAACAGGACGATGGCCAGCTGATGCGGCTTGACCCGCTTCGGCTCGGCGTCTGGAGCGGGGGTTTCGGTAGCAGCATTCATGCGCCCGCAAATCTACTCGCAGGTCACTCCCGACCACAGATCCGCCTCGAAATCAGTCATGGGGTCAGGCCCCTTTCGCACTTGTTGGACGGTGTGTTCAGTAAGTGCGAAAGGGGCCTGACCCCATACGGGGGGTGTGAGGAATCCGTCACTGGCCGCAGCGCCGAGGGTGCAGCGAACGCCGGCCGTCGTCGCCGAGCACGTGCGTAGCGATGCGTGAGTTCGCGCTGCTGGTCACAATGGTCGAGAATTGGATGAAAATTCACACGATCATCCGACGCAACCTGTTGGAGCAGGCGGTCGCGTCGGACAGGGTCTGACACGACGGTGACTTTTAGCCGAAGACGGTGTGGTCCATCTGACGGATGCGTGAAGCGAGGACGCCCATCAGCTTGTGCGCAATCGATGGGACAGCGTCGAGGACACCGAGAAAGCGACGTTGGTCGATCACGAGCAGCGTGCAATCGGTGGCGCAGACAGCAGAGGCAGTTCGCGGGCCGTGATCGAGGAGCGAGAGTTCGCCCACAACGTCTCCCGAAGTGAGCGTGGCGATCTTACGGCCGCTGCGCGTGATGATCACGTTGCCAGTCAAGATGACAAAGGCCTCGCGTCCGGTCTGGCCCTGATCAACGAGCATGGTGCCCTCGGTCATCGTGATTTCGTCAGCGGCCTTGGCGACCTTCTCGAGGTCTTTCTTGCTGCATCCGCTGAAGAGCGGAACATTCTTGAGGGACTCGAGTTGAATCTTTTTGCTTGTCACAAATTTTATGATAGGCGCATCGCGAGATCCCCGGGTGACCGAGCTCTCAAGATCCGCATTCACGCCGATGTTGAGCGTGGTCCATCAGAACGTGATCAGCGGTTGGAGGTAGTCGTTGGGCGCGTCGAAGCCGAGCAGGTTGAAGACGGTCGCGGCGACATTCGCGAGGCCGTGTGCGTCGCCTGGGGCTGCGTCGACCATGTGGTATTCGCCGTCGTAGTTTGGATCGTGGATCGCAAACGGCACAGGCGAAAGTGTGTGGCTCGTTTTGGGGTGTTTGGCACCAGCGGCATCGACGGTGTACATCACGTCGGCATTGCCGTGGTCGGCGGTGTAGATGATGACGCCTCCGAGCTCGTCGATGACGTCGATCAACTGCGCCATGCACTCGTCGATGACCTCCAGCGCCTCGACGGTCGCGTGGAGGTGGCCGGTATGGCCGACCATGTCGCCACTCGGAAAGTTCAGCCGACCGAATCGGTACTCGCCCGACCGGAGGAGATCGATGGTTTCGGTGGTGATCTCGCGGACCTTCATCGCCGGGGTCGTGTCGAACTCGACGTTGTCGGACGGGATCTCGATGTACGTCTCGAGCGACTCGTCGATGAAGCCTGACTTGTTGCCGTTCCAGAAGTAGGTGACGTGGCCGAATTTTTGGGTCTCACTGATCGCGAAGCTCCTGATTCCTTCGGCGCACAAGAACTCGCTCATCGTGCGATCGATTGCCGGAGGTTTGACGAGGTACCGCTTCGGGATGAATTTGTCACCGTCGTACTGCAACATGCCGGCGTAGAACACGTCGGGGTGCTGCTCGCCGTTGGCGCCGGTTCGGTCGAACATGTCGAAGTCGGCTTCTTCGTAGGCGCGTGAGATCTCGATGGCACGGTCGCCGCGGTAGTTGAACAGCAGGACAGCGTCGCCGTCGCGCATTGTGCCGACCGGCCGCTTGCCGACATCACCGACGACAAAACGACCGAGGTACTGATCGCCCTTTTCGGTCTCGGCGTACATGGTCTCGACGGCATCGGTTGCGGACGCGAACACCGGACCTTCGCCGTGTGTGTGGCAGAGGTAGCCGCGTTCGACCATGTCCCATTCGGCTCCGTATCGATCCATGGTGATCGTCATGCGACCGCCGCCCGAGGCAATCCGGAAGTTGCGAGGCGGGTCATTGTTCGCGCCGCCAGCGTTGATTTCGTCGAGCACGGCCTCGGTCTGCGCGATGTAGCTGAGGGCACTGCGATGGGCAACGTCACGCCCGTCGAGGAGGATGTGCACGGCACAGCTGGTCACGCCCTCATTGGCTGCTCGGCGCAGCAATTGATAAAGGTGCGCGGTCATCGAGTGCACTCCGCCGTCGGAGTGGAGACCAAGGAGATGGAGGGTGTTGCGCGCCCCGCGCTCGATTGCCTGCTTCCAGATGTCGGTCTCGAAGATCGCCCCACTTGCCAGGGCCTTGTTCACCAGCTTGGCCCCTTGGGCGAAGATTCGCCCAGCACCGAGTGCGTTGTGGCCAACCTCGCTGTTGCCCATGTCGTCGTCGGTCGGGAGCCCGACTGCTGGCCCGTGCGCTGCCAGCTCGGTGTACAGCTCGCTGGTGGTGAGTTGGTCGAGGGTCGGTGTGGCCGCTTCGGTGACTGCGTTACTGGGGCCTGCCGGAGCGGCACCGACTCCATCAGCGACGACAAGAAGAACTGGGCCTGGACGACCAGAGAACGACGGATGCTTGCTGAGCGACAACGCCATGACGTCAGGCTAAGGCGCCGCCGCACCGGCTCACGCCGAAGCGGTCTGACGATCTCCTTAGGCCGACACCTACGACCCGTTCCTCCGCGACGACGTATGGGGTCAGGCCCCTTTCGCAACTATCTACGTTGTTACGACTGGTCGGCGAGTTCGTCGAAGAACTCGGGCTGCGGCCGGACGAGCTGCGCACTGCGCTGCGGCGTCCAGTCGAGGTCGAGGTACTGCTTGTACCCGACGTGAGTCGGGACGAACCCGTGGTCCTGGAAGAACTTGTGGCTGTGCTGCAGCTTCGCGCCCGCGGTGAGCTGCATGCGGTAGCAGCCGAGATCGCGTGCGCGGCTGGCGGCGTACTCGAGAAGTTGGCTGCCGATGTCGGAGTCGCTGTGCGACGGTGCGACGTGCATCGACTCGATCTCGGCGCAACGGCCACCGCGATGCTGAAAGTGGCGGAAGGTCACGAGCTGCACCATGGCAACTGCACGTCCGCCGAGGTCGGCAACGAGCAGGTAGTTGCCGGTGGTTGCATCAATCTCGCGGATGGCGTCAACGTAGTCGCCGACGAAGCTCGGGTTGTCCCGGTTCGCCTGCATGAACTCGGGGTCGCGAATCTTGTTGCCGAGCAACAGCTCGATCAGATCGTCCACGTCGGATTCCAACGCATCTCGGAGGTACAGCTGCATTGCTGGGTTAGTCTGCCAGACCGCAGTGGGGCCGCGCGCGATGGTCGAGTGGAGTCCGGTGGGTGCCGACAACGAGTAGCACGTGGCACGATTGGGTCATGAGATGGAACCGCGCACTCATTACGGGTGCATCGTCAGGTATCGGCCGAGTGATCGCGCAGCAGTTGGCTGCCGCTGGCCCCCGCGGGATCGACCAGAATCGCGCCGTTGTCGTGCCGGGCGTGTGGAACAAAATCGGCGCCGGTTTCTTGCGTGCGCGTTCGGGTCCGGCGCTCCGGTTTCTCGTTCCCCGGGCGCTGTCGTGACCGCCAAGATGCCGGATCTCTTCGATGCTGCTGTTGCAGCCCAGCAGCAGTCGTATTCGCCGTACTCGAAGTATGCGGTCGGCGCCGCGGTGCGCACAGCATCGGGTGCTGTCTTCACCGGCTGCAATGTGGAGAACTCGTCGTACCCGGAGGGCACCTGCGCCGAGGCCGGTGCAATCGCCGCGATGGTGGTGGCCGGTGAACGGGAAATCGTCGAGGCACTCACTGTCACGGTTGGCGACATTCCGGGCACTCCGTGCGGCGGCTGCCGCCAGAAACTCCGTGAGTTCGCTGGTCCCGACGCGATTATTCACGCGACGACCAACGGTGGAGCAGTTCTTGACATCTCGATGGCCGATCTGCTGCCCGAGTCGTTCGGCCCGGAGTTCCTCCTCGGCTGATGTCGTTCCAGGCCCTCGTTGCTGTAAATGCTGAGTCGGTTACTGTCAAGTAAGTGAAGTCGAGGTTGTTAACGAGGACTCCACTCGCTATCTTGAGTCCTCACGAATCAGGATCTTGATCCTCCCCCGAATATCTCTCGAACGCAGAAAGCAAGGAGCATCACATGCCCAAGGCAGTTGGTATCGACCTCGGTACCACCAACTCAGTCGTCTCGGTCCTGGAAGGCGGCGAGCCCGTCGTCATCCCGAACTCCGAAGGTGGCCGCACCACCCCGTCCGTTGTCGCGTTCTCGAAGGCCGGCGAAGTGCTCGTCGGCGAAGTCGCAAAGCGCCAGGCCATCACCAACCCGGATCGCACCTTCCGTTCGGTGAAGCGCCACATGGGCGAGGCGTGGAAGTCGGACGACATCGACGGCAAGCAGTACACCGCACAAGAGATCAGCGCCCGCACGCTGATGAAGCTCAAGCGCGACGCCGAGAGCTACCTCGGCGACACGGTCACGCAGGCTGTCATCACCGTCCCCGCCTACT
>ERZ888423.3599-NODE-3599-length-9990-cov-14.670659_pt1 | contig 9990 bp, 6 predicted proteins | sample MGYA00520523_ERZ888423 | MGnify/ENA primary metagenome ERZ888423 (study PRJEB32303, sample SAMEA104408611) | aquatic metagenome | biome: Brackish water; feature: Pelagic; material: water | place: Baltic Sea | collected 2014-06-08T10:24:00 | depth 30,27 m ...
AGTCCTCGCGCAGTTCTTGGTCCGTCACCCGCTCGACCTGCCAGCCGATCTTGCGCAGGAGCCGATCGCGTCCTTTGTCGTACTGCGCATCGAAGCGGCCCCCATGCCAGGTGACGTGATCGACCTCAACCGCCCATCGCAGGTCCGGTAACGCTCCATCCGGGTGGATGACTGATCCGTCCGGCAAGCGAATGGGATGTTGGCGAATCAATTCCGGCATGCCCAATCGTTCGAGCGCGCGAAGTACTCGCAGCTCGAGGCCCGATCCTGCAGGCTTTTGCCACACCGACCGCTGCGAATACACCCTCCGGACTCGGGCGAGCCCGGGGCGCCCTTGCTGCGCGAGTTGTCGGACAACGCTCCAGAGTGCGTATGGCGAGGCGTGTTTATCGAGGACCCATTCGGTCAGCCGTTCGAAATGCGGATCGTCGAGATCGCGGGCGCAGTCGAACCAAGTCCTGGGCGGAGTGGCGATTCGAATGCCGTCGGGCCGGATGACGAAATCGTCCTTATCCATTCGGTTTGAGCGACGGACGAGCACCCCACGCTCCAGCGCGTTGCGTCCGTGTTCGATGAGGACGATCGGATGGTCGGTGCGACGAACATGCCGAAACTGCCAGAGCCTTGCTGCCGCTGGCCCTGTGACGATTGCTGATCGCTCCGCAAGGCAGGCTGCGGCGCATCGGAACTCAAATGTCTCAGGGGATGTCACAACTCGATACGTCTGGCGATGGTGGACAATGAGTTCGCGCGCTGTGATGCAGCGTCGAATTGCGCTCGGTGCGCACCCGTCACAGATCAGTTCGGTGTGGTGCACCGCGCCGTGGCGGGCTGCGATTCGTGCAGCGAGTTCGGGTGATAGACGGATCATCAGGGCCTCCAGGTTCGAGAATGAACGTGGGACGTGAGTCCGAGGTGGGGCGAGAACCCGAACGGCCGACCCTATCGACAGCGTCCTGATTGGCGCCGAAAACGTCAAAGGCGTGAGGTAGGTGCGCATCTGGTGCGCACCTACCTCACGCCTTCGGTGAAGAAGGGGTGGGCAGCGGGGGCAGCGGGGGCAGCGGTGCCGCCGTCGACGACAGACGCCGCCTTGTGATGTTGGTCACACGGACCACGGACGAAACGTAGTCGCTCCGGACGAGGCAGCGCGAGATATTACGACCTGTGTTGGAGACATTTGTCGGCGCGCAGGAGGTCGCCTGTCTACGCTCGGTGCCGTGCCCACCGCATTGCTGTCCGTGTACGACAAAACCGGAGTCGTTGGCTTCGCCCGCGCCCTCCGTGAAATGGGGTGGTCGATCGTTTCAAGCGGCGGGACCGCCAAGGCAATTGCGGCTGAGGGGATCGACGTCACCGACGTGGCGGATCTGACTGGTGTGCCCGCAATCCTGAGTCATCGAGTGGTCACGCTGCACCCGAAGGTGCACGGGGGCATCCTCGCTGACCCAACCGATCCCGAGCACCTTTCCGACATGGCCGAGTACGGCATCGAGCCAATCAGCCTTGTCGTCGGCAACTTGTATCCGTTCGGCCAGAGCCTCGACGACTTCGAGCACGGCAGCGGATTGGCAATCGAGATGATTGACATCGGTGGCCCGGCAATGGTCCGGGCAGCGGCCAAAAACCACGCGCACGTCGCGGTCATCGTCGAACCGAAGAGCTACGACCCGGTGATCGCCGAACTGCGCGCTGACGGCGTTTTGTCTGTCGACACCAGGCGCCGGCTCGCCCGTGCAGCGTTTGCACACACGGCGGCGTACGACGCAGCGATCGTCACGTGGTTCGACGACAACGATCCCGACGTCGCCGACGAAACAATCGAAGTTGACGACGTCGAGACGGCAGGCGCCCTACCGGCGTCGATCCACCTCGCGCTCTCGAAGGCGCAGTCGTTGCGTTACGGCGAGAACCCGCACCAGGAAGGAGCGCGGTACCGCCAAGCTGGTGCCACGAGCTGGTGGGACTCGATGACCCAGCACGGGGGGAAGGCGCTGAGCTACCTCAACCTGTACGACACTGAGGCTGCCTGGCGGCTGGTCCAACGATTCGACGGACCAGCGTGCGTGGTTGTGAAGCACGCCAATCCGTGTGGCGTCGCCATTGCCGACGACATCACGACCGCCTACATCCGGGCGAACGCTTGCGATCCGGTGAGCGCCTTCGGCGGCATCGTCGCCGTCAATCGCACTGTCACCAACGAGATGGCAAGAGCACTCGGTGATGTGTTCACCGAAGTGGTTGTGGCGCCGGGGTTCGACGACGATGCACTCGCGACCTTCGCCCAAAAGAAGAACCTGCGTGTCATCGCCGCCAACGCACCATCGCCGCTGCCGTTTGATGTGCGCCCGATCGACGGTGGCCTGCTCGTCCAGCAGCCCGATCCTGTTGCTGGCCGGAGCGACGACTGGCGGATTGTTACCAACGTGCAGCCGACCGAGAACCAGTGGGCTGACATGGAGTTCGCCTGGACGGTGTGTGCGGCGGTCACCAGCAATGCAATCGTTTATACCAAGGACCGCCAGGCCTTTGGTATTGGTGCAGGGCAGCAGAACCGGCTCGATTCGGCTCGAATCGCGACGGGACGCGCTGACGGCCGCGCCAGCGGTGGGGCCTGTGCGAGCGATGCGTTCTTCCCGTTCCGCGATGGCCTCGATGCTGCTGTCGAAGCTGGCGTCTCGTGCGTGATCCAGCCGGGAGGATCGATGCGTGACGACGAAGTGATCGCTGCAGCGAACGAGCATGGGCTCGCAATGGTCTTCACCGGCCAACGCCATTTCCGTCACTGATTGCAGCGCCCGCGAGTGCACAAGGGCCACGCTTTCGAACTCCACCGAGAATGTTCCATATTGTGGAATCGTTCCGGTAGGCGGGACGTTCCCGATTTGGCGGGCGCGCCCGGTAACAGGGTCGTTACGTTTGTCGGCCTATGGCTCGGATCGCCGACAAGCTGGCAGTAGGACGAACCCTTTCGTTCGAATTCTTTCCGCCGAAATCAGCCAGCGCACAAATGACGCTCGGCCGCACTGTGGCCGAACTCGCGCCGCTGGGACCTGACTTCGTCAGCATCACGTATGGCGCAGGTGGGTCTGACCGTCATCGAACCGCCGACGTCGTCGGCTGGATGCGCAGAGAGACTGACGTCGAGCCGATGGCGCACCTCACGTGTGTTGGGCACACCCGTACTGACGTTGCTGCACTGCTCGTCGACTACCGCCGCATGGGCGTCGAGAACATCCTCGCCCTCGGCGGCGACCTGCCCGCCGACGGTTCCACTCTGGCCGGCGACTACCGGTACGCACTCGACCTGCTTGTCGACGTTGCAGCCACCGGTTGCTTTTCGGTTGGCGTCGCAGCCCATCCCGAGGTGCACCCCCGATCACCTGATCGAGCCACCGACCGCAAGCACCTCGCCGACAAGCTTCAGATCGCCGATTTCGCGATCACCCAGTTCTTTTTCGACGTCGAGCACTACACCAGGTTGGTCGACGAGCTCGCGGCACTGGGTATCGATAAGCCAATCGTGCCGGGAATCATGCCGGTCACGAACCTGGCTCAGATTCACCGGATGGCCAAGATGAGCGGTTCGCAAGTACCGGGATGGCTTGTTGATCGACTTGAATCTGTCCGTACCGATGCAGAGGCCAAGCGGATTGGCATCGAGCTCGCTTCAGCGCTGTGCACCGACCTGATTGATGCAGGCGCTCCGGGCCTCCACCTGTACACGCTCAACCGGTCTGAAGTAGCAAAACAAATCAGGGTGAACCTCGGATCGGTACTCGTCTGAGCGATACTTGACTGCGATGCCTGTCATTTCCGCGCCCGACGCTGCGCCTGCACCTCGCAGAAGGGACGCGAACATCAGCAAGGTGCCGTACCTGCCCGGCCTTGACGGCATGCGAGCCGTGGCCGTTGTGGCCGTAATGATCTATCACGCCAACAGTTCGTGGCTCAAGGGTGGGTTCATTGGCGTCGAGGTGTTCTTCGTTATCTCGGGATATCTGATCACCCTGCTCCTCATCGCCGAGCACGAAAAGACCGGCGCTGTCAACATGAAGAACTTCTGGGTGCGCCGGTTCCGGAGGCTCCTCCCGGCACTGTTCGTGATGTTGCTCCTGCTGTCGATCTGGACCGCGATATTCGAGCGCGATGCGTTGGGCCAGCTTCGCGGCGACCTGTTCGGTGGCGTGTTCTACATCTCGAATTGGTATCAGATTTTCATTGGCGCCGGTTATAGCGCCAGCAACGACTTCGCGCCGCTGCGCCACCTGTGGAGCCTGGCGGTCGAAGAGCAGTTCTATTTCGTTTGGCCAATCGTGATGGTCGCGCTGCTGCGCAAAGGCAGTCGCAGAATTGCCGATCTCAGCGTGTGGCTCTTCGGCGCTGCCGTGTTCGTGACCGTCGTTGTTGCGTTGCTCTACCACCGGGGGCCGATCGACGCCGACCCGTCGAACACGCCAGCGGCCTACTGGGAGATCCGCGGCCGGTTCATCTCGAAGGGTGACGCCCTCTATCTCTCCACGTTGTCGCGCTCCAGCGGCCTGCTCCTCGGCGCAGCATTTGCAATGGTCTGGCGTCCCGTCGCGATGATGCGCGGCCCGCTTCAAAATAAGGCGCATGCACTCGACGCGCTGGCCGTCGTCGGATTCGCCATCCTCGCCCTGATGTCGTGGAAGGTCGGTTTCATCGATACTTTCGGCGATAACAGCGCTGACCCATGGCTGTTCCGTGGCGGATTCTTCGTGGCAGGCATCGCAACGCTGTTGATCATCGCTGCCGTGACGCACCGTGATTCGCTGACGGCCAGGGCGTTGAGCGGTCCGACGATGCTGTGGATCGGTACGCGCTCGTATGGGCTGTACCTCTATCACTGGCCGATCTACCAGATCGTCCGGAACACCGCCGGAACCAAGCTGAAGTTCCATGAATGGGTGCTGTGTATGGTCGCCACGGCGATCATCACGGAGATTTCTTATCGATACATCGAGACTCCGATCCGCAAAGGCCAGTTCGCTGCCATGTGGCAACGGCGCGGCCAACGATCGCGTCGGAGTCAGAACCGTGGCGCAGTGCTCGGTGGTGCCTTTGTCGGGGCAGCGTTGACGATTTTCGCCGGTGCCAGCTTGGCGACCGCCGAGCTGAAGCAGAACGAAGTCGACGAATCGCTGAAGCAGAGTGCGGCAGCAACGTGCAGCGTCCTTCTGGGGACATGCGATGATGAGCCCGAAGCCGCTGCGGGGCCGGAGATCGCATCGAATCCCGAACCTGTTCCTATTGCGTCAGATGGCTCCAACACGTCAGCCGAACCAGTCCAAGAAACGACCGTTGAGACCACGGTGCCGCTGCCGGCAGCCCCGCAGAAGTTCGCGATCGGCGATTCGGTGATGTTGGGTGCCGCCGACGAGTTGAAAGCAGCGGGTTTCACCGTCGACGCGGGAGAGAGCCGGGCGTTCGTGCGCGGCATTGATGTCGTCCAAGCGCTGTCGGATCGGAGTCAACTGCCTCAGGAGCTGGTGATCCATCTTGGAACGAACGGCGCGATCAGTAACGACCAGATGGACATGATGATGCGCCTCGTGGCCAATGTCCCGAAGGTACTGCTGATTCAGAACGTGGTGCCCGACGGCAGTTACGACGAGGACAACAACCTGCTCATGATCAACGTTGCGAGCAGCCTGCCAAATGTCGAGGTGCTGTATTGGGATGGCCTTGCTCAGCAGTGTCAGGGCGACTGCATCTATCAGGACGGGATCCACCTTAAGTCGACGGGAGCGGCGTACTACACGGCGCTGATCGAGACCGTCCTTGCTGACGGTTCTCTGTTCAGCTGACGCAGTTGCCGTCGACTGATTTTGAGATTTGCGTGACGCCAATTGCATCGTGATCCCAGCGATACTTGACCGGTCATGGCCGTGACCAACGCGTTCTTTTCGCCGACAGCTGTCGACCATTCAGGTGGGTTCGTGCGCGCCCATATCAGCCGTGTTCCATACCTGCCGGGCCTCGATGGGATGCGCGCGATCGCCGTGGTCGCCGTGATGATCTATCACGCCAACAACTCGTGGCTGCCCGGCGGCTTCCTCGGTGTCGAAATGTTTTTTGTGATCTCGGGTTACTTGATCACCTTGTTGCTGATCGCTGAGCGAGAGCGGACCTACCGGATCTCGCTCACCGATTTTTGGCTCCGCCGCGCGCGGCGCCTGCTCCCTGCCTTGTTCCTGCTGATGGGGCTCCTCACGGTGTGGACAGCCCTGTTCGAACCCGATGCGCTGGGGCAACTCCGCGGAGATGTGTTCGCCGGATTCTTCTACGTTTCGAACTGGTACCAGGTGTGGGTGGGCCTCGGCTATACCGCAACCGGCGATTTTGCGCCGCTTCGGCACCTGTGGAGCCTGGCGGTCGAAGAACAATTCTATTTGGTCTGGCCGCTGGTAATGGTGGCGTTTCTTGGCCGCACGGGCACGCGTCGCGTTGCGAATTTCAGCCGCTGGCTGTTCGTTGGCGCGATCGGTATCGCGATCCTTGTCGGCCTCGCTTATCACCCAGGTGTGATAGGCGAACCTGAGGTGACACCTGAGGCGTACTGGAGCATTGCTGGCCGGCCGGTCTCCAAGCTCGACGCGCTGTACCTGAGCACCGTTGCCCGAGCGGGTGGCCTCCTCCTCGGGGCGGGGTTTGCCATGGTGTGGCGGCCCTTCGCCATCGTCCGTGGACCGCTCCGCGATCGTGGCCGGGCATTCGACGTTGTTGCGGTCTTGGCGTTTGCCGTGTTCGGCTGGATGTGCTGGAACATCCATCTCGTCGATCCGAGCGGTGCTGACGGCCGACTTTTCCGTGGCGGGCTTTTCGGGGCGGGGATACTGACACTGCTGATGATCGCTGCGGTCACGCACCATGGTTCTGCTGCGAACCGGCTGCTCGGCGGCACGGTCCTGACATGGATCGGCACTCGCTCGTACGGGCTGTATCTCTTCCACTGGCCGATCTACCAGATCATCCGCAATGTGGCAGGCAACTCGCTCCGCCTCCACGAGTTCCTTCTCGCGATGATCCCGACGTTGATCATCACCGAGCTGTCGTATCGGTTTGTCGAGACACCGATCCGGATCGGCGGCGTCGCAGCGCTCACGCAACGGGTTCGGAACCGTGAGGTCCGTCGACCAACTGGGCTGTTAGTCGGCGCCGTCGCCATCACCGTGGTGATGGCGACGTTTGCTGGCGTGACGCTCGCGACGGCCGACCTCAAGCAGAACGACATCACTGAGTCGCTCGCTGACGGTGAAGAGTTCACCGTCAGCCTGTCCGATGTAGAGATCGCCGTGCCCGTGACGATTCTGCCGGTCACTGTTGCTCCCACCACGGTCTCAACGCGTCCGAGCACTACCGATTCAGCAGCGGTGTCGACCCCGACAACGTTGCCCGACGGCGCCGAATCGACTCCGGTGACCACTGCTGATGCAGCGCTGACGATGGTCCCGCCAGCAGCTGCTGCTCCCGTCGTCGGCCCTGCTTCGACGATCGCACCGCCGCCGACAACTCTTTCACCGGCCCCAGTCCCTCAGTTCGGTGTCATTACCGACTTCAACGCGATCACGCCGCTGGCACTTACACCGGCAACGACTGGGCTTCCATTGGTTGCCGTTGGTGACTCGGTGATGCTCGGTGCCGCAGAAGAGCTGACAGCGAGTGGATTCGTCGTCGATGCGGTCAAGAGCCGTCAGCTCATTTCCTACGTCCCTCAGCTCGAAGCGGTGAAGCTCTCGGGTGCTTTGACGTCGGTGATCGTGGTGCACCTCGGTACCAATGGCCCCTTCAGTGACGCGTCACTTGCGTTGCTCATGAGCGTTCTCGTCGACGTGCCAACAGTGGTGATGTTGACCGGCAAGGGTGCTCGCAACTGGATGGCTGGCAACAACGGCAAGATTCGTGCGCTGCCCGAAATGTTCCCCAACGTGACGGTCCTCGACTGGGAAGTGATGTCGGCCAGCTGTGAGGGCCGCTGTTTCTACGACGATGGCATTCACCTGACACAGTTGGGTCAGAATTTCTATTCGTTGATCGTCAACCGGCTCTTGGGCTTGGCATAAGACTCACATCTGTTGATCTTTGCCCGACCTGATGTCGGCCGGGCAGACAGGGTTCGAGCCGTTGGGCTTGGCCTGGCGACCGCACCGGCGTAGCCTCAGGCGCCATGACCACTCCAGTACGCGTTGCCGTCACCGGGGCTGCAGGCCAGATCGGCTACAGCCTCCTTTTCCGCATTGCATCGGGCACGATGCTCGGTCCAGACACCCCTATTGCATTGCAGTTGCTCGAAATCACTCCGGCGCTCGGCGCGCTCGAGGGTGTTCGCATGGAACTCGACGACGGGGCGTTCCCGCTGCTCGACTCGGTCACCTGCACCGACGACGCCGATGTGGCGTTCGGCGACGCCGATGTGGCGATCCTCGTGGGCTCGATGCCGCGTAAGGCCGGCATGGAGCGCGCTGACCTGCTGTCGGCCAACGGTGGCATCTTCAAGCCGCAGGGCGAAGCACTGAGCCGCTCGGCCAAGAAGGACGTCAAGATCCTCGTCGTCGGGAACCCGGCCAACACCAACGCAGTGATTGCAATGAACAACGCTGCTGGCCTTGACCCGAGCCGCTTCACCGCAATGACTCGGCTCGACCACAACCGTGCAATCAGCCAGCTCGCCACGCGCCTCGATGCTTCCGTCAATGACATCAAGAAGATGACCGTATGGGGCAACCACTCGGTCACGCAGTACCCCGACCTCGCGCACTGCGAAGTCGGCGGCAAGAACGCACTTGAACTGGTCGGCGACCAGGACTGGTACGCCAACAGCTACATCCCCACGGTTGCCAAGCGCGGCGCAGCGATCATCGACGCACGCGGTTCCTCGTCGGCAGCATCGGCAGCCTCGGCTGCGGTCGATCACATTCGCGACTGGACGCTCGGTACGCCCGACGGCGACTGGGTCTCAATGTCGGTGCCGAGCGACGGCAGCTACGGTGTGCCCGAGGGCATCATCAGCTCGTTCCCCTGCGTCTGCAAGGACGGCAACTACGAGATCGTCCAGGGTCTCGAAATCGGCGAATTTAGCCGCTCGAAGATCGACGCATCGGCAGCAGAACTGGTCGCCGAACGCGACGCTGTTGCCGAACTCGGCTTGATCTGACGCCCACGCACAGTTGCGAATGGGGTCAGGCCCCTTTCGCAACTCTGTGTCCACCGGGTGCAATTCAGCGCCCGGTAGGCACGTCACGAGACGGTGACTGGGGCCGAAGTCTGTAAGTGGTCGGTGGCCAGCTCGGGAGAGCGTCGGCGTACGAGTAGCACGGTGATCCAGGAACCGATGCAAAGCATGGCGATGCCGATGGAGAACGGCGTCGTCGAGTCACTCACGAATGCGCTCACGATCGTGCCGAGCACGGCGCCTCCTGCCATCCGGATCGCTCCGCCGTACGCAGATGCGGTGCCAGCCAAGTGGCCGACCGGACCGAGCGCAGCGGTGTTCAGATTTGGCATCAGGAACATGAACGACGACAACGTGAGAGCGAGAACTGGCATGTAGACCCAAATGCTTGGTTGCCCACCGGCCGCGATCGAGATGACGCAGAGCAGCAGGGTGGTCGGGATCAGAAGTGCATATGCCGCATTGATGAGCCGATGTACGCCGACCCGCACGACAACGCGGCCGTTGATGATCGCTCCGGCGGCGAAGAGCAGGGCGACCAATCCGAAGATCAGCGGAAACTGACTTTTCCGGTCGAATACCTCGCTGATGATCAGCTCGCTGCTCGCAAGGTACGTCGTGAAGACGCCTTGCAAGAAGATCGTCGCGTTGGTGTAGCCCGATGTGACCGGCGTGCGCGCGACTTCGACGTAGCCCTTCGTCGTTGAGCGGAACTGCAGTGGCAGCTGGTTCGCTGGGTTGAGCGACTCGCGCATCCGGATGCTCCACAGCATGATCACCACGGCGATGATCGC
>ERZ888423.3600-NODE-3600-length-9990-cov-12.094212_pt1 | contig 9990 bp, 7 predicted proteins | sample MGYA00520523_ERZ888423 | MGnify/ENA primary metagenome ERZ888423 (study PRJEB32303, sample SAMEA104408611) | aquatic metagenome | biome: Brackish water; feature: Pelagic; material: water | place: Baltic Sea | collected 2014-06-08T10:24:00 | depth 30,27 m ...
TCGACATCGACATCGACATCGACATCGAGGCCAACGTTGATGTCGATGTTGATGTCGCTGACACGCTTGCGGTCATTGTTGATGCGGCGTCGGAGTCGATCAGGCTTGACGTAGTGGACACTGAGGAGCCGTCATGAACCGTCGTGCCATCCCCGCCCTTGTCCTCCTGCTCGCAGCATTCGCTGCGTTGTTCGTGGTCGGCCGGGACACGGTTGCGAGTCCTGCGCCAGTGTTCTCTTCTCCAGCCGGAACCTGGATGCCTTCGGTCACCGATGCTGGTTCGTTGACCGGTAGTTGGTTCTGCCCAGGCATTCCTGCGACAGGTGAGGATGGTGTCGGCGGTTCGGTCGTCATCTCGAACCGCGAGAGTGAACAACTCGAGGGTCGCTTCATGGTGATGAGCCCACAAGGTCTTGAGGCTGAGCAAGGCTTCACGGTTGGCCCGTGGTCGCAAAGCACTATCGATGTCGATGCGTTCGTCACGACCTCGTTTGCCAGCGTTGTCGTCGAGATCGACGGTGGCCGCGGCTACGTCGAACAGATCGCCAACCACCCCGCAGGTGATTCCGTTGCAGCCTGTGCCAGCGAGACTTCGAACGAGTGGTATCTCGCCGACGGGTTCACCGCAGGAGGCAGCATCGAGACGCTGATCCTGACGAACCCGTACGACGATCTCGTCCTCACCGACCTGGCCTTCGCAACCGAGTCGGGGTCGAGCCAGCCCAACGCCTTCCAGGGATTCCCGGTGCCGGCAAAGTCGGTCAAGGTCATCGCGATCGCTGAACTTGGTAACCGTGACGAACCGATCATCGCTGCGAGCATTACGACCCGCGGCGGCCGACTCGTGGTCGGTCGTGCACAACACTTCACCGGCGGCGGCCGCCGGGGCTACGACGTGTCACTCGCCGCCTCGGCGCTGCGCGACCAGTGGTGGTTCGCTGATGGCGAGCGCGGCGCAGGCATCACCGAGACGTTCTCGATTTACAACCCGACCGACGGAGATGTCGAGGTCGACGTGTACTTCTTGGGACTCCCGCTTGAGTTCGACGGTGGCGGCTTCGCACCGATCAATATCCCTGCTCGTCAGGTGGTGATGTTCAAGCCCTTTGAAGGTGCTGCCGGCGACACCGGAATTGACACCGGCACCGACACCGCCGACCCGGAGTTTTTCACTGCGCGTATCCCGGACGGCCGCCACTCGGTGGTCTTTTCGACCCTCGCCCAGCCAACGGTTGTAGTTGAACGCGTTCTGACGCGACCGGTCGGCGACTCGTTCGTCACAACGGTGGTCCAGGGTGCACCGCCTCGGCCTGATGGCTTTGTTGCCAACCGCTGGCATATCGGCGTTGGCCCGTCGGTGCCGACAGAAGACGCGTTGATCGTCTACAACGTCGACAACGAGCAGGCTACGGTCACCATCGAGGCCGTCGGGCCAGGTGGCCCGTCGGCGATCCCGAGCCTCACAGATATCCCGCTCGGGCCGGGCGCTGTGATCACGATCGACCTGACCACCGACGACGCACTCGATCAAGAACTGATCGTCAACGCCTCAAACCGCGTCTTCATCGAGCGGTCGCTCTCGCGTGGCGGCAACCTGTCCGGACGATCTGGATCGTGGGCGTTGCCTGCCAGCAACATCTGAGCGTGATTTCAGCCTGTCGCTGGCACTCGGCGGCGGGGCGTCGGTTCGATGACTACGCTCCGGCTATGACGTCAGCGGCACCTTCGCTTTCAGCAGATGGTGTCGAGGAGCCGGGTCGCGAGGCTTGGCTTGCCGTCGGGGTGACCACCCTGGTGTTCTTCCTTGTCGTGATCGACGTGTCGGCGGTCAACGTCGTGTTTCCGTCGATTCGCGACGATTTCGAGGTTTCCGAGGCGACGCTCGGCTGGGCTATCTCCGGCTACAACATCACCGTGGCCGCCCTGCTGATGGTGGCGGGTCGCTACGCCGACAGCATCGGCCGCAAAAAGCTGTTCCTCCCGGGCGTCGGTATCTTCATGCTCGGGTCACTGCTGTCTGGCCTGGCCCCGAACGCCACGCTGTTGATCGCGGCGCGCGTCGTGCAAGGGATCGGTGGCGCAATCATCGCGCCGACCGCGATTGCGGTTGTCCTGCCCGCCTTCCCCGCCCACAAGAGGTCAACGGTGATCGGCATCACCGGAGCGACCGGTGCCTTGGGCGCCGTAGCAGGCCCGGCGATCGGAGCATTCGTGACCGAAGCCTGGTCGTGGCGCGGAGTCTTCTTGATCAACGTCCCACTGTGTCTGGTGGTGCTGGCATTGGCGCCGAAACTGTTGACCGAATCGAAGAACCCGAACGCGACCGGTCGGGTCGACTTGCTCGGTGTGCCAATTGGAACGGCGGGTGTGGCGCTCGTCATGTTCTCCATCGTGCGTTCGGAGTCGAACGGTCCCGGCAATCCGATCACCGTCGCGCTCTTCATTGCGGGCATCGCGCTGATCGCTGCACTGGTTCGTCGCTCTCGTCATCACCCCGAGCCCCTCATTGAGACCGACCTTTTCCGACACCGCTCGTTCACCAGCACGAACCTTGGGCTTGCCTTTTATTCGATGGCATTTACTTCGGGGTTCCTCGTGAACTCGCTGCTGTTACAGGAGTTGTGGGGCCAATCGTTACGGACGACCGGTGCAGCGTTGATGCTTTCGCCCCTCATCGCTGCGTCGATTTCGCCCATTGCCGGCCGCTGGGCCGACCGGATCGGGCACCGGTGGATCCTTGCGGGGGGCAGTTCGTTTTGTGCTGTCGGATACTTCGCATACCGACTGCTACTCGGTGACAATCCAACAGTGTGGACACGATTTGTGCCGTTGTCAGTACTGACGGGCATCGGGGTCGGGTCGACGATTGCGACGTGGGCGAGCGCTGGCCTTGCTGACATTGAGCCCGCTCGTTTTGGAACCTCGAACGCGATGATCCGGACGACACAGCAGGTGTTCTACGCATTCGGTATTTCCGTTGCGATCGCGATCATCGCTCGTGGTGCCGGCAACACCGATGTGGCGAACTATCACCTGGCCTACACCTTTGTTGGCGGTTGCTATGCGCTCGCCGCGGCGACCGTTGCCATCACATTCCCATCGGGTTCGAGCCGCAGCCGATTGGTGTGATGCCCGCCGTGAACCCGCCGTGAGCCTGACCATTAGCCTGACGAGCGTATGGAGCGTCTTATTATTACTGCTGTCATCGTCGCTGTGGTCGCAGTGGTTGCACTCGTCTCGCGATCTCGTCGCACGCCGGACGCTCCAACTCAGCGTCGCCACAATGTGCCGGAACAGATTGACCGTTCTGATTTCACCCGCCCTGATGCGCCGTGGCTGGTGACCATCTTCAGCTCAGCAACATGCGATGTGTGCAAGGGCGTGGCCGAGCGAGCCGCGGTGATGGAATCGACGGATGTCGCTGTTGTCGAAGTCGAGTACGGCGAGGCAAAGGCCTTGCACGAGAAATATCAGATCGACGCGGTGCCGACGCTGCTGATCAGTGACGCCCAGGGCGTCACCCGTGGACACTTCCTCGGCCCGGTCAACGCCACCGACATGTGGGCAGCGGTCGCTGAAATTCGCGAACCGGGCTCTGCCCCCGGACACTGACTGTCACACCCCCGCTTGTCACACCGAGGTCAGCTCGGTGTGACAGTGAGTCGTGTGTCGGATCAGTGCGCCGGTGCGTTGGCGGGAAGAGCCGACTGGATGAGTCGGGCAACTTCCGGGCCGTCGATCGTCTCGTGTTCGAGAAGAGCTTCGGCGATCAGGCGGAGACCTTCGGCATGCTTGGTGATGAGATCATTGGCTCGCTGCTCTTGCTCGTGCAGGATCCGGCCGATCTCTTCGTCGATGAGCTTCGCCGTGTCGTCGCTGTACTCGCGACCCGAACCCATGAGGTCGTCGCCGAGGAAGGTCTGCTGCTGGCTGCTCCAGGCCTGGGGACCAACACGATCCGACATGCCCCACTCGCGAACCATGCGGCGAGCAATACCAGTGGCTTGTTCGAGGTCGTTCGCCGCACCTGAGTTGAGGTTGCCGAAAACGATCATCTCAGCAACACGACCGCCCATGGCCTTACAGATGGTGTCCTCGAAGTACTCCTTCGAGTAAGTATGACGCTCCTGGGGGAGTGACCACGTGACACCGAGCGCCATGCCCCTGGGCAAGATAGTGACCTTGTGGAGCGGGTCGCCGTGGGGAAGCACGGTGGCGAGCAATGCGTGCCCGCCCTCATGGAAGGCTGTTGCCCTCTTCTCTTCGGCACTCAGAATCATCGACTCACGACTGGCACCGAGAACGACTCGATCGCGGGCGTTCTCGAAGTCGATGCGTTCGATTTGCTTCGACTTGCGACGGACTGCGACGAGCGCTGCTTCGTTGACCAGGTTGGCAAGGTCGGCACCCGACATGCCAGGTGTGGCCTGAGCCATCGTGTCCATGTCGACGTCAGGGCCCATCCGCTTGTCACGGCTATGGACCTCAAGGATGGCTTTGCGTTCGCTCCACTCAGGCAGCGGAACCACGATTTGACGGTCGAAGCGACCGGGGCGCAGCAGCGCCGGGTCGAGAATGTCAGGGCGGTTGGTAGCAGCGAGGATGACGATGCCCTCGGTGGCCTCGAAGCCGTCCATCTCGGCCAGCATTTGGTTGAGCGTCTGCTCTCGTTCGTCGTGGCCTCCGCCGAGGCCGGCACCACGCTTACGGCCGATCGAGTCGATTTCGTCAACGAAGATAATGGCTTTGCCCATGCGCTTGGCCTGCTGAAACAGGTCGCGAACGCGGCTGGCGCCGACACCGACGAACATCTCCATAAAGTCGGAACCGGTGACGCTGAGGAAGCCGACTCCGGCCTCGCCAGCGACAGCGCGGGCGAAGAGGGTCTTGCCGGTGCCGGGAGGACCGACGAGCAGGATGCCCTTGGGGACCCGGGCGCCTATTTCCTTGAACCGATCAGGCATCCGGAGGAAGTCGACCACCTCGGTGATCTCTTGCTTCACGCCGTCATAGCCGGCGATGTCGTCGAACGTCGTCGAGGGGCGGCTGGCGTCGTACGCCTTGGCCTTCGACTTGCCGATTGACATGACGCCGCCCATTTGACCTTGCGCACGGCGCTGCATCCAGACGAAGAAACCAATGATCAAAGCAATAGGCAGGAAGACCGAGAGGAGGCCCAGGAGCCAGTTGCTGCTTGGCGGGATGAACTTGTAGTTGACGTCTTGAGCAATGAGCAAGGCTTCGTCGGCCTCGGATACACCGCGCTCGCCTCCACCAGAGGTGATGTATTTGTCTGCGTTGTTGAATTCGCCGGTGATCTTGCCGGAACCGGTGTTGATCTCGGCTGATGAGATTTCTCCGTCGACGACGAGTTCACGCCATTCGGAATACTCCAGCGACTCACCGTTATCAGAGGGCCACAGGCTGGGGACCAGAATGGCTGCGGCGAGTACGCCGACCATGACGTAGATGGCCCACTTTGGCCAACTACCCGGACCTTTCCCAGCGGGCGTGCCGTCAGGCTTGACGTCTTTGCCGGAGTACTGCTCGTTCTTGTTGCGTTGCTGCGGACCGCGGCCACGGCCGGGAGGCGGCGGAGGCGGGGGAGGAGGCAGGTTGCTCATGAGTCCATTGTACGGCGATTCGGAGGGTGTGCCCGATCAAGCGGTGCGACAGACCGCACAAGACCGCACAAGACCGCACAAGACCGCACAAGACCGCGAAAGGATCCCGAAAGCCCGAGATCGCTCGAGTTGACTCCAGTTCACGGGCGTTTGGAGGTCGTCGCACGCACCGCGCGAATCGTTGGACAACATCGCGCGAAGGGTGACCATCCGCCACCCGAGCTGTTCTGGCGTCTAATTTCAGGACTGTCATTTCCGCCAGATCAACAGTTGGGCGGGTCAACAGTCGGGACAGTTGGGGTAGCAGGGACCATGAAACACACGAATCATTACACCGGAGAACACGTGCGGCCCGCAGTGGCAATCGCATCCGAACGTCAGTGCACGCGTACTGGATGTTCCGAGCGCGCCGAATGCACGCTCACGTACGCCTACGGGCAGTCGCATGCCTGGATCGAAGAATTGCTCTTCGAGCGCGATCCGCACACGTATGACATGTGTGCCCGCCACGCGGCTCGCCTGAGCGTGCCCAGCGGCTGGCACCTCGACGACCGTCGGGTGACGATCAGCCTGGCTGCATACAGCGTTGCCTAGCCAAAACGGTGTCGCTTCAGCAGCGACAGCAGCGCGGGCGGCCGGGCGCCGTTAGCTTTGTGCCGGTGACCGATCAGCGCAAGCCTGTGGTGCGCAGCGGGATCCGTCCATCGCAGACGCTGTCGCCGATCGACGCGTCGAGCGCGGTTGTCGCATTCTTTGCAGCCTGGTTTGCAGCTCAGGTGCTGTCGGCCATCGTGCTCACCATTTTCGGCGAGACCGGGGGAACCGACACCCCTATTGGTGTGTTGGCAATCGCACTCACGGCCACCTGGTGCGCCTACATCGCAGGGATGTGGACGGTTTCGGAGCGTTCTGGAACCGCCGATCCAGTGAACGACTTCGGCATCTCGATGTTGCCGATCGATGCGGTTGGACTCGGTATCGGCGTGTTGGCTCAGCTCGTCGTGATCCGCCTCGTGTACTTCCCGCTCGAGAATCTCTGGCCGAAAGTGTTTGCAGACGACGAGCTGAAACGAAACGCCGAAGGTCTCGTCGATCGGGCGGGTGGCTTGATGACGGTGCTGCTGTTTGTGCTCGTCGTGTTTGGTGCTCCGATCGTCGAGGAACTCTTTTACCGAGGACTGCTGCAGCGTTCACTGCTCGCTCGCTTTAACGACACACTTGTCGTGGTCGGCGTTGCAGCGTTGTTCGCGTTGATCCATTTCCGACCCGTTGAGTACCCCGGCTTGTTCGTGTTCGGTCTGATCCTCGGCATTTGCGCCCAAGTCACTGGGCGCCTCGGCATGTCGATCATGGCCCATATCGGGTTCAACGTGACCGGCCTGATCCTTGTTCTTTGACGGTTCGCTGTCGGAACCGTGTCATGAACAATGACGGAGTGACACCGTGAGTCGAGTTGGGTTTGTCACAATGGTCTGCGTTGTATGTCTGATGAAGTGAAGCCTCCCACCGCCGGTTCGGGCGACGACGACCCCGACGAGTTCGCGGACTGGTTTGGCCGAGGGTCAACCGCTGGTGAATCCTCCGACGGCGACGTTGCGCTCGGACGACGTGTGGTCCAGCGTGTGCTGCATCGTCCGGCTGCATGGTGGAATCGGGACTGGACCAATGAGCGAGTTGCTCGGGTACTGATCACGTCTGCCTCGTTGGTGACCACGACGGTCATCGTGATGCTGGTCGTCCATTTCAACCCGCTCTCTCCAAGCCGCGACCTGCTGCTCGACAACACGACGCCCACAGGCGGCGACATGGGTGCTCACGTCTGGGCTCCGGCGTTTCTGCGTGACTACCTTCTTCCGAACCTCCAGCTCAGCGGCTGGAGCATGGACTGGTACGGCGGCCTCCCGCTGTACCGCTTCTACATGGTCATTCCGGCCTTGGCAATCGTGCTTCTCGATGCGGTGCCATTCGTCCCCTACGGCGTCGCCTTCAAGATCGTGGCAGCGTCGGGACTGCTTCTGTTTCCCTTGGCCTGCTGGGCGTTCGGTCGACTTGCCAAGTTCCGTCAGCCGATCCCCGAGCTGTTCGCTTTTGCCAGTCTCTGCTTTCTGCTCGACGAGAGCTTTGAGATCTATGGCGGCAACGTCAAGTCGACGATGGCTGGCGAGTACTCGTTCTCGATCGCTCTCACGCTGGCAATGTTCGGGCTCGGATTGCTCGCACATGGGCTCCGGACTGGCCGCTTTCGCGTGTGGGCAGCAGTGGTCTTGTCGCTTGCAGCCGTGTCGCACGGCATCGTTCTGATCTTCGTCGCCGTCAGCGCGATTGTCTTGTCGTTCATCTGGATCGACGCCAAACGTGCCTGGTATGCGGTGAGCGCCGGTGTCACCACGCTGCTGCTGTCGGCCTGGTGGGTCGGCCCGTTCCTGTTCGGCCACGAGTTCATGACCGACATGAAGTACGGGTTCCGCCCGAGTAGCTCCACCGACTCGTTCTGGGACATGTTCTTCCCGCTGACCACTGCACTCGATTTCCTGATCACCGGCCTGGCGATTGTTGGATTCGCGGCAATGGTCATGCGCCGAAACCTGACCGGCACGGCGCTCGGATTGATCACTTTGGTGTTCGTTGGACTGGTGTATGTCACCCGCGACAGCCTCCCGGGCATCGGCCTGCTGTGGAACCCACGTCTGCTGCCGTTCGTCTACCTGCTGCGCTACATGCTGATGGTGATCGGCGCGCTCGAGCTGATCACGTGGATCTTCAACAGCGCTCGCAAGCGGCTGGCGAGCGACGAGCTGAACCCGTTCGAGGGTGCCTTCGCGGCCAGTGCGATCGGGCTCGCTTGCTTGACCGTGTTCGGGTTCATGTACGAGACCCTGCCGTTCGACGGTCGGGTCAATGTCACCGAAGCAACCGAAGAAACCGCCGCAACGAGCGTGTACGCGTGGGGCCCGTTTCAAAAGACTGCCGACGCGGGCCGTGCCGTCGCCGACGGATGGACTCGCTATAACTGGGGTGGTTACGAAGCCCGAACCCAGTTCCCCGAATACAACGCCGTGGTCACGCAGATGGACGAGATTGGCCAGGACAACGGCTGCGGTCGTGCGCTGTGGGAGAACAACTCTGACAACGGTCAGTACGGCACAACGATGGCACTGATGTTGCTGCCGCATTGGACCGACGGCTGCATCGGGTCGATGGAGGGTCTGTTCTTCGAGGCATCGGGCACGACGCCGTACCACTTCATTACGGCAGCGGCGGTCTCTGAGAGCTCCTCAAATCCGGTCCGCGAGCTGCGCTACACCAACAACAACGCCAAAGTCGGCGTTCAGCACATGCTTGATCTCGGGGTCCGTTATCTGATGGTCCGGACCGATGCCGCCAAGGCTGAGGCCAGCCAGCAGAACGAGTTGCGCTTCATCACGACTTCGCCACCGTGGGACATTTACGAGGTCACAGGTTCGAGCATTGTTGAACCGTTGACCGTGCAGCCCGTGATCGTCAACGAGCGTTCAGGCGACCAGCGTGAGCGCAATCTTGAGTTGGGGACCAGCTGGTTCCAGCGCCGTGACGACTGGCCCGCAATCCCAGCGGATGAAGGTCCCGAAAGCTGGCAGCGCATTGATGTCGAAATCGACATGGGGGTCCGCAACGGTGAGCCAGGAGAGCGGAGTCGCAACGTCGACTATGTGATGCCTGTTCAGGACATTGTTCCGGTCGCATTGCCTGAAATTGCGGTGACCGATATCGAGATCGAGCAGCAATCGGTTGAGTTCAGCGTCGACCAAATTGGCGTACCTGTGCTCGTTCGAGTGAGCTACTTCCCGAACTGGCACGTCAGCGGCGCTGATGGCCCGTACCGGGTCTCGCCGAACCACATGGTGGTCGTGCCGACAAGTACCGATGTCCGGATGGCGTACCAGAAGAGCAGCCTCGATTGGTTCTTCTACGCACTCACGGCACTAGGTATTGCATTGTGCGTCTTGTGGCGCCGCCGCGGTGATCTGCAGTTCGCCGGCGAGTTCCCGTCTTGGAGTCTCAATCGCAATGACGGCAATGAGTTCGCCGCGAGTGACGTCGCACTTGTCCCAGATGTTTGGGCTCCGGCGCGTCCCGATCACGAAGACGTTGATCCGGCGCCGACGTATCTGCCGAGCCCCCTCGATGTGGATGAACGCCAATCAGACCTGATCATCGACACGATGCCCGACAATGTGCCGTATCCGCGAGACCCAGGTTTCGATCGCCCGGGCGACGACGACGATCAAGGTCCCGGGCAGTGAGACCAGGTCCTGGTTAGCCTCGGATCCACATGTCAGTTCTCGATCAGATCGTCAAGGCCTACGACATCCGTGGCACGGTGCCC
>ERZ888423.3602-NODE-3602-length-9990-cov-5.942929_pt1 | contig 9990 bp, 10 predicted proteins | sample MGYA00520523_ERZ888423 | MGnify/ENA primary metagenome ERZ888423 (study PRJEB32303, sample SAMEA104408611) | aquatic metagenome | biome: Brackish water; feature: Pelagic; material: water | place: Baltic Sea | collected 2014-06-08T10:24:00 | depth 30,27 m ...
CTCCCGCCCGTAAGAAGGCAGCAGCTAAGAAGGCTCCCGCCCGCAAGAAGGCAGCAGCTAAGAAGGCTCCCGCCCGTAAGAAGGCAGCAGCTAAGAAGGCTCCCGCCCGTAAGAAGGCAGCAGCTAAGAAGGCTCCCGCCCGCAAGAAGGCAGCCGCTAAGAAAAAGTGATTTCATCCCGATCTCATCGGGACTGGAACTGATTGAGCGGGGGGCAACCCCCGCTCAATTCTATTTTCTGGATCGAGTGCGGTTCACAGTGATCTGAATCGCTCGTGAATCAGTTTGATCTGTCACCATGACAGCATGACGTTGAACGCGATGATCGCCGATCTTGAGTCCGAACACGAGTCGTTAGACCAGATCGTCGCCGATATTGATACTCAAAAATGGTTCGCACCCACCGAATCGCCAGGTTGGATAATCGCTGATCAATTCAGTCACTTGCAATTCTTCGATGAGCGAGCCGCTTTGGCGATGAATAGCCCCGAAGAATTCGGTGAAGACCGTCAGCGTCTTATTTCGGCGGCACCCCAAGATCTGTCCATCGAGTTAGGTCGCTCAGTTTCACCAGCCGAATTACTTGATTCGTGGCGCCGGTCGCGGCGCGAACTCATCCGCGCCGCACATCTAGTCGATCCAACAGTCAGGGTGCCGTGGTACGGGCCATCAATGGCTGTGAAATCATTTTTGACCGCTCGACTCATGGAGTGTTGGGCCCATGGCGAAGATATTGCACAGGCTCTACGGGTGCACAGAGATCCGACGGCGCGTCTGAAGCATGTGGCTCATATCGGAGTCGGAGCGCGGGCATTCAGTCTGATGATTAATCGACTACCCGAAGATCCATCGTCGATCCGAGTTGAACTGGTGTCGCCTGGGGGTGAACTGTGGGCTTGGGGTGACGAATCATCTGATCAACGAGTGACGGGGGACGCCCTTGACTTCTGTCTCGTTGTGACTCAACGTCGAGCGCTCTCGCAGTCGCAACTCTTAGTGGTAGGCGAATCTGCAACGACGTGGATGGGCGTGGCTCAGGCTTTTGCCGGAGCCCCAACGAAAAAGAAATAAACGGGGGTTTGTCAGATATCGGAGATCTTCTTAAAGATCTCCGCGGCTGGGCGATCAATACGTTGCCCAAGGACAATCATTCGTTGACGCATCCGTTCGGAAAAATTGTCGAGGGCGGTCTGATCAATCGCCTTCATTGTGCTTTCAAACTGTGATTCGTGGGCCAAGAGAGCGGTGATTTTTTGCTCAACAAAACCACCGATGTCTTCTCCGTGGTCGGGCTCGTCGGCTTCCCAGAGCAACAAGTGTTGCGGCCGGTGGTGGGCTATTGCGTGTTCCTTAAAGAAATGCGGATCTCGCGAAGCAACCACGGCATCGCAGGTGAGGAATCCGGCGTGGCGGTGATCGGGATGTAAGCGATATCGCTTCCACGGGTCATGGCCGAGCACGACTTGAGGTTTGAGACGCCGGATATGTCGAGCTATCTCGCTACGGAGTTCCCGAGTATCGGCAAGGTCTCCGTCAACTTGCTGAAGAAAAATCACTTCGCCTTGTGAGCCCAAACGACGAGCGGCTTCGCGTTGTTCGACCTCGCGCTGAGCAATCAGTTTTGGGATGTCGGCATTGACGTTCCAGGTGCCTTTTGAACCATCGGTGAGTACGAGGTGATTGATGGAACAGCCAGCTTTGGCCCACTTGGCCAAGGTTCCGCCACAACCGAACTCAATATCGTCAGGATGTGCGCCGATTGCTAAGGCCACCAGCGGAACTTCTAGATCAACACTTGCCATCTTCGTCAACGCTGTAGGTACAGGTTGGCCAGGTTCGTTGTTCTGAGTCATGTTCGGATCCAATCGGGGAGAAGCGTAGGCAAGATATCGGCGATCACAGGATGTTGGAGATCTTCGGATGTATCAATGTCGAAACCCAGATACATACTTTCAAAGATGTCAACCTGACAGTTCAAGCGGTGAGCTTCATGTTGATGATGTGTAAATGAGTTTTCTCCATAAGCGAACTGCCATTTCCCAATCAGCGACTTAGAGAGGGCGAGCACGTTGGTGCCGTCGCGGTGCCGATCGGGATTGATGAGTACTCGGCCACTGCCGTTGAAGTCGTTGTTGAAATCGCTATCAAGAGCAGATTGCAGCACTGCGATGACCCGGTCTAGTTCGTGGGGAAGCGGAAGGTCAGCGTGCACAATCATGAGCATGTCGGCGGGATACTTCTCAACAATAAGGGGAGTTGCCTCGTGCAGAGAACCGTTGAGGCCTTGAGACTCAACCCGAATCGGAATGGCATCGCAATTCCGTGCCCAGGTTTCAACTTCATCATCGTCGCAAACGACAAATTTGAGGCATGGAACATCACGGCGCAATACACCGGTCGCACAGTTTTGTGCCAAAGTGCGGCGTTGAACCGGCGACAGACTGGCACTGAGGCGACTTTTGGCATCGTCAAATCCGCGAACTGGAACCACAAGTGCGACATGCCGTGATACATCAGAATGGGCCGACGAATGAGACACGACGTGAGCCTACGACTTTGGGTGAACGCTGAGACGACTCGCTTGAGTTCTGCGCCGTATACGCTCGGCTTATGGTCCTTGAGGTGAACCACCTGTCAATACGGGTTGCTGTTATTGGGGCGGGTTCATGGGGGACGACCGTTGCAAGTTTGGCGGCAGAGAATACTTCAACTGTTTTGTGGGCGAGAAGAACTGAACTTGCCGATGTGATGACGCGCACCCGAATCAACCCGGATTATCTCGGAGAATTTTCATTGCCCGAATCATTGCAATTCACAGCCGATATGTCGCTCGCGGTCGGAGGCGCCGATGTTGTCGTGATGGCGGTCCCATCGCATGGGTTTCGTGAAGTCGTCGCCGAGGTGGCGCGTTTCATTCGACCGTCGATTCCTGTTGTGAGTTTGTCAAAAGGTCTCGAGCGCAGTTCGTTAAAGCGCATGAGTGAAGTTGTCGCCGACGAGATTCCAGGGCATCCCGTTGCCGTGCTGACCGGGCCGAACTTGGCGAAAGAGATCATGCAGGGCCAACCAGCGGCCGCTGTTGTCTCGATCAACGACAAAGTGATTGCTGATGAACTTCAGAAGATTTTTTCCCGTCCAACACTTCGGGTGTACACCAACCCCGACATAGTCGGTTGTGAAGTGGCGGGAGTCGTGAAAAATGTGATCGCCATTGCTTCAGGAATGGCGGCAGGAATGGGCTTTGGTGACAACACCCGGGCGACGCTCATAACTCGAGGCCTCGCTGAAATGACGCGTCTTGGCATGGCGATGGGTAGCGATGGCTACACATTCGCGGGACTTGCCGGAATGGGCGACCTCATCGCCACCTGTGCATCCACTCAAAGTCGAAACAATACGGTGGGCCGACGCCTCGGCGAAGGTGAATCAATTACCGATATTTTGCAATCAATGACGATGGTCGCTGAAGGTGTCAAGAGTTCGCCGGCTGTGCTTGACTTGGCACGGCGTTATTCCGTCGAAATGCCAATCACCGAACAGGTGGTGGCGGTGTGCCACGAAGGACGAAGTGCAGCTGATGCAGTTGCTCAACTCATGCAACGACGACGGAGAAGCGAAATTGGCTAACACATTTTCACAAGAAGTATCCGTGAGCGGTCGAACTGTCGGAATACTCGGACAACCGTGGCGCGCCACAGTGACGACTGCAGGTGATGTTTATCCGTGGGATGAGGTCGAAGCGATTCGCTGGTATGTCGCGGCCGATGATCGTTGGCATATTCCAACTGACGAAGTGGCAGTTCGGCAAAGGTCTATCGAAGGCGCTCCAGTTTTAGAAACTCGGTTACGCATCCCGGGCGGAGATGTCATCCAACGAATTTGGGTTGCGTCGGGGCGTCAAGGTAGTTCGGCATTGATGATGGAATTCGAAAATGATTCTCCGATGGCAATCGCGATTGCCATTGATCGGCAGAATCTCTTGGTCTCGCGGCCAGTAGCAGTTCGATCGGTGTCGGGAGAATGGCCCGCTCCAGGTCTTGACATTCCTCGTGAGCCGACGGTCATTCCTGTCGGTCACCGCACCTCAGCGCGGGCTGCACTGATAACTGCTGGAACCGCGACGGAGCTACAGGTTGCCGACTTTGCCGACTGGTCGGCGGTAGTCCGTGGTTGGGTTGCGTTGAGCGAGCAAGCATCAAATTTTAAGATCGCTGATCTTCGTGACAGTTTGCGTGTCGACGAATTGATTGTTGCCGAACGTACTGAAATTGCTTTGAATCCGACCGAGTGCAGTGATGAGCCTCAAGAGGCAGTCCGTTGGTTGGAGGAACAGCGTGAACTGAAGCGCATGAAATTGAATGAAGAATTCGATGAAAGCGATTTAGTTGAATTGGCTGGGGCGATTGAAGCGATCTCTCGGGCCGTTAAACGCGGTCGGTTGTCAACCGCTCTCGCGCTTAAAGGCATGAATTCGGCAAGGTATTTGTTGGGAACTGAGCAAGAGCGAGCAGTGGAAGACTTGCGCAAACTGGTTGCCAAGATGGTCGGAACAAAGAAGGCCACCTTGATGAGCATGCTGTCTCGCGCAGCGACTGACTCTTCATCCGCTTCTGCAGAACCCATGGTCATTAGCGAATTGGAAAGTGAGTTTGCGATCATGACAGATGACGATTGCATCACTTTGTTGCCGAACGGGATGAAGCCGGAACGGCTTGGAGTCCAATTCGAAGCTCACGGTCTTGCCCTCGGGGCCGAGTTTCGCGTGTCGTTTGCGGTTCGTTGGCATGGGCCGAACGCTGCAGTGATTTGGGAAATTGAAGGTCCACGGGATATCACGTTGCGATCGGGTGTCGACCACTCGTGGGTATCTTCTCACCTCACGGGTGAGGCACTTTGGCGAGTAGACAATGTCCCAGAAACTGCCTTGGCAACATCAGACGGTGTGTCGTTCTCGTAGAGAGTTTTGAACCACTGGGTGCGATGTAATAGTCGCGCTTCCACCAGCAGCAGGCGGCGCCACGTTAATTGCCAAGAACTCTGATCGCCCTCCGCACGAACGACAAGTTATTAACGGGCCATGCACTGCATTGAAGTGACAACGACACATGGACAAGATGGCTCGGTTCATGCGCCATCAGTGACTGAAGTTTTATTCAGTGGTTATTGACGAGTTGATTGAACAGTTGCGATGAGCGCCTGAAGGCGTTCCCTCACCAATGCTTCAATGGACGGGTCTGTGGTTGAACCGTCAGATGCAATGCGTGCGGCACCTTTGGCGATCTGACCATTGGGTTCGGTGATCACTGTGTTGCCGAGTAGACCCAAAATTCCGCTGAGTTGTTCAATCATGTGTGCACCACCAGTTCCTCCCGAAGAACTAATCAAACTGATCACCTTTCCCGAGAGCACATGTTGACCCATCGGTCGGCTAGCCCAATCAATTGCATTCTTCAAAACCGCTGTAGGTCCGAAGTTGTATTCAGGGGCGGCGATAAACAGAGCGTCTGCTTGACGAACTAGTTCGCGCCATTGCTGCACCACTGCTGGAGTTCGCGATGAATCCTCGAGATCTTCGTTGTAAAACGGGAGATCCCCGATGTCGCCATGAACGGTAAATGTGACATCTGTCGGCGCGAGTTTTTGTGCCAACTTCACGAGTCCTCGATTTGAAGATTCTTGACGCATGCTTCCGAATATTCCGAGGATCTGAATTGACATGTCTCAATTATGACCCTGAAGTGGTGCGTGAGAGCGTCCGAGATCGGGCAAGATAGAGAGGTGCAAGCACCTATTCGCGTGGCCTACACATTTGAACAGTGCTGGCATCGTGTACCTGGCGGGACGGCGTCTTCGGCGATTCGGGCTGCGGTGGCACTCGGAGATATTCCAGGGGTTGAATTAGTTGGGGTCGCCGGCACTCATCGTCATCCGCCCGAACCTTCGTTTATGCCGCCGATACCGATCCAGGCTTTACCGTTCCGACGTCCATTGCTTTATGAAACATGGCTGCGGTTTGGATGGCCCCAAGTTGAACGGGCGACAGGTCCAGTAGATGTCTTGCATTGCACCGGACTCATTCCTGCTCCTTCAAAGGCTCCGCTCGTCGCAACATTGCATGACGTTGCTTGGCGCCATCGACCCGATCACTTCACGCGTCACGGAGTGCGAATTTTCGAACGCAGTTTGGTTGAAATACGTCGTCGCGCCGAAATTGTTTTATGCCCATCAACCGTCACCATGCTTGATGCCGAGAGAGCAGGTATTAACACCGAACGTCTGCGACTGATTCCGTGGGGAGTTGAATCAAAGCCGGTGACCCTTGCTGATGTTGAAGCAGTGCGGGCGAAGTATTCATTGCCGCAGGAGTTTCTACTTTTTGTCGGAACAGTTGAACCACGTAAGAATCTGCGACGTCTTGTCGACGCAATGGCGGTTTCGAATTGTGCGCTTCCATTAGTTGTGGCGGGCTCACAGGGTTGGGGAGATACTGGGGTGAGCGCGACAAGTTCGGTGCACTTCATCGGGTTTGTGGCAGATTCTGAATTGCCAGCCTTGTATTCAAGTGCGGCGGCTTTTTGTTATCCGAGCGAACGCGAGGGATTCGGCATGCCCGTACTGGAGGCCATGTCATACGGAACTCCGGTCGTCACGAGCCTCGGAACATCAACTGAAGAAGTTGCAGGCGGTGCTGCGGTCTTGGTCGATCCGTTTGACGTGGAAGATATCGCTCGAGGAATTGACGAGGTGCTTTCTCGTCGCCAGGAGTTGTCGATTTGGGGTTTGCGTCAAGCCGCACGACGTCAGTGGTCAGAAACGGCCCGACTCACAGTGGCTGCTTATCGTGAGGTCATCGGTTGAGTGCTCTGGCTAAACCACAAGTCACCGCCAATTTGATGTGGTGCGTCCCTGGGGCGGTCGGTGGTAGCGAAGACTATTTAGTGCGCCAACTCCTGGGAATTTCATCAAACGACTTTGATATCACGGTTTGCGCGCCTCAAGGATTCACTGCGGCCCATCCCGATGTCGCCGAGCGACATCGCATTATCGAAACTAATCACGATGGGCGGTCTCGTCCACGGCGAGTGATTTCTGAGTCAACATGGCTCCTCGAACATTCTCGTGACTCGGCCCTCGTGCATCATGGTGGGGGAACAATTCCACTTCGTCATCGACAACCGACGGTCTTAACAATTCATGACTTGCAGTACCGAGAGTTTCCACAGTACGTGCGACCTCACAAGCTTGCCTATTTGAGAACGGTGATGCCACGTTCGGCGCGGCGCGCCGACATCATTGCAGTTCCAACTCAATTTGTGAAACAAACTGTTGTCGACGCTTACGCGATTGACCCCAATCGCATCACTGTTGTGCAACACGGAATTGAGAGTTCGCTCGGAACTGATGCGACGAGTGAAGCTGCTTTGCGCGCAAAGTATTTACTTGGCGATCGGCCCGTGGTCATACTTCCGGCGATGACACACCCGCATAAGGGGCATTTGTTCTTGCTCGATGTCATGGAAAAGTATTGGAATGCGCAGGGGATACAACTCGTTCTGATCGGAGCGGCGGGACTCGCCGAAGATGCGGTGAATCAACGAATTAGTACGGCTGGTTTGAAAAGTTGTGTGAAGAAATTGGGACGAGTCAGCAAAGCCGATCGAGATGGACTCATCAAAATGGCCATGGCATTAGTTTTCCCGAGTGAATACGAGGGTTTTGGCGCTCCAATTATTGAAGCAATGGCGCTCGGGACCCCGGTCATTTCAAGTGATCTGGCGTGCTTGCCCGAAGTGGTCGGCGATGCTGGGCTGGTGTTGCCCTTACTTGTTGAAGCCTGGGCCGATGCGGTTGAGCAGGTTCAGTTATCGCGGGGTCATTATCTTGAATTGGCGACTCGAAGATTAGAAAATTTCACTGCTGAAGCATCGGGAAGAGCGCTTGCCGATGCATATCGAATGGCTCTGCGATGAGTGCTCACTTGAAACTGCTGGTTCTATGTCCGCACTTTGAACCTGACACGGCACCAACCGGTGTCGTGATGACCAGAATCGTTCACGAGCTTGCTGAGTTAGGCCACGAGATTCATGTTGTTACTGCTCTTCCTTGGTATCGCGAACACAAGGTTGAAAGTGAATGGGTGCAGACAACATGGAAGACTCGAACTTCGGTAATGGCGTGGGGGTCGGTGACCCGTTTAAACCCATTTGCTGGTGACGACAAAAAGAATTTGTGGCGCAGAGCCCTTGGTTTTGTTGGGTTTTCTGCAATTTCAGTGGTTGCTGGTTTGAGGGCAGGGCACGCTAGTGGTGGTAAGAGACGAGTCGATGCAGTGATTGCAATGTCGCCGCCACTCACTCTTGGTTTGAGCGGTTGGTTCATCGCTCGGGGACGACGGGCGCCCTTGCTATTCAATATTCAAGATGTCTTCCCAGATGCAGCAATTGAAACCGGAGCTATTAAGAACTCGACGGTGATTACTATCGCTCGTTGGCTTGAGAAGATTTCGTATCGTGCCGCGCGGGTTGTGACTGTCTTGTCTGACGATTTGCGTGAGAACATCACTGCAAAATTGCCGGTCGCGCATTCAGCAAAAGTTGTAGTGATTCCAAACTTTGTTGATACCGAAGCTATTCAACCGTTAGGGCGAATGACGAAATACCGACAAGACCTAGGAATCGATGATCGTCCTGTAGTGATGTATGCCGGCAACGTTGGCTATTCACAGTCGTTGAATCTGCTCATTGATGCAGCTCGCAAATTTCCTGGGGTTGCCTTTGTGGTGAACGGTTCAGGGGCGGCGCGGGCCTCACTAGAACTTGAAGCCAAAGAAGTGAAAAATGTGATCTTCGGTGACTACCAACCGAGTGAACGTCTAGCCGAAGTTCTGGCCACGGCAGATATTCATATGGTCCTCCTGAAGAAGGGCCTAGGAAAGGTCAGCGTTCCGTCTAAGATGTACTCGATTATGGCCTCTGGTCGAGCGGTTGTGGCCGCGATCGACCCGGGAACCGAGGTGGTACGGCTGATTGAGGGTGCGCAGTGCGGTGTTGCAGTGGCCCCCGATGACTCCGCTGCCCTCGTCGGGGCGTTGCGAACGATGTTGGACGAACCCAATCAAATTCGCCAAATGGGGGAGCGGGCTCGGGAATTCGTTGAACATGTAGCTTCCCCAGCAGCAGTCGCACAGCGCTATGTCGAGGTACTCCATGATCTACGTGACGGTCCACGTCACAAGCGTTGACAGGAGCTTTACGACCCAATCGGGGAATGTGCTCGGCATTTGGCAGTTTGTGCAGGTAGCCTTTCTCACTCGTGGGTAAGGCATCGTCAGCCAAAAAAGTCGCTCGGCTCGCTCAAAAGGGCAAAGGGCGCAAAGTTCGTTTTCAAGGTGGAACTCTGTTCCCCGCTGTGATCGTGGGCATCGCCGTTGTCGGCGCTGCTCTCATCGTGTATTCGCGGGCCTCAATTCCTGACCAAAACGTTCCTCCAACCGTCGAAGATCACTGGCACGCCTCGTATGGCTTCTACGCCTGTGATCAATGGTTGCCCGATCTTCAAGGCAACAAAGAAGAGTTGAGCACCGCTGGTGGCTTACTCAATGAAGGTTTCCGTCGTACCGGAATTCACAGTCACGACGACGGAGTCATTCACTGGCACCCGTACTCGTCTGCTGCGACGGGTCGCAATGCCAAACTTGGCGTCTTCCTTGATGTGTACGGAATCAAACTCAGTGACACCAAACTCGAGTTCCCCGCCGATCAAGGTGGAGCGGTGTACGAAGAAGGTGTCACGAAGTGCACCGATGCCGATGGCAAGTCGGTTGACGGCGAAGTTGTGGTGTACGCGTTTGAGGCCTTTAACTCGCCAGACGACTATTCGACATACATCACCAATTTTGATGACATTCGTTTGAAGCAAGACGGTATGGCTTTTTCAGTTGTGTTTGCTCCTGCGTGAACACAGGCTCAATTGCCACCCTCTGCTGCTGATT
>ERZ888423.3604-NODE-3604-length-9986-cov-6.232907_pt1 | contig 9986 bp, 12 predicted proteins | sample MGYA00520523_ERZ888423 | MGnify/ENA primary metagenome ERZ888423 (study PRJEB32303, sample SAMEA104408611) | aquatic metagenome | biome: Brackish water; feature: Pelagic; material: water | place: Baltic Sea | collected 2014-06-08T10:24:00 | depth 30,27 m ...
CGAGCAGGCCCGGACTGCGGCCCAGGAGGGGCGCGTCGAGGCCGCTCACCTGTTGCTGGTCCACGCCCAGGACATCGTCTTCGAGCTGAACGTGGCGCTCGATCTGGAGATCTGGCCCGAGGGGGCCGCTCTGGCCGAGCTCTATCGATACCTGACCAACCGCTTGGTGGAAGCGAACCTTCGCAAGTCCCCCGACATCATCGCCGACTGCAGTGATCACGTCCACCCTCTGGTCGAGGCCTGGCAATCGGCCCTCGTCATCAGCCAACGGGAGCGAGAAAGCGTGGCAACCACGAGCCCGATGGCCGCCGCCGCTTCGACCCCAGCGGTGTCGGCAGCCGGGCTCGGCCGCACCTACACGGCATGACCGCGTCCGACGACCGAAGCCCACTCGACACCTGGATTCGAGTCCTCGACTGCCTCGAGGCAAGCCTCGAGTACCACGAACACACGGTGCGTGAGGCCCGCAACCGCCGGACCATCGATAGTAGGGATCCGTGGCCGCCCGGTGACCTGCCCGTCGGTCCCGTTCCCTCTCTGCTCTCGGATCGGGCGCAGGCCCTCCACCAACGATCGCTCGCTCTTCTCGACGACGTCGCTCGGGAGATGACCGACCTGAAGCCGCCACGGAGACTTCGCGGATCGAGCCGGCCGACCGCCGATCATCCTCGAGTCAGCTACGCGCTGTAGCAACTCGACGGCGCTTCGATTGATCCCCTCGACCCACTCATAGGTCGGGGCTCGCAACCGAGACTCAACTCGAGCCGGAAGCTCGATCATCGACCACCGCCCAAGGACGGGCGGACTCGCAGACCTCTGGTCTACGAGACCCCTCTCACCCGTCCTTCAGGAGCGCCGTCATGATTCTCGGTGACACCACAACCCAAGGTCTCGCTCAAGCCCTTCGAGGGCTCGAAGCACAGCAACAGGCCCACGAACAGAACATCGCCAACGTCGAGACCCCAGGGTTCAAGGCTCAGCGGGCGAGTTTCGAAGCCTCGCTGCGACGAGCGATGCAGAGCGGCAATCCGAGCCAGGTCGCCGTCTCGACGACGACCACCACCGATCCGACCCGGATCGACGGGAACAACGTCCGGCTCGACAAAGAGCTCACCATGTTGGCCGAGACCGCTCTCAAGCAGCAGTTGGTCACCGGAGCACTGAACGCCCAGTACCGCATGGTCCGCACCGCGATCGCACGCTGACATGGCCGGCACCTTTCATTCGCTCTCGATCGCCGCCTCCGGCATGGACGTCTACCAAACCTGGTTGGACGCGGTCAGCGACAACGTCGCCAACATCAACACCATTCGCGGCATGGACGAGAACGCCTACCAGGAACGGTTCGTGATCTCCGAGTCGAGCGAGGCCGGTGGTCGACCGGCGGGCGCCAGAGTGGCGGGGGTCGAGTTCGGCAATCCACTCGGCATCGAGGTCTACTACCCCGACCACCCGCTCGCAGATGACGACGGCATGGTACGGGCCCCCGACGTCGACCTCGGGCACCAACTCACCAACATGCTGGCCGCCCAGCGGGCCTATCAGGCCAATGTCGCTGCTTTCGAGCGAGCCCGAGACGCGTACATCCGAGCCCTCGAGATCGGGAACTGATCATGATCGAATCCGTACGTGGCGTCGACATCGGAGGCATCGGAGGCGGTCTCTCGGCCCCGAAGCGCCTGGCCGAGACCGAGCCGGCATCAACCGGTTTCGGTTCTTCGATCGGAGGCGCCCTCGACAATCTCGGCTCGGCCGAGAAGGCCGCCGACAGCGCCGCGATTGCCGGCGCCACCGGAGACCTCGAATCCGTCAGCGACTACATGATCGCGGCCACCGAGGCCCAACTGACAACCGAAATCACCGTCGCGGTCCGTAACCGGGCCATCGAATCGTTCAACGAGATCATGAGGATGCAGATCTGATGGCAGGAACCAGCCTCGAATCATTCGGCGGAAACGCCGTTTCCTCCGTCCGGAAACTCTCACTCAACCAGCAGATCATGCTGGGGGCAGCCTTCGTCGGTGTCGTCGGCCTCGTCTGGTTCGTGGGCCAGCTCGGAGGTTCGACCTCGATGGGCATCCTCTATTCGGACCTGGAACCCACCGTGGCCGCAGGCATCGTCGACGAGCTCGAGACCCGCGGAGTTCCCTACGAACTCTCGGACTCGGGTCGGGTCATCCTGGTCCCCCGCGACCAGGTGGCCGCCACTCGGCTCGACATGAGCGCAGCGGGCCTGCCGGCGGCCAGCGGCGGGTGGTCGATCCTCGATGATCAAGGCATCACATCCTCGGAGTTCGACCAGCGAGTCGGCTACCAGCGAGCGATGGAAGGAGAACTCGCCTCGACGATCGCCGTCATCGACGGGGTCAGCTCGGCCAACGTCCACCTGGTCATTCCCGAACAGGATCTCTTCGTCGGCGACGAGATCATGGCATCGGCCTCGGTACTCCTCGTGCTCGACGGAGCTGAACCACTGGCCGCACAACAGATCCAGGCCATCGTCAATCTGGTGGCCAGCTCGGTCGAAGGGCTGACCGCGGCCAACGTCACGGTCACCGACGATGCCGGCCGCCTCCTGTCCGGCGGTGACGCAGACGGGATCATCGGTATGGAGGCCGACAACCAGGTCCGCATGCAGGCCTCGTTCGAGTCCGATGTCGAATCGGAGATCTCCTCCCTCCTGGCTGCCGTCGTCGGTGAGGGACGAGCCGTCGTCACCGTCAAGGCAAATCTCGACTTCGACACCGTGACCACGACCGAGGAGTCCTTCCTCGAACCACTGACTGCGGCCGGCGCAACGCTGCCACAGCAGGAGACCACGCGAGTCGAGGAGTACAACAACGCCCAAGCCGGTGATACCGGCGTCGTCGACATCGAAACAGAGATCCTCGACGGGGCCGTTCCCGAGAACGGAGCGGGGTCGTTCTACACCCTGACCGAACGCGACGTCGCCTACGCCCTCGACCGGGTGGTCACCAGCACCGAAAGGGCGCCGGGCACGATCCGCAACCTGTCGGTCGCCGTTGTCATCGACGAGACCCTGGTCACTCCCGAACAGCTTCCGGAACTGGAGCGAATCGTCGGCGCTGCCGTCGGCGTCGATTTGGTTCGGGGTGACACCGTGGCGGTCAGTCTCCTTCCGTTCGACGTCAGTCTCGAGGAGCAGGAAGAGGCGGCGCTGGCGGCAGAGGAAGCCGCTGCCGGCACCGGTTCGGGTGATTCTCTCGGACTCATCCGAACGATCGGCAGCATCATCGTCGCCCTGGTCGTGCTGGTTCTCGGTGTGTTGATGCTGCGCCGTGGCAGCAAACGCACCGTGGTCGACAGTCTCGACCTGAGCGAACTCCCGACCGGTGACAACGATGGCGAGAACGGACCCTCGGGCGAGTCATCGGCGGCGCTGCCCCGTGCCGCGACCGAGGAGAACCTCTCCGAACTGATCGCCAATCAACCCGAGGACATCGCCGTCGTGCTCCGTCAGTGGTTGACCCAACCCGAGGCCTCACGATGACCACCACCGACACCTTCCCCGGCGCCCGCAAGGTTGCCGTGCTGCTCCTGACCATGGGGATCGAACGATCCGGTCCGCTCCTGTTCAACCTCAAGAAGCACGAGGTGGCAGCCATCATCGAAGAACTGGCCGAGCTGGGAGCCGTCGACCACCAGACCGGCAGTGCCGTTCTGCAGGAGTTCATCGAAGCTGCCACCGGCAAACCTCCTCTGCCCGTCGGCGACGTCGAGCTGGCGCGGCGATACCTCGAAGAGTCGCTCGGTGATCGAACGGCACGCGAGATCCTGGGTCGGATCGACAACACGGCGCCGGCGGTGCCGTTCCAGTTCCTCGACCGGCTCGATCCGGTCCTGATCGCCGTCAATCTCGCGATGGAGCTTCCTCAGACCATCGCTCTGGTCCTCTCGACGCTCAACGTCGACTTCGCCGGCAAGATCCTGGAACACCTACCACCGGATCAGATCGCCGAGGTCGGGGTACGGCTCGGCACCATCGACCGGGTTGCCAGTGCGGCGCTGCTCGAGGTCGAGGCAGGGCTGGAGGAACGATTGCGGCCTGCATTCGAGAACCGCTTCTTCTCTGCTGATGGAGGCGTCGAAACGCTGGTCAGCATGATCGACAATCTGCCCAAGGAACTCGGCGAGCAGATCCTCTCCGCGGTCGAGAACTATGACGCCGATCTGGCCAACGAGATCCGTTCTCGCATGTTCGTCTTCGAAGACCTGCTGATGCTCGACGACCGACAGATGCAGCTCGTACTGCGGGTTGTCGACACCAACGTGCTGCCTGTCGCGCTGAAGGGTGTGACATCCGAACTCCGGGAAAAGTTCCTGAGCAACCTCTCGTCTCGGGCCCGAGACAATCTCCTGGACGAGATGGAGTTGCTCGGTTCCGTTCGTATGGCGGACGTTGCCGAAGCCCAGGCCGGGATCCTGCAGGGCGTCCAAGCTCTGGAGGAGTCGGGCGAACTCGTCATCAACCGGGGAGGAGATGACTTTGTCAGCTGACCAATCGGTGATTCTGCGAAGCCGTGACGTGGACGGACTGGCGCCACTCGTGATCGGTGACGACTGGGCTCAGGTCGCCCAGCAACCAACGTCGGGTCGGCAACAGGATTGGAACGAGCCCCACATCGACGGTCGGGTCTCCGTCGACGAAGCTGACGACTCGGCCGAGCACGAGGCCGCCATCGCCGAGGCGTTCGCCCAGGGGTTCAGCGAGGGAGAGTCGTCGGCCCAGGATCGGATCGGTCCCGCCCTGGCCGCGCTGTCCACGGCTGCGCACCATCTTCACGACGCTGTGGATCTCGCCGCAGAGTCGGCCATGAACCATGCAGTCGATCTGGCGCTCGAGTTGACCTCGCTCCTCCTCCGACGGGAGCTGGCGGCGACCACCAAACCTGGCGCCGATGCGATTCGGCGCACGCTCGAGCTGTTGCCGCACCGCCAGCAGCTGACGTTCCGGCTTTGCGGTGACGACATCGAAAGCCTCGGTGACCTCGGCGAGCTTCTCGGATCTCGCTCGTTCGACGTCCTGGCAGACTCGACCCTCTCCCCCGGTGACGTCGTCGTCGAGTACGACAGCGGATCGATCGATGGCCGGTTGTCCAGCGCCCTCGACCGGGTGGCCCAGGAGCTGCGATCATGACCGTTCTCTCCACGTTGATGAACGAACGACTGGCCGAGGCTGTCGCCCGAGCGGCGCTGCCCCAGAAGGTGGGACGCCTCGAGCGCATCGTCGGCATGCACGCCGAGGTCTCCGGGCTCGACGCCGGAACCGGCGATCTCATCCTCATCGGCGATCACCTGATGGTGCCGGCGGAAGTGATCGGGGTGTCCGACAATCGACTGACGGCGCTCCCCCTCGGTTCATTGCAGGGCCTGAGATCCGGGGAACGGGTCCGCTCGACCACTCGACAGATGTCTGCCCCCTCGGGACGCCAGTTGCTGGGCCGGGTCCTGGACGGCAACGGGTCTCCCATCGATGGCGGCCCCGAGTTGACCCTCGACCACCGTCGACCCCTCCATGCCGAAGCCCCCGCTCCGCTGCAACGCCCGCTGGTGACCAAACAACTCCAGACCGGCGTCCGGGCAATCGACGGTCTGCTTCCACTCGGTCGCGGCCAGCGCATCGGCATCATGGCCGGCTCGGGTGTCGGCAAGTCGAGTCTGCTCTCGATGCTCCTCCGGGGAACCGATGCCGACGTGACCGTCCTGGCCCTGATCGGCGAGCGAGGGCGTGAGGTCAAGGAGTTCATCGAGCACGACCTGGGGCCCGACGGGCTGGAACGCGCCGTCGTGATCGCGGCGACGTCGGACCAACCCGCGCTGGTCCGTCGCAACGCTGCGCTTCTCGCCACCTCGGTGGCCGAGAGCTTTCGCGACGACGGGGCCGACGTGCTGCTGCTGATGGACAGCGTCACCCGCTTCGCCATGGCGCAACGCGAGATCGGTCTTGCCGCTGGCGAGGTTCCGACGTCACGGGGCTACCCGCCGTCGGTGTTCGCCCTGCTGCCTCAGTTGATGGAACGCTCGGGAACCTCGGCCGCCGGATCGATCACCGGGGTGTACACGGTGCTCGTCGAGGGCGACGACATGAACGACCCGATCGGCGACACGACCCGGTCCATTCTCGATGGGCACATCGTGCTCACTCGGGACCTCGCCAATGCCGGTCACTTTCCGAGCATCGACATCCTCCAATCGGCATCACGCCTGGCCGGGAAGATCACCAGCAGGGAGCAACAACAGGCCGCCACCGCCACCCGGCGCATGGTGGCGGTTCTCGACGATGCCAAGGACCTGATCGAACTCGGCATGTACGCAGCCGGATCGGATCCGACGATCGACGACGCACTGCGCCGGTCCTCGGCGATCACCGAGTTCGTTCAACAGGACTTCGACCAATTGTCGGATCTTCAGACAACGGCGGCATCCCTCGCTCGAGTGGTTGCAGGCCCCGTACCCCCGGAAGGGCAGGAATCATGAATCGACAGAAACGTGTCCGCCGTATCGCGGATGCAACCGAGAGAAGCGAACGAGCCGCCCGAGCCGGGGTTGCGGTCGCGGCCCGGGACCTCACCACGGCCCAGGTCTCACTGGAGGAGATCTGGGACCAGTGCCGGAGCGTGGCCGTCAGCGACACGGACCTGCCGCTCAAGTTCGGTCGGGCATTGGTCGAGACCGGATGGCTGGTCGCCGAGGAGCGTGCCGCCGCAGTCCGCGGTGCCGAAGCCCGGTTGGCGGAACGAACCACGACCTGGTCGACGCAGAAGACACGACTCGATGCCCTCGAGCGATTGATCGGCCGGCTGGACGACGTCGACCGCTCCGAACGGGCACGCCGAGACCGGAACGCCTTGGACGACCTCGTCACGTCTCGCACGATTCATGCCGCCCATGAAGGGTCGATGCCATGACCGGATCCGGTCTCGACGCGGTGCTGTCCCGTGTGTCCAGCATCGAAGCCAGCGTCTCCTCGCTTCGACCCCAGACATCCAGACAACGCTCCACGTCGTTCGAACAGGCTCTGCGTTCGCAGCAGGTGCACCGCTCACAGCCGAGCCTGCCAAGTCTGGCCGGGGCCAACGGGATTCCCGCCGCCGTTGCCCCGGCCACGAAACCGCCGCTTCATCCGAACAACCAGTGGGCAACGGTGTTCGACCAGGCGGCCGCCGACTACGGCCTTCCGGTCGGTCTGCTCGATGCCGTGGCAGAAGTCGAGTCGATGTTCGATCCCCACGCCGTCAGTCCCGCGGGGGCCCAGGGCCTCATGCAGTTCATGCCAGGAACCGCAACCGAGATGGGGGTCGATCCGTTCGACCCCGTGTCGGCCATCGATGGCGCGGCCCGGTACCTGGCCCGCGACATCGAACGGTTCGGCTCGGTCGAACTCGCGCTGGCCGCCTACAACGCCGGCCCCGGCGCTGTCGCTCGCTTCGACGGCATTCCGCCGTACCGCGAAACCCAAAACTACGTCACCAACGTTCTCGATGCCTGGGGGGCAACACCATGACCGATCTGCAGATTTCGGCGCTTCCTTCCGATCCCACGTACTCCTCCGGTGGGGGATCGAACGCAGCCACCGTGTCGGCCGAGTCCTTCACACCGGCCCTCGACGAGGCATTGCGCGTCTACGAGAGTCGGCCGACGGCACAGGACGGCCAGCGCAGCGAACTCCGCGACACCTCACCCGACTCGACGAGGACCAAGAACACCCCATCGAACATCGACGCGAGGGCAGACGAGATGCGGTCGCGCTTCGCGGGGCGCCGAGCCGAATTGCGAGATGATGCCGGCGACGCCGAGAACGTCGAGACGGTCCAGGACAATGCACCCCGGACCAATGCCGTGTCGTCCTCGGAACAACCGATCGTCGATCCTTCCGAGGACGATCCGGTCATCGACCCGACCGGGGCCGCCATGACCCAAGCTGCGGCGACGGCGGCACAGCCACTCGTTGCCAACGTGTCTGCCAGTGCCGATGAGGTGAACGACGATGGCTCGCCGGTTGCGGAAGGAATCGAGGAGTCGTCGGGCCCGATGACCGTCGGGGACACGATCGCCACCGGCTCATCGGTGGCCAGTGAGGCCGAACTCCCCGCAACCGCCGCGAACAACCCCCCGGAGACCGCGTTCGGGATGAGCGAGACATCCGAACCGACCGAGGTCCCCGATGACATGACGCAACGTATCGACGCCGACTCGGTCGAGCCACCATCGCTACGCCTCGATGCGTCGCCCAACACCGAGTCGCCGCGGGACACCGCCTCTGCCGCCGGCGTGACGAACACGCCAGATGTGGGACTCACCGACGAGGCAGCCGAGCAGCTCTGGGCCCAGGTGGCGCGGGCCCTGCATCGGGTCCGACAGTCGTCGGACGGCAACGAGGTCCGCCTTCGGCTCCGACCGGCAGAGTTGGGGGAACTCCTGGTCAATGTCCACACCAACGACGACGGCCTCACCGTCCGAATCGTGACCACCAACAACGCGGCGACGCAGCTCCTCGATGCCGACGCGGCCCGTCTCCGGAACGAACTGCGCAACGCCGGGCTCGGTGATGCCAACGTCGACGTGAGCCACCAGGAGGGACAACGGAGCGGACAGCAGCAAACGATGGCCGACGACCGCGGAGCCCACGATGGCCGACGAGGTCGGCTGGCAAGTCGAGCCGCCGACGGCATCGACGCCTATGCCGACGGCCGGCCTCGTTTCGGGAGCGATGCCGCCGCCGTACGCCATCAGCGTCGGGGGGCGACCCTCGACGTCGCCCTGTAGACCTCCAGCCTTCCGGGGCTCTCGCCCAGTAGAGCCCGAGAGAGCCCTCGACGTTTCCTCCACACCACTCCCGCACTCCACACCACTCCCGCACTCCACACCACTCCCGCACTCCACATCACTCCCGCACTCCACACGAACCGAAAGATCGAGAAACCACATGATCGATAGCGTCACGTCCACCTCCGAAACCGCGGTGGCTCCACCGCCAACGACTAGGGCCGCCACTGCCCCCGAGACGATGTTGAACGAGCTTGCCGTCCAGCAGACGATCGGCGATCCGACCGCGAATCAACTCGACAAGGACGCGTTCCTGAAACTTCTGGTCGCCCAGCTCAAGTTCCAGGATCCCCTGAACCCCAGCGACCCGGCCGACTTCATGGCCACCACGGCGCAGTTCACCACGATCGAGAAGCTCGATGAACTCACGACTCAGGGCGCGAGCGCCGCCATCGTCAACGGGCTGAGCACGGCCGGCAGTCTGGTCGGCCGCACCGTGACGTTCCTCGAGCCGGACAAGACACGTCGAACCACACTCGTGACCAGCGCCGAGGTCATCGGGGGCGAAGTCAAGCTCATGACCGATCGTGGTCCCGTCAGCATGAGTTCCGTCATTGGAATCGGCGGGCAACCGGGCGTCTCGTCCACTCCAACGACCGCAACGACCGTTCCGGCCTCCACGACCCCAGCCACTGACCTCTCCGATTCTTCCCTCGATATCGACAATGCCGTCGAGCTCGAGCCAACGAAAGTGACCCTCTGATGATCCGATCCATGTATGCCGCGGTCTCGGGCCTTCGCGCCCATCAGACGATGATGGACATCGTTGGCAGCAACATCGCCAACGTGAACACCACCGGCTTCAAGAAGTCAGCCGCCATCTTCCAGGACATCCTGAGCCAGACGATCAACGGTGCGGGTGCCCCGACCGCGACCGGGGGCGGTACCAACGGCGCACAGATCGGTCTCGGAGCCCAAGTCGGAGCCATCGCCCAGAACTTCGCGCAGGGAGCCCTCCAGAGTACGGGCCGCAGCCTGGACCTCGGAATCCAGGGCGAAGGTTTCTTCGCCATCGAGCAGGACGGACAGCAGCTCTACACCAGGGCCGGTGCCTTCTTCGTCGATGCCAACGGCAATCTGGTGGACGGTGACGGCGGCTTCGTGATGGGTTGGAGTGCAGCACCCAACGGTGACATCAA
>ERZ888423.3606-NODE-3606-length-9984-cov-7.827878_pt1 | contig 9984 bp, 9 predicted proteins | sample MGYA00520523_ERZ888423 | MGnify/ENA primary metagenome ERZ888423 (study PRJEB32303, sample SAMEA104408611) | aquatic metagenome | biome: Brackish water; feature: Pelagic; material: water | place: Baltic Sea | collected 2014-06-08T10:24:00 | depth 30,27 m ...
GTCTTCCAGGTCGTCCATGGCGACAAAGAAGCAGTCGACGCAATCCTGACCCACCCCGAGGTCAAGGCGGTGGGCTTCGTCGGGTCCTCCGACATCGCGCAGTACATCTACTCCACGGCAGCGGCCAACGGGAAACGTTCGCAGTGCTTCGGCGGGGCCAAGAACCACATGATCGTGATGCCCGATGCCGACCTCGACCAGGTTGTCGACGCGCTGATCGGTGCGGGCTACGGAAGCGCCGGTGAGCGTTGCATGGCGATCAGCGTCGCGGTGCCGGTCGGCGAAAAGACAGCGCAACAGCTTCGAAATCGGCTCGTCGAGCGGGCAAACCAGCTCCGCGTGGGCCACAGCCTGGACCCCAAGGCCGACTACGGGCCGCTGATCACTGAGGCCGCGCTGCACCGGGTCCGCGACTACATCGGCCAGGGTGTGGCCGCCGGCGCCGAACTGGTCGTGGACGGTCGGGAACGCACCGCCGACGAGCTGACGTTCAGCGTTGATGGAGCCGACGCGCCCCTCTCCGGCGGCTACTTCATCGGGCCCACCCTGTTCGACCATGTCAGCACCGAGATGTCCATTTACACCGATGAGATCTTCGGACCGGTGCTGTGCATCGTCAGGGCCGCCAACTACGAAGAAGCGCTGGAGCTCCCTTCTCAGCATGAGTACGGCAACGGCGTGGCGATCTTCACCCGCGACGGCGACACCGCCCGTGACTTCGTGTCCCGGGTGCAGGTCGGGATGGTCGGTGTGAACGTACCCATCCCGGTTCCGGTGGCCTATCACACCTTTGGCGGCTGGAAGCGGTCCGGTTTCGGTGATCTCAACCAACACGGTCCGGAGTCGATCAAGTTCTACACGAAGGTCAAGACGGTCACTGAGCGCTGGCCCTCAGGCATCAAGGATGGCGCCGAATTCGTCATCCCCACCATGAAGTAGCGGCGTTGCCTCCCCCACTGTTCGAGATGGACAGCCCATTCGAAATGAACAGCGACGACCGCATCATCGTCGAGACCGCCGCGGCATTCGCCGAAAAGCGTTTGGCACCTTATGCGCTGGAATGGGACGCCGATAAGCACTTTCCCGTCGATGTGCTGCGTGAGTCCGCAGAGCTCGGCATCGCCGCGATCTACTGTTCCGAGGAGGTGGGCGGAAGCGGACTGCGACGCCTCGATGCGGTGCGGATCTTCGAGGAGTTGGCCGCAGCTGACCCGACGATCGCGTCGTTCATCTCGATCCACAACATGTGCGCCTGGATGATCGACAGCTACGGCACCCCCGAACAGCGAAAGTCCTGGGTGCCGAGGCTGGCCACGATGGAGGCGATCGCCAGCTACTGCCTGACCGAACCGGGCGCGGGCTCAGATGCCTCCGCGCTGCGGACCCGCGCGGTCCGGGACGGGTCGTCCGCCGGATCAGACTATGTGCTCGACGGGGTCAAGCAGTTCATCTCCGGTGCGGGAGTGTCCGACGTATACGTTGTGATGGCTCGCACCGGCGAAGAAGGTCCCCGCGGAATATCGGCATTTGTGGTGGAAAAAGACACGCCCGGCCTCAGTTTCGGTGTCAACGAAGCCAAGATGGGGTGGAATGCGCAGCCGACCGCCCAGGTGATCTTCGAGCAAGTTCGGGTCTCGGCGGACGCGCTGCTCGGCGGCCCCGAGGGCGAGGGCGCCGGTTTCGGCGTTGCGATGAACGGACTCAACGGAGGCCGCATCAACATCGCCTCCTGCTCGCTGGGAGGGGCCCGGACCGCCTACCACAAGGCTGCGAACTACCTCCGCGATCGAGAAGCTTTCGGCGGCTCGCTGCTCGACGAGCCGACCATTCGATTCACCCTGGCCGACATGGCCACCTCATTAGAGACATCGCGAATCCTGTTGTGGCGTGCGGCATCCGCACTCGATGCAGGCTCTCCGGATAAGGTAGAGCTGTGTGCGATGGCCAAGCGCTACGTCACCGATGTCTGCTTCGAGGTAGCCGATCAAGCCCTGCAACTTCATGGCGGTTACGGCTACCTGCAAGAGTATGGGCTCGAGAAAATCGTCCGGGATCTGCGAGTGCACCGAATCCTGGAGGGAACGAACGAAATCATGCGCGTGGTCATCGGACGAGCCGCAGCGGCCCGCGCCCGTGGGTGTTAGCGACGGGAGAATTTAACATGAAAACGATCGCATTCTTGGGCTTGGGCCATATGGGCGGGCCGATGGCTGCCAACCTCGTCGCGGCGGGACACGCCGTGCGTGGATTCGATCCGGTGGCGGCCCTCAAGGAGGCCGCAACCGAGAAGGGCGCCACGGTGTTCGACAGCGGCGCCGAAGCGGTGGCCAACGCCGATGTGGTGATCACCTCGCTACCCAATGGCGCGATAGTGAAGGCCTGTTACGCCGAGATTCTGCCGGCCGCGAAAAAGGGAACCCTGCTGATCGACACATCGACGATCTCAGTAGACGACGCGCGCGAGATCCACCAGCAGGCGGTGGCGGCCGGACTGGCCCAACTCGATGCCCCGGTTTCAGGCGGCATCAAGGGCGCTACCGCGGGAACGCTGGCCTTCATGGTCGGCGGCGAAGACGCCGATGTTGAACGCGCGAAGCACATTCTGGATCCGTTGGCGGGCAAGGTCATTCACTGCGGCAAGTCCGGCGCCGGACAGGCGGCCAAGCTGTGCAACAACATGGTGTTGGCGGTGCAGCAGATCGCGGTGGGAGAGGCATTTGTCCTTGCCGAGAAGCTCGGTCTGCCGGCCCAGTCGCTGTTCGACGTGATCACCGGGGCCACCGGCAATTGTTGGGCGGTACACACCAATTGCCCGGTCGCCGGACCAGTGCCCACGTCGCCGGCGAACAACGATTTCAAGCCAGGGTTCGCGACGGCGTTGATGAACAAGGATCTCGGCCTGGCGATGGCCGCGGTGGACTCGACTGGATCATCTGCACCGCTGGGCGCCCACGCCGCCAAGATCTACGCGAAGTTCGCCGAGAACCATTCCGACAAAGACTTCAGCGCGATCATCGAACTGCTCCGAAACTGAGCAAGCCGTTCAGACTGCATTGGCGGCGAACGTCTCTCGAACTTCTCCGCCGTCAGTGCAATCTCAACGCATGTCTACGCAGCCGAATGCCGAGGGGTTTCCTGCCACTTGTCGTGCACGCGCTGACATTCGGCTACCCGCAGCGGCATTCCGACGGTATCGTCACCCTCGATCAGCACAGTCGCCAGGCCAGCGCCGGTGGCCTGACGCTGATTAACATGCGACCCCGCGAACGCCAGCGCATCCTGGGGGGTAGCGCCGAGGTCGGCCAGAGCGACCCGATAAAGGTTCGCGTCCGGCCCGGCCGGGAGATCGGCGGCCGTCACGATTGTGCTGACGATGCCCTCACCGACGAGTTGGCGCACCAGCGGTTCGATCCACCCATGCCGCCCGCTGCTCACCACACCGATCGCGATGCCGGCGCCGAAGGCGTCGGTGATGAGGTCGACCAGACCAGTGCGCGCCACGATGCCGGCGTCCAGAATCGTCTCGTCGATAATTTTCTCCTTGGCCGCGCAAACCTCGTCGGCAAGCAGTTCGGCGAGCACATCGCACTCGGTATTCACTCCGCGCTTGCGGAGTTCGGCGGCCACGCGGCGTCGTTCGTCCCGGAGCGCCAGCAGTTGACGGTAACGCGCAACCGTCCACTCGATCTCTAATCCGAGCGAAGCGAACGCGGCGTTGTAGGCGGGAAGATGCCCGCCGCATTCGACGTCGGCGATGGCGTCGAGATCGAAGATCATCGCACCGAGCGTTTTCAAGGGCTGCACGCTCGGATCGCTGGACTGGGGCCGATCCCACCAAAATCGGCCTGCTCGCCATGCCTTCTGCTGCTGTGTGGGCTGCATGCCTCAATGTTGGCCCACGTCATGCCGGCCGCACCTCCCCCATTAGGGGGATTCGCGGCGCCACCTGGCCGGGGCGACCGCTAAGGTCAGGCCTCTAAGGTCAGGCCTCTAAGGTGGCACAGTGGCAACCCCGCCGGTGCGAATTGTCCTCGTCGATGATCACGAGATGGTCATCGAAGGACTCAAGGCGATGCTGGCCGCCTTCGACAGCCGGGTCACTGTCGTCGGCCAAGCCGTCGGTCCCGATCACGTGCTCAGCGTCGTGACCGATCTCGACCCCGACGTCGTGCTGTGCGACGTACGTATGCAGGGGTCCAGTGGCCTGGACGTGTGCCAACAGCTGCGCGCCCGCGACCCCGACCGCAAGGTTGTGATGCTCTCGGTCTACGACGACGAACAGTACCTTTTCCAGGCGTTTCGGGTCGGAGCTGCCGGTTATCTGCTCAAGAGCATCAGCAGCGGGGAACTGGTGCGCCAGCTGGAACTGGTGCATGGCGGAGAGACGGCGATCGACCCCGGTATGGCGGCCCGGGCGGTGGACACCGCGGCGAGATTACAGCGCGACGAGTTCTGGCCCGGCGCTCGCCAGGGCCTCACCCAGCGCGAGAGCGAGATCCTGTCGTTTGTGGTCAACGGCCTGTCCAACCGGGCAATAGCCACCAAGCTGGTCATCGGCGACGAAACCGTCAAGACGCATCTGAGTTCGATCTACCGCAAGCTCGGTGTCAGCGACCGCACCGGCGCGGTGGCCACCGCCTTGCGGGAAGGGATCTACCAATGAGCATCTACCAATGAGCATCTACCAATGAGCTCTGTGTCGCGGCCGCTACTTGCGGCTGACCGGGAACTCGCCCTGCTGAGGGAACTCATCCAGGCCGCCTCCAGCGGGCCCGGAGTCGAACCACTGGCTGCCGCGGCCGCGCGGATCATCACCGCGGCAACCGACAGCGACGTGTGCTTCGTGCACGTGCTCGACGACACCGAACGGTCGTTGACACTGACCGGAGCGACACCGCCCTTCGACTCCGAGGTCGGTAAGATCAGGCTGCCTCTGGGACAAGGGATTTCGGGCTGGGTGGCCAGCAACCACGAACCGGTGGTGATCAGAAGCGACAAGGAGTCCGACCCCCGGTATCTGCCGTTCGAATCGCTGCGCGGCCGGGACTTCACCTCGATGGTGTCGGTGCCGATGGAGACTGCCCCCGGCGGTCTCGTCGGGGTGCTCAACGTACACACAGTGGCCCAGCGTGAGTTCGACGATCGCGACGTTGAGCTGTTGCTGGTCATCGGCCGGCTGATCGCCGGTTCCATGCACCAGGCACGCCTGCACCGTCAATTGGTGGCCCGCGAACGCGCGCACGAGAACTTCGTCGAGCAGGTCATCGAGGCCCAGGAACTCGAGCGGCGGCGCCTGGCTGGAGACATCCACGACGGCATCTCCCAGCGCCTGGTCACGCTGTGTTACCGGCTCGATGCCGCCGCCCAGGCTGCGCAATCCGTTGATGGCCGCGATGCGCTGACCGAACAGCTCGACAAGGCGCGGGAGCTGGCCCACTTGACGTTGGAAGAGGCCCGCGCCGCTATCAGCGGTCTGCGGCCACCCGTGCTGGACGATCTCGGGTTGTCCGGTGGCCTCGCGAGCCTGGCTCGGTCAATTCCGCAGGTCCGCATCGACCTGGAAATCAGAGCAGATCTCGCCGACACGCGGCTGCCCGACCACATCGAGCTCGCGATCTACCGCATCGCACAGGAGTGCCTGCAGAACGTCGTCAAACATGCCCAGGCCACCCGCGCACGGCTGACCTTCGCGATGGACCAGGGCCATCACGGCGAGGTCGCCAGGCTGGAGATCATCGACGACGGCGTCGGTTTCGACACCTTCGAGCACCCGCTGGGTGGCGATGAGATGGGCGGCTACGGCCTGTTGTCGATGGCCGAACGGGCCGAGATCGTCGGCGGCAGGCTCAATATCCGGTCGCGTCCAGGCACCGGCACCACTGTCACCGCAACGATCCCGGTCCCTTGACCGCCCTCTTAGCAGCCGCCAAGAACGATCAGAAATCGTCGGCGCTGCGGCGCAGAGTCTGGATCGAGGACGCAAGGGTGCGGGACTCCTCATCGGACATGCCGATGTCGGCGAACACGTCGTCGTTCAACGTCACCGTCGCATCCTCGACCGTGGAGCGCCCCAGCTCGGTGATCTGCACCAGCGTGGTACGGCCGTCGGTCGGATGCGGCAGCCGCTCGACCAACCCGTCGGACTCCAGCCGCCGGATCGCGTGTGTGACGCTGGTGACGTGCACCTGCAGACGGTCGGAGGCTTTGGTGATCGGCAGCGCGCCGGTGCGACTGAAGGCCAGAAGTCGGAGCAACTCGAAGCGGGAGAAACTCAGGTCGTAGGGCCGCAGCGCGGCCTCCACGCGGGCGAGCAGGATCTGGTGGGCACGCATCACCGAGGTCACCGCGACCATGCCGTCGGCCACCTCACCCCAACCGGAGCGCTCCCAGTTGGCGCGCGCCACCGCGATCGGGTCGCGCTTCGGTGGCGCCACCTCAGTTCAACGGCGCGGTCAGTATCCGGGGCCCATCGTCAGTGACGGCGACGGTGTGCTCCCAGTGCGCGGCGCGCGAGCCGTCGGCGGTCACCACGGTCCATTCGTCCTCCAGCACGACAGTCTTCGTCGTGCCGAGGGTGAGCATCGGTTCGATGGCCAGCACCGAACCCGGCACCAGATAAGGTCCGCGTCCAGGGGAACCCTCGTTGGGCAGGAACGGATCCATATGCATCTGACGCCCGATGCCGTGCCCGCCGTAGCCCGCGACGATGCCGAACTTGCGGTCGTAGCGCGCCTCGGCGGCTCGGGTGCCGAGTTCGATCGCGTGCGAGACGTCGGTCAGCCGATTGCCGGGCACCATCGCGGCGATGCCGGCCTCCATCGACTCTCGGGTGGCCCGGGACAGCAACTCGTCGACGGCGATAACCGCATCGATGCCGAAGGTGCACGCCGAGTCGCCGTGCCAGCCGTCCAGGATGGCACCGCAGTCGATCGAGACCAGGTCTCCGGCCGAGAGCTTCTCGGTGGCCGATGGGATGCCGTGCACGACGCGATCGTTGACCGAGGAGCAGATGGTGGCCGGGAACCCGTGGTAGCCGAGGAAGGACGGGTCTGCACCGCCGGCGCGGATCACCGACTCTGCGACCGCATCGAGTTCAAGGGTGGATACGCCGGGCGCGGCGGCCTCACGCACCGCCCTGAGCGCGGTGGCGACGAGCGCTCCCGCGGCGGCCATCGCGTCGAGTTCACCGGCGCTGCGTTGGGCGACCACCTTGCGACCGCGCAGAGAAATCATGGCGGGTACTAGCGGCCGAGCGCCTTCAGCGCACGGCCGAACACCTCATCGAGTTCGCCGACGGCATCCACGGTGACCAGCGTCTCGCTGTAGTGGTCCAGCAGTGGCGCGGTCTCATCGCGGTACACCCTGAACCTGTTGCGAATGATGTCCTCGGTGTCGTCGGCGCGGCCGCGGCCCTGGAGCCGGGACACGAGTTCATCTTCGGGAACCCGGAACTCGAGCACCGCGTCCAGCGCCAGATTGCGCTTCTTGAGCATGGCGTCCAGCGCCGTGGCCTGCTCGACTGAGCGCGGATACCCATCGAGAATGAATCCCACCGCGACATCATCGTTGTCGAGCCGGTCATCGACCAAGGCGTTGGTCAGAGCAGCCGGAACGAGGTCACCGGCGTCGAGGTACTTCTTGGCTTCCAGCCCGAGCGCGGTGCCGTTGTTGATGTTGTACCGGAACAGGTCACCGGTGGAGACCTGTAGGACCCCCAGGTTGTCGGCCAGCTTCTGTGCCTGGGTTCCCTTACCCGCGCCGGGTGGCCCCAACAAAACGATTCTCAACTTAAGAACCCTCTCTCACTTCAAAAAACCCTCGTAGTTGCGCTGCATCAGTTGGCTCTCGATTTGTTTCACGGTATCCAAGCCGACGCCGACCATGATCAGAACAGCCGTACCACCGAACGGCAGGTTCTGCACCGCACCGGTGTTACCGATCTGGAGGAACAGGTTCGGCAGGACGGCGATGACGCCCAGGTAGATCGAGCCGGGCAGGGTGATCCTGGACAGGACGAACCGCAGGTAGTCGGCGGTTGGCTTGCCTGGACGGATGCCCGGGATGAAGCCGCCGTACTTCTTCATCTCGTCTGCGCGCTCGTCGGGATTGAACGTGATCGACACATAGAAGTAGGTGAAGAAGATGATCAGTCCGAAGTAGATCGCGATATAGACCGGGCTGCTGGGGTCGGTCAGGTATTCGGCGACGAACGTCTGCCACCAACCGGTGTTCGGGTTGGCGCTGCCGCTGGTGACCAGCTGGGTGATCAGGTGCGGGATGTAGATCAGCGACGAGGCGAAGATCACCGGGATGACGCCGGCCTGGTTGACCTTCAACGGCAGGTAGGTCGAGGTACCGCCGTACATGCGACGTCCGACCATCCGCTTGGCGTACTGGACGGGAATGCGGCGCTGGCCCTGCTCGACGAACACCACACCGATGATGATGATCAGCGCGGCGATACACACCATGGTGAACACCACGCCGCCCCGGCTGTCCAGGATGCTCTTGCCCTCGCCGGGGATGGCCGAGGCGATACTGGCGAAGATCAGCAGGGACATGCCGTTGCCGATGCCGCGCTCGGTGGCGAGCTCGCCCATCCACATGACCAGTGCCGCGCCGGCGGTCATCACGATGACCATTACCGCGAGGGTGGTGAAGTTCAGTCCCTGGCCCTGGCCTTCGATGATGTCGAGCGAGCAGCCCTGCAACAAACCGCCATTGGCGGCCAGCGCCACAATGCTGGTGGCCTGCAGAATGGCCAGTGAGATCGCCAGGTACCGGGTGTACTGCGTCAGCTTGGCCTGGCCTGCTTGTCCTTCTTTACGCAGCTGCTCGAAGCGCGGGATCACCACACCCAGCAACTGCACGATGATGCTCGCGGTGATGTACGGCATGATGCCGACCGCGAACACCGACAGCTGCAATAAGGCGCCGCCGGAGAACAGGTTGATAAGCGAGTAGATCTGTCCCGACTCACCACCGCTGACCTGGGCGATGCACTGCTGCACGTTGGGATAGTTGACACCGGGGGACGGAACCGAGGCACCGACCCGGTAGAGAATGACGACGCCCAGCGTGAACAGGATTTTTCGTCTCAGGTCCGGGGTTCTGAGCGACGAGATGAAAGCCGAGAGCACTCTTTCCTCCTGCACGGCCGAGCTGACGATCGCGGCGTGCTCTTGGGCTGGCTGACCAGCGTCGTGGTTGGGTCGTGCGCGCGACTGGACGAGCAGGCAAACGGCCTGCTTAAGTCACGCGTTCAAACAGTCTACGAGACTAACAGTTGCATCTTCTGTGCCCCGAATCCGAGTGTGCAAATGCGCAGCACATGGAGCGTTGGCGCGACGAGCAGGCGGCACCATTCGACCAATCCGACCCGAAGCGTAGAGTCATTTTCAGCTCGTTACCTCACCTAACTAAGATCTACTCCGGCACAGGGGTCAGCAATGCCACGTACCGAGAACGACACATGGGATCTGGCCTCCAGCGTCGGCGCGACAGCGACGATGGTCGCCGCGGCCCGCGCCGTCGCCTCCAAATCCGAGGACGCCGTGATCGACGATCCGTTCGCCGAACCACTGGTGCGCGCCGTCGGGGTCGACTTTTTCACCCGCCTGGCTTCCGGCGAGCTCACCCCCGCCGACCTCGACAGTGGCTCCGCGGGCGGCCCGTCCCCGGTAGGGATGAGCCGCTTCGCCGACGGGATGGCCGCCCGCACCCGGTTCTTCGATGACTTCTTCGCAGAAGCCACTGCCACGGGCATCCGGCAGGCCGTGATCTTGGCGTCCGGTCTGGACGCCCGCGGGTACCGGCTGCCGTGGCCGGCGGACATGGTGCTGTTCGAGGTCGATCAGCCCGAAGTGATCAGGTTCAAGACTGCGACGCTGGCCGGGCTCGGTGCACATCCGAGCACCGAGCTGCGGGCGGTGGCCGTCGACTTACGCCACGACTGGCCGGCGGCCCTGGCCGACGCCGGTTTCG
>ERZ888423.3607-NODE-3607-length-9982-cov-7.496928_pt1 | contig 9982 bp, 9 predicted proteins | sample MGYA00520523_ERZ888423 | MGnify/ENA primary metagenome ERZ888423 (study PRJEB32303, sample SAMEA104408611) | aquatic metagenome | biome: Brackish water; feature: Pelagic; material: water | place: Baltic Sea | collected 2014-06-08T10:24:00 | depth 30,27 m ...
GTGCTAAAATATATGAGTAATAACTGATGCTTATCTAGGATATGCTACTGCTAGTAAGGCGGTATTTGGCGGAGGAAACGCGACTGCCGTCGAACCTTCTCTGGGCGCTGGCCAAGTTCCAACATTGAAACAAGCGTAGTTCTCTGCGAGCGATGGATGTCAATGGTACTATAGGTGCCGCCCAATGCAACTATTGCAGATCTGATGGGAGCAATTTGCTCGGTATGTTCTGAAATGCAACTGGCCTCAGCCAGCGACGGATCGAGAGGGTTCCCACGCTTGTGGCCCCAAAGTTTGTGCTGGCCGGAAAGGGTCCGCCATGCACCTGGGCATCGACGACTTCTACCCCTGTCGGGAAACCATTGGCCAGGACGCGCCCCGCCTTTCGTTCCAGAATCGGCATCAGCCATTCGGCCAAGGCAATGTCGGCATCGTCCAGATGCAGGGTGCAGGTCAGTTGGCCTTCAAAGCTCTGCGCCACCTCGAGCAACTGGCTTTGGTCTTTGACCCGGATTATCAGACCCAACGGCCCGAACACCTCTTCCGCCAGCGCATGGTTGCCCATCCATGCATCGCCCATCACTTCGAACAGGTAAGGTGTCGCCTGCCGCAGAGCGCACACCGAGGTCAACACTGATCGCACGCCGATTTGATCCGCCACCCGTTCGCACCCGTGTCGATAGGCTGCCGCGATCCCATCAGTCAGCATGGTCTGCGCGCCGACCTGTCTCGCCGCCTCTTTCGTCGCCGCCACAAAGGAATCAGCGTCGGGCCCGTCGATCAGAACTGCGATGCCCGGATTGGTGCAGAACTGCCCCGCCCCCATGGTCAGCGACACCGCCCAGCCAGCCGCAATCTCAGCGCCCCGCGTCTTGACCGCATGGGGCAGCAGGAACATCGGGTTGACCGAGCCCAATTCACCAAAGAACGGAATAGGTTCCTGCCGCTTGGCACAAAGGTCGAACAGCGCCCGCCCTCCGGCCAGCGAGCCGGTGAAGCCCACTGCCTTGATCAACGGGTGCTGCACCAGCGCCTCGCCTGCATCGCGCTTGCCGCCCTGCACCAGGGAAAAGACACCCGGGTGCTGGCCTATCGCCTTGATCGCGGCGTCAATGGCCTGAGCTACAATCTCTCCCGTTCCCGGATGCGCCGAATGGCCCTTCACCACCACCGGGCAGCCGGCGGCGAGCGCCGAGGCAGTGTCGCCCCCGGCGGTCGAAAACGCCAGCGGGAAGTTCGATGCGCCGAACACTGCCACCGGCCCGATCGGCCGTTGCACCATTTTCAGTTCGGGCCCTGGGGTCGGCAAGCGATCCGGTTGGGCAGGCGAATGACGACGGTCCAAATAGGCGCCCTCGCGGACATGTGATGCGAAGAGGCGCAGCTGACCGGTCGTGCGGCCCCGCTCGCCTTCCAGACGCGCGGCAGGCAGGCCGGTCTCGGCCGTGCCGATGGCGGTGATCTCGGCCCCGCGCGCCTCAATCTCATCGGCGATCCGGTTCAGGAAATCCGCCCGCGCCGCGCGCGGCATCCGGCTGAACGAGGAGAAAGCGGCCTCGGCCCCCTTCACCGCCTGATCAACATGGGTGGGCGTGCCGACCGAGAACGTCAGCGCCGCACCTGTGGCGGGTGAGGATTGGAACATCGCCTCTCCGGCAACCCATTGGCCTGCGATCAAGTGCTTTCCGGTCAGATCGGTCATCATCGTCACTTGCCCCAGTTCAGCGCGACAAGTTCCAACTCACGTGCAAGGCTGAGGAGTCGGATCCTCGTCCGCTCGGACATGGGCTTCAGCGGATGACGCACAAAGTCAGAGCGGATCACGCCACCCTCTTTCATCACCACCTTGGCCGCCCGTAGCCCGCATTGCCTGTTCTCGTGGTTGATTAGCGGCAGGCAGCGACGCCATTGCTCAAGTGCTGCCTCCTGCCGACCAGCACGGAAATCAATAACGATTGGCCGGATGAGCTCAGGCTGCAGCGCAGAGGTCATGGTTCCCGTCGCGCCTGCGTCCAGGTCTGCAAGAAGCGTCGCAGCCTCCTCGCCGTCGAACGGACCAACTACATACTCGCCTCCTGCAGAGATCAACGCTTCAAGCTTGTCGGCTGCAAAGGGCATCTCGAGCTTGAAGTAGCTAACATTTTCGATCTCACGTGCCATCCGCGCCAAAAGCGGCACGGAGAGGGAGCAGCCGGAAATCGGCGCGTCCTGAACCATAATGGGGATCGATATGGCGTCCGATACGGCGGCATAATGCTGGAAGATCCCCTGTTCGTCGGGGACAAGGCCAACACCGTGATAGGGAGGCATCATCATCACCATCGAAGCGCCCATGGCCGCTGCCTCCCGCGCCCGTCGCACCGCGATTGCTGTCGAAAAATGGCTGACCGTCACGATCACAGGCGCCCGGCCAGCCACATGCTCGAGGGAAAGTCGCGTCAACTCTGCCCGCTCATCGTCCGTGAGAAGGAACTGCTCCGAGTAGTTGGCTAGAATGCAGATCGCGTCGACGCCTTGGTCGATCATGCAATCAAGAACCCGCTTCATCCCGTTAAGATCAAGGCAACCATCCTCGCCAAAGGGCGTCGGCGCGACGGGAAGTATTCCAGTCAGTGGGGGCATGAAGAAACTCCAGTCAGATTGTCTTGTACCGCACGGTGCATTCTCGGCCGCCATCACGAATCGAAGCTTCGGCAGCCTCAATAATGGCGAGAGCATCCGAGGCTTCCTGAAGCCCCGACAGTGGATCGGCCCCCTTTCCTATCGCTTCTTCAATGAAGAAGGTCAGTTCGTTTCGGAATCCGTCGAGATAGTCCGGAAAGCCATATCCTGGCCCACGCTGATCATCGAAGACTGCGCCGTTCCAGCTATGAACAACCCCGCCCTTATCGCCCAGGATCTTGTAGAGCACTGTCCAAGGATCCGAAGTCGGATCGGATGCGGCAAAACTGCACCATAGATTGGCGAGAACACCATCTCCCATCCGGCAGGTCATGTTCACCATGTCCTCGCATTCTAGACGTTCATAGTGCAGCGAGGACGAGAGGGCGGATACCGACATGGGGCGCCCAAGTAGGTAGACCAGCGAATAGGCATGATGCACGCAAACCTCGCGGAGGACACCGCCATAGCGCTCAGCCAGTTCTTCAGAGTGGAATATGTTGTATAAAATCCACAGCGAAGCGATGCGGCCGAACGCGCCTTGCTCGACCAATCGTTTGCCTCGGATGACATTGGGGTGGTAGATGTAATTGTGGGCCGGCATACAGACACGGCCCGCAGTAAGTGCGGCGTCTCGAAGAGCTGCAAGCTCTTCATGGGATTCGGCCACGGGCTTCTCGATAAGGACGTGCTTCCCGGCTGCCAGACAGCGTAACGCAACCTCGATATGGGTGACGTTCGGCGAGAGCACCAACACAGCCTTGACGTCAGGAGAAGCTAGTAAGTCCTCGGGGCAAGCGAATGCAGTTCCGCCGAGAGTTTGGGCGAGTTCCGCGGCGCGGGTGATGTTCGGGTCCCAGGCACCGACGAAACGCGCCGACGCCGTTTCGGCCAGGGCGCGCCCGTATGGGCCCGCGACGATGCCTGCACCCCAGAAAGCAAGGCCGGTCTTCATTGCCACGCCCGCTCTGCACGATTCAGTCTCTCCGCAGTCAGCCCGTAGAACGCTATTGCATTGCCCGCGAACAACGCCGCCATCTCCGCACTGCCAAGTCTGCCCCCGACACAGGTTCGCAAAGCATTGACAACCTCGCCGTATTCCCCTGCCAGGCGGCAGACTGGCCAGTCGCTTCCGAACATCACACGATTGGACCCAAAGACGTCAAGCACATGATCGACATAGGGCTTGAGGTCGTCCGGTCGCCACGCATCGAGATCGGCCTCAGTAATCATGCCGGAGAGCTTACAGCGCATGCCTGGTACATCGGCCATGGCTCGCATTCCGTCGCGCCAAGGATCTAGGACACCGGTTAAAATCGGCGGCTTCGAAACATGATCCACCATTGCGACGAGGCCGGGTGCGCGAGCGCAAGCCTCGACGGCGTACGGAAGATGACGCGGGAAAGTCAGAAACTCGAAGGGAAGACCGGTTTCGGCCACAAGACGAAGTGCATCAATGACCTTGGGGCGACATATCCAGGCGTCGTCGTCGAGGTCCTGAACCATCGGCCGCAGCCCAAGAAAATATGGGTTCTTCCGATATGCCTCAAGCCGAGCGCCAAAGTCGGACGCCTCCATGTCAAGCCAACCCACTACGCCTAACACGAATTCGGTTCTCGCGGCGATGTCCAAAAGGTAGTTCGTCTCATCAACCGTTTGCGCCGCCTGAACGAGGATCGTTCCGGTCACGCCGGCCTTGCGCAGAAGTGGTCGCAGATCATCTGGCCCATACGGCCGGGCCAGAACCGGTATCGCAGGAGTCATCCATTGATAGTCGCCCCGTGCCGGCTCCCAGAAATGCTGATGTGAGTCTATAATCATGCCAAATCCTAATGAGCAACAATGAGACGGGTCAGTGCCTCGATCGATGTGTCTTTCTTCGCGACGTCTGCGACCTTTCTGCCATGTGACATGACCACGAAGCGATCACATACTTGGAAGGCGTGATAGAGGTTGTGCGTCACGAAGACGGAACTGACGCCCTCGTCGCGCAGGTCGACCATGTACTTCAGCACATTTTCGGTCTCGCGGACCGACAGCGCACTGGTGGGTTCGTCGAGTAGCAGCATCTTCGAGCGAAAATGAACGGCGCGCGCGATTGCAACAGCCTGCATCTGACCGCCGGAAAGGCTGGCCACTTCGGCATCAGGATCGTCGACCCCCGAAATCTCAACGCCACGATGCAGGATTTCGATTGTGGTGCGGCGCATCTCGGCGCAACGCAGGAAACCCAGTCGAGAGCAAAGTTCGCGCGCGAGGAACATGTTGCGCCAGATCGGCATTGGACCCACAAGCGCAATGTCCTGATAGATTGTCTCGATCCCCAGCGCCGCCGAATCGTGACGGCTGCGGATGTCTGCGGGATGCCCACCCGCCTCGAAAGTGCCCGAGCTGCGCGGCAAAACCCCGGAAAGAATTTTGATCAGCGTCGATTTGCCAGCACCGTTGTCACCTAGAAGGCCCAGCACTTCGTTTTTGCGAATCTCGATGTCGACATCCGAAAGAGCGGCTGTGCGGCCGTAGATCTTGCCAACTCCCGCCAGTCGGAGCAGGGGAGCGTCATGCGTATTTGATATCATCTCAGGCCCTTTTGTTCATGATGCCGTTGGCGATTACGGCGGCAACAAGCACCATCCCGATGAAAGCTTCGAGATAGTAACCGGGCGCGCCAACCAGCAGCAGGACGTTCTGGACAGTGTAGATAAGAAAGGCTCCGGCAAAAATGCCAAGGGCCGAACCCCTGCCTCCCGTCAGCGCAAGACCACCGATAACACAGGCAGCGATAGCCTGAAGCTCGAGCCCTTGGCCCTGGATCGGGGAAACCGAGCTCACTCGCGTGGTGCTGACAATGCCTGATACAGCCGCCATGACACCTGCGGCTGCAAAGGCGAAGAGCTTCGTTCGCAACACTTCGACGCCGATCGCGTTAGCGGCGGCTCGATTTCCGCCGACTGCGTACAGGTGATTGCCGATCCGGTGTCGAGACAGAAGCGCCCAGGCTCCAAGCGTGAACGCGACCAGCCAGATGAATTGCGCCTGCATAAAGCCGATCTCGCCGGTCAGAAGCATGTCAAACCAGGGCGCCGGCCTGAACGGAATTGTGGCCGTCCCCGAGACGAACAGGATCGCACCCCGAAGGATCATCATCGTGCCGAGTGTGACGATGAATGATGGAATGGCAAACCTCAGCGAAAGAAAGCCGTTGACCAGTCCTATCGCTGCCCCAAGCGAAAGCGCGGCAAGCACGCAGAGTGCGACCGGGATACCCGCGCCGTGCAGCATTGCCAATGTAAGGCTCGATATCGTGAAGGTCGCGCCCACCGAGAGGTCAAATTCGCCGGCAATCATGAGTATTCCAACCCCAATGGCGATAAAGCCGATCTGTGGAATGGAGCGCAGCAACGTCTTCATGTTGAGGGCGGAAAGATACCGGAAGTCATCCGGCCAGAGCATCCCGGCAACGATGCAGACGAGCTGAACAATCAACAGGATGATCACGATGTTGGCGGCGGGGTCGCGCAGGAACGCCTTCGAAGCACCGAACGGCCAGGCCGGGATATTAACACTTTCTCGACCATCCATGGCGACACCCGTCTTTTTCATTTGCTTTTCTCCGTACTGCAGCGTTCAGCGAACCGTGTCGGCAAAGTCGAGAACAACCTGGGCGTTGGTCTCGTCAATGATCGCGGCGCCGGTGTTCATGTCCACCGGAACAAGACCATAGGCATCCGCAAAGTAAAGCTGACTAACCGTCATGTATCCCTGGTAGAACGGCTGCTGGTCGACCGTCGCGATGGTCCTGCCGTCCAGGATGTTTTGGATGATTACTTTGGACAGGTCGAAGCCCACGACCGGGATATTCATGCCCGCTTCTTCGATCGCTTGAGGAGCAACCTCGGTCGGCAACCCGCCTAGACCCACGACACCCTTGGTATCGGGGTTGGCAATCAGATACTGTGCAAGTTTTGTAAGCGTGTCCTCAAGCCCCACGCCTCCCGTGCCGATGACGTCACAAGTAGCGCCGGCCTCTTCCAGGGCACGCATGACGCCAGCTCCACGCTCGATCGCATAGGTGGCTTCCGGATGCTCGACTGGGCAGACGAGCTTGTCGCCTGCTACGATGCCGCCGCGTTCGACCATGGTATGTCCGATCGCATAGCCCGCCACTTCGAAGTCTTGGCCAACAAAGGCCATACGGCCGTTGCCGGCCGCGCCAGCCGAATCGTCCACGTTGAAGGCGATCACGGGGATCCCGGCCATACGAGCGTCTGAAACGATCGAGTCATAGGCGTCGTCATTATTCAGAACGAGACCAATACCCGCCGTTCCCCGCGCCATTGCGCCTTCGACAAGGGCGTTCTGCTGAACCGGATCGTCGTCGGCGAACTGGATGTTGACTTTAATACCCAGATCTTGCGCCGCCTCTTCTGCTCCAGCCACAACCTTCGCCCAGAACGGGTTCCCGGTCGTGCCATAGATGATCATGTTGATGTCTTCCGCTGCGGCGGAAACCGGGGCCCATCCGCCCCAAGCCGCCATCAGGCAGCCCGCAACCACACTATTCTTCATTGTCTTCCTCCCTGAGGTTCAAGCCGCCATGCGGCCGTCACAATCTCTATTGCATATGTTACTTGAATGCAATAGTCATTCTCTATCGGCTCGAAGTGGGAGAAAATAAGCAAATGACCGTCATTGATCGGGTCAAGTTGAACGTCTTTGAGTACAAAGTTCATAATGTGGGATTGGATGCAGGAGGGTTCGACACCGTGTACGTTCCCAACTCAACGCTCACATGGACGAAGTACGCCATCCGCATCTCCGACACCGACGGAGCGACCGGATCCTACGTAGCGCTGTGGGGGGGGACCCCCATGGCTTTCGCCCAGACACGCCTTCTTGCGTCGCGACTTCTCGGACGCGACGCCAATCATCGTGAGCAGATTTTTGACGATTTCAAGCGGGCGCTGCGCCAGTATGATCACATGGGGCATGGAGCCATCGACATCGCGCTTTGGGACCTCCTAGGCAAACGCACTGGTGCCTCGATTTCCGCGTTGCTTGGTGGCTACAGGGAGCGCCTTCCCGCCTATGCGTCCACGATGCACGGAGACCGGAACGGTGGGCTTTCCTCGCCGGCAGATTATGCCAATTTCGCGCAGCATTGCTCCGGCCTCGGCTATCGCGCTTTCAAGGCGCATGGGTGGTGCGAAGGGAAAGTGGAAGAGGAGCGAAACCTCGTGCTCACGCTTGGCAAGATGGTTGGAGGAAAGATGGATCTGATGCTCGATCCAGCTTGTCACCTGCGAACCCTCAACGACACGATTCGCGTGGGAAAAGCCTGCGATGAGGCAGGTTTCCTCTGGCTGGAGGATCCGCTCAGAGATTGTGGCACAAGCATCCACGCGCATCGGCTGCTCCGGGACGCGATCGAAACGCGTATCCTTGCAACCGAACATGTGCGCGGCATCGAGCCCAAGGCGGATTTTGCAATTCAAGGCGGTACAGACATTCTGCGCGCCGATCCGGAGTATGACATGGGGATCACCGGGTGCATGAAGATAGCACACCTCGCCGAGGCGCTCGGGATGGATGTCGAAATCCACGGGTGCGGTCCCGCGCATCGGCATTGCATGAGCGCAATCCGGAATACCAGCTACTACGAGATCGCGCTCGTCGGTCCGAAGGCCCGCAATCCGTTGCCTGAGATATATACTTGCGACTACACCGACGATCTTGAGACCGTCGGAGAGGACGGTTGCGTCAGTGTCCCGACCGGGGCAGGACTGGGCGTCGACTACAATTGGGAATACATCGAAAAGAACACGGTGGAGAGCTACGATTTCAAGCGAGGCTCGTCCTAACTCCAAGAAGGTCCAAATGAACGAGCCGCGAATTGCGCAACACGAAGCCCTGCCGCTTTCTGCCCTGCTGGCCGCAGGTCTTGAACGGCATATTCGGGACGGCCGGCTGCCGTCCGGCAGGTCACTGATGGCGAACACGATCGCGCGCAGCCTCGATCTTAGCCGCGCGCCAGTCCAGACCGCGCTGGACACCTTGCTGCAGTGCGGACTGATTGTAGAGGCCGGTCGCAGCTACAAAGTGGCACCCGGCTATCCGCCGAATTCTGCACCACAATCAGACGACGCGCCCGAGTATGTGCCAAAAGATATCGAGGGTCGGATCCGGAGCAGCGGCGCACTCTGGCAACGCGTTTTCGTGGAGGTGGAGGCAGAAATTGGTGCTGCGATTCCCTTCGGCAGATTCCGCATCATAGAAGCCCGCATGGCCGATACGTTCGGTGTAAGCCGAACCGTAGTCCGAGGCGTTCTAGCCCGCCTTGAAGAACGCGGCCTCGTGCATCGAGACCCTCGTGGTGATTGTACTTGTGGCCCGCTTACCGAGCATCGTATCGCAGAAATCTACGAGGCGCGAATACTGATCGAGCCCTTTGCGCTTGGGAAGGTCGGGCCATCCTTGGACCCCCAATGGATCTCTGACTGCCTCCGGCGGCTCGACGAGATCGCCGCAGCATATCCGAACGTGCCACCTGCGAAACTAGAAGAACTCGAGAACGACCTTCATGTGCGCGCATTTGCGGCCTTTGACAACAGGGTCTTGAAACAGACGCTCCAATCGACACGTCTTGTCGTCATCTCCACCACGCAGCTGTTCCAGCGGACCGTTGGCCTGCCAGCCATAGACCCATTTCTGAAGGAGCACAGGATGGTATTCGAGCAGTTGAAGGCCGGCGCTTACGACATTGCGGTCGCGGCGTTGAGGCATCACCTACAGCGCGCCGAGAGAACCACGCTGAGACGTTTCCAGGCCCTACCCAAATTGCCCTCGAACGAAGTTCCTCAGTATCTTTTGAAGATCGACGATAGTGGCTCATGAGATGCGCGAAGAGCACCCAACATGGACCTGTCGCGGTTTGGTGCCGCTCCTTTGATCACGTAATGTGCAGCAAAGGAGATGAACCATAGGCACAGGTAGGACGGATGAATTTCGCAAGGATGCGGTGCGGATCGCGCTGACGAGTGGGCTTTCGCGGCGTCAGGTTGCGGATGATCTGGGGGTCGGCTTGTCGACTTTGAACAAGTGAGTGAACATGCACCGGGACACGGATGTGGTCTCGGCCGAGGATCGCGAGCTGGCACGAGAGAACCCGTTATTCATGAACAGCCGCGGCGACAGGAACTGTGTGTGGGCGGGCAGATCGGCGGTGATCTCCTGCTCGAAGACCGCGCCCGAGACCTCGTCGACCACCCGCACGCTAAGTTTGATAGAGGCTCGACTGAGAGCGGCCATTACCTCTACCAAG
>ERZ888423.3609-NODE-3609-length-9969-cov-6.123664_pt1 | contig 9969 bp, 8 predicted proteins | sample MGYA00520523_ERZ888423 | MGnify/ENA primary metagenome ERZ888423 (study PRJEB32303, sample SAMEA104408611) | aquatic metagenome | biome: Brackish water; feature: Pelagic; material: water | place: Baltic Sea | collected 2014-06-08T10:24:00 | depth 30,27 m ...
ACCTTGTTGTTTTTTGGGTTGATTCGCGATTACAAGGGCTTGGATATTTTGTTACAGGCATTCGAATTATTAGACAATCAATACCAGCTCGTGATTGCAGGAGAAGTATATAGTAATGCAGATAAATACAAGCAACAAATCGCTAAGAGTAAATCAAAAGATTCCATTTTCTTTTTTGATAGATATATTGATGATTCAGAAGTAAGTACTTTCTTTTCTGCTACTGATATTTGTGTTTTGCCTTATCGATCTGCTACGCAAAGCGGAATAACAGCAATTGCATTTCAGTTTGAGGTACCGTGTGTTGTGACGAATGTTGGTGGATTGAAATCAATCGTGGAAGAAGTTGGTGGAGGTATAGCTGTGAACAAAGTTGAAGCACAATCATTAAAAGAAGGAATTGAAAATGTATTTGAAGGTGATAAATTGCAGCAAATGCAAGTGAATTTGCAAAAATACAAGGATGAAAACACATGGGATACGTTTGCTGAAAGAATCATAGAATTTAGCAAAACACTTGACTAAATCGTTAATTTAAAAGCTTCCTTTCTTCTTAATTTTACGTTCTGTTAATAAACTTGCGAAATACATCTAAAACTTTGTTGACTTTAATAAAGGGAAATTCTATATTTGCGGGCTTAATTGATAACTAACTGTTTTACGAAATGCGTAATAAAGGATTTTTTTGGTTTTTGACAATATTATTAACGGCGGTGTGTGTTTACCAACTGTCGTTCACTTGGGTTTCAAGTTCGATTGAAACGAAAGCGGATAAAGAAGCAAACGAGCGTGTTGCTGATTTAAAGAAAGAAGCTGCAGGTAATAACAACATTGGTTTCTTACCGAACAATACACAGGTTGATTTCTCAAAGCCTGAAGCGGAAGAGTTAGCGAAAGCTGCTTTTATCAACCAGATTTTGAAAGAGAAAGCTGAAACGAAAGTATATCCACTAATTGGATCAACTTTTTCTGAAGTAAAGAAAAGAAGTTTGGCCTTTGGTCTTGACTTAGTAGGAGGGATGAGTGTAACACTTGAAATCTCTATTCCTGACTTGGTTGCAAACTTTGCAAGAAATCCACGTGATTTACAATTCAAGAAGCCGTACGAAAGTGCTTACGATATTTACACTTCACAAGGTGGTGATTTCATTTCGATTTTCTCAGATGAGAATAAGCGAATTAACAACGGAATGAAATTGAATCGTTTGTTCGCTACAACGGACATGGAAGGTTTAGGTATTAATTCGTCAGACGAAGATGTAGAAGATTTCTTGAGAAATATTGCTTCCTCTTCAATGGATGGTGTTGAGCAAATCATGAACAAGCGTATTAACCAATTCGGTGTTGCGCAACCAAACATTCAAAAAGACCCTTCAAACAATCGTTTATATATTGAATTACCAGGTGTTCAAGATGAGGCAACTGTTGCAGAAAGATTACAATCTACTGCAAATCTTCAATTCTTTGAAACATATTTCCCGCAAGAGATTGGTTCACAATGGCAACAAGCTACTATGGTTTCTCGTTCGAAAGAAACGAAAGTAGAAGATGTTGCTGTAGTTGCTGATACAACTAAGTCTGCTGATACTACGAAAGTGGCTGAAGTGAAAAAAGCAGAACCGCTTACTGCCTTGAACAATGGTCAAAAAGGTTTAGCAGATTACGTTAAAGGAGCTGGAAACTATGCGATGGGTTATGTAAGTCCAGAAGACAAAAGTGCAGTTGATGCGATTTTAAGTCGTAGAGATGTTATGGCTGTTTTTCCTGAGGACTTGAAATTCATGTGGTCAGCCGATTTAGAAAAGGTAGAAACAAATTCAAAAGAACGCGCTCATATGCTTTACGCGATTCGTGTGCCTGAAACTGGTAAAGCGAAAGTTGGAGGTAAAGACATTAAAACAGCAAGTACTGGTTACGACCAAAACTCTGGAAAAATTACGGTTGATTTATCAATGACAGAAGAAGGTGCTGATAAATGGGCATTGATGACATCTGATAACGTTGAACGTATCGTTGCAATTACAATGGATAATGTTGTTTACAGCGCTCCAAGAGTAATGAATGCGATTACAGGGGGTAATACCCAAATTTCTGGAACATTCTCAATTGATGAAGCGAAAGACTTATCTGGATTATTAAATGGTGGTGCTTTGCCCGCTCCATGTATCATTAAAGAGCAAACGAAAGTAGGTCCGACAATCGGTGCTGAAAATACGCGTACGGGATTAATCTCATTCGCGATTGCATTAGCATTCGTATTTGCTTACATGTTCTTCTATTATGGAAAAGCAGGTTTAGTTGCTGATATCGCGCTTTTAGCGAATATGGTATTTATCTTCGGATCACTTGCATCATTCGGAGCAGTGTTGACTTTAGCAGGTATTGCTGGTATCGTTTTAACTATCGGTATGGCTGTGGATGCCAACGTACTTGTTTTTGAACGTATCCGTGAAGAAATAGCAAATGGTAAAGAAAAACATGCTGCAATCGATGAAGGATACAAGAAAGCCTTATCATCAATTATTGATGCCAACGTAACAACATTATTGACTGCAATAGTATTGAAAATTTTTGGATCAGGTCCAATCGAATCGTTCGCTACAACATTAATCATTGGTATTTTTACTTCTGTATTTGCAGCATTAGTTGTTTCTCGTTTGATTTTCATTTGGATGATGAACAAAGGAAAAGACATTTCGTTTGAAACAAAAACGACGAAAGGTGCTTTCAAATCAACAAAAATCAACTTCGTTGGAAAACGAAAAATGTACTACGGAATCTCATCAATTCTTGTTATTGGTTCAGTGATACTTTTAACAACGAAAGGATTGAATCCAAGTATTGAATTCTCAGGAGGTCGTACATTCGGAGTTAAGTTTGACAAAGTAGTTGGAAATGATATTGAATACCTAAGAAACGAGTTGTTGACGGTCTTCAAAGAAGAAGGTAAAACTGCATCTGTTGATATTAAAACAAAATCAAACAACTACTTCGTTGAAATCACAACGAATTATAAGTTAAACAATGAAGGGGCTAACGAAGAAGTTAAAGAAAAACTTATAGAAGGTTTAGCTAAAACTTCCGCAAAATTTGGTGGGTTTGACATTCAAGAATCAAGAAGTGTATCTGCTTCAGTTTCGAAAGAATTAATGTCGTCTTCGATGATTGCAATTATTTTGTCATTGATTATCATGTTTGCATACATTTTAATGAGATTTGGTAAATGGCAATATTCTGCAGGAGCAATTCTTGCAATAGCTCATGACGTTCTTATCGTACTTGGTTTGTTTGCATTGTTCCATGGTATTTTGCCATTCAACATGGATGTTGATCAGGCATTCATAGCTGCAATTCTTACGGTTATCGGTTATTCGATAAATGATACCGTGATTGTATTCGATAGAATTCGTGAAGAATTATCTTGGAAAAAAGATGTGAACCAGCTAGATGAAATTAACGGAGCCTTGAACTCAACATTATCAAGAACGGTAAACACTTCATTCACTACATTTATCGTATTATTAACGGTGTTTATTTTAGGTGGAGCAGCTATTAAGGGCTTCGTATTCGCCTTAATGATTGGTGTAATTGTCGGTACGTATTCTTCATTATGTATTGCAACACCAGTTTTGATTGACTTTACAAAAAAGATTAAAGCATAATTCGATTTATAATTGAAGAAAAAGCCGAATCACTTGATTCGGCTTTTTTTATGCCAACGATTTGGCAAGGTATTTCGTCCATATTAAAAAAGGACAAGATGATTGTGTTTGTTGGATTGGTGGTCTTAATGTTAGTAGTGCACTGGGTGACCGAAAATCACTTTCTACCTTAAAACGGTATTATTTGTAAAGTGCTTTTGTGTTTTCTTAAATACATGCTGATAATTGTGCGTGTATCCCTGTTTTCTTCTCGGATTTCAATAAACTTTTTCCAACGATTAATTGGTTGAGAATTGAAATGATAAGGTGCAAATCCAAATCCTTGAAAAGAACCGCGCTCAATTAGAATGATGCTTTTTTCATTCTTATGTCTTCCTTTATCAATGATGTAAAAAGATTCTCCATTCATCATTAACTCGTCAACGAGAGCAGTTACACGTTGATTGTAGTCTTCGCTTGATTCTTCTTTCACGCATGCACCTTTACACTGTTTTATTGAATGATGAAAACATGCGTTGTTTGTAGGATACAAATCACATAGTTTTTGACAAAGCTCAAACTTCTGACAAATGTATTCTAGGTATTGCGTTCCTTCTTTTCTTGTAGAAAAACTCGTTAAGGGAATTTCAGTTGATTTAGATGTCGAACCAGCATAAAGTCTTTTGTAGCCATTTTCATCCTCATACGAAAACAATCCATAAGGAAAAGAGCTTTTTCGAAGCATTCGGTTATAAATCGGCTTGTGCTGTTTGATTAAATCAGATTCATGCAACAAGGCGATTAATTCATTTCCTGTTAGTTCAAATTCAATACGCGTAATTTCTTGGCGCATTTGAATTCCTTTTTTTGTCTTCGTATTACGTAAATGTTGATCTACACGATTCTTGATTTGTTTGCTTTTTCCAATATAAATTAATTGGTTAAACTCATTGTAAAATTTATAAACTCCCGTTTTCAATGGAATTTCTTCTAAATTTTCCAAGTCTAAATTGGGGTGCAAAATGCGCGGATTAACTTCCTGCTGAATGAAGGTTGTCAAGTCACTTGGATCTTTTTCAATTAACAAGGTAAATAAATGCGCTGTTGCCAATGCATCACCTCCAGCTCTGTGACGATCTTTGATTTCAATTCCAAGACTTCTAACAAGTTTCCCTAGGCTATACGACTCTTTGCCTGGAATTACAAAACGGGAGGCTCTAACCGTACATAAATGTGGTCTCCGAAAATCGTATCCCAATGTCTTAAATTCGTGGCGAATAATTCCATAATCGAATCCAACATTGTGAGCGACAAAAACGCAATCTTCCGTAAATTCAATTATCTGCTTTGCAATTTCATAAAACTTTGGTGAATTTTCAACCATCCGATCATTGATGCCGGTTAATCGGACAATGAATTCTGGAATCTGCATTTCAGGATTGACTAAACTCGAAAATTCGCCAATAATTTGTTTGCCATCGTGCTTATAGATCGCAATCTCAGTAATTTTTGAGTTTTTTGGACTTCCACCAGTCGTTTCGATATCTACTATTGCATAATGCATCTTCACAAAGTTAATTGGAATCGGATAATGTGATTCATTTTCTGAAAATTAATGTACAGTGCTAATTTGTTCAAATGGATTCTTTGTTCTAATTTGGCGTTGTCTTAGACAAAGACAGCATTAAAAAAATAAATATGAAAAAAATTACTACACTTTTATTCTTGTTCGTTTGTTTGGTTTCATTTGGACAAAGTACTTTAACCATCTTCAATAATGGAGGTCAACAATTCTATGTTATACTAAATGGTATCAAGCAAAATTCTGCTCCACAGACAAATGTTTCAGTTAGTGGAATTAACAATGGCTCCTATTCAGTGAAATTGATTTTTGCAGATGGAAAAACAAGAGATATTGACAAGAATTTCATGTTGGACGAACCAAGTTTTGTGACAACTCGAGTTATTTTCAAAAAAGGTAAAGGAAAATTACAAATGATTGGGATGGAACCGGCAAATGGTCAAAATGGAACTGGAACAAACATCATTTATCGACCAAATAATTCAGCTGTTTATTCAGATGCTGTTGTAACTCAGACGGTAACAACAAATACTCAGCAAACCACAATTCCTGCTAATACACAGCAAAATGGAACGACTACAATTAATACCTCAGGATCTGGGCAAAACCAATCTTCAGGAACTACGACAATTAATACGCAAACTACAACATCGGATCCTACAATGCAAAACGGAAACGTTGGAATCAACATGAATGTGAATGGCACCACAAATCAAGTTCCGCAATCAGGTTCGGCAACAATTAATGTTCAAACAACAACTTCGGATCCTACAATCCAAAATGGAAATGTGGGAATCAACATGAATGTGAATGGTACCACAAATCAAAATTCGCAATCAGGAACAACAACAATTAATACGCAAACAACTACCAACGACCCAACTATGCAAAATGGAAATATGGGTATTAATATGAATGTGAATGTAACGGATCCAACCATGAACAATGGGCAAGGCGGTGTTAACATGTCAATTAATATGTCAGGAACAGGCGTTGGAACGAATACAACTATAAATGAAACTCAAACAGTAAATCAGACTACTACAACTACTGTTACAACAAATGGCACTCAAACAACTACATCAGGTGGTACTCAAACAATTACAACTAACACGAATATGAATGGTCAAAGCACCAATACAAATGTTAATACAAATCCGAACACTAACGTTAATAGTAGTTCTAATGAAGTTGTTTCAAGTGCGACTTCTCAGAATTTTGTTTCTTGTCAGAAAATTATGGGTGATGTAAATGTTTATCTAAAAGATTTGGAAGAGTTCGATTTTGAAGATGATAAAATGGATTTAACAAAAAAGATTTTGTTGGAACGTGTATGACAGCATCTCAAGCCTACAAATTAGTTGAAATTTATGCGTTCGAAGAAAATCGTTTAGAAATTGCGAAGTATTTATATCCTCGTATAATCGATAAAGACAATGCAAAGACAATAATTCCATTGTTCACCTTCGATTCTACAAAACTGGAATACAGAGAATTTATTAGAAATTAATAAGAGAGAGGCGTTAAGCCTCTTTTTTTTGCGCCAAATAATGATCCACTGAGTTACGAACAGAATGATGCTGCCTTAACAGTTCTTCTGCTTCTGAATAGGAAACATTTATTTCATCCATGATCATTTTTACTCCACGGTCAACCAATTTATTGTTGCTCAACTGCATATCGACCATTTTGTTTCCTTTTACACGCCCAAGTTTGATCATCAGGGAGGTTGAAATCATGTTCAAGACCAACTTTTGTGCGGTACCTGACTTCATGCGCGTACTACCAGTTACGAATTCGGGACCAACTTCTGGAGTAATTGGGTAATCAACAACTGTAGATAATGGACTTCCTGGATTACAAGAAATTCCTGCAGTAAGCACACCAATTTCTTTTGCTTTGTCAATCGCTCCTAATACATAGGGGGTTGTGCCAGATGCAGCAATTCCAACCAACGTATCATTCGAATTAATGTTATGAGCGCTTAAATCAATCCAGCCTTGATGAATATCATCCTCTGCGAATTCTACTGCTTTGCGTATCGCTGTGTCTCCTCCTGCAATAATTCCAACTACAATTCCATGTTCAACTCCAAATGTTGGAGGACATTCACTCGCATCAACAATACCCAGTCTTCCGCTCGTTCCAGCACCAATGTAAAACAAGCGACCACCAGTTTTCATTCGTTCAAAACACGCATCAACAAATGATTCAATTGCTTGGATTTCTTTTTCGATAGCAAGAGGAACAGTTTTGTCTTCATTATTCATATTCGTCAACAAATCAATCGTTGACATATTTTCAAGACTCGAGTAGTTCGAACTAGATTCGGTTGTTTTTTTCATAGCAAGTATGCGTGAGAATTGGTATCGCTTAATTCAACTTCCACACGTTCTTTCAATGTGGTTGACAAACTAATCCCAACGAAATCTGCTTTTATGGGGTAACGGCGATGCGTTCTATCAACAAGAGCAACAGTTTTAATTGCTTTAGTAGGTTGTTCCAGAATCTTAACCAACGCGTATTGCATTGTCTTTCCAGAGTTTAGTACATCATCAACCAACAAAATATAGCCGTGTTTTAATTTATTTTGTTCGATGGACAAACGAATAGGCTCACTCCAAGGTTCATCCTTATTGACGATTATCTCAAACACCTCTATTTGTTGATCCGAAACAGATGAAATAATTGTTTTCAATCGCTCTGCGAGTAAAAGTCCATTACCACAAATTCCTCCGATAAAAATTACAGGTTCTTCGAAACAGTTTTCGAGGACTTGGTGACCTAATCGAGTGATTTTCTGGTCAATTTCTTGTTGTGATAAAATCCGTTGCATAGCTCTGACGTTTGAACAAAGATAGTTATTCATCCATAAAAGGTAACAGGTCAACAAACTTATTTATGGCCGATTTCTTAAAGAAATTATGTCCATTCGGAACTTCAATAACAATACCTGTGAGTCCACATTTTTTTTCAAATGCATATGCTTGTTTTGGGCGAATAACTTGGTCATATTTACCCATAACTATACGAAATGGAATCTTGAATTTTATTATTGTATTTCCAATTTCATTAGGATTAGGCTTAAGTTCTCGAAAAGTACGCCACGTCTTCGAAGCCCGAATAAATGAAGTTTGGTCAGATGAAAATTCCTTTACAAAACTTCCAACTTTTGGTCGCATCAATTTAAGTCGAACAGCAAGATTGCTGATAGAATGAAGTTTTGTTGGGTTTTTCTCCCAGCGTACAAAAAGTTTTCTTGCCCATTTTTGACGAGATGACCAATTGTAAAAACTTTGATTATCCATTCCATCTGGTGCAATGAGCGTTAAGGTAATTATGCGTTGCGCAAAGGTGGGCGTTAGACAAAGTGAGAATCGACCACCTTGACTAAAGGCAAAAAGGTGGAAGCGAGAAATATTCTCTTGAATCAAAAGTTGCTTAAACAATTGCAAGAATTCTTCTAATTGCAAGGGATTTGATTCGATTCTTTCTTCAGGAAAAATGGAGTTACCATGGTAAAAAAGATGGATGGAGATTACCCTTCTAGAAGGAGAAGCAATGAATTTAAAATCATCAGCAGTTCGTCCATGTCCGTGTAAACAAATCACATCTGTTTCACCTTCGCCGAAAACAAAATATTGGAGGCTTAATTGTTCAATTGTGACGTAACGTTCTGCACCTTCCATCTTAAGGGAGATTTTTTAAATTCTCCTTTGCCCATTTGTTTTTTTTGTCGAGTCTTAGAATTTTTAAATAATAACGTCTTGCTGCAGCATATTTTCGATGATAATGTGCAATGTAGGCAAGATCACTCAGTCGGTCAATTTCAACAATTTTTAAGTTTTCAGTTGCTAAATAATGTTCCTTGTTGATTTCGAGTGCTTTTTTGTAATTACTTGTAGCTAACTCTAAATTTCCAGCTTCATGGTAAGAAACACCTTTTGCAAAATACCACTCAGCTGACCAGGGCGCATAAGTTAAACTTAAAACACTCAAGGTTAAAATGAATCCTTGAACAATCCGAACTATCGGTTTCACTGGAAAAGCACAAACGATTCCCCAAACAATTCCGCCCAACATGGAGGATATACCAAAATTCCAGCCTTCAAACCAATTTAAATATTGACAAATGATTAATATAACAAGCATAAATAGGAGCAGGAGGTATTTTGCCTTGAAATCAAAACGATTGTCATAAAACGAGCGGACGAAAATGAAACTGTATAAACAATAATTCACACCTGCTAATCCAAGTCCAGGGTCATCTGATACTCCAAGTTGAATACATGACGTAACGGCTGAGGAAATAAGTCCAAGTAGAAAAATTGAGAACCAACCTAATCTACGTTCAATAAAACTGGCAAAAAAGAATACAGGTAAAATGTTAAATATGAGCTGAAAAAATAAGACATGAACAAAACTATTGGTGATTACACCCCAAAATTGTCCACGATAAATATCAATAGCATAAGGTGCCCCAAATAAAGCATAATATTTCTCGTCGATTGGACCGAAATTATTCAAGGTGCTAATTCCTAAATAAAGAATAACGCACAAACCAACCAGACTCAAAGTAAACTTTGGGAATTTAAAATTTGTATATTTTTTCTCTACAGGGATTTCCATAATAATTCTGTACAAATCTAATTTAAATCAACACAGAAAAGAAAAATTTAGTAGCTGAAAAGCTTGAAAAAAGGTGCTTAAAAAAGTTATTCACGAAATTTGTTAAAAACAACACAG
>ERZ888423.3610-NODE-3610-length-9967-cov-24.250000_pt1 | contig 9967 bp, 8 predicted proteins | sample MGYA00520523_ERZ888423 | MGnify/ENA primary metagenome ERZ888423 (study PRJEB32303, sample SAMEA104408611) | aquatic metagenome | biome: Brackish water; feature: Pelagic; material: water | place: Baltic Sea | collected 2014-06-08T10:24:00 | depth 30,27 m ...
AGCTTTTCTCATGGTTGAAAAACTCTGACGACTACGAAGAAGGCAAGGCCGCTAGATAAGCAAGCTTTTTCAAAAACCCTCGTCCTAGGCGGGGGTTTTTGCTTTGTTGGAACTGTCTAAGTATTCGGGCTACGCTAATCGGGTGTTGATGCAAACCCTGATCGCCAAAGCTGGCTGCGATAACTTTCGCGAGCTACATAGCTGGTCGGTTGCAAACCCAGGCAAATTCTGGACTCAGGCTTGGCAAGACCTTGGCATAGTCGGCGATAGCGGAAGCATCGAGTTTTCAGGCTCAGGCTTTGCACACACTAAATGGTTTCCAGAAGCACGTTTGAATGTTGTCAACACCCTGCTCGCTGGAGACTCAAACAAAGAAGTCCTAGTTTCTTACTCAGAATCTGGGCCAAAGGTTTCTCTTACCCGTGGTGAGCTCAAACAAGAAGTTGCAGCATGTGCTGCTGCGTTGAAATCATCTGGCGTAAAGCAAAACGACCGGGTGGCGGCTTGGATGACCAACTCTGTTGAGAGTGTGATCTTTGCTCTGGGGGCCTTGTCGATTGGCGCCGTTGTTAGCACCGCCTCCACTGACTTTGGACCTGCTGCTCTAGTAGACCGCTTTGGTCAGATCGAGCCGGTGTTGTTGCTTGCAGCTTCTAGCTATTCCTATGGCGGCAAGCAGCACTCATTGTTGGACAAATTAGATCAGGTAGTCAAAGAGCTACCAACAGTAAAGACCCTGGTGGTTGTTGGGGCAGAGGGCAATAAAAGCTTCGAAGCTTGGCTAGCTCCGCACCGTGGAGCTGAGTTCAAGCCTGAATTGTTTGGCTTTGATCAGCCAGGATTTATCTTGTTTTCGAGTGGAACAACCGGAAAGCCAAAGTGCATTATTCACTCGGCAGCAGGAGTTTTGTTGAAGGTCCTATCCGAGCAGGGCTATCACATGGACATCAATGAATCCGATCGAGTGCTGTATTCAACTACTTGCGGTTGGATGATGTGGAACTGGTTGGTCTTTGGTTTGGGTCGAGGTGCAGCTATCGTGCTTGTCGATGGTAGCCCTGGATACCCGGATGTTGAACGCTTTTGGCAGATCGCAAGCGATGAGAAGCTGAGCTTTCTTGGAGTCTCAGCTGCGCTTATCGATGTTTGGCGTCAGCAGAATCTTGCGCCAAAGCAAAAGTATGAACTTGGTTCGCTTAGGACAATTGCTTCAACTGGCTCACCCCTTGCAGCCTCTGGCTTTGATTGGGTTGAGGAATCTGTTGGAACCGAAGTCTCGGTAGTCTCGATTGCCGGAGGAACAGATCTTTGTGGCTGCTTGGTACTTGGTGTTCCAACCGAGAAAGTCCCACGCGGTGAAATTCAAGGTCCAGCACTAGGTCTTGATGTCGTGGTGCTTAGAGCCGATGGCGCAGAAGCCGATCCACTAGAAGATGGCGAGCTTGTTTGCCGCACTCCCTTTCCAACCGTGCCGCTTGGTTTCTGGGGAGACGATAACCGCAGCAAAATCCAAGCAGCTTATTTTGACCGCTTCGAAGGCATCTGGGCTCACGGCGATCACGCCAGAAGAACTGCAACCGGCGGCTTTGAAATCCTAGGAAGACTAGACGCCACCCTAAACTCCAAGGGAGTTCGTATCGGTACCGCTGAAATCTATCGTGTGGTGCTAACGATTGCTGGGATCACGGGAGCACTAGCGGTAGCCCAGCCGGCAGGCAATGACATCAGAGTTGTGCTGTTTGTAGTTTGTGATGGTGAGCTGACAGCTGAGCTCCAGCAGGAAATCCGCTCCACTTTGAGAACTCAAGCAAGCCCGAGGCATGTGCCGGATGTGATTGCTAAGGCACCTGATCTTCCTAGAACCCGTAACGGCAAGCTCAACGAGCTTGCGGTTTCAGATATCGTTTCTTCAAAACCCGAAAGAGACAGCTCAACGCTGGCAAATCCAGAAAGCCTAGAGTTTTTTAGAACCTGGACTAAGCAAAACCCAGCTAGCTAAATAGCTTGGGTAGTGCCTCGAACCACAAGTTCTGAGGAAACTCGAATCTTTTGTGATTTGGACTTTGGTTTTTCAATTCGTTCGATGATTCTTTTGGCAGCTAGCTTTCCAAGTTCGGCAAGTGGTTGGGCAACCGAAGTTAGGTTCACGCTTCGAAGACCACCTAATCGGATGCCGTCATAGCCAACAACTGAAATGTCCTCTGGAACTCTGATTCCTGACTCCTCAATGGCAGCTATCGCGCCTACCGCTGCAAAGTCATTGGCAACTACTAATGCGGTGGGGGATAACTCAAGAGCTTGTTTTGCAGCTTTGTATCCTGCGGTATCAGTTAGCCCGCCGGCAACAACCTTTGTGTTTGCAACAAGTCCATGACGCTTCATCGCTTCTTGGTACCCCTGCGCTCTGGAAATCGAAACTGGGTTATTGCCTCCAGAGAGGCAAACAATTCTGCTGTGTCCAAGGTCAACTAGATGATCAACTGCCAATTGAGCACCAGCCAAGTCGTCATTACACACCGAGTCCATAAAGGGAACCTCGATGTCTTCCCGAGTCACAGTCACAGTTGGCACCTCAGTGGCAATTGCCTTGAGAGCTTCCGGCGTGAGCCGGTGGGAAATCAAAATCAACCCTTCGATTTGAAATTGCAGCAGGCTGTCTATTTCGACCTTCTCCAGATCTGGATCATCGCCACCTGTCACAAGTAGCGAGCTGTAACCGAACTGTCTGATTTCGGCTTGAACCGCATCAACAATTTCAGCTGAGACCGGGTTATGAAGATCAAGAATCAAGACCCCTAATGTCTTGCTTCTTCTGGCGGCCAGGCTCCTGGCCGCAGCATTGGGCCTATAGCCCAGATCTTTGGCGGCCTTCAGGATCTTTTTCTTGCTGTCATCGCTTACTTTGGGAGACCCTGATAGAGCCAAAGACACCAACGACTTGGACATGCCTGATTTAGCTGCAACATCCAAGATGGTGGGTCTAGAGCTAGACATAAGCCCTAGTTAATGTCCGCAACTTTGATTGCAGAGCCGGTTTCGATCGATTTCTCGCAGGCAACTGCAATCCGAAGGCTCTCAAGAGCAGAATCTGGCGGGCAAGGGTTTTCAATATCACCCAAGGCAAAAGAAACAAAGCTACCGGTTTCATTTCTGAACGCATCTCGGAAGCGGTCAACGAAACCACCGTATGGGTTGATGTTCAACTCAAGTTGACCCTCTAGATCATGCAGCGGTGTTCTGGTGTTTAGTCCTGCCGATAATGCATCTTTGGAACCAAAGACTTCCATTCGAACATCGTGGCCCAATGCTCCGTGCCTAGTTCCGGTAATTACAACCTGAACACCGTTTACAGTTTTGATATTTATCGCAGTAACGTCCGCATCATCAAACTCTTTGTAGTCCATCTGATAGCGAACATCCTTAGTGGCGTATACGCTCTCCACTTCGCTACCCGTGATCCAGCGAACTAGGTCAAAGTCGTGCACATGCATGTCGCGGAAGATTCCACCACTACCTGCCATAAACTCTTTCTCGCTTGGAGTCTTGTCATGGGCTGTCATGTTCAAAGCGTAGATTGTTCCAACTTCACCGCTAGCTACCTTTTGCTGCATAGCTTTGATGGGCTCATCAAATCTGCGCTGGAAACCAATTTGCAAAGTAGATCCATTTTTCTCAACTAACTCGATTGCCCCCAGAGTTCCAGCAATAGTTGGCGCAATTGGCTTTTCGCAAAGGATTGCTAACGACTTAGGGGCAACCATTTCCAAAACCTCTTGGTGGGCGCTGGTTCCAACGGCCACCACGACCGCATCAACCTCAGCGGTTTCGATTTCGGACCAGGGGCGAATACTCGCCCCAAAGCGATCCGCAAGTTCTTTACCCTTTTGCTCATTGCGGTTAGCAATTATGACTTCGGTTACGCGCTTGTCAGCCACTAGGTCTTCGACCCGGATGGCGCCCATGCGCCCTGCACCAATAACTAGAACTTTCATCGCTGACCGCCTCTTCCTAGGGTTCTAATTGCTAAACTGCCACTAGTCTGTCATAATTTTTGGAACGCTCCAACGAAAGGAACCAAGTTGTCCGACTTTCTTTCCCGTGTGGCTTCGGCTCCTATTTCTTGGGGTATCTGTGAGGTTCCAGGCTGGGGAGCGATGCTCCCTACCGATCGAGTTCTTGGTGAGATGAGAGGCCTTGGGCTAACCGCAACCGAACTTGGAGCACCTGGTTTTCTACCCGATGACCCAGAAGGTGTTTACGACAAGCTAGATAGTTTTGGACTAACTCTTTTGGGTGGCTTTACACCTGTTGTTCTTCACGACAAGTCAGCACGGCAGGCAACTATTGAAAGCGCAACAGCAACCGCAAAAGTTTTCCAGCGCGCAGGAGCCACCAAATTTGTTTCGGCTGTAGTGCAGGACTGGGGCTGGTCAAACCCAACGGAGCTTTCAGATTCTGAAAAAACTCACATGACCGGGATGTTCAAAGTCATCGATGACATTTGTGCCGAGCACGGACTAGATCAAGTGCTACACCCGCACGTGCAGACTCTTGTTGAAACCAGAGACGATATGCATCGTGTATTGGATTCTTGCGACGTGCGTTGGTGTCTTGACACCGGACACATGGCAATCGGTGGCCAAGACCCAGTTGAGTTTGCCAAAGAGGCTTTTGAGAGAGTCGGTCACGTTCACCTCAAAGACGTGAACCTGTCGATGGTTCCAAAAGTTATGAGCCGCGAAGTGACTTTGATGAACGCAACTCAAGCAGGACTGTTCACATCCCTTGGTCAAGGAGATGTTGACATCAAGGGAGTTATCCAAACTCTTGAAGGTCAGGGTTACCAGGGTTGGTACGTCATCGAGCAAGACACCGCCATCACTGCCGGCATGCCTAAAGAAGGCGAAGGTCCGGTTGAGGATGTCAAGACTTCGCTTGACTACTTGACGAACGTTGTTGCTCCAACTTTGGCTAAGAACTAACAGCGAAGAGCAAGTTATCAAAATGGATGTTCTGAGCGTAGGTCGGGTGAGTGTTGATCTCTACGCTCAGGAAGCGAACATCGGATTCGATGGCCAGCAAACCTTTCAGAAATCAATCGGTGGATCCCCAACCAATGTGGCTGTTGCCGCAGCAAGGCTAGGACTCAAGGCAGCCCTGGCCACCAAGGTTGGCGAGGACGGCTTCGGAGAGTATGTCCGAAGCAAGCTATCTGGCTTTGGAGTAGCTACCGACTATGTCTATACCCAGCCCGGAGCCCAGACCCCGCTTGCCTTCGCGGCCCTTACTCCACCTGAGACTCCAACCATCGCCTTCTATAGAAACCAAGCCCCAGACACCACCCTTTTGGCCTCTGATATCCCAGAAGCTGCCATAAAAGAAGTAAAAATCCTCTGGATCAGCCAAAGTGCCCTCGCGGTTGGCACAACCGCCGAGGCAGCGCTTTCTTGGATGAAGCTTAGAAACCCTTCCCAGCACACCATCGTCGATCTTGACTATCGAGCAACCCTATGGGCTAGCAAAGAAGCTGCAAAGGCAAAAGCTCAAGAGAGCATCGCTCTTGCAACAATCGTGGTTGGCAATTTGCAGGAGTGCGAAGTTGCTCTGGGAAGCAAAAATGAAAACGAAGCGGCAGATAGTTTGCTCGCCCTTGGAGTAAAGCTGGCAGTTATCAAACTCGGTGCCGATGGCGTGCTACTTGCCACCGCTTCAGAGCGAGTAAGAATTGCGCCCATCCCAGTTGAGGTTGTCTGCGGCCTTGGCGCAGGCGATGCTTTTGGGGGAGCGCTTTGCTACGGAATTCTGCAGGGTTGGGGCTTAGAGCAAATGGGACGTTTTGCTAACGCAGCTGGAGCACTGGTTTCAACCAGGTTAACCTGCGCAGATGCAATGCCATCTCTTAGCGAGCTAGATTTGATTTTGGAGGGTGCCTCATGAGTCTAGATAGAACCAAGTACCAAGGGCTGCTTGATGCCCGTGTTTTCGAACCGGCATCATTGCAGAAAGCCCTAGTTGGCCGTCGCCGCAGAAAGCAAAAAACTAAAGACGGTAACTTGTTGATTCTTGCTGCCGACCACACCGCTCGCGGAAAGATTTCTTTAGGCCTTGACCCAATTGCTATGTCCGACAGATATACCCTTTTGGACCGACTAACCCGCTGCCTAGCATTGCCAGAAGTAGATGGTGTACTTGCCAGCGCGGATATCTTGGAAGAGCTTGCCTTTCTTGGAGCACTGAATGACAAGCTAGCTATTGGAACCATGAACCGCGGCGGCATCATCGGAGCCAAATGGGAACTAGATGACCGGCTAACTTCTTATGATGCCGACCACATCGAGTCCATGGGACTCGATGGCGGAAAAACACTAATCAGAATTGATTACAACGACCCATCGGTAGCCAGAACCATCGAAACCGTTGCCGCCCTAACCACCCAGCTAGCTGATAGAAAGCTCATGGCCATGATTGAGCCGCTGCCATACAAAAAGAACGCCGAAGGCGGAGCAATTCTGGACGACTCCGATGAGGCTCTAATCAAGGTGGTTGCCATCGCCTCTGGCCTTGGATCTAGCTCTGCCTACTCTTGGCTTAAGGTTCCAGCTACCACCCGGATGTCAGAGGTTGCAGCTGCAACCACGCTTCCGGTTTTGATGCTTGGAGGAGAACCAGAAGGCAACCCAGACGAGCTCTTTAACCGATGGATCGCTGGAATGAAAGAGCCAAACGTTCGAGGTTTAGTTGCTGGAAGAAGTTTGCTGTATCCAGTAAACGGAGATTCTGAGAGTGCAGTTAGACGTGCTGGCCAAGTGGTTAGACCAACATCAACCGGAGGAAACTAATGAGCTGGTACTACCCAAAGGGAACCCTGGTAACAGATACCGCAGAGCTTGTAATTTCTCCAGAGCAAGCTGGCTGGCAATACAGCGGCTTGCACGTTGCAAATCTTTCTGCTGGTAAGGATTTCAGCCTTGAGCTAACAGGTGAGGAGGCAGTTATCCTTTCTCTTTCCGCCAAGGATGTAACCGTCACCGTAAACGGTGAAAAGTTCACCTTGGCTGGACGCGAGGGAGTGTTCGATCAAGTATCGGACTGGATCTACGCATCGGTTGGGTCAAAGATCACTCTTAGCGCAGCTAAGGGTGAAGTTGCCATTTGCACCGCACGAGCTACCGAAATGTTCCCAGTTGTTTACACCAAAGCAAGTGACGTTGTGGTTGAGGTAAGAGGTGCAGGGTCTGCTTCTAGGCAGGTCACAAACTACGCAACACCAGATTCTTTTCAAGCAGCACACAAGATCAGCGTCTGTGAGGTAATTACCCCAGGCGGAAACGTTTCTTCTTGGCCACCGCACCGCCACGATGGTATCGATGGCTGCGTGGCCAACAACGAAGAGATCTATTATTTCCGCATCGGTAAAAACGACTTGCCGCACGGAGACTCAGAGGGAGTGGGCCTGTTTCACATGTATACCGTTTCCGGTTCTGTTGACGAAACTCTAACCATCAAAGACGGAGACCTATACGTTGTTCCCGAGGGCTACCACGGTCCAACAAGTGCTACCCCTGAGTACCCAATGTACTTCTTGAATGTGCTGGCTGGTCCTGCAGAGACACGCACCATGGCTTTTTGCGATGACCCAGATAAGCACTGGATTCGCGAGAACTGGAAGACCCAAACCCAAGATCCAAGACTTCCTTGGACCTCCGCCACCCCAAGAAAGAGATAGATCATGAACCAACGTATTGGTATTGCCGTCCTTGGCCTTGGCTGGATGGGCGAGGCACACTCCAGATCCATGCTCCGCATCCCGTCCCTGTTCCCAAAGCGCTCCTTTGACCCGAAGCTAGTAGTTTGTGCGGACACTGAGGCGTCAAGACGTGACCGCGCAGTCAGCGACTTTGGCTTCGAGCGCTCAGTGGAGAACTGGCAAGACGCCATCAACTCTCCAGATGTTGACGCCGTTTGGGTAACCGCTCCAAACATGCTGCACGTACCAATGATTGAGGCAGCTACTGCCGCCGGTAAAGCAGTCTTTAGCGAAAAGCCAATCGGCGGCAAGCCAGAGCAAACCGTAGCGGCCTTCCAGGCCGCTAAGAAAGCAGGAGTTGCTACCGGTGTTGGTTACAACTACCTCTGGGCGCCGTTGGTATTGCACGCCAAGAATCTAATTGCTTCTGGTGCGCTAGGTGAGATCACTCACTACCGAGGCCGTTTCTTCTCGATGTACGGAAGCGACGAGATGGGTCTTCTGACTTGGAGATTCCTCATGGACCAAGCAGGTTACGGTGTCACAAGTGACATCCTTAGCCACTCGGTTTCGATAGCCCAGTTCTTGATCGGCGACATCACCGAAGTAATCGGTATGGAAAACACCACCATTAAAAAGCGCCCAATAGCAACCGGAGCCGCAGGCCACTACGGCCGAGGCAAGCCAGAAGATCCAAAGGGAGACGTCGAAAACGAAGACTTCGCTTCGATGCTTTGCAGATTCAAAAACGGAGCAACTGGAACCTTTGAGGTAAGTAGAACTGTTGTTGGACCTGAAAGCCAAAACGCCTTTGAGGTTTATGGAACCAAGGGAGCGCTTAGCTGGAACCTAGAGAAGCTAAACGAGATGCAGTACTACAAGCTAACTGAAGACCTAAGCTCTGGATACACCACCATATACGGCGGCGACAGGTTCCCATTCCACGCCAACTTCGTACCAGGACAAGCAAACTCGATTGGCTTGGAAGACTTTGTTGCCATTGAGGACTACTCGTTCTTGGAGTCAATGGCAACAAGCAAGGCCTTTAGCCCAAGCTTCAAAGAGGCAGTTGACGTAGTTAGTGTTCAGCAGGCCCTGATTGATTCATGGTCTTCAAGAACCTGGGAGAGCGTCAAAGATCTAGGAAAGGCAAACTAGTGGCAATCAAGACCGTAAGAATCACCACCGCTGAAGCAATCGTTAGATACCTAATTGCTCAGCGCATCATGGTCGATGGCAAGAACGTGCCACTTTTTCCAGGAGTCATGGGAATCTTTGGTCACGGTAACGTGACCAGCCTTGGCCACGCTCTAGAAATGCACCGCGATGAACTGCCAACCTATAGAGGCCAAAACGAGCAAGGCATGGGCCTTGCTGCAGCGGCTTTTGCTAAAGCCACGAGGCGTCAGCAGATCCTTGTTGCTACCTCGTCCGTTGGACCAGGAGCCACCAACATGGTTACTGCCGCAGGGGTCGCGATGGCAAACCGACTTCCTGTTTTGTTTATCGCAGGCGATACCTTTACTTCCCGCCTTCCAGATCCTGTGCTGCAGCAAGTTGAGCACTTTGGAATGCCTTCGGTTACCGTCAACGATTCATTCAAGCCAGTGACCCGTTTTTGGGACAGAATCACTCACCCAGCTCAGGTTCTTTCTTCTCTGCCACAAGCCGTATCCACGATGCTTGATCCAGCTGACTGTGGACCGGCATTTATTGGATTGCCACAAGATGTAACCGCAGAAGCATATGACTACCCGGTTTCATTCTTCGAGACCACAATTAGAGAGATCGCAAGACCAAGACCAGACACCAATCAGCTAGCAGAAGCTGCCAAGCTGATTCGCTCTGCCAAGAAGCCAGTGATTATCGCAGGTGGCGGTGTTCACTACTCCAGAGCAGAACAGGTTCTTGCTGACTTCGCAGAGAAGTTCGGCATCCCAGTTGTTGAAACTGTTGCCGGTAAGTCCTCTCTTGTTGCAAGCCACCCACTTTACTCAGGACCACTTGGAGTAACCGGTGCAGCAGCAGCCAACGAGGTAGTTTCTAACGCCGATGTTGTTCTAGCTGTTGGAACCAGACTCGAGGACTTCACAACAGGCTCATGGACACTGTTTGATCCTGAAACCAAGTTCGTTGGCATTAACGCGGCACGCTTTGATGCCATCAAGCACCAATCGTTGCCTCTTGTCGGCGATGCCAAAGAAAGCTTGACCGAGCTAA